>Ga0114931_10009055_pt1 | contig 11968 bp, 9 predicted proteins | sample 2SBtaG_FD_89579 | JGI IMG/M metagenome (GOLD analysis project Ga0114931, IMG submission 89579) | Deep subsurface microbial communities from Kolumbo volcano to uncover new lineages of life (NeLLi) - 2SBTROV14_V59a metaG | ecosystem: Environmental > Aquatic > Marine > Volcanic | place: Kolumbo...
CCCTCGTCCTGACCGAGGGGGCCCTGGAGTTGATCGGAGCTTACCGGCGGGACCACGCCGGAGAGGACGGCGCGGTCTTCCGGGTAGAGACCGTTCCCTCGGCCATCGGATTCGGCGTCAAGGTGGGGTTCGAACGGCCCGACGACCGGACCGACCTCCGTTCGGAGTTTCGCGAACCGGTGGCGGTCGATCCGTCCGACTGGGAACGTCTGCGCGGCTACACCATCGACGTTCGCGAGGGACGTTTCGTGACCCGCACCGACATCGGCATCCGGGTTTCAGAGACTCCGAACCCGGACTCCCGAAAGTTCTCGATCAACCGCGAGATCATGGCCGAGGGCACCGCGACCTTCAGTCGTCCACTGGACGCCGACGCCCCCATGCTGGCCAAGTTGCTGCTGGATCTGGAAGGGGTTCGGAGCATCTTCCTGATCGGAAGTTTTTGCACCGTCACCCGTGCTTCAGGGGCGTCCTGGGAGGAACTGCAGGGGGAGGTGGGGCGCGCGCTTCAGGCGTATTTCGCCCACGGAGGGCGTCCCTTGAGCCCGCCGAAGGTGGAGGCGACCTCCGTCGGGGACGTGGAAGCGCGCATCCTCGAGATCCTGGAGACCGCGATCCGCCCCGCGGTCCAGCGGGACGGAGGGGACATCAGCTTCGCCGGCTACGAGGACGGCGTGGTCCGGCTCTACATGTTGGGAAGCTGTTCGGGATGCCCTTCGGCGCTCGCCACGCTGAAAATGGGCGTCGAAGCCCTCCTGAAGGAGTCGATTCCCGAGATTCGCGAGGTCGTGGCCCTCAACTAGGCCGCGCTCAACCGCGCCGCCGCTTCCTGCGAGCCGTCCAGCCGCCGACCAGTCCCGTGCCGAGCAACAGCAGAGAAGTGGGCTCGGGAATCGGGGGCGGCGGCTGCCGGTGGACATTGGTCTTCTGGGCCAGGAGGAACGGTTGGTTGGGATTGGTGCCGTTATCCCGCAGGCCGAAGGACATGACGTCGCTACGCTCCGCATTGGCGCCGGTGGCCTTGATGAGCCCGTCGAAAAACTCCAGGAAGTCCCGCTTGTCGGTCGCCTCGTCCACGAGGACGCTGGTGTACTGCTGAGAATCGCGCATCACCTGGCTCGCCTGGGCGAAGCTCAGGCCGTCCACGTCGTTGGACGTGGTGAAACCTCCGGGAACCCAGGTCGGCTGGACGGGATCCAGGATGTCCTCCGGGTTTCCCCCGATGTCGAGCAGCTCGTGATTGAAGCTCGCCCAGTCTACTCCGGTGTCGTTGAAGACGTGCTTGCGGATGAGCCAATTCTGGCCGGTGCCGAAGTTTTCGAACTGGACGAACGAGCGTTCGTTGCTGGTCCAGGTCTCGTTGATGTCGATGACGTTCATGCCCAGGTTGGCGTCGAAATGGGTACTCCAGCTGAAGCTGGCCGCATCCACGCCCGCCGTGGCGGCATTGTAGAGGGTCAGGTTGAGAGCCTGCGCAGGAGCCGCAACGAGTACGGCCGCTAGCGCGGCGAGGAGGATCTTTCCCTTCATGGTGTCGTGGTTCCTTGTACGAGTGCCTCTCAACCCTGGATAGAATGAGCCCTGCTGACTGTGTTCGCAATAAGCATACCATCGGAGGCTCCAAATGCAAGTTCTAACTTGTTGTTTCAAAGAAGCTTATGGGGGGGCATTTCGGGGCAAATCCCCCGTCCGGTGAATCGGTAAACTTTTTCGACGGTGGGGTGGTCCTTCAAACCCCATCCCGACCTCCGATATCTCTAACTCACCGAAAAGAGCCGAAGTCCTCCGAACTGGACGCCACGCGTCGGCGGGGCCCAAGTGTCGAAAAATCTTACAGCAAAATCCGGATCCGTCCGATTCTTGAGCGTGCCCTCTCCCGGGTCAGCCGCATTTCATGGCGGTTCGAACGTTCTCGAAGGGGTATGATTCCTTCACCATGCAAATGCTCGACTATCCAATCACGACCCAGGGAACCTACGAGAGGCTTCAGGCTCGGCTCGAAGGCGTTGTTCCGGATTTCGAACTGAAGGCGAAGGCCGAGATCGCGGTCGAGGTAAACCGCCTCAAACGGGAGAAGAACGCGGTCATTCTCGGCCACAACTACATGGAGCCGACGCTCTTTCATTCCGTTCCGGACTACACCGGAGATTCGCTCTACTTGAGCCGGGTTGCCGCGGAGTCCAAGGCCGAGTTGATCGTCTTTTGCGGGGTCCGTTTCATGGCGGAGACCGCGAAGATCCTGAATCCCGCGCGCCGGGTTCTCCTCCCGAGCGCCGAAGGAGGGTGTTCTCTCGCCGCCAGCATCACCGCGGACGACGTGCGCGATCTCAAGGCGCGTTACCCCGGGGTGCCGGTGGTGACCTACGTCAACACCTACGCCGACGTCAAAGCGGAGAGCGACTACTGCTGTACCTCGGGCAACGCCGACCAGGTGGTGCGGGCGCTCCGGGACCAGGGCCACGACCGGGTCATTTTCCTGCCCGACGAATTCCTCGCCGGAAACGTCGCCCGCCAGACCGGCATGCGAATCCTCCTTCCCGGGCGAGAGTCGGAGAAGCCGTCGGATCCCGAGAATCTCGAGCGGGTGATGATCGGGTGGAACGGTCGCTGTGAAGTCCACGAGAAGTTCACCGTCGAGGACGTCCGAAACGTCCGGAAGCAGTTCCCGGACGTCGCGGTCCTCTCCCACCCCGAGTGCAGTCCCGAAGTGGTGGCGGCCTCGGACTTCTCCGGCAGTACCACCGCCATGATCCGCTACGTCGAGACCATGGACCAGGGCCGCTACCTGCTCCTGACCGAATGCAGCATGGGGGACAACATCGCCTCCCGAAACCCGAATCGAGAGATGCTGCGCCTTTGCAGCGTGCGGTGCCCTCATATGAACGAGATCACCCTCGAGGACACCCTGGAGGCGCTCCGCCGCGAGCGCTACGAGGTGGACGTCCCTGAGGCCACGGCCGAGCGGGCCCGGATCGCCCTGGATCGCATGATTTCCATCGGTTAAGGCGCCGCTGGTGCTCCCGGGTTTCCCCCCCCCGGCCCGGGGCCTCGCTGGGTGGATTTTCCCAGGGGAAGGATTCGTTCGACGGCATTTCGGCCCCCCCCTTATCAATTCCAGGATTCCTCCGATATTCAAGATGGTGCCGATCATTTTTGTCGGCATCGACTTACCTGAAGAGTTCATCGACGGTCGAGTCGGGGAACGGAAGGAGGATCCTGAAATGAGTATCGGAGCCGTCGGATCGGCTGCGGCGCGATCCTTGATGTTGAGCCAGGCCGCCGGGCGTGCGGCCCAAGCGTCCACCAGCAAGGCGGGCGCCGAGGCTTCGGAGTCCGCTGCCGAGGAGCGCGGCGAAACCGCGGCTCAGGAACGGGCCGAGAACGCCGTCCAGGCCCAGGGCCTCGGCGGAAGCGTCGACACCTACGCCTGAGCGACCCGGGGAGTCCGGGGCCGATCCCCGACCGGGATTCGGCCGCCGGGCTACTCGAGGGTGAGCACCACCGGAGCGTGGTCCGAGGGCTTCTCGCCCTTGCGCTCCGCCCGATCCACCGCGACGGTCTCCAGGCGGAGCAACAGCGGCTCGGTGATCAGCATGTGATCGATCCGCATGCCGTGGTTCTTCCAAAAGCCTCCGCCGCGGTAGTCCCACCAGGTATAGAGCCCGTCCTCCCGGGTGTAGGTTCGCAGGCTGTCGGTGAGACCCCACTCCAGGAGCGCCCGGAAGGCGCCCCGCTCTTCCGGGGTGCAATGGGTCTTTCCCCGGAAGGCTTCGGGATCGTAAACGTCCCGGTCCTCGGGCGCGATGTTGAAATCCCCGCACAGGACGAGCGGTTCCCCGGGGGAACAACGCTCCTCCAAGTATCGGCGTAGCCGTTCGAGCCAGCGGAGCTTTCGGGCGAACTCCGCCGATGCCACCTCGCGCCCGTTCGGGACATAGACGTCAAGGACACGGATTCCGGCCACGCGGACGTCAAGGAACCGCGCTTGGTCGTCCTCGGGATCGCCGACCAGGCGGCGTTCGATCTCCTTTGGTTCCTCGCGGGCGAGGATCGCCACACCGTTGTAGGCCGGCTGGCCGTTCACCGCCGATCGGTAGCCGACGGCCTCGAATTCGAGAGCGGGAAACTTCTCTTCCACCGCCTTCAGTTCCTGGAGGCAGACGATATCCGGTTGCTCGGACGCCAGCCAGGAGAGGACCCGGGGCAGGCGGGCCCGGATGCCGTTGATATTGTGGGTGACAATTTTCATGGAAGAATAAAATAAACGACAAATGAGACGGGGCCTGACGACGGTGGGCCGGATTCCTCGGGAGCCACCCCGCCCGGTCCGGCTCAGGCCTTGCCGTGGCGCTTCATGATCTCCGTCCAGGCATCGAGGGAAAGTTCTTCCGCCTCATCGACCAGCATGTTGGGGATGCCGTCCTCGATCCGGTAGCGACGTCGGGTCTCCTTGTCGGTGGAGACCAAGGTGTCGCCGTCCAGGACCAGTTCGGCTTTGGAAAGGGGGCAGACCAGGATGTCCAGGAGTTCCTTGCTGATGCTCATCGGTTCCTCGGGGGTGACGCCGGCGCCTAGGCGGCCGAGCTTGCTTTCTTGGTCGTCTTGGCGACGGTCTTCTTCTTTGCGGTCTTTTTCTTCGTGGATTTCTTCTTGGCGGTCTTTTTCGCCGTCTTTTTCTTCGCCGCCTTCTTCTTGGTCTTCCGCTTGGTTTTCTTTCCGGTTCCCACCCGCGCTCGACGTTCGAGGATCAGGTGGACCGCCTCCTCCAGGGTCACCGCCGTCGGGTCGGCGCCTCGGGGAATGGACGCATTGGTGGTGCCGTCGGTGACGTAGGGACCGAAGCGCCCCTCGAGGAGCTTGATCTCCGCCCCGTCGAGGTCCTCGGAAGGGCCGAAGACCTTGAGCGGTTCGCGACGCTTCGCGAACCGCCGGCTCTTCTTGGGCTGGGCCAAGAGCTCCAGGGCCCTCTCCCGAGTCAGCGTCAAGAGATGGTCGGTTTCCTCCAGGCTGCGCGTGTCGTCGCCCCGCTTGATGTAGGGTCCGAAGCGCCCGTTGGCGGCGGTGATCTCGACGCCGTTCTCGTCCAGACCGACGACGCGGGGAAGCGCGAGCAGCCGGAGCGCGGTGTCGAGATCCAGGGTCTCGAGGCTCATGGTCTTGAGCAGGGAGGCCGTCTTGGGCTTCTTCTTCCCTTCCATTTCTCCCAACTGCACGTAGGGTCCGAACCGTCCCTCGCGGGCGGTCACCTCGAGGCCGGTCTCGGGATCCTTACCCAGGACCTGGGGGCCCTGGGGCCCGGACAGCAACTCCAGGGCCTTCTCTAGGGTGATCTCGTCGGGGGCGGCACCGTCGGGGATGGGGGACCGGTCCTCTCCCCGTTCCAGGAACGGGCCGTAGCGTCCCACCCGGATGGCGACCGGGACGCCGTCGGGATCGGGGCCCAGAGGGATCGTGCAGACCGTCCGCGCGTCGATCTGTTCGATCTTGGTATCGAGAAGCGTCCGCAGCCCGGGGGTGCCGTTGCCGAAGTAGAACTTTCGGAGGTAGGGAAGCGAGTCGGCCTCGCCCCGGGAAATCGCGTCGAGATCCCCCTCCATGGCGGCGGTGAATCCGAGGTCCACCAGGTGCGGGAAGTGCTGTTCCAGCAGGTTCACCACCGCGAAGGCCATGAAGGTCGGGATGAGGGCTGAGCCCCGCTTGACCGTGTACTCGCGGCGTTCGATGGTGTTGATGATGCTGGCGTAGGTGCTCGGCCGGCCGATGCCGTTGGCCTCCATCTCCTTGACCAGGGAGGCCTCGGTGAGACGGGCGGGAGGCTGGGTCCGATGCTCCTTCGGGTCGAGGTCAGCACACCGTAGGGATTCCCCCTCGTGCAGCGCGGGGAGGAGGGTCTCCTTGTCGGCCAGTTCCGCCTCCGGGTCGTCGGACCCTTCGACATAGACCCGCAGGAACCCGGGAAAATCGATGGTCTTTCCGGTGGCCTGGAAGATCGCGTCTTCGGCCCCGAGGCGGACGGTCATGCGCCGTCCCCGGGCCTCGGCCATCTGGCTCGCCATGGTGCGTTTCCAGATCAACTCGTAGAGCTTGAACTCGTCGGAGCCGAGCTCCCCCTTGATGTCGGCGGGGGTGCGGAACCGGTCCCCGGCGGGACGAATTGCCTCGTGGGCTTCCTGAGCATTCTTCACCTTGGTCTTGAACTGGCGCGCCTGGGCGGCGAGGTAGCTCTCGTCGTAGAGCGAAACCACCGCCTCGCGGGCCGCCCGAATTGCCTGGTCGGAAAGCGTGGTGGAATCGGTCCGCATGTAGGTGATGAAGCCGTTCTCGTAGAGTCGCTGGGCCGCACGCATGGTCCGCTGGGCGCTGAAGCGAAGCTTGCGCGATCCCTCCTGCTGCAGCGTGCTGGTGGTGAACGGGGCATAGGGATGCTGCACGAACTTCTTCGTGTCCACCGAGCGCACGGACCAAGGGGCGCCGCGGAGGGACGCGGCAAGGGCCCTTGCCCGGTCTCCGTCGACCAAGGCGACCTCGTCGGTCTTGAGTTTTCCGGTATCCGGGTCGAAGTCCTTGCCGCTCGCGATGCGGCGTCCCTCAAGAGACACCAAGCGCGCCCCGAAGCTCTTTTCCCGCTCGGTCTCGAAGGTCCCCTCGACGTCCCAATAGAGACTCTCGCGGAAACGCATCCGGGCCCGCTCGCGCTCGACCAGCATGCGGATGGCCACGCTCTGCACCCGGCCCGCGGAGAGGCGGGGGGCGATCTTTTTCCAGAGCAGGGGAGAGACCTCGTAGCCCACGAGGCGGTCCAGAATGCGTCGGGTCTCCTGGGCCGAGACGAGGCGTTCGTCGATGGGTCGGGTCTGTTCCAGGGCGGCGCGGATGGCCTTCTTGGTGATCTCGTGGAACACGAGGCGACGGAAGGGCACTTTGGGCTTCAGGATCTCCACCAGGTGCCAGCTGATGGCCTCCCCCTCCCGGTCCTCGTCGGTGGCGAGCAGAAGCTCGTCGGCGCCCTTCAGGACCCGCTTCAGCTCCGAGACCTTCTTCTTCTTGTCCGAGGGGACGATGTAGAGGGGCTCGAAGTCGTTCTCGACGTTGACGCCGAGGCGAGACCAGGCCTCCTTCTTGATCTTGGCCGGGATCTCGGCCGCGCTCTGGGGCAGGTCCCGGATGTGCCCCACGCTGGAGTCGACCAGGTAGTCCTTCCCGAGGAAGCGGGCAATCGTTCGGGCCTTGGCTGGGGACTCCACAATGACTAGTTTTTTCGACATGGTTCTCCGATGATCGACCGTTTCTCTCCCCGGTTCAGGCGGTGGATTGTATAGAGCATGGCCGGCCGAGGCGCAAGAGCGAACCTGGAAGGAAGCCGGTCAATCCATTGCCTTATAGTTGGTTACGATTCTTTTCGAGCTTCCGGAGTCCCCGCGGTCAGAACGCACCTTTTTTCAACCGCCCGGTCTGGAGCCCTTTCCTGTGGGTCTCCCACCCACCCGCCCCGGCGCGTTCCAGGCGGGAAGCGCGTAGAGCGTGAGGCCGGCAGCCTCCAAGACCGGTGGGCCCCCGTGGCCTTTGAGGAACGTGGCCAGGGCGGGATAGCGGCGGCGATCGGCGGGGGAAAGAAGGGCGAGGACCGGTCGCGGCGCCATGCGTCGAGCGGCCTCGGCCAGGGCCGGCGCCGGCCGCCCCGCGCGGGCCTCCTCCACGGTCCGGCGTCGTCGCCGCGCCTCGTCGCTCTCCCACTGCCCCATGATCTTCAAGGCGTAGGGATCGCTCAGGTAGGAGGCCCGTCCCAGGTAAGGTGTGTAGGGAGCATAGTCCCGGCCGAGATCCGTCTCCCAGATCACCGCTCCGGGGGGAAGCGCGGCGGCGGCAGTTTGTACGGCCCGGCGGGCGTCGCGGTCCGGCATCCCCGGGGGAGTCTCGACCACGTAGGCCCAGGCGGCGAGAAACGGCGTGGGGAGAAAGAGGAGCAACACGACCCCTGCCGCGGGGGGGAAGCGCCCGGTGAGTCGCTCCAGCCCCGCCGCCGCCGGAACCGCCAGAACGAGAAGGAGAACGAAGATCCCCTTGTACTCGTTGCCGTCGATCATGTGGACCGTGAACGGGAGGAGCAGGGCGGGGAGGGCGACGGTCAGGATCCGGCGGGTGTCGGCCCGCCGCAGGAAGGAAACGAGCACCGGCAGCGCGAGGAGCCAGACACCAATCAGCGCCAAGTTCAGCCCGAGGGCCCGGGCCCCGTTCCAGGTCATGCGGAGGGCGGCCCCGTCGCTTCGGGCACCCATCACCTCGGCCACGTAGGGCGCGACGAGGAGGGCGGCCGCCAGGATCGGGGCAACCGCGGCGAGAAACCGCAGGAGGGCGAGGGATCGCCGGCGCTCTTCGATCAGCCGGTCGATCGCCTCGGCGGCCAGGAGCCCCCCCAGGAGAAGTGTCCCGGTCACGAGGTGAAACAAGAGCGTCCCCGCGGTGAGAAGGGCCCGGCGCAATCTCGCGGCTCGGGAGTCGACGGGGAGGGCCACGGTGAGCAGGAAGAGGCCGAGGCTCGTGGGCAGTGCGTTGGAGATGGCGACCTTGGTGAGGGCGGCGGCAAGGCGCGGGTCCTCGGGACAGAGGAGGGGGAAGAGGCCGGCGGACCCGCTGGCCTTCACCAGGGCCCAGCTGATGTCCGGTCGGGTGATATGCAACTGCACGAGGCGCATCCACCCGATCGGGCTCAATCCAAACCCGAACAGCACGAAGGCATAGGCCCGGGCCCTGGGGGGAAGGCCGAAACGGCGTCCGGCGGCGTTCAGGCCGAAGAGGATGACGGCGAGGGCCTGGACGTTGAGCAGGCTCAGGATCCTCGAAACCGGAAGCGGGATCAGATCCGCCGCTCCGGCGGCGACGGCATGGTAGAACCAGAAATAGCCGAGCGGCGCCCCCGCCAGGAAGGGATTTTCCGGGGGAAACGAACCGGCGAGGAGGCGTTCGACGACCGGGATGTGAAGACGGGCGTCGGCGCGGAGAGGTAGAAGATCCTGGAGCAACGCAGGGAGCGCCCCGGCCAGAAGGACGGCGAGGCCGAGGACCCAGGGCACCAGGGACCGTTCTTCGACTTGCGGGAGGCGTCGCGTCCCCCCCGGCGCCATCGCCCCGGCGGCCCCGGCGGCGAGAGAGAGACCGGCCGCGGTCGAAAGGGGGAGTCCGGCCAGGCGGCCGAGGCAGACGCCGATCCCGAGCAGGAGCGGTCCGAAGGCCAGGGCCTGCCAGAGCGATTCGGCGCGGCGGGAATCGAGGACCAGGAAACCGGGAAGCCAGAGGGCGCCGAACCAGGCTGCCGGAGCGATCCACACCGGGGCCCCGCCGGCGGCCGAGAGGCCTGCGGCCAGGGCGAGAGGCAAGACGATGGCGGCGCGTCGGCGCCGGTCGAGGGGAAACGCCACGGGCATCGAGGGTATTCCTGACTCGGGAGGTCCCGGCATTCGATCGCCCAAGTATGCCCCAGGGCGTCCTTCCGGGGAACCGTTCCCGAAGCAGATTCTTGTCCGAGGCGACGGCGGCGTGGTGGGCCGTTGCCGTCGGGGGACTCAGGCACCCGGGGCGGCGTAGCGCCGCCTGATTTCCGGAACCAGGTACTCCTCGAAGGCGCGGTCCAGGCCGTAGGCGGGGTGAAAGCCCCACTCCTTGCGGGCCCAGGAATCGTCCACATCCACCGGCCAGGTGTCGACGATGGCCTGGCGTTGGTGGTCGGGGTCGAAGGTGATGGAACTGCCGGGGAATGCGCGGAGCACACGTTCTCGAAATTCTCCGGCAGTGATGGAAAAACTGGTGATATTGAAAACCGTATGCTCGAGGGATCCGCGATCGGCTCCGGCCAGACGGATCATGGCGTCGACGGCGTCGGGCATGGCCATGAAGGGGATTACGGCGTCCTCCCGGACGAAGCAGGGGTAGGGGGCTCCTTTGGCTGCGGCGTGCAGCATTTCCGGACCGAAGTCGCTGGTACCGCCGCTGGGGAGGGTAGTCGCGCTGACCAGACCGGGAAACCGGATGCTGCGAAAGTCCACCGCTCGGTGATCCTGGCCGGAGGCGAGCTGGCGATAGTAGCGCGAGAAATATCGCCCAAGGTTTTCGCAGTAGAGCTTGTTGCACCCGTACATGGTGGTGGGCGCGTTCCACTCGTATTCCTTGACCCGTCCCGCCCGGGCCTTGGTCTCCAAGTCCGGAAGGCCGTAGACGGCGATGGAACTCGGGAAGAGGAACTTCACGGTCTCCCCGCGCCAGCTCGACTGTTCCAGGGCGAGTTGCAGGAGACCGAGAGTGCCCTGGACGTTCACCTCGTGGGCGGTCTCCGGGGTGAACTCCGCCCGGGTAGAAAGGAGGGCGGCCAAGTGGTAGATCTCGCGAACTTCGTACTCGCTGACGATCCGCTCCATCAGGAGGCGGTCCAGGATGTTCCCCTCGAAGGTGGCCCGGCAACGCGAGGCGAGGTATTCGTCCAGCGGGTGGATATCGACGGCGAGGATGTCCTCGTGGCCCGAGGCGGCCAGGCGGTGGATGAGTCCGTGCCCCATTTCGCCGTTGGCTCCGGTGATCAAGACGACCGGTTTTCTCATGGCAGATCCTTCCGCGCCGGCAACCCCGCCCGCGTCCCCGCCGGTTCCGACGGAATCTGATTTTGCCCCAGCCGGGAGCGCGGCGTCGAGCGGGAACCCACGCCGCTTGCGACCGGCGCACCAGGTGTGGTTAGCTCCCCCGATGTTGAACCGACGAGGTCCCACCCCGGCTTGTCACGGCTTCCCCGCCCCGCGGCTCGCGCTTCTTTCCGCTGCGCTCTTCGGGTTTCTGATCGCGCTCGCCGGGTGCAACTCCGGAACGAAGACCCTGGCGGAGGTGGACCCGCGGGCGGCTGCGGCGTTCCCCGGGTTCGAGGAGGTCCGTGCGATCCTGAATCGTGAGTGCGTTCCCTGCCACAAGAGCGGCAAGCCCGCGGCCGAACCCCTGGAAAGCGCCGCTTCCTACCGGACGCTCGCGGCGGCCGGCGTGAGCGGAGGGGGAACCTTGACCGACCCGGATTTCGACACCTGCGAGGGAATCCAGGCCGGCTTCGGGGTGCTGCTCCGGGTCATCGAGGAAGACACCATGCCTCCCGGCTCTTGGCCCCGTCTGGAGGAGTGGGAGAAGCAGGTGTTGCGGAACTGGTTCTTCAACTCCGGAGGCTGTTCCCCATGCACCGAGGAGTGCCCGTGAAGCGGCTCGCCGGGGAATCGATCCGGCGTGCCGCTCCCGGGTTCCTGATCCTCGCGGCGCTGGTCGCGGCGAGCGGAACGTATCGGCCTCCGGTCGCCGGCGGGACCCCGCTCTACGCGGCTCGCGCGGGACGAACTTGCGACAACTGTCATCTGGATCCGGGGTTATGGAAGAACCCGAGGCTTTCCAGGCGACGTTGCACTCTCTCCTGTCAGGGCTGCCACGTGGATCCGGCCGGGGGCGGGTTGCGGAATGTGGCCGGACGGTTCTACGGCAAGGCGGTCTTGCCCGCGATCGCCTCGGAACCCCGGCCGACGCGCGACTGGGACCGGGAGTTCCTTGGATGGAACCTCCTCTACCGCAGAGACAGCAAAACGAGCTATACCGGCGAGATCCCCCGGGGGCCGCAAACCCGCGCGACGCAGGGCGAGGCCGCTTACGCGCCCCACGATACCTACGCCTGCGGCACCGTGAGGGGGGGAAGGGGGCCCCTGAGCCCAACCCAGGGGCGCTACGGCGACCTGGACGCGGACCCCATGGTGCGGATCGGCTGGGACGTGCGCGGCGCGGTCCTCTTCACCAGCTCCACCTACGGCCGGCGGACCCTGGCGTTCCCAATGCAGATCGATCTCGGCCTGGCGATCCAGCCGGTGGAGCATCTCACGCTGCTGCTCAACCCCGGTGTACGAGGCCGCACCGAGGTCGCCCGTGCCGTCGACAATTCCCGCACGCCCTACTTGCGGGA
>Ga0114931_10009056_pt1 | contig 11968 bp, 7 predicted proteins | sample 2SBtaG_FD_89579 | JGI IMG/M metagenome (GOLD analysis project Ga0114931, IMG submission 89579) | Deep subsurface microbial communities from Kolumbo volcano to uncover new lineages of life (NeLLi) - 2SBTROV14_V59a metaG | ecosystem: Environmental > Aquatic > Marine > Volcanic | place: Kolumbo...
CGATGGTTCCGTTCGCGCGGGCCGAGGTAGGTAGGCAGCACGCCCTCCACCGCGGCCGGGGTGATCGCAAAGACCTCGGGGAAGCGCGACTTGCAGACACTGTTGCACTGCAGGGAACGGTAGTTGTCTCGGGTAAAGGGCCGCCCCGGCAGGTGTTCCATGAGCACCGCCATGAGCCACGACAGTCGCGGGCCGAGTTCCACGATGCGTCGCCGGCGGCCGCTCTGCTGCATCACCAGATCGACGATCTGGCGCAGCGAATAGACCCGCGGGCCGCACAGCTCGTAGCCCTGGCCGATGGTCTGCGGCAACTGGAGGGCGCGCACGAAGGCCTCCGCCACGTCGCCCACGTAGACCGGGGCGAAGCGGGCCTCGCTGCAGGTGAGGGGTAAGATACCGGGCGACAACGCCAGCAGGCGGTCGAAACGATTGAAAAAGCTGTCCTCGGCACCGAAGATCACCGACGGCCGGAACACCGTGACGGCCAGCCCCTCGGCGGCCAGCACCAATCGCTCACCCTCGCCCTTGCTGCGCAGGTAGTGGCTGGGCGGATGCTCCATGTCGGCCCTCAGCGCGCTGATGTGCAACAACCGCTGCACCCCGGCCTGCCGACAGGCCGCGACGATGCGCCGCGGCAGGGCCACGTGCACCGCGTCGAAATCACCGCGCCGGCGCTGATTGAGGATACCCGCCAGATTGACCACCGCCGCAGCGCCGGCAAAGCGCTCGGCGAGGGCCGCGACATCGCCGATGGCGGTCTGCAACAGGCGCACGCCCGGTAACACCTTGAGCGCATGGGAGGCGTACTCGCGCCGCGTCAGCACATCCACCTGCGCCCCCGCCCTGACCAGTCGCGCCGCCAGGTGCAAACCAACGAAGCCGCTGCCACCCACCACACAAATCCGCTGCTGTCTGATGTTCACAGGGTGCCTCCCTCGCTTGCTGGCCACGCATTGTTAAGCGGCGCCCTGCCAGGGTCAAGCCAAGGCGGACGCGGTATACTGGCTCACCAGCCGATGCCCGCGACGTGCACTCGCTGCAGGCTCGGCAACCGGAACAAGGAGACGGCCTTGGCCTACGCAAGCATCGACCCCACCAATGGCGAGCGGCTGCGCGACTACGACACCTGGGATGCCGGGCAGCTGGAAGCGGCCCTGGCCGCGGTGGCTGCGGCGCGTCCCGCCTGGGCGGCCACCCCGATCGCCCGGCGCGGCACCCACCTGCGCGCCCTCGCCGCCCTGGTCCGTAAACGCCGCGCGGCCCTCGCCGGGCTGATCACCGCCGAAATGGGCAAGCTGAACCGCGAGGCCCTTGCCGAGGTGGAGAAGTGCGCCCTGGTGTGCGACTACTACGCCGAGCACGGTCCCGCCTTCCTCGCCGACGAAGCCATCGCCAGCGACGCCGCGCGCAGCCTGGTGGCCTATCAACCGCTGGGCACGGTGCTGGCGGTGATGCCGTGGAACTTTCCCCTCTGGCAGGTCTTCCGCTTCCTCGCCCCCGCCCTGATGGCCGGCAATTGCGGCCTGCTCAAACACGCCTCCAACGTGCCCGGCTGCGCCCTGGCCATCGAGGCGCTGGTGCGCGACGCCGGTCTGCCGGCGGACGTCTTTCGCAGCCTGCTGATCCCCGCCGCCGAGGTGGCCGGGGTGATCCGCGATCCCCGGGTGCACGCCGTCACCCTCACCGGCAGCGAGCCGGCCGGGCGTCAGGTGGCGGCCACCGCCGGCGAGACGCTGAAGAAGAGCGTGCTGGAACTGGGCGGCTCGGACGCCTTTATCGTGCTCGAGGATGCCGACCTCGCGCACACCGTGCCGCAGGCGGTGGCCTCGCGTTTCCTCAACTGCGGCCAGAGCTGCATCGCCGCCAAGCGTTTTATCGTCGTTGACGCCATCGCCGACGACTTCCTCGCCCGCTTCAAGGCCGCGGTGGAAGACCTGCGTCCGGGCGACCCGCGTGAGCCGGCCACCAGCCTGGCACCGATGACCCGCGCCGACCTGCGCGACGAACTGCACCAGCAGGTGGAGAAAACCCTCGCCGCCGGCGCCGAGCGGGTCACCGGCGGCGCCCACATCGACGGCCCCGGCTGTTTCTACCAAGCCACCATCCTCGACCGCGTCGGCCCCGACATGCTGGCCTGGGACGAAGAGCTGTTCGGCCCGGTGGCCACGGTGATCCGTGTCGCCGACGAGGACGAGGCCCTGCAGGTGGCCAATGCCACCCGCTTCGGCCTTGGCGGCAGCGTATGGACCGCCGACCGCGCGCGCGGCGAGCGCCTGGCGCGCGCGCTGGAATGCGGTGCGGCCTTCGTCAACGGTCTGGTGAAGAGCGACCCCCGCCTGCCCTTCGGCGGTATCAAGGCCTCGGGCTACGGCCGCGAACTGTCGCGTCACGGCATCCACGAGTTCGTCAACACCAAGACCCTATGGCTGGGCTGAGCCTCACCCCCTACCCCGCCGTCGTTCCATGGCCGTGACCGAAACCACCCTCTCCGCCGCCGCATTCCAGCACCGGTACCGGCGCCTGATCCTGCTCGCCTGGCTACTGCCGGCGGTGGTCGGCTTCAGCTTCATCGCCTTCATCCGCGTCTTCACCGTGGAACAGCTGCTGGGCATTCTCATCTCACCCGTCAACCTGGTCTTCATCGGCGGCTGGGTATTCCTCGCCCTGTGGTACTTCGATCAGCTGATCCGCCCGCTGAAAACGTTCATGCAGGAGGGCGACTGCGATGCCGCACAGCAGATCGAGCCCCTGCTGCGGCGTTTCCCCCGCCATTTTTGGGGGCTGTTCCTGTGTTATCTGCTGATGGCCCCCGCCGAGGTCATCATCCTTGCCGAGAGCATCACCAACTTCACCAGCAGCGGTATGGATTGGTTCCGTATCCACCTGGTGGCACTGATCGTCTCCATCATCGTCGGCCTGCCCATCTTCTTCGCCTTGTTCGATCTCTTTGGCCAGGCCCTATCCACGGCCCCCTTGCAGCGCCCCATCCTCTCCATCCGTACCCGGGTATTCATGATCGGTGCCCTGGTCCCCTTGCTGGTGGACACCATGCTGGTGCAGTACTACTGGACCCGCACCGGCTATTTCACCCTCGAGACCCTCGGCGTGTGGGCCTTCCTGCAACTGCTGGCGGTGGCCGGCGCCGCCATGTTCCTGCGCAGCTTCGACCAATCCCTGCGTCCCCTGCAGGGGGTGGTGGCGCCGCTGGCGGCGCTCATCGACACACGCCCGTTCATCCGGCCGAACTCCACCGATGAGCTGGGCGTCCTGGCCGGTCGCTATCAGCTCCTGCTGCGGCGTTTGCATTATCAGGCGCAGACCATGCAGGCAGGCAAACTGGCCCTGCAGGGCGACGGCAAAGACGCCGTGGGCCGCGCCTTCGAGCGGATGGTGGCCATCTGCCGCGAGGCCCTGAACGCCGACCTCGCCTTCCTGCTGCTTGTCGACGAGACCCGCGAGGCCCTGCTCGGCGTCGCCCACACCGGCGCCGGCTACCGCCCCGAGGGCCACTACCGCCTCCCCCTCGACAGCACCTCGCTGGCGGTGCGGGCGTTTCTCAAAGGACGACCACTGGCCATCGACGATGTGCGCAACGACAACCGGGTCAGCCCGGAGATGGTGGCCCGCTTCGACATCCAGGCCGCCATCGCCTGCCCGCTGAAGGCCGAGAGCGAGTTGATCGGCGTGCTCATCGCCGCCGACCAGACCCCCGGTCGTCGCTATGACGAGGACGATACCATCCTCATCGAGGGCCTGGCCCAGGAGGCGGCGGCGGTGGCCCACACCCATCGCCTGCAGCAGCATCGCCGCCGGGCCGAACAGCGCTATCAGGAGGCCAACGAGTTCACCCGTGCCACCCTGGAGTCCATCGCCGACGGCGTGATCGCCACCGACACCGAGGGCCGGGTGGAATATCTCAACCCGGTGGCCGAACACCTCACCGGTTGGCGCGAGGCCGAGGCCCTCGGCCGCCCACTGGGGCATGTGTTGCAGCTCCTGGACGCCACCACCCGGGAGCCTCTGCCCAACCCCATCCCGCGTGCCCTCGCCTCCAGCAGCGGCCTTCCTTTGGATGCTGCCCTGTTGCTGGTACCGCGTGAAGGCCGGCGCGAGTACCCGGTGGAGGCGCGCATCGCCCCCATCCACAACAGCGAAGGCCGCCCGCTGGGGGGGGTGCTGGTGTTTCACGACACCAGCGAGCTCACCACCCTGGCCCATCGCCTCAGCTACCAGGCCAGCCACGACGCCCTCACCGGGCTGGTCAACCGCCGCGAGTTCGAGGCCCGTCTGGAACTGGCCCTGGAGGATGCGCGCCACAGCGACAGCCAGCACGTGCTCTGTTTCATGGATCTGGACCGCTTCAAGGTGGTCAACGACACCTGCGGCCACGCCGCCGGCGACGAACTGCTCAAGCAGCTGGCCACCCGCATGCGGGCCAGCATCCGCGAGGCCGACACCCTGGGCCGGCTGGGCGGCGATGAATTCGGCCTGCTGCTGGAAAACTGCCATCTGCCGCAGGCCCGCACGGTGGTGGAAAACCTGTTGCAGATGGTCGGCGACTATCGCCTGCTGTGGCAGGACAAGATCTTCGCCGTCGGCGTCAGCATCGGCATGGTGCCCATCGACGCGCACAACTGTGACATCACCGAACTGCTCAGTGCCGCCGACGCCGCCTGTTATCTGGCCAAGGCGGAAGGCCGTAATCGCCTGCACATCTACGAGCCGGACGACCTGGCCATCAGCCTGCAGCGCAGCGAGATGCAGTGCTTGCAGGACATCCGCCAGGCCCTCGACGGCGAGGGCTTCGCCCTTTACCAGCAGGCCATTCGCCCCCTGGCCGGCTCGACGGAGCCGCCACACGCCGAGGTCCTGCTGCGTCTGCGGCGCGACAACGACAGCCTGGCCGCGCCCAACGCCTTCCTGCCGACCGCCGAACGCTACCACCTGATGCCGCAAATCGACCGCTGGGTGTTACGTCACGCGCTGGCGGTGCTCAGCCAGCTGCGGGCACGTGGCGAGACCCTGCACCTGTCCATCAACCTCTCCGGACAAACCCTCAGCGACGAACAATTCCCCCAGTTTGTCACCCAGACCCTGCACGACAGCGGCGTGCCGCCGGACTGGTTGTGTTTCGAGGTCACCGAAACCACCGCCATCGCCAACTTCAACCGTGCCGTGGCGCTGATCGCCGACCTCAAAGGCCTCGGCTGCCGCTTCGCCCTGGACGACTTTGGCAGCGGCCTCAGTTCCTTCAACTACCTCAAGAGCCTGCCGCTGGACTATCTGAAGATCGATGGTGCCTTCGTCCAGGACATGGACCAGAACGCCGTTGACCGCGCCATGGTGGCCGCCATCAATGAAATCGGCCACCTCATGGGCATCCGCACGGTGGCCGAGTTCGTCACCCGCGAAACGGTGTTTCAGACCCTGCAGGAAGTGGGCGTGGACTACGCCCAAGGCTACTTCATCGGCCAGCCGCGACCGCTGCCGGACACCGACTGATGGCCGTCATTGCCGGCTATCTGCTGCTGGGCGCCTTCGCCGGCACCGCCGCCGGACTGTTGGGTATCGGTGGCGGACTGCTGATCGTACCGGCCTTGCTGGCCCTGTGGCAGGGCGGCGGCCTGCACGGCCCGTGGCTGGTGCAGATGGCCATCGCCACCTCCCTGGCCAGCATCGTCTTCACCTCGCTGGCCTCGGTGTGGGCCCATCATCGGCGCGGCGCGGTGCGCTGGCCGCTGGTGTGGCGGCTGGCACCGGGCATCCTGCTCGGCGCGGCCCTCGGCGCGCTGTTCGCCAGCGCGGTCGGCGGCGGCGTGTTGAAGCGCCTGTTCGGCCTGTTCGAACTGCTGGTGGCGGCGCAGATGGCCTTTACGCTACGCCCGGGCGGGAGGCGCCCCCTGCCGGGCGGCCTGGGCCTGGGCCTGGCCGGTAGCGTGATCGGTGGCGTATCGGCCCTGCTGGGCATCGGCGGCGGCACCCTCACGGTGCCCTTTCTCACCTGGTGCGACGTGGTGATCCAGCAGGCGGTCGCCACCTCGGCCGCCTGCGGCCTGCCCATCGCCCTCGCCGGCAGCCTGGTCTATCTGTTCGCCGGACAGGGTATGCAGGCCCTGCCGCCGGGCAACCTGGGCCTCATTCACCTCCCGGCCCTGGCCGGCATCGTCGCCGCCAGCATGCTTTTCGCCCCCCTCGGCAGCCGCCTGGCGCACCGCCTGTCGGTGCGCGCGCTCCGCCGGGTGTTCGCCGCCGTGCTCGCCCTGCTTGGCCTGTGGATGCTGGCCGGCGGCTGAATCGGGGTCGGCTCTCGGCGAACCGGCGGGGGTGATAGACTGTGTGGTGATGGATAGACATGACGGAAACGCGGCAATGAAGCGCAGCATCACCCAGTGGCTGGCCAGCGGCCTGTTGGCGGCCCTCCCCGTGGCCGTGGCGGCGGAGACCCCGCCCGCGGCGACGGCGCACATCGAAGAGGCACGCGATTTTCAGGCCCTCGGCCGGGTGGCGGCCGAGCACGGCGTGCCCATCCTGCTGATGATCGCCAGCGAGGACTGCACCTACTGCGAACAACTGGAGGAGGAGGTGCTGGCTCCCATGCGCCTGGCCGGCGCCGATCCGCGCGAGGTACTGCTGCGCAAGCTGACCATAGAGAGCCCGGGCGCCGTGCGCGACTTCCAGGGCCAGGCGATCGATGCCGGGGCGATGGCCGAGCGCTTCCACTACAGCGTCACCCCCACCATCTACCTGCTCGATGCCGAGGGCCACGAACTGGTGCCGCCCATCCCCGGTTACACCTCGCCCGACTTCTACCCCGCCTACCTGGACCAGGCCATCGCCGCGGCCAGCCAGCTGCTGCAGCGCAAGGGCTGAGCTGCCTCACGAGGCCTGCAGACGGCGGCGCACGCTGCTGGCCAGGCGCCGGCTCACCTCGACGCGGTCGTCGATGTCGCGGAAGAAGACTTAGTAACGCCCGCCCGGTATGCGCTCCAGACCCTGCACCTGCGCCATGGCCACCAGCGAATTGCGATGCACGCGCAGGAAACGATCGCCGAACTCCGCCTCCAACGACTTGAGCGAATCGTCGATGAGCAACTGTCCGCCGCGGTGGCGCACCACCACGTACTTCTGCTCGGCCTGGAAATACAGCACCTCTTCCAGCGGCACCCGCTGCAACCGGCCACCGATGCTGGCGCTGAGGTGGCTGCGCCCGACCGCCGGCGCCGGTGACCCGGCGGGGGCCGTCGCCGGCCGCTGGGCACGGTTGAGCCGCCGGCTACGCTCGATGGCCTCCTGCAGGCGTTCCTGGCGAATGGGTTTGAGCAGATAGGCCGCGGCGCTGGCGTCGAAGGCCTCCAGGGCGTGCTCGTCATAGGCGGTGGTAAAGATCACCGCCGGCGGGTGTTCGCCCTCGGCCAGGCGGCGCGCCGCCTCCAGGCCGCCCATGCCGGGCATGCGGATGTCGAGAAAGACGATATCCGGTTGCAGGGCCTCGCTGCGCGCCAGGGCCTCTTCGCCGTTGCCGGCCTCGCCGACCACGGCCATGCCGTCGATGTCCTCCAGCAAGCGCCGCAAACGGGCGCGGGCGAGGGGTTCGTCGTCGACGATCAGGGCCTTCATGCGTCCGCCTCCGTGTCGCAGGGGATGACGATGGTGGTGACGTAACTCTCGGCGTCGGCCTGCACCGTCAACCGGCCGCGCTCGCCGTAGATGGCGGCAAGGCGCTGGCGGATATTTTCCAGGGCGATGCGGTTGCCCTCGCGGCTGGCGGCGTCGCCCGCCGCCGGCACCGGGTTGCTGACGCTGATGCACAGCTCGTCGCCGTAACGATGGCCGTCGATGCCGATAGTGCCGCCCTCGGCCAGCGGCTCGATGCCGTGGTAGATGGCGTTTTCCAGTAACGGTTGCAGGATCAGCCGTGGCACGCGGGCCTCGGTTGGCAGTTCATCGATGCACCAGCGCAGGCGCAGGCGTTCGCCCAGGCGCAGCTTCTCGATCTCCAGGTAACGCCGCGAGAGGGCCAGTTCGTCACCCAGGGCCACCTGGTGGCCGGCATCGGCCATGCTGTTGCGGAACAGATCGGCGAGGTTCTCCACCGCCTGTTCGGCCTGCCGGGGATCGATCTGGGTCAGGCTGGCGATGGTGTTGAGGCTGTTGAACAGGAAGTGTGGGCGGATGCGCGACTGCAGGGCCTGCAGGCGGGCCTCGGCCTCGGCGCGCATGTTCCGCTTCCATTGCTGCTGGACGTAGAAATAGCGCAACACCAGGGCGCTGACGATGGCGCTGATGCCCAGGTTGCGCAGCAGCAGCTCGGCATGCCACTGGTGATTGCCCCAATGGCCGTCGAGCAGGGCCGCCGGCATGGCCTGAGCGAGATGCACCGCCAGTTCGGTGATCACCACGGTGGTGAGCAGCAACAGCAGATAACTGACGCTGGCCGCGGTGTATTCGCTGCGCCGGATGAGCCAGGCACGCGACAGACACAGCACCCCGGCGCTGGCCAAGCCCACCCACTGCACGAACAGGGAGACGATACCCAGGTCGCCCCAGCGGTCGACGCCCGTCTCCAGCGGCGCCAGGGTGAGGACGATGGCCAACAGCTCGCAGATCACCACCACGGCAAAGACCATGCGCACGGAGCAGAAGTCGGGCAGAAAAAAGCGGTCGGCGGCGTTCTGCGCGGATGGGCTGGGCATGGTCGGCTTGGGCATCGAGGAGAATGTTGCGCAGAGTGTAACCAACCGCGCGGACGTGAACCACGGCGGCGGGCGGTTCGTCGCGGCGCACGGTCAATATCGACTATACTGCGCGCTTTCTTGACCGCCACGGACGTGACATGAGCAACAGCGTAGACAAACCCTGGGGCGGCCGCTTCAGCGAGCCCACCGACGCCTTCGTCGAGGCCTTCACCGCCTCGGTCACCTTCGACAAGCGCCTCTACGCCCACGACATCCAGGGCTCGATCGCCCACGCCAGCATGCTGGCCAAGGTCGGCGTGCTGAGCGAGGCCGAGCGCGCGGCCATCGTCGACGGCCTGCAGGCCATCCGGGCGGAGATCGAAGCCGGCGAGTTCGACTGGTCCATCGCCCGCGAAGACGTGCACATGAACATCGAGGCGCGGCTCATCGAGCGCATCGGCGACGTGGGCAAGAAGCTGCACACCGGCCGCTCGCGCAATGACCAGGTGGCCACCGATATCCGCCTCTACCTGCGCGACGAACTGGCCGCCATCCTCAGCGAGTTGAAGCGTCTGCAGACCGCCCTGGTGGACCTCGCCGAGGCCGAGGCGGACACCATCATGCCCGGCTTCACCCACCTGCAGACCGCCCAGCCGGTGACCTTCGGCCATCACCTGCTGGCCTGGTTCGAGATGCTCAAGCGCGACCATGGTCGCCTGCGTGACTGCGCCGCGCGGCTCAACGTCATGCCCCTGGGCGCCGCCGCCCTGGCCGGCACCAGCTATCCCATCGACCGCAGCTACACCGCCGAGCTGCTGGGCTTCGACGGCGTGTGTGAAAACTCACTGGACGCGGTGAGCGACCGCGACTTCGCCATCGAATTCGTCGCCGACGCCGCACTGCTGATGATGCACCTGTCGCGCTTTTCCGAGGAGTTGGTGATCTGGACCTCGAGCCAGTTCGACTTCATCGAGCTGGGCGACAGCTTCTGCACCGGTTCCTCAATCATGCCGCAGAAGAAGAACCCGGACGTGCCGGAGCTGATCCGCGGCAAGACCGGCCGCGTCAACGGTCACCTGATCGCCCTGCTGACCCTGATGAAGGGCCAGCCGCTGGCCTACAATAAAGACAATCAGGAAGACAAGGAGCCGCTGTTCGACGCCGTCGACACCCTGCGCGCCTGCCTGCGCGTATTCGCCGACATGATCCCCGCCATCACCCCCAAGCGCGACAAGATGCGCGCGTCGGCGCGCGCCGGCTTCTCCACCGCCACCGACCTGGCCGATTACCTGGCGCGCAAGGGCGTGCCCTTCCGCGATGCCCACGAAGTGGTGGGCAAGGCGGTAGCCTTCGGGGTTAAGGAAGGCCGCGATCTGGCCGACATGAGTATGGAGGAACTGCGGCAGTTTTCCGCACACATCGACGCCGACGTGTTCGACGTGCTGACCCTGCAAGGCTCGGTGGCGGCGCGCGACCATCTCGGCGGCACCGCCCCGGCGCAGGTCCGCGCCGCGGCACAGCGGGCGCGGCAGTGGCTGGAAGAGACGGGCTGAGGCCCCCTGCCTGATCGCTGCTGTCGCTCCCGACGCCCACACGGAGCACAGCAGACATGACACGACGGACAAACACCCCTGGTTTTCGGCGCACTCTTCTCCGTTTGTTCGGCCTGCTTGGCCTGTTCCTGCTCGTCGCCTGCGGGCAGTCCGGCTCCTCGTCGCCCGCCATCGTCGAGCCAACCCGGCTTACCGATCTCGAAATCAGTCCCGCCAGCCCCAACCTGGCCGCCGGCACCGCGCTGACCCTGCAGGCCACCGGCCTGTACAGCGACGGCAGCCATCGCGAACTCGACCACCGCGTGAGCTGGGATAGCAGCGCGCCGAGCGTCGCCACGGTGGCCGGTGACGGACGGGTCAGCGGCCTCAGCGCGGGACAGACGGCGATCCGCGCCAGCCTCGATGGCCTCAGCACAACCGTCACCCTGGATCACCGCCGCCACCCTCGACCAGCTCGTGATCGAACCCCCCGCGCCCCGCTTGGCCAAGGGCACCCAACTCGCCGCCACCGCCTTCGGCCTGTTCAGCGACGGCAGCCGCCAGGTGCTGACCGATCAGGTGAGCTGGACCTCGCTCGCCGACAACCTCTTCAGCGTCGCCGCCGACGGTCGCCTCACCGCCCTGGCCGCCGGCAGCGGCGAGCTGCAGGCCAGCCTCGGCGGCCTCACGCGCCGGGTCACGGTCGAGGTCAGCGAGGCCGAACTCACCGCCCTGCACGCCATCCCGGCCGCGGCGACGCTGCCCGCCGGCACGGCCCTGACGCTGCGCCTGGAAGGGCTGTACAGCGACGGTGGACGACAGGCGCTCACCACCCTGGCCAGTTGGCAGAGCGACGCGCCGGCCATCGCCAGCGTCTACGGCGACACCCTGCGCGGCCTCACGCCCGGCAACGCCACCCTGCACGCCACCTACGGCGGGCTGAGCCTCGACCTCCCGGTGCAGGTGACCAACGCCGTGCTCACACGCATCGAGCTGGACGTGGGCGATGACACGCTGCCGGCCGGCCTGCAGCGCACACTGCGCGCCCTCGGCCACTTCAGCGACGGCGGACTGCAGGACATCACCACGGCGGTGACCTGGCACAGCACCGACGAGTCCCGCCTGCTCGTCGCCAATGCCGCCGGCCACGAAGGTCTGGCCACGGCCCTGGCCGCGGGTAGCGTGACGATCAGCGCCACCCTGGGCGAAGTCGTGGCGCAGGCGACCCTGGCCATCAGCCCGGCCAGCCTGCAGACGCTGGAACTGGAACCGTCCAACCCGCGGCTTGCCGCCGGTACCGGCCTGAGCCTGCACGCCTTCGGCCGTTACGCCGACGGTAGCCTGCAGGAGCTGACGCAGCAGGTGGTCTGGTCCAGCGACGACCCGGCCATCGCCGGCGTCGGCAACGACGCCGGGCAGGCGGGCGTGGTCACGGGCCTGGTCGCCGGCGAAACCACCCTGCGCGCACGGCTCGGCGAGATCGCCGCCGGCGTGCCGCTGCAGGTCAGCGCGGCGCAGTTGGCCGCCATCACCATCGAACCGGCGGAGGTCGTCCTTGCCAGCGGCGGGCGCCTGGCGCTGCACGCCGTGGGCAGTTTCTCCGACGGCTCCACCCAGCTGCTGGGCGAGGCGGTACGTTGGGAATCGGTCGCGACCGAGATCGCCAGCGTCGACGATGACGGCCGGGTGCACGCCCTCGCCGCCGGCAGCGGCCGCATCATCGCCAGCCTGAACGGGGTCGCCGGCAGCATCCCGCTGACG
>Ga0114931_10009057_pt1 | contig 11968 bp, 10 predicted proteins | sample 2SBtaG_FD_89579 | JGI IMG/M metagenome (GOLD analysis project Ga0114931, IMG submission 89579) | Deep subsurface microbial communities from Kolumbo volcano to uncover new lineages of life (NeLLi) - 2SBTROV14_V59a metaG | ecosystem: Environmental > Aquatic > Marine > Volcanic | place: Kolumbo...
ATAGAGGCGGACCGCCAGGGTAAATCGCCTGAGCGTGGAGGCCATCTGCGGTAGCAAGGCATGAGGATCCTCGCCCGCGGCAATCAGACGATCGAGTTGCAGCAGGGCATCGTCCGCTCGGCCTTCGGCCGCTGCGTCGATCATATCCCACGTTTTTCGCGCCCGCCAACTGCCCACGTGTTCATCCACCAACGGGCGGTCGATGACTCTTGTTTTCGGCTCCGCCAGTAGGGCCAGTTTCGCCACCTCCTGGTAAAGGATCCCCACTTCCCTGGGCATCCGTTCCAGCAGCAGGTCGACGGCCGGCCGCTGTAGCTGGACCCCATGTTCGCACTGGGCCGTGTGAATGAGCCAATCCTTGAGTTGCTTGACCAGGGTGGTCGCTTCGCGTCCCTGCTGGGGCACACGGCAATTGACGGTCAGGCCGATTTTGCTGATCGCCTTGGCCGATCGGGTAGTTTTAAGCCAGGATTGCAGGTCGAGTATCAGCAAGGCATCGCGGACCGGGCGCTCAACATAGCCTTCCAGCTTGGCTCGGTAACGTTTCACGAACGGATCGGCGTCCTCCACAACCACGACCCGTTTCTGGGTGCCGAACAACGACCGCTCATGAAGCACGTCGAGCACATCGGACAATTCCGCCTCGCGGCCTACAAAAGTTGTGAGGTCGTACAACTCCTCGTCCGCCTGCCCAGCAGCCACGGCCTGCCCTCCAGCCGAGACTGGGTTGCAGGCCGTCTGGAACAACTGGCCACAGAGTGCGACCCGAACCTCATGCCGGAGATAGACATCATCGCCCGCCACGACACAGGCCAGTCGGGCGGGATAGTCCGCCGGCTTCATCAAGAAGGGTAGGGCGTCAACGGCATGCGGGGAGCGGGCAACGCCCCTTGGTATGGCCATGGTGGAGTGGGGAATGGGTTCTAATTGCGGGGCTCAAGGGTAATTGTCGGTCATTCCTTCCAGGGCCGCTGCCGCTGGCAAACCTTGGCTTCCTTGGAAGGCATCGATCCGACCCAGCCCATAGGATGATGCCTGCCAGCAAGATTGTCAAAGTGTGCGGCTCAGGTACCACGGCGAATCCAAGATCACGGAGCGATTGGACCGTGGTATGGCTCAAAAAGGGATTCTGGTTCAACCGACCGGTCATCAGCTCATCACGAAAGTCGCGCCCCATGGCGTCTCGAATCCCGGTAAACCCTCGTCCGCCCTCGTTTTCGTTCCAGTGCGCGTTGGCGGTGCCAGGTCCGCCATCCAGTTCCACGGGCACAAAGGCGCCCGACTGGCCAAACTCGGCATTGTAGGCCAAAACGCCAAATGGGCCCAAATACTCGCCCGATCCATGTGTGTAAAGTTGATTGCTTTCCCATAACGTCCCCACTCCCAACAGGTGGCCCATCTCGTGAGCAAACACGTCGTCCAGACGCCCGCTAGCCTCCAGCCAAGGAATGTCCAATGTATCAAGTTGAAAACGTCCACCGGTCGACAGGCGGTAGCCCGCTTGGAGCACGGTGGTGGGAGGAAATGACCGGCCCAGCGTGCCTGACACCGCCTGGGTAAAGGTTTCCAAATGGATCGTGATGCCGTTTAGCGAGATGCCCGGTTGATAACCGATGATACGATCCTCCCAAAGACCCGCGGCCTGGTTCGCCATTTCCTGTTGCGCTGGCGTGTAGTCGCCATCAAAGAGAAGCTCTATATCAAAAATGGCTCGAGCCTGATGCGCATTCCAGCCGCTTGCGACCAGCGTGGCCAAAAAAAGCACCAAATTGTGTCGCTTCATTAGACCCTCATCTTCATTTCCCTCTACCAGAAAATGGCCAGTTCGGGTTGGCCGATTAATAACTATCCGGTTTTCTGAAGGGAACGTTTAAGAATGAACTTCTGTAGATCGTAGTGTTCTGCTGAGACAACCGTTGTAATCTCAGTGGTCTCAGGATTCACAATAATTTGCAGATTGCCAAATTTCAAGCAAATGGTCCGACTTCTGGCGAAACCGTCATCGATAGGGACAGAATCCAGGTCGCTGCGTAATCCGCGGCCAGCGTCTTGACTTTTGCGTGATGCGTGTTTGTCCATGCGGAACATGGAACCACGAGCCAGGTTTGGCGCCGTAAAAGGGTACCGCCCAGATTCATGTAATTTTTCACCCACTGAGAATCTATGCCTTCTCACGGCACACAACAGGATTATACGCTAAGGCCGAAACCCATAATGGGTAAGGACGTAGGAGAACGCTAGTTTTGGTCACCCTCCGACCTTTATACTCTAGGCTCCGCAAAGCCAGTTTCTTCGTCGGATCACTGGCGAATATGTTCGGTTGCTAATTCACAATACTGCTCCTCAACTATCCTCTCTCCTCCCGCAAGGACACGGCTAATGAAGATCACATCAACGATTGCCTTCTTATCTGCCATCCTAATCGTGATACTCTGCTGCCTCTCAACTGCCCAGGCCGACACGTTTGGCAGCGGTGCGAATCAGTTCGACATCGACTTCGTCGCGATCGGCAACCCGGGCAACAACGAAGATACGACGGGGAGCCCGGGCCCACCGCATCTAACTGGCAAAGTCGATTACACCTATCGCATGGGCCAGTTTGAAATCAGCCGCGATATGATCACTAAGGCGAATAATGAGGGCGGTCTGGGCATTACGATGGATCCCATGGGTTTCGTCACCGGCGGTGCGCGGGATGATATGCCTGCGACAGGGGTAAGCTGGTTCGAGGCGGCCCAATTCGTGAATTGGCTCAATGGCAGCACGCCTGCCTACAAGTTTGACGGCGGCGGCAATTTTCAGTTGTGGGATTCGGGCGAAGTGGCGGAGTACAATTCGGCGAACCCTTACCGAAGCAACCTCGCCACCTATTTTCTGCCCAGCGTCGACGAGTGGTACAAGGCGGCTTACTACAATGCTGGGACAGGCAGCTACGGAGACTACCCCACCGCGAACGGCCTTGTGCCAACGGCCGTTGCGAGCGGTACGGCAGCGAACACGGCCGTCTACGACCAGTCATTCAACACGGGCCCTGCAGACATCACGCAAGCGGGCGGCTTGAGCCCTTATGGAACAATGGGCCAGGCCGGTAATGCATGGGAATGGGAAGAGACCGATTTTGATTTGGTGAACGACTCGAGTTCGTCTGCTCGCGACGTTCGCGGGGGCGAATGGCTTAGCAGCTCCGGCGTCTTGTCGTCGTCGGTCCGGATCAGCGGCGTCCCGGCCATCGAGAGCTTCCGCATTGGTTTTCGCGTCGCAAGTATCCCTGAGCCAAGTTCGCTGCTACTAGGGGCTTTGGCTACAGTGGGATTGTCGATGCGGAGGAGATGGTAAGCTAACCCTTTATCCTTTCTCTCTTTTACGCGGGTGGCACCGACAGTCGGCCGGAGTGGACGTGGCCACTCGATAAATCTTGTTCGGCCGATTGTCGGTGTGCGCAGCACAGGAGGTTGTTACGTTACGACTGTGAGACCACAATGGTAGCATGCCTAGACGCCGTATTTACGACCAAGAGAAACTCGACTACATGCACAAGAACCCGGTGACAGCCGGGCTGGTGGAACGTGCTGTCGATTGGAAGTGGAGTTCGGCACGTCATTGCTTGCTTGGAGAGCCGTCCGTGGTGCCGCTGGAGTGGATATTCTGATTGCCTATTGTGCTCCGCTCACCGACACGTGTCCGAATAATATCGAATCGATGGCAGAGTTTTTTGCAGACAAGATTTTCAGTCGGTGGCCTGAGCATTTCTTCACGTGTTTGGCTAGCTGCCCATCAAACGGTCGTTTGATGAAACACTCCAGAGGTGGTCAAAAAGTGGCTAAAATAGTCGAGCACATTGTCCCGTTTACCCAATGCCGGAAAACAAGATACCATCTTCTCAATCATGGCCAAGCAAAATGGTACATCACGAATGAAACGCAATTCAAAGCCCAGCATCGTGGGCTAGCGTATGTGCTTAGTACCCTAAATCGAAAGGGCAGGGGCCCGCCCTAGCCCAAATACCTAGGCCTTAAACCTTGGCATCGAAGAGGCTTACCTGGGTTCCGCAGCCGTTCGAAAGGGGTCCGTAACAGGGCCGGGACGAGCGGCATCCGTTGGCTCCGCGGCCAATGGCGCCATCGGCGTCGCCCTGGCCTCATGGGGATCGATAGGCCGAACGCCTCGCAATCGGCCCGTCGGTTGGGGCCGTTCGAGGGTTACTGGCGTTGGGGACTGGACGATGGTCAAATTACCAGCCGTGTCGCGTACCTCAAGTCGCAAATAAAACTGCTCGGGTACGCAGCGCTGCAGTCGCCAGAAGTATTGGCCCGTGTTTTCCAGTCGGGCGGCAATCGTGGACCAGGGACCTTGTGGGGAAGAACTGTAGAACAGGGAAATCGGCCGCGGCTCGAGATTGTCGTCGCTGGCCGTCCAACGGAGCACCAAATGATCGACCAGATTGCCACGGCCATGCTCGATCGGCTGTAACTGGGCTGCAGGGCGATTCAAGTCGACACGAACCACCAATTCGGGCGGATCTCCCGGGTGGGGTGGTGGCGCGCTAGCCCCATTGGCGCCGTCGACCAGAATGCGAAAGCCGTAGATGCCTTCCTTGGGTACCGTGACCCGCACGGGACTACGATTGTCGTGATCCACGCCGTAACTTTCCCAGGTTTGCCCTTGGTTGTACGTACCCCATAATTCCACCTTGGCCACGCCCCAAGGACCTACCGAATCAAGATCGTAATCGATGTCGAAGGTGCGCGACCCTACCATTCGCATGGCCTTATTGGCCCGGCCTCCTGACAGGGAGGATTTTCCAACCCAGCCCTGGCTCTCGCTACCTGGTGCCAGACCTGGAAGCTGTCGCGGCACTTGGGCGGGCAAGGTTGCCGCGGTAGCGGCAGTCGGATTGGCCCGGTTGCTGGAAATCAACTGGGCAGGGCTGCGCCGGGCTGGCTCGTAGGCGGGCCAATCCAAGTTCGCCCGCCCGCTCCCGCTACGTTGCCCCGCTGCCGTCGCGTAAGGAGCCTGGCTGGGTGGCGGCGCCATGGTCGCTGCCGCGGCAGGGGCCAAAGCTCCGGGCGTGACCGCAACTGGCATCCGGTCCAATCGCAAAGCCCCCGACGCATGGAGTTGCGGCCCATCCAACAGTACTTCCGTGGTCGCACGAGTCTCGTGGCCAGCGCGATCGGCGATCGACGCGCGGAATTTCACGCTCCCTCGTCCCCAGGAGCGAGTCGCTCCCGTAGCTGCGGGAAGACGGATACGCCCCATCAATCGGTCGCTTTGCTGGACGTCGTGACGGCCGATGGGCACATCGACCCACGCCTGGCCAGCTGTTTGAGATTGAATCGCCAAAGCGGTTGGCTTCAAGTTGCGGTCGGTCGCCTCGTAGCGCAGTACGATCGCTCCTTCGGCATCAAGAGAACCGGCTATCGACAGGGTCGGCGCCGCCGTATCGATCACCACATGCAATTGGGGCTGAATCGGCCCTGCTTGCAATAGCCTGCCGCGGCGGTCAAACAGTTGCAAGGCAAACCAATAATCCCCATCGGTGGGCGCGAAGTAGCGAAAACCCTGGACATTGGATTCTGCCTTGCCCAAAGATTTCCAGTCGGTGACCCCATCGCGAGAGACGAGCAACTCAACCTTATCGAGCTGGCCCTCCAGTCGACTAGCCGATTGCACCTGATAAGGAATCAAAAGTATCCGCTCGCGCCAGTAGGTCGCAGCAAGCGACGTGGGAGCTATCGATGGCCCGTTCCATAGGCCAGTCTGGCCCAGCAGATTCGCCACCCAACACAACCCCCAGCAAACAGCGCCCAGCATGGCGGCCGCAGGTCGGCTGACGCTAGTAATCGTCGGGCTGCCACGGAGCAGGAAATTCATCCGGAGACTTCCAAATCGGACGGGGAAGTGGCTGGCGAAACAGGAGGTAAAGCAAGGTAAAACGGACCGGGAAGGTATAAAATGGCCCATCTTCAATATCGGAGATCCTTTACGCCAAGCTTGATACTGCCATCCGGGCGGTTTGCTCATTCTGGCAGCAGAAAGCACATCGTAGTAATATATGTCGACTTGGTTAAATAGGAGGGGATGGGGGGTATTGGCTGACCCAGCCGCCATTCAGTCCCGGCTCGGCCGTATAGACGCGGATATTTCATAAACTCGGGCAGCGAAACTTGTTTTGGTCGGCGAGCGACGGTAAGTGTTTGCCTGGCAAGGAAGGCAAGCAATTGGACCGGATACGTATGGTTCATCCATGGGAGGGGCCAAGGGCGCCGTCGGACGCGGCCAGGCAAGGACTTGGCCGACGCGTCGTAGAAGGCTTGTGAAATATTGGGGCTAGCTGGACTGGCAGGCGCATCGACGTCATAATAGGTAGTGTCAGAAAACTCAGGCACCGGATCGCACTGTGGATCCATCCGTTTCCGCTAGCAGGATGAGGGTGGAGAGTAGGGTTTCTGGCTAGCGTAGCACTGGTGTTTTCTCTGCGACGGTCCTGTCAGGTTCGAACAACATGCCCGCGTTCATGGCCCACCCGCTGGCTCGGTCCGCTTTGCTGCTGGCGGCAATTTTTCTTGTTACATCGCTGGGTTTTCTCATCCTGCGGAAGCTGCGCGGATCCGTCAGCCGCGATACGCATCGGAGTAGTGAAATGATGACAAAATTCCGCGAGTTGCATGCCCGGGGCGGGCTGAGCGACGAGGAATACCGAACAATAAAAACAAAGCTAGCTGCCCAACTCCAAGTCGAGTTAAGCGATCATAACGGCACGGGCTAGCGGATCCTTCATAAACGATCCCCTTCGCGGCCAAGTTTATGAAATATACGGGCTAAAACCGCCTACAACCACCTACAACCGATACTGTCAAACACAACGGCTGTTACGCCTATTCGGCACTTGCCCATTGTTGGGCGAGGGTAAGGTGTTCGGCACTAGCAAATGTTGCTGCACCGTGCGGCTCCAGGAAGTCGATGAACGAATCCCATGGACGTTGCGTACTTCAGAGCAAGTACGGCTCGGACTGAGCGGACAAGGATGCCCCCGCCAGGCATGAAAGGTTTTACGCGTGTTGGAAGACAAAACCGGCTCGATCCTCGATGCGGTTTTTTCAATACAAGACTGCGAAACTCCAATCGAGCGACACCCAAGGAATTATCGCGTAGCCGTGTGGGTCGGTGATGCCCCACCAGTTCACGCACACTCGCAAAGGAGACTTGCATGCCCTCCGGTAGGGACTTAGGCTCTGGCAAACGTGGTAGTACTTCCAAGAAGAATGCCTTTTGCTCATTTTGCCGTAAAAGTTATCGTGACGTCGGCCCCTTGGTGGAGGGGCCTGGCGATGTTTACATCTGTGGTGAGTGCATCGAGCTCTGCCAGTCGATCCTTGACCAGGAGCGACAGCGGCGTGGTTCGAGCAAGCAGCTATTCTCCAAGATCCCCTCCCCACGCGAGATCGTCGCCGAATTGGACGAATACGTCATCGGCCAGGATGCTGCCAAGCGTGTGTTGGCTGTCGCGGTGCATAGCCACTATAAGCGATTGATGGCTGCCGAGGACGAATCGGAAATCGAAATCGATAAATCGAATATCCTGCTCGTCGGCCCCACCGGTTGCGGCAAGACGCTGCTTGCTCGAACCATGGCCCACCGGTTGAATGTACCATTTGCCATTGGCGACGCCACCACCTTGACCGAAGCGGGCTACGTAGGCGAAGACGTCGAAAACCTGCTTCTGAAGTTGCTCCATGCGGCGGACTTCGATGTCGAAGCAGCCCAACGAGGCGTGCTCTACATCGACGAAATCGATAAAATTGGTAAAACAAGCCAAAATGTATCGATTACCCGTGATGTATCGGGCGAAGGCGTTCAGCAAGCCCTGTTGAAGATGCTGGAAGGCACCACGGCCAATGTGCCGCCGCAAGGGGGCCGAAAGCATCCCGAACAGCAGTACATTCAGCTCGACACCACAAATATCCTGTTTATTTGCGGCGGTACCTTTGACGGCCTCCAGGATGTCATCAGCAAGCGACTGGGACATCGCTCCATCGGCTTCGGCCAAAATGGCGACGATGCATCAGAAATGAGCTTGGGGGACATTCTCGCCAACGTGACCCACGACGACTTGACGCAGTATGGCATGATTCCCGAGTTGGTAGGCCGCCTGCCGGTCATCACCGCTTTGAGGCCCTTAGAGGCCGATTCGCTGGTGCGGGTGTTAAAAGAACCAAAAAATGCCCTCGTCAAGCAATATCAGCACTTGTTTTCGATGGAAGATGCCGATCTTAAATTTACCGAGAAGGCCCTCAGCGCAATCGCCGACAAGGCGGCCGAGCGTCAGACGGGGGCCCGCGGCCTGCGATCGATCATTGAAACGGTCATGCTCGATATCATGTTTGAACTGCCTGACCAACCGCGCGGCAATCGTTATGTGATCACCGATGCGATCGTGGAAGGCCGCGAGAAGATGTTCAACGACGAGACACCACAGTCCAAGAGCGCGTAACGTTCAAGCCCACGGCGGGGCAAACCACCATGGGGGTTAAGTTACGCTTGCCAATGGAACGAGCCCGGGTTTTCACCCGGGCTCGTTTTATTGCGGCAAGCCAAACTTTGCGGACGATCAGGTAAGCGCCAGTGATGGGCTACGTAAGGATGGTTTGCGAAGTTCCGCAAAGATTTGTTTGCCTGGGGACGCTGCCGCGAGGGGTCAATCCCCCACGGCATGGTCACTGCGGCAAGCCAAACTTTGCGGACGATCCGGTAAGCGCCAGTGATGGGCTACATAAGGATGGCTTGCGAAGTTCCGCAAAGATTTGTTTGCCTGGGGACGCTGCCGCGAGGGGTCAATCTCCCACGGCATGGTCACTGCGGCAAGCCAAACTTTGCGGACGATCCGGTAAGCGCCAGTGATGGGCTACATAAGGATGGTTTGCGAAGTTCCGCAAAGATTTGTTTGCCTGCGGACGCTGACGCGATGGGCGGGCCTCTCCGTTTTTGCGGCAAGCCATGAGAAGGGGGTTGGGCGTGGGCAGACATAGCCGCGTAGCGGCGGCAGCATTTAGCCGTGGGCGTAAGCCCACGGGACTGGGTTTTTAGAAATCACCAAGCCGCGTAGCGGCGACATCGAATAGGTAGGCGGTGTGTATAAATCGATGTCACCGCTGCGCGGTTGGAAGGTTTTAGCATCTTGATTCCGTGGGCTCACGCCCACGGCTATACGATATCGCCGCTACGCGGCTGGCCATGTAGGAATATGCAAAGGGAGGCAAAGGGGGCACTCAAATATTGTTCGGTACACTTGATTTTTGCGGCAAGCCAAACTTTGCGGACGGTCCGGTAATCGCCTGTGGTGGGGCTGCGCGAGGATGGCTCGCGAAGTTCCGCAAAGATTTGTTTGCCTGGGGACGCTGCCGCGAGGGGTCAATCCCCCACGGCATGGTCGCTGCGGCAAGCCGCTGCGTTTCTGCGGCAAGCCAAACTTTGCGGACGGTTTGGTAAGTGCCGGTGATGGGGCTGCGCTTGGCGGTACTCGGGGGGCCGCAAATATTTGTTTGCCTTTAAATGGCTAACTGGCGCAGCACTTCCAGTCCGCGCTCCAGCGTTTCCAAGCTGGCTGCGTACGAGATGCGGAAATGGGAGTCGCGGGCACTAAAAATGCTGCCCGGAATGATGAGCAACTGGTTGTCGATGGCGCGCTGCACAAACTGGCTGGCCGTGCCAACTCCGTCAGGTACCTGGGGGAAAACGTAAAAGGCCCCCCCGGCAGGCGCGACTTGGTAACCCGCATCCCGCAGGCCGCCCACCACCAGGTCGCGTCGCTGGCGATAGGCGGCAACCTGGACGGACATGTCGACTTCCAGCGCCGCGATGGCGGCCCACTGCAACGGGTGGGGCGGACAGACAAAAGTGTATTGCTGCAGCATGGTCATCTTGTCGATCAACGCGCTCGGGCCATGCACCCAGCCCAGCCGCCAGCCGGTCACCCCATAGGTTTTGCTGAAACCGTCCACCACAATCGTCTGCTCGTTCCACGCGGCGGGACTCTCCAACGGCTGGTCGTAGCAAAATTGCCGATAGATTTCGTCGCTCAACAAGGCAATATGGTGCTCTTGGGCCAATTCGGCCAGCCCGCGCACTTCCGCCCGGGTAGCCAGCACGCCGGTCGGATTGGCGGGGCTGTTGAGCAGGATCAGTTTCGTTCGGGTCGTAAGCGCCGCGGCAACTTTGTCCAGGTCGATGCGAAAGTCCGGATAGGTATCGACCAGAACCGGTTTGCCGCCCACCATACGAACCAGGGCCGGGTACATGACAAAGTAAGGGTCGAAGCAGAGGACCTCGTCGCCCGGATCGATCAGCGCGAGCATGGTCAGCACCAGCGCGCCGCTGGTTCCGGAAGTGACCAGCAGGCGGCGGTCGGCATGCCCAAACCGGGCGTCGATTTTTTGCTGCAGCTTCTCACGCAGCGGCGGAATGCCCTGGGTGAGACTGTAGCCGTTGTAGCCCGACCGGATCGCCTCGATGGCTGCTTGCTGGATGGGTTCGGGGACCGGAAAATCGGGCTGGCCAATCGACAGATTGATCGGATCGGTCATCCTGGCCGCCAGGTCAAAAACCTTGCGGATTCCTGAGCTGTCGACACCAGTGGCACGTGATGCAATCCAGGAATGAGGCATGAGAAATCGCGGGGCAGGGGGCTTTACGGTCCGTTGCAAGCCGTATCCGCCGTCGGATTTCAACTTGCCGCCGGCTTGCGAGTATAGCGTTCGCCGCGCTTCTGGAAAATGATTAAGACCGCGTTCCCATTTGCCTTTTATGGTTCGGCAAGGGGGGCGGGATTTCATTTCCTCCGGAGCGTGGCGGCCGCGAGCAATTCTTCGGCCGGGGGAAATTCCAACGTGGCTTGCTGGCCGGCCCGCAGATGAACGACCCGTTGCTGAACCACCGGCTGGCCGGCCCGCTCGTATTCCACGCGTACCCGATAGGCGTACAAGGTTCCCGGGCGAAGGCCCGCGGAAATATAACTCCGCCGCTCCCCGGTGCTGGTGGTCAGCCTGTTGTTGACATAAACGCGGGCATTGGCAGGCAGGGCCACCTCGATCTTTGCCGTTTTGTCTTTGCCGCCGGTAGCATCGGCGGGCGTCGGCTGGGCGGGCGTCGGTTGGGCCGGTGTCGGTTTGGCTGCTGGAGTCGGAGCTTCTTTTGCCGGAACTGGTTGCGAATCGAAAAAAGTCTCCTGGCAGCAGATCGGGCCACACGGATCACAAACCGCCGGCCCGCAACAACCGTCACTGCCGTAAAGCACGGGGGCATAGCCGGCAACCGTGTAGGCGCTCGGAGCATATCCGTAGTAGTAGGCTCGGGCGGCCCGACGGGCACGAATCCGGGCGGCCAGCCGCCGCAGCGGGCCCGGGTAATAGTAACCGTAATCATATCCGGCTGGCAAAACATAGTCGTAGCCAACAGGCGCAGCAGCGTAAGTTGCATAGGAAATATATGTCGTCCCGCCATAATAAACGGGCCCCCACGCGGCCTTTGCTTCACCTTTCCCAGCATCAAACCCTGCCACAACCATCAACATGGCGGCTGCGAGCAGCATCCCGAACAGCCTCTTGAATTGCATTGCTTTCATTGCCTTGCCTCCTCCCAGGTGGGTGCCGGTCATCGATAACAATCCGCCATGCACCGGTTTTGCTGACAGACAGAAGACCTAAAGATCCTCCCTATCTTCAAGATAGCAACGAACCGGCGTAAATCAAGCAAGCAAGGGAGAGGGAGGGGTGGAGGGGAGGGGAGGGAGGGGAGGGAGGGGAGGGTGGAGATCAACCCCAGGCTGTGCCACAACGGCCGTTCTAATCCGAACTTTTACGGGCTAAAAGCGAAAAATCCTACGTATCTCCAGGGAATAACCGCGATTTCATTGAAATCTGAAATTCGCAGTTCTGTCTACTAGGATGGTGTCAAGCTGCCAAGTGTTAAC
>Ga0114931_10009058_pt1 | contig 11968 bp, 8 predicted proteins | sample 2SBtaG_FD_89579 | JGI IMG/M metagenome (GOLD analysis project Ga0114931, IMG submission 89579) | Deep subsurface microbial communities from Kolumbo volcano to uncover new lineages of life (NeLLi) - 2SBTROV14_V59a metaG | ecosystem: Environmental > Aquatic > Marine > Volcanic | place: Kolumbo...
CATGCCACACCCCAACCCAGTCTCGCACGCCCGGACTTCCTCCACGCCATCGACCAGGCCAAGCACCACATCACCCTGGGAGACGTCTATCAACTCGTGCTCTCTATCCGGTTCGAGGGAGCCTGCGACGTTCCCCCGTTCGAGGCGTACCGCGCCCTCCGGCTCCTCAATCCGTCTCCCTACCTGTACTTCTGCGACTTCGACGATCTCGCCGTGGTGGGATCATCGCCCGAAGCCCTCGTGCGACTCGAAGGCCGGGCGGCATCCCTGCGACCGATTGCCGGGACCCGGCCCCGCGGAACCGATCCCGCCAGCGACGAGGCGCTCGAACGGGAACTCCTGGCCGATCCCAAGGAACTCGCCGAGCACACGATGCTGGTCGACCTCGCCCGCAACGACCTCGGGCGGGTCGGCGTACCCGGATCGATCCACGTCGAACCGTCGATGGTGGTGGAACGCTACAGCCACGTCATGCACATCGTCAGCGGCGTCGAGGGGGTCCTGAGCCCGGGTCGCGACGCCTTCGATCTCTTCGCCGCCACCTTCCCGGCCGGAACGGTGGTCGGTGCCCCCAAGATCCGGGCGATGGAAATCATCGACGACCTCGAACCGGTCCCCCGCGGCTTCTACGCCGGTACCGTGGGATACTTCGGCCACGGGACGTCAATGGATCAGGCCATCGCCATTCGAACCCTGACCTTCCGCAACGGGACCTACCGCTACCAAGCCGGCGCCGGCATCGTCGCCGACAGTGTGCCGGTCAACGAACACGCCGAGGTCCTGGCCAAGGCTGCGGCCCTGGAGGCCGCACTCACCCTCGCCGAGGAGGGACTGTGAACCCACGCGTCCTCGTCGTCGACAACTATGACTCGTTTACCTACAACCTGGTGCAGGCGCTGGCCATCCTTGGCGCCGAGGTGGAGGTGCATCGCAACGATACCGTCGGTCCGGCGACGCTCGATACGGTCAGGCCCAGCCACGTCCTGATCTCCCCCGGGCCCGGATATCCCGACGCCGCGGGCCGCTCGATGGAGCTCATCGCGTACGCCATGCCGCGGGTTCCCGTTCTCGGGGTGTGTCTCGGGCATCAGGCGATCGCCGCCGTGCTCGGTGCCACCGTGGGACCCGCCCAACGCCTGATGCACGGGAAAGCCTCCCGGGTCTACCACGATGGACGGACCCTGTACGAGGGGTTGCCCAACCCGTTTCCCGCGGGACGATATCACTCGCTGGCGGTAGCGGAACCGAGGTCCGAAACGGACTTTTCCGTAACGGCCTACACGTCCGATGGAGAAATCATGGGCATCAGACACCGTGAGTTGCCGACCGAAGGTATCCAGTTCCACCCGGAAAGCGTGCTGACCCCCGAGGGCAGCCGCGTGCTGCGGAACTTCCTCGACCTCGCCTCCCGGGCCGGCACGTCATGAAGACTCCCCTCGAACGCCTGCTCGCGGGCATCCACCTGACCGAGGCCGAGGCGGAGGCCCTGGTGATGACGATGACCGATGCCTCGGCATCACCCATCCGCGCCGCGGGCATCCTGACCGCCCTCCGCCTGAAGGGCGAAACGCCACAGGAAGTGCGGGGGTTCGCCCGGGGCATGCGTCGTCTCGCGGTCCGACCTGACCTGACCACGGCGGGCGGCGTCGATATCGTCGGCACCGGTGGTGACGGATCGGGAAGTCTCAACCTGTCCACCGGGGCCGCCCTGCTGACCGCCGCGTGTGGCGTGCCCGTCATCAAGCACGGGAATCGATCGATCTCCAGCCAATGCGGCAGCGCCGACGTGCTCGAAGAACTCGGCTACGTCTTGCCGACCGACGGCACCCTCGCCGGCCGCGATCTCGCCCGCCACGGATTCACATTCCTGTTCGCCCCGTATTTCCATCCGGCCATGAAACGCATGGCCCCGGTCCGGCGCGAACTGCGTATCCGCACCATCTTCAACATCCTGGGCCCACTCACGAACCCGGCCCTGCCCCCGTTTGCCGTCATCGGTGCCTGCGACCGCGCCACCGCCCACCTGCTGGCTGAAACACTCGCGGGGATGCCCATCGAGCGGGCCCTCGTGGTGCACGGCGCACCGGGATGGGACGAAGCCACGCCCGTTGGTCCCTTCCTGGCCCTGACGGTGTCCGGACACACGGTGACCGAGGAGGAGCGGGACCCGTCATCGACCTACGGGATTCCCCGGTGTCACCCCGAGGATCTCACCGGGCGTGACGCGGTCTACAATGCACGTCGGATCCGGATGGCCCTGGAGGGAGAACCCGGACCCTGCCAGGATGCCTTGATGCTCGGTGCGGCGCTCGCCCTGGAAACCGCCGGACGCGCGCCGACCCCGGACGTGGCCCGGAATCTCGCGGAGAACGCCATTGCCAGCGGCGCCGCCCGACGCCTGCTCCGGGATCTCTCGTCCGGCCAGACGGTCCACCGTCGCCACCCGCGCGCGGAACATGTCTGACTTCCTCTCCACCATGGCGGCCCGGTCGCGGACCCGGGTGGCGGAGGCGCGACGTCGGAGGCCCGAAGCGGAACTCGACCGGGCAGCCCTCGACGGCCCGGAGCCGCCCGACGCGAGAGTGTTCACCACCGGTTTCACCCTGCTGGCCGAGATCAAACGCTCCGCCCCATCCACCGGCCCTCTCGTGACCGGGCCCGCCCCCGATCTCGCCCGGCGAGCCCAAGCCTACCGCGCCGGAGGGGCCACCATCATCTCGGTCCTGACCGAACCCGAGAGGTTCGGCGGATCCCTTGCCGATCTCCGCCTCGTGGCCGAGACCGGCACTCCCGCCATGCGGAAGGATTTTCTCGTCGACCCCTATCAGGTCGCGGAAGCCCGCGAAACGGGTGCCGCCGGCGTCCTGCTCATCGTCCGGATGCTGAGCCCCGACCAGGCCATCGAACTCGTGGATGCCGCCGCCCGGTACGGCCTGTTTGTCCTCGTCGAGTGTTTTGACCACACGGACCTCGACCGCGCGGTCAGGTGCGTGGCCCATGCCGAAACCCTGGGCACCGCCGCCATGCTCGGCGTGAATGCCCGTGACCTCACGTCCCTTCAGGTGAACGGTGGCCGGTTCGCGGAGTTGGCACCCGACCTCCCAACCGGGTGTCCTCGCGTCGCGGAAAGCGGTCTGGAGACCGCCGATGATATCCGGAGGATCACCGGCTTGGGCTATCACGCCGCGCTGGTCGGCACGGCACTCATGCAACACCCCGACCCGACCGCGGTTGTCCGCTCGCTGGTCGCGGCCGGCCGCGAGGGTGTGGGGACCCCATGTACGTGAGGATCAAGGTCTGCGGCGTGACCACGCCGGCGGCAGCCCGGGAGGCGGCCCGGGCGGGCGTCGATGCCATCGGGGTCGTCCTCTCCCCCTCGCCGCGCCAGTTGACTCTGGCCGGTGCCCGGGAGGTCATGGACGCCATCCCGCCGTTCGTCACCCGCGTCGCCGTCTTCCATCAACCGGAGGTCGAAGACGTCGAGGCGGCGGTGGCCGCGCTGCAACCCGATGTCGTGCAGACGGAAATGCGCCCTGAACTGGCAGCGGTGCGAACCCGGGTTCGCGTGCTCCCGGTCGTCCACGACCATCCTCGACTGATCGAAGACCTGTCGAACGCCGCCCCTCCGTCTGCCACCACAGGCCTGCTGCTCGAAGCCGACGGTCGTGGTGGACGCGGGGTCGCCCCGGATTGGGACCGGGCGGCGCGCATCGCCCGCGACCGGCCGTTGATTCTGGCCGGCGGCCTGACGCCCGGGAACGTGGCCGATGCCCTCCGGCTGGTTCGTCCTCACGGCGTGGACGTGAGCAGCGGCGTCGAATCGGCTCCCGGGGAGAAGGATCCGGTGCTCGTCGCCCGGTTCGTGCGGCAGGTCCGCGAAACCTGCCGCCGCATGACACCGGCACCCGGGTTGTTCGCATGACCCACCCGGCCGCCACCGCCCCCAGCCTCGCGCTCCTGCTCAACGGCAACCTCCCCGACGCCCACGGGCGCTTCGGACCCTTCGGAGGCCGGTTCGTCCCCGAGATCCTGATGGAGCCGGTGCTCCGGCTCGAGCGGGAGGCCCGTGCCGCCCTCGCCGATGCCGAATTCCAGGCGACGCTGGAAGCGGAGTGGCAAACATGGGTGGGACGACCGACACCGATGACGCACGCCGTCCGCCTCGGTAACGCCTGGGATCTGGACCTCTGGCTGAAACGCGAGGACCTGACCCACACCGGCGCACACAAGATCAATAATGCCGTTGGCCAGGCCCTGCTCGCCCGACGCATGGGCGCCAGACGCATCGTGGCGGAAACCGGCGCTGGCCAGCACGGCGTCGCCACCGCCGCCGCGTGCGCCCGGATCGGCATGCCCTGCACCGTCTACATGGGTCGCATCGACGCCCGGCGTCAGGCCCCCAACGTGGACCGCATCCGCCGGTTCGGGGCCGAGTTCGTCGAGGTCAGGACCGGGGACGAGACGCTGCGGGCCGCCATCGACGAGGCCATTCGTGCCTGGGTGGCCGACCCCATCGACACCTACTACCTCATCGGGTCGGTGGTGGGACCTCACCCCTACCCGTGGCTGGTGCGCACCCTGCAGTCCGTGATCGGCCGGGAGTCCCGCGCACAGATCCTGGAGCGGCAAGCCGGGTCGCTGCCCGATGCGGTCGCCGCCTGTGTCGGTGGAGGATCCAATGCGATCGGCCTCTATCACGCTTTCCTCGCCGATGCCGACGTCGAGCTGCTCGGCTTCGAGGCCGGTGGACCCGCAAACGATGACGACCGGCACGCCGCCACCATCGCCCACGGCACCCCCGGCGTCCTCCATGGCGCCCACTCCCTCGTCCTCCAGGACCAGGATGGGCAGATCCTGGAAACGCACTCCGCTTCGGCCGGCCTCGATTACCCCGGCGTTGGACCGGAACATGCGTTCCTTCGAACCGTGGGGCGGGTCCGGTACACTCCCGTGACCGACGAGAACGCGTTGCGAGCGGCCCGCGATCTCTGCCGCCTCGAGGGCATTCTCCCGGCCCTGGAATCCGCGCATGCCCTGGCCGGTATTCAGCGGTGGGCGGGCCAACATCCCGGTGCCACGGTCGTGGTGGGCCTGTCCGGACGCGGTGACAAGGACCTGGCCACGTACCAGGCAGCGGGGATCGCGTGATGACGCGCTCCGCTGCCGCAGGTACCGACCTGGTTGCCGCCGTCGATCGCGCCCACGCCGATGGCCGGCTCGCCGTCACCGGTTTCCTGACCGCCGGGTTTCCCGATCCGGACGGGTTCGGGAACACCCTGTCGGAGGTTGCCGAGGTGGCGGACATCGTAGAGGTGGGAGTCCCGTTCACCGATCCCCTGGCCGATGGCGTCACGATCCAGGCCGCCAGCCACGCCGCCCTCACGGGCGGCGTATCCCTGCGGTGGATTCTCGACCTGCTGGCGGGACGGGCGTTCGCGGCACCGGTGGTCCTGATGAGCTACCTGAACCCACTGCTGGCGTTCGGCCTGTCCCGGGTGACCGACGTGGCGAAGGCGGCCGGCGTTGCCGGGTTCATCGTCCCGGATCTGCCGCTCGAAGAGTCCGAACCGTTCCGGGATCTCCTCGACGCCTCCGGCCTCGCCCTCGTCCAACTCGTGTCGCCCGTCACGCCCCCCGATCGAATGGTGCGCATCTGCCGGGCCAGTCGGGGATTCGTCTATGCCGTGACCGTCACAGGGACCACGGGAGGCACCGCGGGTGCGCTCGAGAATGTCGGGGAATACCTCGCCCGGGTCCGTGATAGTGGGCCGCTTCCGGTCCAGGCCGGATTCGGCATTCGCACGCCTGACCAGGTGCAGGCCCTGCGACACCAGGTAGACGGTTTCATCGTTGGGAGCGCACTCCTCGAAGTCCTGGAACGCGGGGACAACGCGGCGGAATACCTCCGCACCTTGAAGGATGCAGGAACCCTTTCGGAGAACAGAACATGATTGCCGTGGTAGGTGCCGACTGCTCACTGAAAGCCAAGGCGGACATCGTCCGGTTCATCGAAGGCGCGGGGTTCCGCGTCCAGGTGAGCGAACACGAACACGCCAGCCTGATCGGCGTGATCGGCTCGGGCGCGGCCGCCATTGCCGACCAACTGGCCACCCTGCCGGGGGTAAAGGAGGTTCGGCCGGTGGCCCCCCCCTACCCTCTGGTCTCCCACGAACACTATCCCGGTACCCGCCGCGTCAAGATCGACGGCATCTCCATCGGGGGTGAACAACTCGTGGTCATGGCCGGACCGTGTGCCGTTGAATCCCGGGAGCAGATTCTCGAAGTCGCTCGTGCGGTGGCCGCAGCTGGCGGCACGATCCTTCGGGGCGGAGCGTTCAAGCCGCGGTCGTCCCCCTATTCATTCCAGGGCCTGGGTCGCACCGGGCTGGAGTTCCTGGCGGAGGCACGGGACGAAACCGGACTGCTGGTCGTGACCGAAGTCGTCGCCCCGGAAGACGTGACGCTGGTCGCCGACTACGCCGACATCCTCCAGATCGGCGCGCGCAACATGCAGAACTTTCGACTGCTCTCGGCGGCAGGCGGCCAACCGTGTCCGGTGTTGCTCAAGCGGGGGATGATGGCAACAGTAGAAGAACTGCTGCTCGCCGCCGAGTACATCGTGTCCTCGGGGAATCCGCGCGTCGTCCTGTGTGAACGAGGTATCCGCACGTTCGAGACGGCCACCCGTAACACCCTCGACATCTGTGCGATTCCGATGCTCAAGGAACGCACGCACCTGCCCGTCATCCTGGACCCGAGTCACGCCGCCGGAAGACGGGAGCTGGTGCCCGCGCTCGCCCGGGCCGCCGTGGCGGTCGGTGCCGACGGGCTGATCGTCGAGGTCCATCCCGATCCGGACCGGGCCATGAGTGACGGCCGCCAGAGTCTGGAGCTCGACGCATTCGGCGCGATGATGAAAGACCTCGACGCGGTGGCCCGAGCCGTCGGTCGCCGCCTGTAACCCCCGAAACAACCATGGGCCGGACATCGTCCGGCCCATGGGGCTCATCCCTGCTGCTCGACGACGGCCGGCAGCGGGAACGGAGAAGGAATCACTTCCTCCACCGGTTCCGGCGGCGGCGGCGGCTCGAAACCCTCCGGTGGTTCGATCTCGATATCTGCGTATCGGTAGATCCCGGTTCCGGCCGGAATCAGATGCCCGATGATGATGTTCTCCTTCAACCCCAGGAGATCGTCGCGGGCACCCCGAATCGCCGAGTCCGTCAACACCCGGGTCGTTTCCTGGAACGACGCCGCCGAGATGAACGACTGCGTCGTCAATGACGCCTTGGTGATCCCCAGAAGCAACGGCTCACTCGTGGCCGGTTCACCGCCCGCCTTGACCGCGTCGGCATTCTTGTCCCGGAACGTCACCTTGTCGACGTTTTCACCCTCCAGCAGATCCGTACTGCCCGGGCTGACCACCCGGACCTTCTGCAACATCTGACGCACGATCACGCCGATGTGCTTGTCGTTGATCTTGACACCTTGCAGCCGATAAACCTCCTGCACTTCGTTCAGCAGGTACTCCTGCACCGCGCGCGGCCCCTTGATCCGCAGAATATCGTGCGGGTTGACCGGACCCTCCGCGAGGCGATCCCCGGCCCGCACCTTGTCACCTTCATGCACCCGAAGGTGTTTGCTGGCCGGCACGTCGTAGGTCTGGGCTTCCCCGACGTCCGGGGTCACGATGATCTCCCGCTTGCCGCGTTTGATCCCCCCGAATGTCACGACGCCGTCGATTTCCGAGATCGTCGCCGGATCCTTCGGCCGGCGGGCCTCGAACAATTCGGCCACCCGCGGCAGACCGCCCGTGATGTCACGCGTGCGGTACGCCTCCCGCGAGATCTTGGCCAACGTCTCGCCAGCCACGACTTCCTTGCTGTCCTCGACCGTGATCTGGGCACCCTCGGGGATGACGTAGTCGCGGACGCGGCGCTCTTTGCCACCCTTGATCGTTTGCACGATCTCGATGTGCGGATGCAGCTTCTTGTCGCGATCCTCGATGATCACACGTTGCCGGAGTCCGGTCAGTTCGTCCAGCTCCTCGCGGACCGTCTCGTCCTCGATGATATCGACAAACCGCACCTTCCCCTTCACATCGGTGAGGATCGGGTTCGTGTAGGGATCCCAGGCAAACAGGAGATCTCCCCGCGCGATCGTCTGCCCGTCGTCCACATTCAGTGTGGCACCCAGCGGAACCTGGAACCGGGACCGCACCTGGTCATCCTCGCCGTAGAGCACGAGTTCACCCTCGTATCCCGTCACGATCCGGCTGCCGTCACCGGCCTCCACGAAGTGCAGACGGTCCCCATACCGAATGAGACCCTCCAGTTTGGACTTGCGGAACGTCTGCTCGGCAATCCGGGCTGCAGTCCCGCCGATGTGGAACGTCCGGAGGGTCAGCTGGGTCCCCGGTTCGCCGATCGACTGGGCCGCAAGAATACCCACCGCCTCGCCGAGGTCCACCATGCGCATCGTGGCCAGGTTGCGGCCGTAACACATGCGGCAGACTCCCCGCCGGGACTCGCAGGTCAGGACCGACCGGATGCGGACCACGTCCAGTCCCGCATCCTCGATCGTCGCTGCCATCTCCTCGTCGATCAACTGCCCGGCGGCCACGAGCAATCGGGGCTCTCCGTGTTCGTCCAACTCGTGCGGATCGAACACATCCTCGGCCGCGACGTTCCCGGCAATCCGTTCGGACAACGGTTCGATGACGTCCTCACCCTCCTTGAGCGCACTCACCTCCAGCCCCAGGATGGTCCCGCAGTCCTCGTCGGCCACCGTGACATCCTGAGCCACATCGACGAGACGCCGCGTCAGGTACCCCGCATCGGCCGTCTTCAACGCCGTATCGGCCAGGCCCTTGCGCGCGCCGTGGGTCGAGATGAAGTACTCCAGAACCGTGAGGCCCTCCCGGAAGTTCGACCGGATCGGACTCTCGATGACTTCACCAATTCCGCCGGTCAGCTTCTTCTGCGGCTTCGCCATCAGCCCACGCATGCCGGCAAGCTGTCGGATCTGATCCCGACTGCCCCGCGAGCCGGAGTCATACATCAACCACACCGGGTTGAAACCGCCCAGCGACCGGCTCAGGTTGCTGACCATCGCCTCGGCGATGTCGTTGTTGGCGTGGGTCCAGGCGTCGATCACCTTGTTGTACCGTTCACCGAACGTGATCTGACCGGTGGCGTAGGCCCGTTGGAACCGCTCGACCCGCGCACCCGCCTCATCGAGGATCTCGCCCTTCTCCCGCGGGATCTCCAGATCCACCACCCCGATCGACACGCCACCCAGGGTCGCCATCTGGAAGCCGAAGTCCTTGAGACGATCCAGGAATTCCACGGTATCGGCCAGCCCGGCAATCCGATAGGACTCGAAGACCAGCCCCGACAGCGTGCGCTTGCGCATCACCCGGTTCTGGTAACCGAGCTGGGCAATCACCGCCTCTGGCAGGATGCTGTTGAACATCACCCGGCCGGCGGTGGTGCCGACCCACCCGGCCGTCTCCGCCGATCCCTCGGGCGGCACGTGCCAGAAGTGAATCGGCGTATGCGCATTCAGGCGACCCGCGGCAATCCCCATCTCGACTTCGGCCAGGGACCCGAGGTAGGGAGCCTTGGCCACCGCCACCTCCATGTCCTCCGGTTCCTTGGTGACAAAGTACGACCCGAGCACCATATCCTGAGACGCCTCGGCCACCGGTCGGCCGTCCGACGGTTTCAGAATGTTGTTACTCGACACCATCAACACCCGGGCTTCGAGCTGCGCTTCAAAGGACAGCGGGACGTGCACCGCCATCTGGTCGCCGTCAAAGTCCGCGTTGAAGGCGGCGCAGACCAGTGGATGGACCCGGATCGCCTTGCCCTCGACCAGCACCGGCTCAAAGGCCTGAATGCCCAGACGGTGCAACGTCGGCGCCCGGTTGAGAAGCACCGGGTGATCCCGGATGATGTCTTCCAGAATCTCGTACACCTCCGAACTCTCGCGCTCGACGATCTTCTTGGCCCGCTTCACCGTCTCGGCAATACCCCTGTCGACGAGGCGATGAATGATGAACGGCTTGAACAGTTCCACCGCCATCGTCTTCGGCAACCCGCACTGATGGAGGTGCAACTCCGGACCGACCACGATCACCGACCGTCCCGAGTAATCCACCCGCTTGCCCAGCAGGTTCTGGCGGAACCGACCCTGTTTCCCCTTCAGCATGTCGGACAGCGACTTCAGCGGCCGTTTGCCCCGACCCCGAATCGCCTTGGCCCGCCGGCCGTTGTCGAACAGGGCGTCCACCGCTTCCTGCAGCATCCGCTTCTCGTTCCGGAGAATGACTTCCGGCGCACGATGCTGGATGAGCTTCTTCAAACGGTTGTTGCGATTGATGACCCGCCGGTACAAATCGTTCAGGTCGCTCGTCGCAAACCGACCGCCGTCGAGCGGCACCAGCGGACGCAGATCCGGCGGAATCACCGGCACGACGTCCAGAATCATCCACTCGGGATTGTTCCGATCGACGCCCTGATCGCCGGAGTTCCGGAACGCATCCACGATCTTGAGGCGCTTCAGGGTCTGCTTCTTCCGATGCTGGCTCGTCTCCGTCGCGATCGAACCGCGCAACTCCTCCGACACCTTGTCGATGTCGAGCCGTTGGAGCAGGGCCCGTACCGCCGGGGCCCCGATGTCCGCCAGGAAGGCCGTGTCCCCTTCTTCACGAGCCTTGGCGCGGAGTTCGATGTAGCGCTCCTCGTCGAGCAACTCGTTGGCCTGGACCTCCTGCTGGCCCGGATCGATGACCACATAGTTCGTGTAGTAGATCACCCGCTCCAGATCGCGCAACGTCAGGTCCAGCAGGTTCCCCATCGGACTGGGCAACGTCTTGAAAAACCAGATGTGCGCCACCGGGACCGCCAGCTCGATGTGGCCCATCCGTTCCCGCCGTACCTTCGAGAGCGTGACCTCCACCCCGCAACGATCGCAGATCACTCCCCGATAGCGGATCCGCTTGTACTTGCCGCAGTGGCACTCCCAGTCCTTGACCGGCCCGAAGATCCGTTCGCAGAACAGACCGTCCTTTTCGGGCTTGAACGACCGGTAGTTGATCGTCTCCGGCTTGGTGACCTCACCCCACGACCACCAGGCGCGCTGCCCCTGAAGCTCCAGCCGCTCGCGTTCCTTCGAATCGCGGGGCCCCCGGATCTCCTCCGGCGACGCGATTCGAATCCGGATGTAATCGAACGTCGCACTACGCTGCTCGCGTGCACTCCGAAAATCAATCATGGACCGTCTCCTTAGTCCTCAGCGCCTTCGGTGCTCCCAAGCGTCACCTTGAGACCGAGCGCCTGCAGTTCCTTCACCAACACGTTGAACGATTCCGGCGTGCCCGGCTCCGGCAGGTTCTGCCCCTTGACGATGGCCTCGTAGACCCGGCTGCGCCCGTTGACGTCATCGGACTTCACCGTCAGCATTTCCTGCAATACGTGTGCGGCACCGTACGCTTCCAGCGCCCAGACCTCCATCTCCCCGAAACGCTGGCCGCCAAACTGCGCCTTCCCGGCCAGCGGCTGCTGCGTCACGAGGCTGTACGGGCCGATCGACCGCGCGTGGATCTTGTCATCCACCAGGTGCGAGAGCTTGAGCATGTACAACGCCCCCACCGTGATCTCGGACGTGAACAGCTCGCCAGTCCGACCGTCCCGCAACCGCGCCTTCCCGGTCGGCCGCAAACCCGCCAGCTGCAACAATTCGTTCGCGGCCCCCTCGACGTCCGCGGCGGTCTTCGGGCCCAGCATCGTGGCCAGTTTCGACAAACCGGCCTTTTCCAGCACCGCCTCCGGTTTGGCCCCGATCATCTTCTGGGCGGCCTTGCGCCCCGCCTGCAGTGCGGTCCGTTCCGCCTTGGTCAACTCTTCGTCCTCGGAGGCCAGGCGGGCATCGTGATCCGCAACCTGCCGCTCCGACTCCGCGACCA
>Ga0114931_10009059_pt1 | contig 11965 bp, 6 predicted proteins | sample 2SBtaG_FD_89579 | JGI IMG/M metagenome (GOLD analysis project Ga0114931, IMG submission 89579) | Deep subsurface microbial communities from Kolumbo volcano to uncover new lineages of life (NeLLi) - 2SBTROV14_V59a metaG | ecosystem: Environmental > Aquatic > Marine > Volcanic | place: Kolumbo...
AGTTCCGCAGTCGGGCCCGCTGGGCGATCGTATCGAGGTTGACGATGGCGGCTTTGCCGCGGGCGGCCCGCACCAGGTCGCAGATCAGCCCGATCGCCCGGAACTCGGGATCTTCGACGTAGAGAATGGAGGGGTGGGAGAAAAAGTCGTAAACGGCCCGGTGCTGGATTGCCCAGCGGACATTTTTTTCAATCATCTTCAGCCACTCCTCCAGCTTCCATTTTCGCTCGCGGAAACTGAAGACGTCCCCCAAGGGACTGGCCGGGATTTCGACCAGGCCCGACGGATAGATGAAAGGTTGATTCTGCTTTTGCGCGCGGACGATCTTGGCGTAATCGCCCGGCCCCGGTTTCTCCCGAGCCACATCCATGACGTGATCGACCGCCTGGCTCGTGAGCCACTCGATTCCCAGACCCTGGAGCAGTTCCTGGACATCGGGCCGGTCGGCCAGGCCGTTGGGAAATCCGTAAGGCGTACGGAAGCCGGCCGACTCCACGCCCAACCGCCGTTTCATCGCCATGGCGGTCAGGCGGATATTTTCGGCGATCACCTCGCAGGTCGGCTTGCCGTGCACCAGCCACGGCGCGCGGCGGAAGCGGTGCTGCAGTTCCCGGTTGGTGCGGGCGGTGACCATGATGTGGTCGTAGGTGTGGTTGCTCACCGCGTGCCCCTCGGCGACAATTTCCTTGAGCCACTTGATGCTCTTCTGCTCAAACGTGCGGCCCAGCACAAAGGCGTGCAGGACGCCCCCCGCGGCCCGCACCCGGCGGCAGGCTTCGCGGGTGTATTGTTTCGTCTCGGCGTTCAGGTTCCCCTTTTCATAGTTCCATTCCAGCATCCCTCGGCGGGGATACTGCATCGACATTTCGACGTCGAGAGTAACGCCAATCAGGGCCAGGTCGTTGTCCCGGGCCTTGCGCCGGGATGCAGTGTCTTGTTTTTGTCGCGGCATCATGGGGCTCCTTCAATAACTAATTGGCTTCGGTCGGAGGTCCGGCTTCCCGCACCGCGGTGACCCAGGCCGGCGCGGCGTGTTCCAACCAGTCGAGCTGTTCGATAAATTGATCCAGGACGTAGGCTATTTTCTGGTCGTCCGGCACCTTGCGACTCCCGCGCAACCGCATCTGGCACCACTGGGATCGGAGGATCCACGGGATGGCCTCCCATTCCTGGGCCGTCAACGGCAGGATCTGCTGATAACCGGCCAGCAGAATGCGGGCCCGCCGCTGGTCCAGCCGATAAGGCGCGGTCAGGGAGCGGATATTATCGGGGTCGACCGGGTGATCACGAATTCCAGTAAAAAACATCAGCGCGTCGCAGAGGTCCCGGACTCGGGCCTGCGGGCTCAGGTAATCGAAATCATAGAGGGCTGAAACTTCGGATCGGCGGAAACGCACATTGCCCATATGGATGTCGCCGTGGGTGACCGCCCGCGGCAGATGGGGCCAGCGCTTTTCATCCAGCTCGTGCCGAATCCTTTTTAACTCCGCCCGGATGGCGGCCAGTCCTTCGCGCTGCGGTTTGTCGGGCCCCGAATGTTCGAGCCTGTCAACATAGGGCCCCATCAGAACCGGATCGTCTTCACGCCGGAAGCCCTCCTTACCCGCTGGCACGGAATCGAGCAGGGCCTCATGAAACCGGGCCAGGAAAGCGCCAAGGTTGCCCAGGGCGGCCAAATCGTTCCACTCAAACGGTTCCCCACCGATCCAGCTGAGGACCTCGACCATCTGGCCGTGGAATTCGAACCAGGTGGTCCCATCGGGCCGCGGCTGGGGACTCGGCACGGGCAGACCCAGCGCGGCCAGCCGCGCCAGGGCCGTATGATCGAAGCGTACCAACCGCCGGGCGGCGAATTCACGGGGCCGGACTCGAACCACCCAACGCTCCTCTGCGGTTCGGGCGACGAATTTCGGAGTGGCTGTTCCGCCAAGCGGCTCGACGGACACCGGTTCTCCCAGACCGAACGCAGCCAGCACCTGTCGGACAGCCGCATCCCAATCGGCGGCTTCCCAGTCAGCCGATGGACTCATCTTTTTCCCTATCGGTTGATGGCATGTTCATAGATCATGTCGGTCAGTTGCATCGTCTTGACACTGTCCTGAAGATTGTTGGGTAGCTGGCGGCCGGTCCGTACGGCATCGATAAAGGCCCGGTTTTCCGCCAAAAACCCCTGCACCATGTGCTTCTCGCGTCCCGCGGCGGCTTCCAAGCAGGTTGATTCCAGGACCGCTGTGTCTTCGTCCGCGGACCAGACGGTGCCCGCGCCATCGGTGTCGACGTAGGCCGAGGCGCCGTCGGCATGGAATTCCAACTTGAAAAAGCGACGGCCGGTCCGCCAATTCGCCAGCAGGACGCCCACCGCGCCATTCTCGAATGAGACGATGGTGTTGAAGCTGTTTTCATACCAGGTGCCAACGGCGCGAACCTCGGAGGCGACAGACTTCACTTCCGCCAAGCCGCTATAAAACCGCAGGGCGTCGACCGCATGAATGGCGTCGCAGCGGAGAATGTCGATCGCGCCGCGAAAATAGGGAGGCCCGGCCGCGGCTGGCGCGGTCTTGTAAAAGCAGGCTACGACCTGATGGATGGGTCCCTTTGATTTCACTTGCTGCCAACACTGCTGGGCCAGCGGGTGGTAGCGGCGCTGGAAACCGACCGCCGTGACAACGCCCTGCTCGGCGGCCAGCCGGGCCAGCGCCTCGGCCTGGAAGGTCGATACGCCGGGCGGCTTTTCCACAAACAAGTGTTTGCCGCGCTGCAGGATGTCGGCCGCCACGTCGAACAGGTGGTGGGGAGGCATGAGGGCATACACCCCGTCGGGACCGGTCGCGTCGAGCATCTCCCGGTAGTCGCTGAAGGTGCGGCGGACGTGGAACCGCTGGGCGGTCTCTTGACGCGGCCCCTCGCGGAGGTCGCAAAGTCCGACCAATTCCACATCGCCGAATTGTGCCAGGGACGGGTAGTGGACCTGATTGGCCATCTTGCCCGCCCCGATCAGGGCGATCCGAATCTTAGCCATGCTGTTCCCTTTTATCTCGAAGCGCCCTTTGAAGAAACCCAATTTTCAGGATCCCACGTCCGTGAATCCAAATCGATTGGTCCGCGCGTCTCGATCGACCTGCGGCCCGCTACCGCGCAAGCGGTGGACCGATTGCCGTCGATCGCGGTGGCGTTGCGCGGCGTTGTTCCCGCCATAGCGGCTTGGCAAAAGTGTTCCAGGGCGGCCCCCCAACCCTTGTCGGCCGCGTAGTTGATCTGCGGCAGGGGCGGCTGGCCCATCATTTCCGCCAAGCGCTCCCAGTTTGCGGCCTCACCACTGTCCGCAAGCACGCCGGAATCGAGCATCAGCCGATTGTAGCGCTGCCGGAGCGCGCGGAGAGCATCCAAACCGCGACGGGCAAAGTCTTCGACGTGGCTGTTATCGCACTGATCGTAGGGACGGCCAGCGAACCGCTGGACCGCTGGGAAATCGGCCAGACCGTACGTCCGGACTTCCACATAATCGTCCATCTCCAGGGCCGCCCGGTCGAGGATCGCCTCCATGTGTTCCTTGGGCTGCGCCATCGTGCCCCACGAGGAGGAGAGGATCGACGCCCGGCTGCCATTGTCGTATTCCAGCGTGACGAGCGTATCATTGAAGCGGCCCTCGGTGGCTTCGATCCGTACCGGTTCGGCCCCGAACAGATAGGCCAATAGGTCGAAGATATGGACAATCTCAATCAACAGACGACACTCCAGTTTCCATTGCTGGTCGGGCGGCCGGACCCGGTCATCGTCGCTAATCCGATAGAACACCGTGCAGGGAGGACCGGCCGCGTGAAACGCCTGCCGCATCATTTCGGTCGCCGGCGCGAACCGCCGATTGAAGCCGACCGCCAGCGGCTGTCCACACTGCCAGGCCTTTCGTTGAATCGCCAGGCACAGTTGGGGTGTTTCCGCCAGTGGCTTTTCTACATAAACCGGCTTTCCGTGCTCCAGGGCGGCCTGAGTGATCTCGGGATGGAGATGAGGCACCACGCCGACCACCACAACATCCACCTCGGGATCGCCGATCACTTCCTGCCAGCGAGTGCTGGCCCGAACCGCATCGTACCGGTTGGCGACCCGCTGCAACTTTTCCGGATTCCGAGTGGCCAGGTGCTGTAGCACCAATCGGTCGCTGCGGCCGATCGTTTGAATATGTTGCTGGGACATGAATTGACCGCAGCCAATCACGCCCAGGCGAATCTTTGAACCTGCCGGCATGAGCTGTGCTTACCTCCGATTCTTTTCTGCCACTTGAGCAACGATGTCCCGCGCCAGGCGGCAGTCCTTTTCTGTATACTTTTCACAGAACGTGGCCCAACGGATCCATGTCTGCAGAAACTCCCAGGCGTTGGGGCAAGTCTCCGGGCCATAGTGATAGTCCCTGGAAGCGGGGGGCGTGCAATAGGGATAAACCTTCTCTTGGGCATTCTTCTGCAAGAAGGTCGCGCCGACTGGCATCAAGTAATAGAGGCCCGTGCCAGCGTTGGGGACACCCAACTCGACGAGCTGGCGAGCGAATTGCTCGGTAGTGCACGTGAACTGTTTCGCATCGATATTCAGGCTGAACATCCAGGGCGAATAGACATCGACGTAATCGGGAACCCGCAGCGGCGAGATCCCTGGGATCTGGCCAATCATTTGAGCCAGCAGACGAACCATCCGATCGCGATGGGCGACCTGGACGCGGATCTGCTCCAACTGAGCCAGGCAGATGGCGGCCGTGCATTGGGGCATCCGGAAGGCATAGCCCGCCTCGACATGCTGGCGGCCGAACCCCGGCACCTTGACACCGCCGCGGCTTTGGCCGATGAAGCGGGCCCGCTGGGCCAAGTCGTCGTCATCGGTTGTCAGGCAACCGCCCATATCGGCGCCCATCGTCTTTTCGGAATCGAACGAGAAGCCGGCCGCCGTCGCAAGTGTTCCGGCCAGGCGGCCTTTATATTGGCTGAAAATCGCCTGGCAGACGTCTTCGTAGACGATCAGTCCATGCCGGGCCGCCAGGGCATTGATCGGATCCATGTCGCAAACGATACCCGTCTTGTGGACGCAGAGGATGGCCCGCGTCCGGTCGGTGATGCAGGGCTCGATCGTCCGGGCGCTGATATTGATTTCGCCAGGCTCGGTGTCGGGGAACACGGGAATGAGATTTTCTTTGACGATGCCAAGGATGGAACCATAATCGGTGACGGGACTGACGATGATTTCATCACCCGGTTCGCATTCCATCGCCGCGGCCAGCATGTGCAGGGCCGGATTGCAGCCGGGTGTGGCGATGCAGTGTTTCACCCCCAGTTCCTCAGCAAAGGCCTTCTCGAACCTCTCGACCATCGTGTGCGAGCGGCTGAAGCCGCTGTCCACGACCTCCTGCAGATACTTCATCGCATTGGGACCGATGATCCTGGGGTATTGGGCAGGCAGTCCGCCTGCCACCGCCTCGTAGGCGGCCGCGCCGTATTGAGCAAATTCGGTCTTGACCATCAGAGCGTAAAGTCCTTTCTGTAATAACTCTCTCGAATCCAGAAAAACGAACGGGAGACGACAGACCGTTTCTCTTTTTCCTTTTAAAGCACTCTATCAAAACCGACCTGGCTTCGGTCGGCGCTGGGTTTTGTTCGAGGCCCTAAATTTCTATACGTTGTTTTCCGGTAAAATCTTCAGTTGAGTCAAGGTATCCTCGGAGAATCATGGCGCATCCACGTCCAATTGACGATAGAGCACATCCTCCAATTGACCAATCTTAAAACGAATCAATGCGGCATTGAACAATCCTCCTCGCCGAGCACCCATCGGCTGCCCGACTTCTCCAAAGCGGGAATCGGCCTTGGCCAGCAGGAGCCCCGCCTTGGCGTTGGCCAGTTCATCCGTACCGATCGCTATCAATTTCTTGCGGAGCCGGGCCCGTTCCGCCGGGACATCGGTTTGGTTGTAAGCGTCGCGGACCGGAACCCAGCGAATTAGATTTCGCATCGTGTGCAGAGACCGCTGCATCATCTGGACTACGCGGATTTCGGCTGTCAACTGGGCTGCTTTGCGGGGTTCGGCCACCTTGTGGGCCTGGCTCAAGTCGGCCGCGGCGGCGGCCATTTCGTCTTCCATCATGTGGAAGCAGTCCTCAACTACCTGGGGTCCCCAAGGTTTGGTCCAGTTCAAGTCGTTTTGCCACGCCCGCCATGGATTGGCGGTCTTGATGCCTTCTCCCAGCCACAGCGGCTGGGAGGGCCCTTTGTGGATCGGGCCGCCGGCGGATCGGGAAACCCAGTTCGAATAGGGGTAATTGCGGATCGCACGGGTCACGTGTTGCCAGGCCCGGCGGACATGAGCAATGGTATGCGAACCGAAGTCGCGGGTGATGATCTGTTCGAGAAGCTGGTCGAATGGCGGCGGGTCGGACCAACTGTTCCAAAGCATGATGTCAACCGGCCGTGAGTTGGTGTACCCATAGTGATTATAGGTGGCGAAGAGGCCATCCAGATCGAACTGGGAAATCTTGGCGATGCGCCGGTACCACTGTTCCATGCAAGGAATGTAGGGAACGCATAGAAATTCCTGGCTGGCCGCCGATTCGGTCTTCGCGATGACCGGATTACCATGGGCACGGGCGATGTCGTACTGCTCGACGAACAGCGCCGGTGGGCCAATGCTAGTAATATTATAATCGGGAGTGATGTGCTTGATGCCGCCCCGTTCAATGAGAGTCCCTTGACTGAAGCCCGCTTCCAGGATCATGCCCTTGGGAAATTGGCTGATGACCGTATTGACCCAGGCCTCAGGGGTGATACGGTAGCTCCAGGCGATCATTTCCGCTTGAGGATTGCCGGCCCTCATTCCCCTGTAGAGGCATTGCAATAACTCCAGAACAATCTCCTCGGAAGTGCGGTGCCGGCACCGGGGACACTGGGTGCGGTGGACCCCCATCGCGCAGCTCCGGAAGCCTTCGGTATCGAAAATCACAATCAGGCCACCCAGACCGGGAACCGCCTCGAACATCTTGCGGGTCGTCTCTTCCAGGTAGCGGCGGACTTGCGGGTTGCTCGTGCACATGGCATTACCCCAATCCGTACCACGGCAGTCGGGGTGCTTTTCATAAAAGGACTCGGGCACGGGGTGGTTGTAGTTGCTCATGTAGTAGACGAGCACATCAATCCCATAGCGCCTGGCCCGGTCCACCACGTCGCGGAGCCGCTCAAAGCGCCGCGGGGTCTCTGGATCATTGAGTTCAGGAAAAACCCGGGAATCGAACACCGCGTCCTCCACATTGACGATGATCCAGATTGCATTGAACCCGTGCCGGGAGAGTTGCTGCAGGACGCCATTCACATACGGCAGTGGATGCGATGTCTCCGACAGGCCCAGCTCAACGATGCCGCCGATCGTTGATATACGGCGCCGAAATTTACAATTCCTTGTCGTTTTGCCCTGCTGGAGGCAGGCCGCTCCTCGGAACCGCATCTTTTCCTCGATATAATAGACGCCGCGCATGACGCCACGCGGCGATCGACCGATAATCTGAATGGAATCCGGTCCAACATTCACGCGATAGCCTTCTTCCGTGTCAATCGCCTCGAGGAAAGCCGGTTTCTTACTGATCCTCAATTCAATAGCCCTGGCAGCGCCTGACGAAGGCCGATCGACGAGCTTGATCGGAATGCCCGCGCGTTTGTCGAGGAACTTTTGCAGGTCCACCGCAACGGTGGATAATATCCTATCGGGATCGGGGGCATAATGGATCATCCAACTGCGGTCGATTCCAGTCTCGCCGACTCCAGCCGGTTCGCCAACCAGACGCTGGGCCGGGGCGCCCGTGTGGTAGGGCAGGACCATCTGTTTGATGCGATGGAAAGTCGGCTCCTCGTCGCCGGCGTCGAGTACATCCTGCGGACGATCGGTGAGGACCCGATAAGATAGCCCTAAATGGGCCGGCCAGTCCCGGCCACCGGGCGGCAGGGGTCCGAAGACCTGATAGTGATCTTCCGGTAGACGGCCCGCGCTTGCGCGAATCTCGTAATACACCAACTGTCCCTCCCGCACGGGCCGCGATTTGATCCGAATCGGCTCCATGTATTCATACAACGAGAGAACCTCGTCGCAGGTCAGCGTACCGACCCCCAAATCGTCCTGGCCGGGCGCCGATCCGAACCGCACTTCAAGCGGCCCCGGATGACCGTCTCGGGAAAGTTTAAGCGCCATGCCCCGGAGTTCCCTTGCCCCGGAAGGAATCCAGAACCGTCCCCGCAGGCGCGTCTCGGGCCGGTTGTCAAGCCGATGCTGAAGGCAGGGGTCGCCACCCAACAGCGGCAACAGAGGATGTCGCGAGGGCGACGTGCGCCGCAAATCATACTCATAGTCACGTCCCACAGTGCGCGAGGGTCGGAGAAAGCGGTCCAGAAAATCAATCGTTTGCATGCCGTGGATTTCGTGCTTGCCATGGAATCGCGCCACCTCGATTCGATTCGCCAAGCCAAGCTGATTGTAAATTGCGACCGCCCGGCTCCAGTCCGTTGCCGGCAACTTGGGCATCGTGGTCGCATCCTGTTCACCAGCCTCAATACAGATTGCCCGCGGAACCGTCATGGCTGTCAAATCATGGAGCGTGAACCGATTTAAGGAGTTCCCCTGATCTGGATCCTCATGCGGTAGGACGATGTCGCTGGTACGAGTCTGATTGGTGAAGGGCATGCGTTGTCCAACCCTGCAGTCCCCCGAACAGATGATCGCTACCAGCCGATCAAGTAGCGGCGCTGACTGGATAGCCGAATAGCCGCCCGTGGAAAAACCGTAGTAGCCGATCCGGTTGGCGGCGACAAAGGGGAGGGTCTGAAGAAAATCGATCGCTCTTTGAGTCTTGGCCACCACCATGGCCAGATGCGTCCTCCCCACTGGCGCTGATTTGCCGGCCTTTATGTCCATCGGCTTGACAGGTTCTTGCAAAAGAATCAGCGGAGCGAAAACCACATAGCCATGCTCCGCCAGGCGACGACCAAATTCGTGATCTCCAGTTTGCTTGGTCTGATGCAAACCCGTCACCGCATCAGGGCTTTCGTTCAAACCGTGCTGGCAGATAACGGCCGCGGCGCGCTCCTTAAATTTGAAAGGCCCGTCCGTTTGGGGAAGGCCGTCGATTTTGCGCGGAATTAACAGCTGGCCGTACAATTCCACCCCGTGACACACATCGATCATCACGTGGTACAGGACGTATTTGTCAGTGATCAAGGCAAGCTGGGTGCGTGGCCTTAACGGAATTCCTTCGGTCCGCACTACTCCAACCTTGCACCGATACTCGTCCAGCATGGCCGCTTTGGTTTGTTCGAACAGATCTGGCGGAGATAAAATGATCTGCCGACGCTTCAAGATTGCTGCCCCACCGTCAGTTTCCGAAGCACGACGCAGGCCGGTGTGCTTGCTGGCCTTCTGGGCAATTTTTATCCACTGGTCAAAATATCCAACCACCTGCTGTCTCTGAATGGGAATAATCCGCGTGTAATCCTCGGGCAGAACAAGTTTTTCGGTTCCAGCCAAGTGATGAGGAATTGGCGCCGCCAGTGTCGTGCATGTTGGCAGGATGACGAGGAGGAAAACAGCTCGGCTCCATGATGTTGATTCCAGAAGTTTGAGCGGATGACTTCTCATTAGTCCGACTCTCTTTCTTGCGGGTTGGAAGATTTTTGGAGCGAACGATTGCTTTCGCGATTCACCATAACGGCATCGAAGCCTAACAGCGCGATCAACCCTATGAGTGGCAGAATACCAAGGAGAACAAATATCAGGTGATAATGGCCGGTTCTATCGACATAGCGTCCAATGAACGGATTGACAGTCGCCCCAACGACATTGGCGAACATACCAAGAATACCCGCTATCAAGCCGACACTGGCAAATGAAATATCTTGCAAGCAGGCGAGATAATTCACCAACACCGATGTGATGCCAACCGCCGCCATGACAAGCAGGGCAATGCATAAAGCCGCATTCTCGACATAGCCGGCTGCTACTGCGGGCAGGATCAGCCCCGCGCCAATGGCCACGGCAAAACCCCGGGCCTGGCGGAGAGACCAACCGTGAGCAGAGAGGATTTTCACCATCGCACCCCCTCCGAGATTGCCCAGGTCGGCTCCGAGGAAAATTGGCGCGGCCACCAATCCCGCCGCCAAAAAACTGAATCCGCGCTGGTCGTGCATGTATTTCGGAATCCAATCAGCACAAAAATACCAACAAGGGTTCATGGTTGCCGAGACAACCATCAGCAACCAGAAACCTGGATGTTTAATGGCCGTTGTTAATTGCTTGATAAAAGATGGGCCCGCCGAATCACCCTCCAGCATAGCACTCGTAACTTCATCCCGTTCCAAAGCACCGGGTCGACGTGTGGCGGCCCACCAAACCAGCAACCATACGGCACCGAGTGCACCCACCAGCAAAAAAGCGATTCGCCAGCCATGGTAATAAGCTAAGGGGGTGATTACGAGAGGGGCAATCAGAGCGCCAACCGCGGACCCGCTGGTAAAAACACCATTGGCCAGGGCGCGATCTTTCGGAGGCAGCATATTGGCGGTGACCCGCAGCGCGCAAGGCCAGTTGAACGATTCACCCGCTCCCAATAGGGCACGTGTCCAGCCAAGCAGTCTTGGACCAGCAACCAAGGCAGTTGCCGCCCCGGCGACCGACCACAACCCTACGGCCAGTCCGTAGACAATGCGAACGGAGAACCGGTCTGCCAGATAGCCGGCCGGAATCTGCATAAAAGCATAAGTCCAGCGAAACGCGGAAAGCAACTGGCCGAATTGTTCGTCTGAAAGCTTAAACTCTTCGCAAATCTTCACACCACAGATCGACATGGTTTGCCGATCCAAATAGTTCAATACCGTAGCTAGAAAGAGAACGGCGCATATCCACCATTTCCAAGCGTTACCAGATCGTCGGAATGGATTATTGTCCAAGGTCTCCTCTTTCAAAACGGTAGACTGTATAATAACAAATCGGAGCCAAGTTTGCGAAACCGTTTTTCTGGTAAAAAAGGTAGGAAAACTGGTCTCGCCAAGTCCCCGAGGAAATCGAATCGGCCCATACCGGGCCGTAGTTTGATTGGTGAATTCTAGGTTTGTTTGGAGATTCTTAGTGATGCCATTGGCATGCTGCCATTACCAGCCAACCACACGCCGTCGGTTTCTGCGGCATACAGCGGCGGCATCGGCTGCGATGCTGGCTTCCAGTCGGTTCCAAACCAAAGTGGCCGGTCAACCGACCGTGGAATCGACGGACAAAGCCCAGATCGCCATCACACTTGACCTGGAAATGTCGCGCAACTTCCCGCGTTGGGAAGACACCCATTGGGACTATGAAAAGGGCAACCTGAATCAGGCCGCCAAAGACTACACCGTCCGCGCCTGCCAACGGGTGAAAGACCGGGGCGGCGTGATTCACACGTTTGTGGTCGGTCAGGTTTTCGAACAGGAAAATGTCGACTGGCTGAAACAGATCGCCGCCGCTGGGCATCCAATCGGCAACCACACCTACGACCATATTAACCTGTTCGCTGAGAACGTCGGACAGTCGCAGCACCGGTTTCGCCGGGCGCCGTGGCTACTGCGTGGCCGCGACGTGATGGAAGTGATTCGTGATAACATCCTGCTGACCAACACGGCCATGCAGAAGCGGCTCGGCATCAAGCCCAACGGTTTTCGCACGCCTGGCGGGTTTGCCAAGGGACTCAACGGGCGCGAAGACCTGCAGCAGCTTCTACAGACGCTGGACTTCGACTGGGTCAGTAGCCGCTATCCGGCCCATGCGGGCATTCACGATTTGCATGGCGCCAGACAAGGCCCTTCCCAGGAAGTCTACGACAACATTGTCAAGGCCCAACGCGAAGCCCAACCGTATATTTATCCCACCGGCCTGATCGAGGTGCCGATGAGTCCGATCAGCGACATCGGCGCATTTCGCA
>Ga0114931_10009060_pt1 | contig 11965 bp, 4 predicted proteins | sample 2SBtaG_FD_89579 | JGI IMG/M metagenome (GOLD analysis project Ga0114931, IMG submission 89579) | Deep subsurface microbial communities from Kolumbo volcano to uncover new lineages of life (NeLLi) - 2SBTROV14_V59a metaG | ecosystem: Environmental > Aquatic > Marine > Volcanic | place: Kolumbo...
CTATATGTCGATTCCGGTGGAATCGAATCCCGACGTTTCGGTACCGGTGATCATCGTTACCGTGCCCCACGAGGGTATTTCGCCGGAGGACGCCGAACGCCTGCTGGCACGCCCCATGGAGCAGGAGCTGAAGACCATCGAAGGAGTAAAGGAGATCAACTCCTACTCGGCGGAAGGTCATGCGACGATTGTTGTCGAGTTCGACTACTCCTGGCTCTTGGGCGGTAAGGCGTTTGCCTGATTGGTCGACAGCGGTCATCACAGTATCGCTACGTCGCCAAGTTTTGCCAGTGTCGTCTGACAAGTAGCACATGATATGCCCTTTCCAGTCGGGCTTGCTGTCTCCGGGGCGATTATGCAACGCGACGGGCATCACCAATCGACCACTTTTAAGCTGGACGACACGATCGTTGTTCAATACGAAGTAGCCGATATCGTCGTCGGCAATACATAGCGTTGGGTCGCTCCACACTTCCCCTTCGTCGGTCGAGATACGCATCAGGGGGCGGCAGTCGGAGAGTGAATTCTTACGGGCATAAAAAAGTGCAATCTCACCGCTTTGTAGACGCAGCAGCGAGACCGACATCACATTCCAGTCGCCTTCGTTGCCGACAATTTCCACGTCTTCCTTGGTCCACGTTTTACCCTCATCGCTCGAATAGCGGGCCATAAGAGACGCGGCGGCATGATCGCTGCTGCCGCCCGAAAACTTGGTGTAGACAAACATCATGCGACCATCTCGGAGGCGGATAAAATCGCCTTCGCTATTACGAGGGTTCCCTTCGCTGGGCGCAAGCGTGAGCACTGTGTGTGGTGCTTCGTCAGGCTTCTCTGGTCGACGAACCTCGGGAGTAGCTGGGACTTGATCGATGAGCTCGTTGGCAGCGTCTTGCTGCTTGTTGAGCGTAAAGGCGTCGTAGAGGACACCGGTTGCTGTTTTTGCCTGGTAACGTAACTGATCGCCATCAATTGTTATGATTTGATAAAGCTGCGTGTCCTCGGCACGGCGGACGAACTGAAAATTATTGCGGTCGTAAAGCTTTGGCCCGCTCACCGAGACAACATAAACGGTGCCCGATTTTTCGTCTCGAACGCGTGAACCCGTAGATTCATTGGTGCTATGGATCATCAAACCAGTTCGGCCATAGGAGTGATCGTGGCCGGTGAGCACGAGATCGACTTGATACTTGTCGTAAATCGGTTGCCATGCCTCGCGAAGCTCGGGGTTGTCGCGCCGGACACTTGCGGAGTAAACCGGATGGTGATGTGTCACGACGGTCCAGCGCTGCGGGTTCTCGGCTAACACCGCTTCAAGCCAGCGAGCTTGTAGCGCGAAGTCTTCCATAGAATTCAGGCCGATAAATCGCGCCCCTTGGTAGTCGAAGTAGTAGCAGGTTTCCAACAGGTCGGCAGGCCCATTTTCGGGAAACTCGAAACGCGATCTCCAACGACGGCAGAGTTTTCTTTCGTCGTTCTCGATTTCTCCTGGAGTGGGATCAACGCGATTGCGGTCGTATTCGTGGTTACCAGGGATGGCAATCGTCGGGATCGTGCCGTTCACCCAGCCTCCGGCGTCACACCACTCGCCCCACTCGGCGTCGCGATTTCCCGAGTTGACTAGGTCGCCAGCGTGGAGCATGAACTTGGTCCGAGGCGCATCGGAGAAGGCTTCACGAAAGACGCGTGACCAATGCGATTTGAGGCTATTTTGAGCATCGCCGAAATAAACAAACGAAAACGGCTTCGGCTGTTTGCTGGCTGTTCGGAAGTGCATCCACGCGCTCCAGTTCGTTCGATCTCCGACGCGATAGACGTAGAGCGTCTCGGGCAAGAGACCTGTAAAATTGACCGCGTGATAGTGGCGATCGCCGAGATCAGTTTTTACTAGCGTTGTCGTTGCTTCGACCTGCGCCGCGACAGCCTTTTGGACAAACATGGGCCCATCTTCTGCGACCGTGATTTGTGCAACAGCCTGCTCCACGGTCGTATCGGTGCGCCATGTAACCGCCTGGCTTGTTGCCGGGTCGCCCTTCCAACTGATTAGTATTCGCTCGGGCATGGCTGTCGAACGATAGGTCAGTTCATCGGAGACCGCGGCGGGCTGACCGTGGTCCGTCGCTTCGTGGGCAGTCGCAGATCGACCCCCTGGGATGAATAATAACAAGAGGAGCAAACAACGAAGATTTCTACTGAAATTCATACTAAGATCCGATCGAATAACAAAATACGTAACAATTCAGCCGTCTGCAGTAAATTTGAGTTCACAAAAAATCGGGAGCAAAAGGGGAAAGACGAACGCCGAAAGGGGAGTTCGTAAGATAGGTTGGGGCAAAGGACGCCTTTCCCATTTCCCCTTTCCCCTTTTCGCTAGTTTTTCGTGGCAAGTCTTACTTCAGGTGGCTGAAGTGTAACCAAAATACAGGGACAAGCGAATTCTAGGCAGTCTCTGTGAAGTTTTCTTTAAGAATTTTCAAGATAACATTTTAGGGCGTTTCAACAAGAAACCCATGGTAGAGCCCCATGTAGTAGGGCAGAAGGAACACGGTGCCGCTGGCCAGTTGCTTGCCATCGCCGCCGTAGTCAAGGTTCCAGGGATTCGTATTCCAATGGTTAAAATGCCTGTTCTCGACGGGAATCACCTTTCCGTTCACGCGATAGCCTCGGCTAGACACTGTCTTGTCGGTGATATCGACCGTCGCCTGCTGCCGACGCAAGAACGTAATATCTAAACGATGGCTGTTCTTACTCGCCCAGTTGAGGCGATCGAGCGGTAATCCTTCGAGCGTAGCCAACGAATCTTCTAGCCAGCCATCCCAAGGTTTGAGCGAGTGGGTGCCCCATTGGTCGTGGTACTCCTTATCCGCTCCGAATGCCGCGTACGCAATGTTGAAGAATGGGTTCATCTCGGGCTGTTCATTGGTCCAGGCACTATAGAACGAGAGCATAATCCGATCTCGTAGATCTTCGTTCTTTGTGTATTTCACCAGATTGTAGTAGCACATAAACGCCATCTCATCGTCCGACTGGTTACCTGAGCCGGGACCGCGATGGATTTTGTAGATCATCGCATTGGTGAGATAAGCATGGTCGCGAATAAGTTCTGCGCTGCGCTCGCCGTAAGACGAATCTCCAGTGATGTGCTCGGCTACTGCTAAATAAGAAAGCATGCTCAAGGATTTTAGCCCACGCTCTCCCCACCAAGATTTGTCGTGGTTCATCGACTCGGGGCCGTAGTATCCCCAACGTGTGGGCATGCCATCGTGGTCGATCAAGTTGTAATCGTGGTCGACAAGGTGGTCGGTCAAATCGCGAACGACCTCGCGAACGCGTTCTTTTTCTTCCTCAGTGTCGGCCACCAGATCGTAGTACAACGGATAGAAAAAATAATGGCCATCAATCTCGTCGGAGCTCGTGTCAGATTTCCAGAACCATTTTCCGTCGGCACTTTTTGGCCAGCGGGGCTCGTAGACTTTCCAGAGGGCGTCGTATTCCTCGCGATTTTTCTTGTCACTTTCCATTCGACCGATGTTGGGGTCGGGTAGGTCGGTCGAGCGGATGGTGCGGGCCACGTATCCCTTGGGAGGGCTATGCTCGCAGCCTTGGGTTACTTTTTGCAAGAAACGCAGCGCCTCGAAAGCACGCTTGGCCCGATTTTTTGCCCTCTTGTTCCCCGTCACTGCATAGGCGAAGCACTCCCCTGCCCCGTACATGCTGGTCCAGAGTCCATCGTTATCACTGTCGTGATAAGTAATTTCCGACTTGTCGCCAGGATTTTTGAGAGAGACTTCGCTCACGTATCCGTAAGGTGTGCGTCGAATGTAACGTTCCATTTCGTCTTCGTAGAACTCTGCCTTTTCGGCAAGGGTCATCGATTGTTTGCTGATTACGCCAATTCCGGCGGCGGTGGCAAACCAGACGTCGCCATTGCTGTCGATTACGATATCACGAATGTCGTCGTTTGGCAGCCAGCGGCGGCCTTGCCGATATGAAAATGTTTTTCCGTCGAAGCGAATCGCTCCTAAATGTGTTCCGAACCACACCTCACCGTTGTCGCCTGCTTTTGCTACGGTGAAATCGTTGTAGGGGAGACCCTCCCTTCCTGTATAAAACTTCCAACCCTCAGTGGTCTGACAAGCAACTCCGGCCAAGCAAGCAAACCAGAGCTGCCCATACGAGTCGACGGTTACCCCCCGGACGTCTGAAGTTCCCCACCGTCGTCCTGAGCCATCTTCTACAACCCATGGCATAAAGCCATCGTCGGTTTCAACCATTAAACCGTTGCTACACGCGGCCGCCACCTTGTCCCCAAGCGTGATAGTCGCTTGATTGACTCGTCCCTCGATCGATGCGTATTTGGCCGAAGGGACTTGTCCGACTAACTCATGGGCCATGGGGGGATTAGCTGGCGACCAAGCTTTGCCATTCCAAACAGCCCAGCCTTTTTCTGTGCTAGCCCAAATTGCGTCCTGTCTATCGATGTGGATAGAACGGACATCGCCCGAGGGGAGACCATCGGCAGTTGTATAGCTTCGTGCGACTTCTTGAGAAAAGTGGCTAATCTCGACATGCGGCACTTCGGCGACAGCGACAGCATCCAGCGTGACTGCGACGAAAACTGCTGCTACGTTTGCTAGGTAATTCCAGAGTTGCATAAGATTGCGTTTCCGTTATTAGGTAGTAGCTTCACTGCCGCCCTGCAAGATAATCGGTCGCCATACGCATGGCTGAGAGGCAAGCCTTGAGTGTGGAAATCAGGCGGGAAGGGGGTAGGGGCTGCTTTGTAGGCTAATTCTGGCAAGTTGCAGGTCAATAGCTGAGCGTGGCGAGAGGCTTTTTTTATATCTTTTTGTGGTAATCGTCCTGGCGGACGGCGCTAACACGCTGATATTGACAACAATTGTTGTGATTTACCAATCGCCGACGCTACCGTCTTCGTAAAACACGCGTTCGATCAATTCCTGTTGGAAGGGATGTTTTGCTACTTCTGCTTCGTTGATCTCGATACCCAATCCGGGCCGCGTGTTTGGACGAACAATGCGCCCTTTTGGGTCGACTTCAAATACTTCCTCAACCACATCCGCACGCCAAGGCACATCCGAGTGAACCGCTTCGCAGATGATGTAGCTCGGCTGGGAAAATCCGAATTCCAGTGATGCTGCTGTACTGACCGGTCCTTGTGGATTGTGGGGAGCAATGGAAATTCGATGTGCCTCGGCAAGTGCCGCGATGCGTCGAGCGGAGGTCAGGCCACCGCAATGGGCGATATCAAATTGGACGACCTCGCACCCTCGTTGGATGAACAAATCGCGAAACTGTTCAAGGTGGGTGAGCCGCTCGCCGGTGGCAATCGGCGTGGTCACGGCAGCGTTGATGCGTGCTAAGGCATCGATCGACTCGGGCCAACAAGGCTCTTCGAAAAAGTAAAGTTCATAAGGATCAAGTGCCTTTGCAAACTTCATGCCCATGGCGGGAGAAGGTCGTGCGTGGCAGTCGACCATGAGATCGATATCAGTGCCAACCGCTTCACGCATGGCGGCGACGCATGCTTCGGCTTGCCTGATAGGTCGGTTTCCTTCTAGCGGCATGGTCGGCGGTACCGCCATGGTCTTCATGGCGGTAAAACCATCTTCGACGGCCTGGGATGCGAGGTCGCCAAACCGTTTGGCGTCGTCGGTAGAGGTCTGATAAAAATCTTCTAATTGACCTCCGCCGAGGTGGCAGTAAGTTCGCACATAGTCGCGCACGCGGCCTCCCCAAAGCTGATGGCAAGGCATTCCCGCCACTTTGCCAGCAATGTCCCACAGGGCCATATCGATTCCAGAGATGGCCGAGCTGCGCACGATCCCTTGGCTATGCCAAAAATGCTGACGATACATCATCTGCCAAAGATGCTCGATGCGTCCCGGTTCTTCTCCGATGAGCAACTGCGATAAGTCTTCGATCGCACCGACGATGCTACGTGTATGCCATTCCAAGGTCGCCTCGCCCCAGCCGATTAATCCTGGCTGGTCGGTAACGAGCTTTACAAAGACCCAGTTGCGCATACGGGCATGGCATACGTGGGTTTCAATCGAGGTGATCTTCACTAGGTGGTTGCTCCTGGGCGGAGGATAGGGGGGCATCTCGGATCGCGTGGCGATCCGTTTATTGGGATGTTGCAGCTTTCGCTTCATCGCTTGACTGCTGCTTGCTTTTCATCATCACTAATACTGTTAATACGAACGTACAAAAAGTAAATACTAAACCGCTGGCCGTGCGGCCGGTCCACTCTTCCCAGGGCCAGGGGAATCGAAAGAAGGCGAAATTCAAGCCAAAGTAGGTCCAAGTTGTGATTAGCAGGGACCAACGAACAAACGAATGCCCATGACTCTGCCGCCTAGAGCTTGATCCTGACCAGATCGCAAAAATTAGCCCTACACTCCAAGGAACTACCGCATACAAGATCCATCCTGGAACGACTTCGATCGAATTTTCTCGGTAGACAAGCTCTCGCACCGTCTTGCCGGCAATTGGGATCATCGTGAGTGGTAGGACTTGCAGATAGGGCCACCATCGGCCACGCAGGGACATCACCATCGGCACCAGCACCATGATCAGTCCCAAGTCGTAGAACATATCAACGGCTCGAATCGTGGCAAACTCGACTGCAATCAACATCGCCAAGTGGCAAGCAAGCAACAAGAACCCAAGCGGCATAGGAAAATGATTTCCCTCTTCCTCCGGCGGCGGATTCATGAGCTCCCGGTTAAGCCAAGCCCCCAGTCCCAAGGCGGCCCCCATGGTGGCACCAAAAGTCGTTTCCATCATATTCCACCAGTTGAGCTGCAACTTGGCAAGGAACGTCTCGTCGATCATCTTGTGATTCCAAGCATGGTACGCTTGGATCGATTGCCCGAGGGGAAAACCAATCGCGCCGCCCAACACTCCCCACATGGCCAGATTGCGTGCGAGTCGGTCTTTACGAATCCAGCCTGCGTAGACGAAAAGAGCCAGCCAAGCAAACAGCAACCCACCCCAAAATTCAGACCTGGGCTCCAACATGCTATCGGGCTCCCAAAACCAGGCATCAGAAAAATAGAATCGTGGCAGAATTTGGTTCGCTGGGTCGAACGGTGCATTGAGAATAAAAATCCCGAGGAAACAGACGGCAATCAACGCCAGCATGAGCAGGAAAATCTCTTTGGCTCGGTAGCGCACTTCGCTGAGCCCCATGCCAAGGAAGGCGCCTGCGAAGCCGATCCAAAGACCTCCTTTGATTCCCAGGCCGAGCATGCCCCAACGCAATGCATCCCAATTTCCGATGAGGGCGGCGTCTTGTGTTAGCCCAACGGTCTGACCGTACGTTATCGTTCCGCCGATACCCATGGCGAGCTTGCCCCAGGCAACCGCCCGGGCAAGCGAAATCGAGGAAGCTCGCGGGCAAAGCAAGAGCACTATCGTCAGGCTCACCAGCACGCCGGCGATCATTGCGCCGGTTTCATGGCCATATTGACCACGGATTCCCCAACCCATTCCTCCCGCTATCGAGGCAAACACCATCGCTTGCCACCAAGGGGTTGTACATTTTTTTGCGTTGTTGGTTAAGTCGGCCATTCGTTTTTCCTATCTCAAGAGGTGGCTAAGGCGAGCGGACGAACTCCATGACATCTGACAAATCTTGCGGAGAAAGCTCTTTCTCCAAACCTGCGGGCATAAACGAGATTCCCGAACTCGTGATCTGTTCGATATCGACACGCAAAATCGTGTTTTTTTTGCCTTGAGAGTCAATCAGTTCGATGCTGTTGGCTGTCTCTGAAGCAATCATCCCGCTGTGCTGTAAACCGTCTTCTGTCAGCACGATGTAGTTGTGGTACTTTCCGTCGACCGCACGATTCGGGTCGAGAATTGCGGTCATTAAGAAGGACGATGACTTGTCCTTCAGCGCGGCCAACTTCGGCCCCACGTCGCTACCGATCGAGCCATGGCGATGACAGACTGCGCAGTTTTTGGTAAAGAGCTTCGCCCCGGTTTCGGCATTTCCTGCAAGCGACGCGGCGCTCTCATAGCTAGCCAGCACCTCGGTGCGGGTTGAAGCAGCGCTCTTGCCGAAGATTTTTAGAGCCGTGGCACGAACGTGCGGAGCCGGGTAACCGAGCAGACGCCATCGAGAGGAGGGGTCAAGATCGTTCGGCGAAACTGTGCCGGTAGTCAGCGCTGTCAGTAATGCCTGCACCCATTCGCCGCGAGAGAGAAGCGTCGTGATGATCTCGGCTTGAAGTTGCGGGCTGCGGCTCGACCAATCGGCAAGTAGTCGACCGGCAAGATCGTCGGGCCGAATACGAGCCAGCGATTGCACAGCCAGATGTTGTAGTTCTGGAGGTTCGCGAGGTGAAAGCAAATCGTTGAGCAACTCCAGATCGTCCGCTCGATTGACTGCTTCGTAACCCAAAAGGTGAATCGTCGCGAGTCGCCGTTCGGTTGCGGCAGACTCGTCGCCAGTAATCTCGCGTGCCGCAGCAAAAAGTGGTTGAGCCGCCTCGCTCACTTCGGGATTCTCGTTGGCGATTGTATCCCAGGATAACTTTCTTCTGCCCAAAGCTGACATGCAACTGGCCAATGCTCGAAACTGCCAATCTTGTGCCTCAGTTGAAGAATCCCTTGGCAAAACGGAGCGAATGACTCCTGCCGCTCCGCTGGCTGCATCCCCGCCTAAGGAAGTCGCAATCAAATCTTGTAACAACCCCTCGCGGCCTCCAATCGCGTCGACCTCTGCTAGCAACGAGGCGAGCATCTCCTTGGCAAAATGCTTTGAGGAACTAATCACCGCAGCTCGCAGCCAACGGTCGTCCGAGTCCTGCAGGGCAAGTTTCAAGAGAGCGGCCCCGACTTCGGGACGATCAAGCTCGCCCAAGGTGAGGGCTAATTGCAGTCGAACATGAGGATCGGTTTGGTCGGCCAAATCCAACAGACGATCCCCCAACTTGGAGTTTGACGCTAAGAAAGGCTCGGCTAGCGTGATCGCCCAGGCCAACACATGAGGGTCTCGATCGCCGAGTGCAATGGCCAACACTTCGTCTGTCAGTTCATCGAGCCCCTCAAGAGTTGCCAAGGCATGGAGTCGACCCAAAGGCCGCGAATCGTTGGCGACCATTGCCTGTAACTGGGGAATTACCGACCTATCGTGTCGATCAATCAAAAGCTGTTGAGCCATATCGCGACGCCAACCATTGTCGGTGCCAAGCTCGATAAGCAAAGCCGTCGAATCCTTTTCCGCCAGATCGGGAATTGTCGAGGGACGAGCATCGCTTTTGAAAACACGGTAAATACGCCCCTGCCGGCGGCCAGCATAGAGGTCGAGCTTTACTTGCCAATCATCGGGTATCCACTCTGGATGCTCGATAACTTGTCGATACATATCGGCTATCCACAGCGAGCCATCAGGACCGGTTGCTGTTCGTACAGGGCGGCACCAGGGATCAGTCGAACTAAAGAACTCCGACTCTTGTTCGTCAGGGTGCCGGCTGCCTTGGTAAGTGACGCCATCAGGCTTGAGCATCAACCGGCTCACAAGATTGTGAACTGGTTCGCAAACAAATGCTGCCCCATGAACCTCCTCGCCGAGCGAAGCGTCGCGAAAAATAAGGGGGCTACAGGCTGAGGTGAAACGATTCGCGTCGAATAAATCGTTAAAACGGTTGACTGTACGACTAGTTGGAAAGACGGGCGGCGCTACGGGTGGATCGGTCAACGCAACGACCGGGGAAGGAGCGGGAACATAGGGGTTACGTCCCAAGTAGCGGTCGTCAACCACAAAATTCAGCAGCGGTTGACCGTTGGTATTGCCGAACCAATTGTTCCAGTCGTTACGACAACGGCCATACTGGCTACGCCCGCTCACCGCTTGCATCAGACCCAACGCGGGAAAGATTCTTGCATCTCGCCCCGAGACACTGACCTCTTCTCCCGTCTTCACACAACGAACTTTGCCATGATCGTCGCCACAGGCAATGTAAATCCAGTTGTCGAGTCCGCGAGTAAATCCGCTCATCTGATGCTGCGGATTGGCTTCAGAAAAATTCGTGTACAAAACTTCTCGATGGTCGGCACGCCCATCGCCATCGGTATCGGTGGCATAGAATATGTCGGGGACACTAGACACCAGGGCACCGTCGCGCCAAGGCAACGCGCCGGTCGGGAAGTTGAGGCCCCCAAGAAACAAGTCGGCTCGATCGTACCGGCCATCGCCATCGGTATCGGTCAGCACTTTCACACGCCCGCCCGGCTTGCCATCGTCGTTCGCACCACGCGGATAATCCGCCATTTCAACAACCCAAAGCCGACCATCTGGTCCAACCGAAAAATTCACAGGGTCGGCAATCAAGGGTTCCGCTGCGACAAGTTCGACCGAAAAACCTGCAGGCACCGAAATCGAATTCAAAGCATCCTCAAGTGAAAGCGGGCTGCTCGGCACGCTATTGTTATAGAGTTGGTGAATCTCGCGAAATATGATCTCCTCGGTGCCGCTCGACCAACGCCCCGGTTTGTTGTAAAAGATCATCGAGAAGTCGACTTCGTAGCCGCCCTCGGTAAGCATCGATTCGGGCGTAACATAACCAAACACATCGTTGGCGTAAGCAGTAACCCAAACTGCGCCCTCGGTGATCTCTCGCTTGGTTCGCAGCGAATACTCAGAGCAAACCTCCCCGCCGAGCATCACCATCGTCAGTTCCTTGCCGAAACGCCACACTTGGATCGGCATTGGATACGATTCGGCAAGTCGGCCTTTGCGCTTTTGAATATCAAGCATACGTTGGGCATAAACGCGAACCTGCGGGCTGCGGTCTTCAAGATCGGCTTGGTACTTTTCGATTGGGGATCGATCGAGCGGCAAACCGGCATAACTGAAATTGCTTTGCAATTTGGCAGTAACCTCATCCATTGGTCCCCGAGCAAGACGCAGCACTTCGTCGGAAAGTTCTTTTCCTTGAAGTTGTGCCACTTCGAGGTCGTGCCCGGTGGCACGCTCGGGATTGGCGTCGGCGCCGCAGCCGATTGTACAAAGTGCAATCGCATCGGGGTACGAAGCTTCGACGTTCTTTGAAGCATACCCGGCCCAATCGCCATTGATACGATTGTGTTTCCCAGTGAAGGTCGTGCAGTGACAGGCGTAGTTGAAGACAATGCCACGCACTGCTTTGCCTGTAGGGTCGGTGATTTTGAGAATCGGTACCGAATGGTCGACCGATCCGCCCGGATTTGGTCGCATACTAAGATACTTGCCATTCTTGTCGATGGTGCGTCGGTTGACTGCAAAGTCTGCTTTGCCTTCGGCAGTGAACATCTTGCCAGGCTGGAGATCGGCAATTGCTGCGTCACAGGCTTTCACGATCAGCGATGAAATCATTTCGCCGTAACGCTTTGTCGCAGCTTTTTCTTCTTTTTTCAGCGGGAGCGCATACAGGTTGATCATGTTCAGCAAATCGAGATGCGGAGTCGTGTGCGAATGAGTTCCGCAGAGTGCGAATTGCGAGCGGGCTATTTTATATTTCTTCTCCAATTCGGAATAAATTTGCTTGGTCAGATAGCCGGGAAATCCGATCGTATCGACGGCAACGAGTAGATGCAGCTTGCCCGTGCGGTGGCGTAGCGCCATCACACGGGCGTAAATTCGCTCGTCGATTCCTTCGAAAGGTTTTGTTCGGTCGCCGTAGCCTGAAAGACGTACCGGTTCGGTCGGCGTCACATCCACTTTGGCAAAACCAAATTGCATCGGCGGCAGTTCGGCAGACCAACTTAGATCGGCCAACGTGAATAGCCAGACCGATAGGAGACAAGTACTAGATAAAAAAACTTTGAGCACCTGGATTCCTTTTATGTGTGTGTGGTGGGGGGGGGGGGGCAATTTTTTTGTTGGTGGATTACCCCCTCGGCGCGCCTTTTTTTTTAAGTGGACATTTTTGCATAGCGTTCCAGGATGTGTTTGGAA
>Ga0114931_10009061_pt1 | contig 11964 bp, 11 predicted proteins | sample 2SBtaG_FD_89579 | JGI IMG/M metagenome (GOLD analysis project Ga0114931, IMG submission 89579) | Deep subsurface microbial communities from Kolumbo volcano to uncover new lineages of life (NeLLi) - 2SBTROV14_V59a metaG | ecosystem: Environmental > Aquatic > Marine > Volcanic | place: Kolumbo...
ACCCACATGGATATTTTGGTGGAACTGTCTCCGGAGATCGTGTTGCTGGGCACCGGCGACGTCCTGCAATGGCCCGACTCCTCGGTGGTCGCCCCCCTGGCCGCCGCCGGCATCGGCTTCGAAGTCATGAACACCGCCGCCGCCTGCCGCACCTACAACATCCTCATGGGCGACGGCCGGCGGGTGGCGGCGGCCTTGTTGATGATTTGAAACTTCAGTATCGCGTCAGGCTCGCTTTCGGATACGCCATAACGTCAACATGCCGAGAATCAGCGGCACGCCAATGGCAATCGGTAAAATGCGCTGCGATTCCACCACCGGCTTGCGCTTGATATGGAAATCGATAAACGGGCTGGTGACAATATGCGGAGTGCTGCGCTCCACCGCGCTGATCACGACCCGGTAGTCTCCCGCCTGGATCAAGCGCATCGGCCATTCCACCGTGATCTGTTCCCCCGGCGCCATCGAGGTCCGCGTCACCGCCTTGTGGGCGCTCCAATCCTCCAGATCAAGCGGCTGTTCATGGCCGGGATCCATCTGTATAAGGCTGATCCAGGCGACCACGCCCTGCGCCGCCACCGTACTGTTGTTACGAATGACGCTTACGAATTTCATGTGATCGCCCATTTGCGGCGACGGTGGATTGGTCTTGTCGGCAACCAACGTGATCTCCAGCCGCTCGGCCGCCCATGCCGCGCCGGAGCCGATCAGCAGCAGACAAGCCCCTAGGCAAAGTGTGATGCCCTTCATCACGACCCCCTCTATATTTCGGCAATCTTGACGCTGCGCCTGGCGAACCACAGTGTCATAACCAACCAAATCAGCGTTACCAGAAATCGCCCCAACTGCATGGACAGCGGCTGAGAGTCGATGACCACGCTGTCGAAGCTATTGACCGCCGCGGAAAACGGGTTTACAGCATCGAACACCTTGCCGATAGCGCTTTGCCGCAAACCGGGACCGAGCAGCAGGGGACTGGCGAGGAGCATGAGTGTGATCAAGGCGGTGATCAGGGCGGCGCGCACGCTGCCGAAGCGTGCCGACAAACCCAGCGCATAAAACCCGAAGCCGAGCACCACCGGCATCCCCAACAAGGCCAGATAAGCGATCGCCTCGAACAGATTCTGCCCGCTGCTGCCCACGGCCCACAGGTAAGGAAGACTCAGCAGGTAGGTCACGCCCCATGCGACGACCTGACCGCCCATCTTGCCGAGAACGATATCGGAGGTGGAAAGGGGCGCCAACAGCAAGGGTACCAGACTGCCGCGTTCCTTTTCCCCGGCGATGGCGTCACTCCCGAGCACCACGGCCAACAGAGCGCCCAGCGCCGTGATCGTCCCCATCACCATGTACACCACCTGCGCGTTGTCGAGCAGGCTCAATTCGGTATTACTCACCAGCAACAGGCTCAAGACCGAAAGAATCACACTCAGCGCCAGCAACCAGGCGAGACCCCGTCCGCTCTTCAACAATTCCCCGCTCTCCTTGCGGGCGATCAGGCTTATTGGACTCATGCCGCAACCTCCGTCATGGTGAGCTTGAGATAAAGATCCTCCAGGCCACCGCCTTCAGCGTGAATCTCGGCGATGACCCAGCCCCTATCGAGCAACGCTCGCCATACCGCGTCGGGCGACGCGACAGCGCCGATGTCCAGGTGCCACCACTCGCCTCTCTTGGCGATAAGCCGAACCCCAGGCGGCAGCGCGGCATCCCTGGGGGGCGATAGCAGGTGTAAGCGATAGCGTCTACCAGCCTGCAAGGTCGCCAACAACTCCGCCAGATTCCCCTCGACGATGGTTTTCCCTTGATGAAGGATACCGATACGGTTGCACAAGCGGTCGACATCGTCCAAGAGGTGGGTGCACAAGAGAATGCCCACATCGCCCTGCTGACTCAGCCCTAACAGCACATCATGTATTTCCCGGCGGCCGCGCGGATCGAGGCCATTGGTAGGTTCGTCCAGCACCAGGAGCTTGGGACTGTTTAACAGCGCCCTCGCCAGCCCCAGGCGTTGCCGCATCCCGCGGGAATAAGTGCCGATAGGTTCGTTGTTTTTTACATCCAGACCGACCCGGGCAAGATGCTGCCCGGTATCGGCGGCGGTCAAGCGGCGGCCGTACAGGCTGGCAAACCAGCGGAGATAATCCGGAGCGCTCATCCAGTCATAAAACCCCGCCTGCTCCGGTAACACGCCGATTTGCCGGTGTATCTCCTCGCGTTGTGACCGTGCATCCATTCCCAGCACCAACACACTGCCGGAGGTCGCCTCGCGCAAGCCAGTCAGCACCGATAGGGTGGTGCTCTTGCCGGCTCCATTCGGCCCCAATAATCCGCAAATTTCTCCCCGCTGCATGTGCATGTTCACGCCAGCAAGAATCTGGCGGCCGCGCAGCACCAATTTGAGTTTGTCGATCTCGATCAACACGACCCAACTCCCTGGATTCCTATGGTACTCCCAGAATCAAGCATTGCTTGACATCGCCTAAGTCCGACAGGCTCCAAGCTTAAGAAAAGAAAATGAAGCATCATATTTACCTCGTACGTACACCAGCCATCAGTCGGGGTTAGGCCCTTCCGTGCTGTTCTCCAGCACCTTGCCGGTCTTCGCGTCCACTCCGACTTCCCGGGTAACATGGCCATGCCGGATATCGAAGGAATAGCGCAGCCCGCTGCCGCCTTTTTCAATTTCGAGTTCCTCGTCGGTAATTTTTCCCGGAAAGGCCTTGAGAGCGATGGTGCGAGCCTCCGCTATACCGATCTTGGCATCCTTGGCGTATTTTTCTCCGGTAAAGGCATGGGTGGAAAACGCTGTGACGGCTAGACCCAGGACAACGACGGTCATCAGACTGAGTTTGGATTTCATGTTGATCGCCCCTACAAGCACGCGGAGGTACGCGTAGAGATCAAGATAACAGTTAACAATTAGCTTACGATTAGCGGGTCCAATACCGTACAAACGTACCGTTTATGTACTTCCATCGCGCGAACGCCGCGGCGTAGAAACCATCAGGCGAGGAACGACTCTCGGCTACGGACGAATAACTGGACGCGCTGCATGCTTGCGTCTCCACAACCAAACGAGCAGGCCTCCCACGATTATGCCTACCAGGACGATCTCCTCGGCGCGTCTGATATCGGTGAACAATGCTTCCAGCGCCATACCGAAGTAATAGCCCGTGCCCGTCACCAACAGCGCCCAAATCGCGGCTCCGATCATATTGAAGGTCGCAAAGCGCAGTAACGGCACACCACTGGTACCAATGACGATGGGACCGGCGATTCGCAGGCCGTAAAGAAAGCGCACCCCGAGAATGAATAGGACATCATGTCGCTCAAGCAGCGCATGCGCCCTGGGGGCACGTTGCGCGAGTATTGGGAAACGCGCGATCAGCGCCGCGCCCTTCCAGTGCCCGAGCAGAAAGGCGGATTGATCGCCCAGCGTGGCGCCGAGAAAAGCGACTGCCACGACCAACGGCCAGTCAAGCAGTCCTTGGTGAGCGGCAAAACCGGCGGCAAGTAGTACAGTTTCACCTTCAAACAGAGTACCCAGAAACACCGCCAGGTAGCCGTAAGAAGCAACCCAGGCCGAGATCATGGGCCGCGCCGTTGCCGGTAGCGCAACACCAGCCCCGACCCATCGGATCGGTCATCCAAGCTGATCACGCCGCCCAGCCGAGCCGCCGCGTCACGCACGATGGCCAGGCCCAGGCCGCTGCCCTCGCCGCCCGCGCCCTCGATACGATAGAAGGGATCAAAGACCCGTTCGCGCTCCGCGGCAGGAATACCGGGACCGGAATCGCTCATCTCGAATACTGCGTCATCGCCCTCGATGTAAAGACGCAATGAAACCGTTCCAGAGGGCGGCGTGTAACGCAAGGCGTTATCCAGAGCGTTGTTAAGGACCAGACGCAAAGTCTGTAGTTCGGCGCTAATAACAATATTTCCGGCTTCCTCCAGCCCGAGATCGATGCCGCGCGCCTCGGCGAGAGGCAGATAATCAGCAATCAATTCACGCGCCATCTTCGAGACGTCTACTGTCTCATTCGTAGGGACTGCGGCCTGGCTCCTGGCGAGACTCAATAGTTGTTGGGTCAAGCGTCGTGCCCGTTCTATTCCCGCCCGCAAGGGCTTAACACGATCGTACATAGCCTCCGGCGTCTCGGCATTTTCAAGGTTCTGCGCTTGCAGCGACAGCGCGGTCAATGGACTGCGCAATTCATGAGCGGCCTCGGCAATAAAGCGCCGTTGTTCACCCATGAGCCGGGTGACGCGCCCCAACAGGCGGTTAATGGCCCGCACGAAAGGGGCGATCTCGTCCGGCAGGCTAGCGTCGGGCAAAGTCGCGGGACGTTCCGCCGGCTGCTCATCCAGTTTTTGCGCGAGGAGACGGACCGGCGCGAATTCCCTGCGTATAATGCGTGCTATGAGCCACACCAACAGCGGCAATAATATGGCAAGAGGTACCAGCGTACGCAAGGCGCTATCGGTCGCGGCCTCATCACGCATCGCGGTTGCCTGGGCGACCGCGATGCGTGCACCGTTACTGGTTTGCCTCACGAACACGCGCCAGTAACCCTGGGGGCTGCTCACGGTATGAATACCTGGCCGTATGTGGGGCGGCAACCATGCGGCCGCCGAGGGCGCCGCGCCATGGGGCAAGCGCACTACTATTACTCGATTTTCCGGATCACTATCGACGCTATCCGACATACCGGTGATATCCGGGTTACGTCCTACTCCGGGCAATTGCTCGGTATCCGTGAAGGCGGCGATTTGACGCAAGGTATCATCCTGAAATTCCTGGGCTTCTTGATAGGCAAAGATGAATGACACTGCGCCTGCCGCAAGACCGATCAGCACAATTGCCAATCCCAGAGTGCGTGAGAGATATCGTTCGAGAGAGCGGTTCACAGGGGATTCTCCGTATCGCCCATGATGCGGTAAAGCACCGGCATCACTATCAACACCAATGGCAGTTGTACAACCAATCCAGAGACGATGGCAACCGCCAAAGGCTGCTGCATAGCGGAACCTTGACCGATAGCGAAGGCCAGCGGCAACAGGGTGAGAATGGCGGCAAAGGTGGTCATGACAATCGGGCGCATCCGATTCTTGCCGGCCGTTATTAATGCCGCCTGGAACGGCATGTTGCGGATCAAATCGCGGTACTCGGAAAAATAGAAAATTGCGACCTCGGTAACAATGCCAATAATCATGGTCATACCCATCATCGCGGAGATGTTGAGCTCAATGTTGGCTAGCCATAATCCAATAAACACGGCGGACACCGCTAAAATCGGGATCGCCATAATCACCAAGGCCATGCGGAAGCTTTCATAGAGAAATAGCAGCAGCAGGAACACCAGCCCAACGGCCGCCGCAAACACCGCCATTAGGCCTCTAAAGGCGATTTGTTGTTGTTTATAGATACCGCCAAGCTCGTAATACATCCCCTTGGGCAGTAAATTCGGGGTCGACATTACCTTTTTAATATCGGCGATCACTGCCCCCAATGAACGACCACTGATACGTCCGGTCACCGCCACCATGCGTTTGAGATTCTCACGCTTGATCTGGGGTTGACCGCTGATCGCCACGATCTGCGCTACCCGCTTTACTGGAAATACATGCCCATCGGGTGCGCGAATCATCAACTTTGCAACATCCGGGACGATGGCGCGCTGATCCCGCGGTATCCACACATGAACACCGACCAATTTCGGCCCTTTTTGCATTTGCGTGGTAACTGTCCCGGACAGATAGCCGTTGAGTATTTGTGTAATGCTGTCCGGATTCATGCCTTCCAGCGCCGCCTTGATCCGGTCTACCCGGATCTCAAGCGCGTCACCCGCAGGGTTAATACCGTCACGGGTATCCACTACTCCGGGTACTTTATTGATCTCAGTCACCACTTTTTTCGCAGCAGACTGCAATTCATCCGGATTGTCGGAAAACAGCTTGACCTCGATGGGCTGAGGAACCGAGGTCAGATCACCGATGACGTCTTCCATCAATTGCGCAAGCTCGATGTCCAGCCCTGGGACCTGCTGCTCAATCTGGCCGCGGATATCATCTATGATCGTCTCGATGTTCGGACGCTTCCCCGCCTTCAATCGCACGAAAAAATCGCCCTCATAGGCCTCGGTGAGGCCGCCGCCCAATTGCGTTCCGGTGCGCCGCGAATAGGTATCCACGTAAGGGTTTGCCTTAATAATATCCTCCACCTGTAACAATAGGCGATCGGTCTCGGAAAGCGAGGTCCCCGGTTCAGCAAGATAATCCAGGATAAAACCGCCCTCGTCCATGGTTGGCATGAAGCCCGAACCTACATGCTCGAAAGCTATTACACCCGCGCCCAGCAAGGGTACCACCAACAGCACAACCAGCAACGGACGGGCCAACATGCGTCGCATCACGGATTCATAGCGACGATGCAGCCACGCGGTAATACGCCCGCCTTCCTTTTGGTTGGCATCGTTCTCGTTCAGGAAATGATCCGCCAGCAACGGCACCGCCGACCAGGTGATCAAGAAAGAAATGATCAGCCCGGCCGCCATGGTCAGCGAAAGCGCCTTGAAAAAAGCACCGGTCACCCCGGTGAGAAACGCTAAAGGCAGAAAGATGATGATGGTGGACGCGGATGACCCCGCCAGCGGCCGCATAAACTCCATGGCAGCCGTCATAACCCGACCGTGATGTTCTCCGTCGGCGCCGCGCAGTCGCCGTATAATGTGCTCAATCATGACTATGGCATCGTCTATGATAAGCCCCACCGCCGCCGCCATCCCGCCCAAAGTCATGATGTTGAAGCTCATGCCGAGCACATAAAGCAATACCACGGTAGCCGCCAGCACCGCCGGCACCACCACGGCGGCGATCAGGGTGATCTTGATATTGCGCAAAAAGGCCCACAATACCAGCACCGCCAAACCTGTACCGATTAGAATAGCGTCGCGCACGCTGGCGGCGGAGTTCACCACCAGCACGCTTTGGTCGTACCAGTTGGCGAGCTTGATATCCGGCGGCAGTTGCGGGCTATAAGCGGCGAGCTTGGCTTGCACGTCATGGGCGATTTTCACGCTGTTGCTGCCGGGCTGTTGGTAGATGTCGAACAGCACCGCCGGGCGGCCGTCGGCATCGACCTTGATCCACTGCGGCACCACACCGTCACTCACATGCGCCACCTCTTCCAGCCGTATGATACCGCTGCCGTCGCTTTTGATGATGGTCTCGCTGATTTGCTTAAGCGTTTTCAAGCGCGTATCGGCGATCGCCAAATACAGCTTGTAGTGATCTTCAAGGCGCCCCACGGCGGTTACCACGTTGGCAGCACTCAGGGCCTGCGCCACATCAGACAAGGTCAGTCCGTATGCCATGAGCCGCTCCGGGTCCACCGTTACCTGATATTCCTCCCGCGCGCCGCCCTTCACCTCAATGCGCGCCACGCCGGCGACGCTGGACAGCAGCGGCCGCAGTTGATATTGCGCCAAATCGTACAAAGCGGTTTGAGATTGACTCGCGGATGTCAGGCTGTACGCCAGAATCGGGAATACCGTGGGGTCCATGCGCTTGGTCGTCAACTGGGTGCCCGGCGGCAGATTCGGCAGAATCTGGGTGACGGCTTGATTGATCTGCGAGGTCGCCAGTCCCATGTCGATTCCCCAATCGAAGCTTACCGAAACATCCGCAGACCCCCGGCTGGTGGTGGAACGCACATCACGCACACCTGGAACGCGGCGCACCGCCTCTTCCACCGGCTGAGTCACCGCCAGCATCATCAAATCCGCGGGACGATCGCCCGCATCCAGCGACACCACTACGCGCGGAAAATCCACTGTTGGGAACAGGGTCACCGGCAGCTTGAACGCCGCCACGGCGCCCGCCAGGGCCAATAAAATCAACAGGAACAGAATCGAGCGACGATGCGATAGCATCCATTGACTGAACGTCACGGCGGGCTCCCGCGCACCGCCATACCCTCGCGCAATTCATAGTTGCCCAGGCTCACCACGGGCTCATTGACGTTAAACTCCCCTTGCACAGCGATCAGACCGCCTTGTTCCAGCTCGGCTTGCACATCGACCCGATGAGCCTTTCCCTTACGCACCTGAAAAAGATAAGTGCCCCGATCGTCACGCAACACCGCCGAACGCGGCACGACCCACGATGTGCGCTGACTCACTTGAATCTCAGCCCGCACCCGCGTCCCGGGTATGAGTCCTCCGTCGGATACCTCCACCAGCACGTCGATAAACTGGGTTTGGGGATTGATCATGCCGGATACCTGCGTCACCCGCCCCGACACCTTGCGCGCGGTGTCGAATACCGGAGTGACATTTACTGTCATACCGGGGCGCACTCCCGACACTTCCTCCGGCTCCACCCCCAACAGCACGCGATGCCCGCCTGCTCTGGCCAGTTGCAACACCGATGCACCGGCTGACAGACGGTCGCCCTGAGCCGCCTGGAGTGCCACTACTACGCCATCAAAAGGCGCGGTCACCCGCTCCAACGCTTGGCCTGTGCCTATTTTTTTTTGTGAACGCAAAGCTGCCCGGGCGTCCGCCAGTGCCTTCTTCGCCGCCGCCAGTTGCGATTGGGTCGCCAATTGCTGACTCAGCATTTTCTCGATACGAGTGACTTCGCTTTGCGCGAATTCCACCGCCTGTAGCGCCTTTTGGTAAGTCAGCGCGGCATCCGCGCCGGTACCGAACTCCAGCAAGGGTTCACCCTTTTTCACGACTTGCCCAACATTCACCCACAGAGCCACAATTTGTCCGGGGCGCGGCAGACTGATGTTCTGTAAGCTGCGGGTATCCGGCGATACCACCCCATAGCCAGACACCGTGTCCGCCATCGATTGCTGCCTCAGAGCCACCGTCTCCACCTGCACGCTGAGATCTTCCGCGGCTAAGACTGGACTTGCGGCTAACAACATGCTCAGCAAAACGATTCCACGATTCATCATGGGGCGCTCCTGTTCCTGGCCTGTTCGTGGGAGTCCGGACCCAACAGGGTTTCCAATGCGATTTGTTGCTCCACCAACGCCTCCCGCAGATTGATGGCTTCGGTTTGCTTTTCCAGAAGCGCGATCTGCAGCCGTATGTAATCGGGGGCGGCGAGGTTGCCCGCCTGGTAAGCGACCGCGCTACGCTGTGCCGCGGTTTTGAGTTCGGCCATGCCTTGGCGAGTACGCTGTATCTGGTTCCGTAGCAAGGTCAGATTTTCCAGCGCCGTGGCGACTTCGCCGTAAGCGCTATTAAGCCGATCCTGGTATTCATCGAATAGCCTGTTGCGGCTGGCATCCTCAATGGCGATATTTCCGCGATTGCGGTCGAAGATCGGCAAATTCAAACTCAGCCCGAAACCCAGGGTATAAAGCCCGCTGGTGTCCCGCGCCCGAGTGAGTCCGATGTTAAGCGCCGGGAACTGCGCCATCACCGCACCGCGAAATTTTTCCTCCTGGGATCGATAGCCCGCTCGCAGGGCCTGCAAATCCGGACGCTGGTTAAGACGTTCCTCCAGGCCTTGGCGTATGGCGGCCGCATCGAAAGCGATTGTCGCAGGCGCCCCCACCAATTCCAACGAAGTATCAGGCGCCAAACCAAGCAGTCTGTTAAGGCTGGTAATATTCTGCAGATAGCTGCGTTCCGACTCATTGATCTGACGCTCGATATTCTGCAAGGCGATCAAATCGGCGCTTGAGAAATCAATGGTGATGTTACCCTCCGCCAGCGCTCGACGGCTGCGCTGATAACTCTCCGCCAACAACTGGCGAGAAGCTTGCAATTTCGCCATCAGAGCGGATTGCGCGGTCAGTCGGGTAAACAACAGCCGAGCCTGGCTCACCACCTGCCATTCCTGCCACAACAATTCCAAATTCCCCTGCTGCTCATTCGCCGCCGCGGCATTTTTGCGTGAAGAACGCAAAAGCAGCGCGTTGATGTCATAGCCGATGTTGAAAGTAAAAGCGTTAGTATTTCCCGTCGTACCGTTAGTAGGGTGATCGGCGCTCACGCCCAATTGCGGATCGGGCAGTAAACCGGCGGCGAAAGCTTGGGCGCGGCTAATACCCAAGTTGTCCCGCGCCTGCTTAAGCTGTGGATTATTCGCGACCGCCAGCATCGCCACCTCGTCCATGTCTAGGCCGTCGGCGGGGTTAAATAGGTGCGTGGATAGATCACCGAACGGCATACCCGCGGGGTCGAAGGGGACGGCTGCCGCGGACCGGGACAGGGCCACATGCTCAGGCAGCGGTTTGGGCGCGTAGCTGGCGCAACCGCTAAGACCGAGCACCATCAAGGCAACGGCAATGGGATAAGGTCTCATGATGGGCGGCCCCTATCACTGGACCTGGCCACCATCCAACCCGCACCGCGCACGTTCTTGATGACGTCGGCGCCGAGCTTCTTGCGCACGCCGTGAATGAGGAAATCGACGGCGTTACTCTCCACCTCCTCATTCCAGCCGTAGATACGCTCCTCCAATTCGGCTCGAGTAAGAATCGTACCGGCGCGCAATAACAGCGCCTGCAACAGAGCGAACTCCCGCGCACTCAAGAGATGTACAGTGCCCCCCCGATGAGCCTCGCGGGTAGCCGGGTCAAGACTCACGATCCCGTTGCTCAGCAGCGGCACGGCCTGGCCGCCTTGTCTGCGAACCACCGCCCGTAGCCGGGCAAGCAATTCGTTGACATCAAATGGTTTGACAAGATAATCGTCCGCGCCGAGATCCAACCCCTTGATGCGGTCATCCACGCCGTCGCGAGCGGTAATAATAATAACGGGGATGGTGTTTCCGACGGCACGCAGTCGGCGCAGGACGTCCAAGCCGTCGCGCCTGGGCAACCCCAGATCAAGCAACACCGCCTGGTGCTCGCGGCCTTTGAGCACCAGATCGGCGGCAGCGCCATCCTGTACCCAATCAACGGCATAGCCTGCGTCTTTTAAGGCGACACTAACCGCCTCGCCAATCATGCGGTCATCCTCAACAAGGAGTAAGCGCACGATGACTGCCTCTCGTTCGATAGTCCATCATAGGTTCTATCTCATCTTTCGAACCATTAGCTTACCAGGAGGGCACAACAAATCGCACAGCTCGACGACAGGTCTCCTGTAATTACGGGGATCGATATTATTTCCCAGCCACTGCTATCAGCTAACACCCTTATGACCAGAATTAAGATGGCCAACCTTATCCTCTACAGCAGCAATGACCCTGCCGCTCGCGGCATCCACCTCTACATCCATCAGTTTTTTGTCACCGTGCTCTACGATGCCAACCACCCACTGTCCATTGCGTAGATCGAACTCTGCGCTCAAGGCCTTGCCGCCAACATGATGCTCGGCGACGGTGACAGCGGCGCTGAGACTGACCTGGGCCGGGCTCGGGGCATTCACGGAAAATCGATTTCTCACTGATTTGGCCTCATATCCGCTGCCAACAGCAATGAAAACCAGAATTGCAGCGGCTAATAAAATAGGCTTATATTTCATGCCATTCACTCCTTGAAAAGCCAGGATAGCTCAGACGGATTGTAACGATAACAACCAAGAATTAGCTCACAATTAGCCCCCGCTGGCCTGAAATCTCACCCAGTCCTACCCCCCTGCTCTAGATTCGTCTCCCCAATAGCAGACAGGCCAGAACCTTCACCTATCGGTAGGTGACCGCGCAGAAAATATATCCGAGTTAGGATACGTGACTTTAGTCAAACCGCTTTGGAATTCACAACATTCCCGGTTACGCCAATACCTTATCCAGGCTTCGCTTCAGCTCCTCCTTGACCGGTGCGGCCTGACTATAAATCTCCTTCGCTTTGAGAAAATCCAAGGCCTTGATGTCAACGATATCCGGTTTGATGTAGATGTCCGGTCGTTGCAAGCGCAGCTTGTCGGCCAGGATCGACTGCCCCATGACATGGAAAGTGTGAAAGATGGTGTCGAAAGCGGATTGACGGCGCCA
>Ga0114931_10009062_pt1 | contig 11962 bp, 10 predicted proteins | sample 2SBtaG_FD_89579 | JGI IMG/M metagenome (GOLD analysis project Ga0114931, IMG submission 89579) | Deep subsurface microbial communities from Kolumbo volcano to uncover new lineages of life (NeLLi) - 2SBTROV14_V59a metaG | ecosystem: Environmental > Aquatic > Marine > Volcanic | place: Kolumbo...
GCCGCCCGGCGGGCTGAAGCCTGGAACTGGTCCAGCGTGGCGGATCAACTCGAGCTGATTTATGCCCAGTGCGCCGCACCTCGATCGGACGCCGCGTTGCCGGCTTCTTCGTCGCTCGACGCGTCGAGCGCCCATGCGCGGACCGCGGGCGACAAACCGAGCGAACCGGCAGAGGGGCTGAAAGCCTAGCTTTCGCTTCGCCAGCTTGATTTTCACGGCGCTTGCTTCGTGAGCGCTGCTTGGAGGCCGCATGCAACGCCGGCTCGCGGTCTTTTGCGAATTCACTCTGAATCGGTTGACGCCGCCCAAGCTCTGCTACATTGGCGGCTTACGAAATCATCCGCTCAAAAAAACCGCCGCCGGGCCAACGTGGCGGGGAATTATTTCATGGGTAACCGCGTCTTAATGCCAAAGGAACGATATCGGGCCAATGGGTGTGCCCGCAGCCGATTTATGGCCGGCCGGGATCTCTCGCCTTCGCGCCGGACGACCGCCGTTTAGACCACGGGCCATAACCGCTTCATTGTCACCGCAACGACCGATCACCACGGAAACGAATGATGCAACCTCGAACCATGCTTTGCCTGATTGCGATCGTCGTGACCACCGCTCCGGCGATTGCCCGGGACGAGGCCGATCTAGGCCCCGGCGTGGGGCTGACGGTTTATAACCAGAACTTCGCCATTGTCCGCGAGCGGCGTGAGATGCAGTTGCCCGAAGGGGTGGGTTCGGTGCAGTTCGCCGATGTGGCGGCCACGATCGTGCCGCAGACGGTGCAGTTCCGTTCGTTGCGTCCCGGCGGTGCCGAGGTGCTCGAACAAAATTACGAGTTCGACCTGGTCAGCGCCGATAAGCTGTTGGCCAAGTATCTCGATCGTAAGATCAGCATCGTGGATCGCGACGGGGGACTGGTCGAAGGCACCTTGTTGGCCAGCGATGCCGGGCAACTGGTGTTGAAGACCGGGCAGGGCGTTGAACTGATCGCGCGAGGTAAGCAGATCAAGGACATCCGCTTTTCGAGCCTGCCCAAAGGGCTGTTGGTGCGGCCCACGCTCATCTGGAAGGTTCGTGCCGCCAAGAGGGGCAAGCACTTGGTCAAGGTCGCCTATCGGGCAAATAACATGACGTGGCGAGTCGACTATCGCGCGGTCGCTTCGGCCGATATGAAGACGCTCGATCTGTCCGGCTGGGTGACGATCACCAATCAGACGGGCACCACGTTCCGTGATGCGGGAATCAAGCTGATGGCCGGCGACGTGCATGTGGTCAGCGAAGCGAGCTTCGGCCGCGGCTTGGCGGCCGCACCGATGGAACGGTTGCAGATGAAAAGCCGCGCTGAAGGTTTTCAGGAAAAGAGCTTCGCCGAATATCACCTTTACACGCTCGGCCATACGACGACGGTGGCCAACCAGCAAACGAAGCAGATCGAGCTGATCAACGTGGCAGGGATTCCGGTCGAGCGAAAGTACCTGTACCAGGCATCACGAGGAAATCGCGTGGCCGTGATCCTGGAGTTCAAGAACTCGAAGAAGCTTCATCAGGGTCTCGGCGTTCCGCTTCCCAAAGGGCCGGTGCGCGTCTTTCGACGCGGTGCTGACGGCGACGTGGAGTTCATCGGGCAGAACAACCTCGACCACACCCCCAAGGACGAGCCGGTCAAGGTTCGCATCGGCGATGCCTTTGGCCTGACGGTCGAACGAACCCAATTGTCCAACCGCGGCGGAGGCCGGCTCCGCTGGAACGAACAGAGTTGGCGAATTCGTTTAAGGAACCATACCGAGCGGGCCGTCACCATCACGGTGCGCGAGTTGTTGCGATCCGGTGTGAACTGGAAGATCCTGCAACAGAGCCAGGATTTCGAGGCCGTTGATTTTCAAACCCTCGATTTTCCCGTCCCCGTGCCTGCCCACGCCGAGCGAGAGGTTACCTACACGGTTCGCTATTCGTGGTAAGCATTTTTTCAGCCATGCACGAGCTCCGATCAAACGCCTTCGGAGGAGATCATCCGATGAAACGTATGCTTTTATTCACCTTGTTGTTAACGTTCATCGCCGTCAGGTCGGTTCCCGCCCAAGGCGGGCCGACCCAGAAAGCCGAGCCAAAAGGCGGCGTGACGCTGACCGTTTACAACGAGAACTTTGCCCTGGTCAAGGATCGCCGCTGGCTCGATCAAGAGTTGAACCAAGGGCTCAATCTCGTACGTTTTCGCGACGTGGCGGCCACGATTGAAGCGAGCAGTGTTCACTTCCGCTCACTAACCGATCCTCAGGCGACCGTAAGCGAGCAGAATTACGAATTCGATCTGGTCAGCGGTGACAAGCTGCTGCAAAAGTATCTCGACAAGCGGCTCACCGTGCATACGTCGGACGGGCGATTGTACGAAGGCATTCTGATGAGTTTCGATGCCGGGCATCTGGTGTTGGCCGAAGACAAGGAGCAGGGGCCGATTTACCTGGTCGAACGAGGCGAGAACGTTCGCCGCATCGAATTCAGCAAGCTTCCCGGCGGACTGCTGACGCGACCGACTTTGGTCTGGGAGCTGCTCGTCGCGAAGCCGGGCCGCCACTTGGTGGAACTGTCTTATCTTGCGCAACAGATCCGCTGGCGGGCCGATTACACGGTGGTGCTCAATGACGAGGAAACCCTGGCCGACGTAAGCGGCTGGGTGACGATCGAAAACCATACCGGCACGCAATTCGAAAATGCGACTGTCAAATTGATGGCCGGCCAACCCCGCATCGATCAAAGACAAATCACCTGGGGCTTCGGGCAACAATATTACAAGCAGCTTTCCGACCTGAAGCCTTCGGGCAAGCGGGGCCATGACCCGAGCGTGGCTTTCGGCGACTATCATATGTATCGGTTGCCCGAGCCGACCACGGTGGGGAACCACCAAATCAAACAGATCGAGTTGATCACCGCCACGAAGGTGCCGATCGTGAAGACGTATCTTTACGACGGGGCCAAGTTACAGTGGCGGCGATACGGGGCCTTCTTCGATCCCAACTTCGGTCGGCAGGAGAACAAAAAGGTCAACGTGCTGGTTGAGATCGAAAACCGCGCGGATCACCACTTAGGAATCGCTCTGCCGCAGGGAAAGGCCCGGGTCTACAAGGCCGACAGCGACGCGTCGCTGGAGTTTATCGGTGAAGATAGGGTCAATCATACACCGATGGACGAAAAGCTCACGCTTTACATCGGCGATGCGTTTGATATCGTCGGCGAGCGGAAGCAGACCGCGTTTCGGCAGATTGCGGCGCATGTTTTCGAGGAAGCGTTTGAAATCAAGATCCGCAACCACAAGAAAGAGAAGGTCACCGTCAAGGTCTTGGAAAAAATGTATCGCGCGACCGATTGGGAAATCGTCGAGAAAAACCACGACTTTGAAAAACTTGACAGCCGCACGGCCATCTTTCCCGTCGAAGTCGAGGCCGACGGCGAAGCGGTGGTGACGTATCGCGTTCGCTACCGATACTAAGATCGGAAGCACGGAGGCCATTTGCATGCGGAATGCCGTCGTGGTGGTGGTCGATGGGCTCCACGCTGGAATGCCGGGCTGCTATGGAAACGCGTGGATTCGGACACCGTGGATCGATCAACTGGCCGCCGACGGGGTGACGTTTGATCAGGCCTTGATTGACACGCCGGACTTATCGTTGAGTTACCGCTCTTTCTGGCGGTCTGCCCACGCGATGGTGCCCGAGGCGCGGTGTGCCGAACAACCGTCGTTGGCCGAGGCGCTCGACCGCCGCGGCGTGACGACGGCGCTGTTGACCGATGCGGCCGCGGTAGCCAATCACCCTCTTGCCGGCGCGATGGGCGAGCGGTTGCGTCTTCAGCAGCCGGGCGAAGCGAGGGTTACCGCGGAGATTTCTGAAACCTGGATGGCCCGCTGCTTCGCGGCCGCGCTGGATCGGCTGGCCACGCCACGACGACCGCGGTTGCTGTGGATTCACTTGGCTGGCCTGACCTGCGCTTGGGATGCGCCCTGGGAGTTGCGTGAACAGTATGCCGAGGAGGAAGACTTGCGACCCTATGTGGGTACCGAACCGGTTCGTCGGTGGCTCGAGCCGAACGAGGATCCTGACCAGCGAACGGCCGTTCGCTTTGCTTATGCCGGTCAGGTCTCGGCTTTGGACGCGTGTCTCGGAGGCTTTCTGGCCGGGATGGCCGAAAAGCAGCTCGATCACGAGACGCTCTTGATCTTTGCCGGCGGGCGGGGTTGGCCGCTAGGGGAACACCGCCGCATGGGGCTTGACGCGGCGCCGCTTCACAACGAACTGGTGCAGATGCCGCTGATCGTACGTATGCCGGATCGGGCGGTCGCCGGCGCGCGGACTCAGGCCCTGGCACAGCCGGCAGATGTGGGGGCCACGCTGCGCGATTGGTTTGGCGCGCCGTTTCCCCGTCCGGGACTTGGGGCCGACAGCCTGTTAAGAATCGTTGATCAGACAAGCCAAGCCGTGCGGGACCATGCCTGCATTCTGGGTAAACAAGGCGAACGGGCCATTCGCACACAGGCTTGGTATTTGCGACATGCCGCGAAGACTGAGCAGTCAGGGGCGGATGCGGCACTGTCGCAAGGCCCGGTGGACGAGCTTTATGCCAAACCGGATGATCGGTGGGAGGTGAACGAAGTGGCCGATCGCGCGCCGGGGATCGCCGTGTCGCTGGCCGACGTCTTGCAGGCTTTCGAAAATACGGCGACCCAAGGCAAACTGGACAAGCTGCCCCCACTAGAGGAAAGCTTGAGCACGGGTTTCGACTGACGGCCCTGAAACTTGCCTAGTTGCCCGAGGGGTCTGCCACTATAATCCCGCCCTCTTCTCGCGAGATTGTTCCTCGCGCGGGTCTTGATCTCTTTTCTTTCCTCAAAACGCTTGCCAAGGCAACGATGATCGGACAAGGACGTCCGAATCGGTTGCTTGCCGGGGGCCGTTGCGCCAAAGGATGGGCGCGTACCTGGCTTCTTGCGATCGCGCTGATCGCCGTGCCGGGTTATGCGCGGTCGGCGCCGCCGGAGATGACGAAAGCCGCAGTGCCGACCCTACGAATCCGGGTTGCCTGGGGTGGAGGTCCGCCGCGTCGTTGGAGCGGCCATGTTGCCGTCACGGGCGGCCGGGTGGAAAAAGTCCGGCTGTTGGGAATCGAAGCGGACGAACCCGGCTCGATATGGATGGAAGACGGTCGCGTCGTGGTCGCTCAACCAACGTCTCGCAGCTACGACGGCCTCGATCTCGATGTGCTGGCGCCGCTCGAAGAGCGGTTGACGATTGAACTCTCGGCCGACGATCGGCCGCCTCGACAAGTCGAGGTTCCGCTGGCCTCACTGCTCGAATCACAACACGTCGAGCCGCTTGACGAGGAGGGAAACCGAATCTTTGTTCGCCGCTGTCCCGGCGACGCGCTTCGCGTGGAGGTGCATCACCGATCACTGGTTTTTTCAACCGGTGAGCCGTTGCGGGCAGACGTCGAGCCGCAACTCTTAGGCGTTCCCCCGAGAACCTCCATCACGCTGGGATTCGTGCTTCGCAGTGCTTCGAGCGGCCGGAAGTTTTGGTCGGCCGAACAACATCAATTGGCCGTCGATCGTTATGCCACACTACCGAAAATACCAATCGAAGTGCCGCTGCCCGAGGAGGAAGGAGTTTACAACCTGGTGATTACCGCTTCCGTGAGTCGCGGGCCGATGCCCTTGGGCCTGAAGCAGACGTTGGCCGAACGGACAGTGCAACTCGTGGTGATCGACAGCCGGCGGCATGATGGCGACGCCCCCCGTTCGTCGCCGCATCGTGTTGTGGAGATCGACCCGGCCAACCCAACCTGGTGGCGCCGGCTTGACCTGACGCGATGGATTCCCGGTTGGCGCAAAGGGCCGGTCGGAAGCGGCGACACCGAGACCTTCGAGCATCCGCTGTCACGTTTCGTACGCCTGGGACCCGATGGTCGGTCACCTCGGATAAGTTGGCAGGCCTATCCGCTTCCGATCGAACACCCAGGACGCCCCCACGTGCTCGAGCTGGAGTATCCCAGCGACGTTCCTCAGACGATGGGCATCAGCGTGGTCGAGCCCAACGCGGCGGGAATCGTCACGCCGATCGCGCTGGATTCGGGTTTGTACGTTGACCAAGAAGCGAGCGAACAGCCGTCTCACGTGGGTACGCACCGCTTGGTTTTTTGGCCGCGAACCAAGTCGCCGCTGGTGATTATCACGAACCGTCGTGACGGTTCGCACGCCGTCTACGGAAAGCTTCGCGTGTTTGAATACGACGACCACTTGCCCGTGACCAAGGCGGATCAGCTCGGCACGGGCCGCTTGTTGATGGCCTACATGGCACGCCCGTTGTTTACGAAAAACTTTTCGTCCAGCGAGGCGATCGATCCGCTAAATGGGCGCGGTTTCGAGGATTGGACCACGTTCTATGACGGGGCGGTGCGTCTGGTCGAGTATCTGAAGTATTCCGGCTACAGCGGCCTGATGATGGCGGTCTGCGCCGACGGAAGCGCCATCTACCCGAGCCATTTGCTCGAGCCGACGCCGCGTTACGATCGAGGCGTTTTTTTCAGTTCGGGCCAGGATCCGCTGCGCAAAGACGTCGTCGAATTGTTGATGCGGCTTTTCGATCGAGAAGGGCTGCAATTCGTTCCGGCGTTGGAGTTCACCGGAACGTTGCCCCGTCTTGAAGCAACGCTGCACGGAGCATCCACGAAGCAGGCCGATTTGGATTGGATCAATGGGCAGGGTCGTCGCAGACTGGAAATCGAGCGGCAACAGAGATCGCGTCCCGCGGTTTCCTACAACGTGCTGCGGCCCAAGGTCCAAGACGCGATGGGCGAGGTGGCTGAGGAGCTGATCGGACGATACGGTGATCATGAATCATTCGGTGGCGTGACAATCCAAATGGCGCCACACGGCTTCGCGCACTTGCCCGGTCCCGGCTGGGGAGTCGATGATGCGACACTTAGCCAATTCGAAGATGAGACCAAGGTCCGTTTGCCAGAAGACGGTACCGATCCGGCGAGGCGTTTCGCCGAACGAGCCGCGGCACTCGAAACAAAACATCGTCAGACGTGGGACCGGTGGCGGACCGAACGGCTGGCGGCGTTGTACCAGCGAATCCAGGCTACCGTGGCGTCAGCCAAACCCGCTGCGAAGCTTTATCTGGCGTGTGCCGAAGTTTTCACCGACCCGCTGGTTCGCGAATCGCTGCAACCGTCGCTTCCTCCGACGACGACGCTTGGCGGGGCACTGCGCCAATTGGGGTTGGATCCCAAGTTTTACGCGGATCGCGCCGGAACCGTGTTGTTGCGTCCCTATCGCCTGCAATCCTCGGGCGACCTGGCGCCGCGGGCCATCGAATTGGTCATCGACCAGCCAGATGACCTCGATCGGCGATTAAGCTCAGCGGTTGACACGGGAAGCCAGTTCCTGAATGTGCCGCAAACGGCGACACTACCTTCTTTCGACGCCGTAAGCCCTTTCCGGAGTTCGAGCGTTTGGATGATGTCCGAGTTCGCGCCCGCGGGCGCGGCCAACCGACGGCGGCTTGCACAGAGCTTGGCCGTGCTTGACCCGAATTGTGTCGTCGACGGAGGGTGGATGTTGACCATGGGGCAGGAAGCCGCGACGCAAGCAGCGGTTGACGTCTTCCGACACTTACCGGCAAAACACTTTGAAACCGTTCCCACGTCGACGGACCCCGTGATTGTGCGGACGCTGGTCGACGGGGATCGTACCTATCTTTATTTGGTCAACGACGCGCCCGGGCCGATTGATGTGACGCTGTCGACCACGGCGCCGGGGGCAAGCGGCCTGGAAATCTTCGGCGACCGTCTGGCGTGGTCCGCGATGGACGGACAAGCGGCGTCAAGCTGGTCGATCCGCCTCAAGGCTTACGGCTTGGCAGGCGGCATGTTCCCGACCGCCGGTGTGCGGGTTACCCAAGCCACGGTCTCGGGTGACGACGTGTTGCGCGCGACGATGAAGCACCGCATTCGCCAACTCGAGGCGCGGGCCATCGCGCTGGAGAAGCAGCCGCCTCTCGAGGTGCTGCAAAACCCCGGCTTCGAATTTACAGCAAGCGGCGGTGAGGATCGAATCGCCGGCTGGAGCATCAACGAAGTGGCCGGCGTGTCGGCCGAATTGGACAAGGAGCAACCGCACGAAGGGAATCAATCGCTGCGTCTGGAAAGCACCGGGCCGGTCGCCACGTTGGTCAGCCGCTCTTTCGCCGCACCGGACACCGGACGATTGTCGGTTTGGGTCTGGCTGCGGACGGACAATGCTTCGACGCGGCCGGCGCTGCGGATCGCCGTGGAGAAGGCCACGCCGGGCAGTAGCTATTATCGTTACGCCCTGGTCGGCCGCGCGGCCGAGGAAGGACAACTTTCAAGCGAGTGGCGCCAATACGTCTTTCATGTCGACGATCTATGCGTGGGCGGGCCATGCCAGATCCGTGTGCGGTTTGATCTGATGGTCGAGGGCAAGGTCTGGCTCGATGGGGTCGAGCTATTCGACCGTCGCTTCCATGAACACGAGCTACGCGAGCTGACCAAAATCATCGCCATGGCAAACGTCAAGCTTCAAGCCGGCGAACTGGCCAACTGCCACCATCTGCTTGAGGGTTACTGGCCGCAGTTTCTGTTGACCTACGTGCCGCTTGCCGACGAACCGGTGATCGCCCAACCGATCGAGCGCGACGACAAAACGACGCCCCGCTCGGCGCAAGGCAACAAAGCCAAGCCTCAAGGCATTCTGGGCCGGCTCAATCACTGGCTGCCGAAATCCATCCGATTTTAGAGATCGCGCCGACGGCCGCGCGGCACCCCATCAGGGAAGCGGCCACGGAGGCCAACCCATCGCATGGCCGCCGAGAAGATGAAAGTGGATGTGAAAGACGGTTTGCCCGGCGTGCTCGCCGCAGTTGACCACCAAGCGGTAGCCATCGTCCAAGCGAAATTTTTCACGGGCAAGTTTCGCGGCCACGCGCACGACGTGCCCGACGAGCGGATCATCCGCTTCGGTCAGATCATTGAGCGTGGGGATCTCTCGCTTGGGGATCACGAGCACATGCGTCGGTGCCTGGGGGTTGATGTCCTGAAACGCCAGGCACTGGTCGTCTTCGTAGACGATGTCCGCTGGAATCTCACGGTCGATGATCTTTTTGAAAAGGGACTTTTCAGCCATGCGCTCTACGAGGCTCCTTGGCCCGGTGGGCCAGAGACGTTCAAAGTGTGTCCGCCGGGCCACCGGTTGGTTCAAGAATCGTTGGTCTTGTCGGACGATGGGCCGCCGGCGATTTGATCGAGCAAGATGCCGTCATCCTGCAACAGGATGGGGATCTCGTCGATGATCGGATAAATCACCAACCGGTCTTCACGCACCAGCCCCGCGTCGAGCTTTTCTTCGACACGATCACCGGCCCGATTGCGAATCCGCCCGGCGCCGATCGCCTGGTTGAGTCGGGAGACCAGCTGATCGTCAGCTAGCACGAGCTTTTGTTGGCTTTCAGGGCAGCGAAGCAGTTCGAGGAATTCCTGGCGAATCATGATCAGGCGGGCCGTCGTGTTGGATAAAGGAGACAGTTTCAGGCAACCTTTTGGCCGTGCACACGGCGGAGGTCAAACGCTCAGCGTGCCGAATTGCCGGCCGAATTTCAAGGGGCGTTTTCGCTAGTTTGCGCCAACTTCCCCAATTTCAGCCGTCATGCGATCCAATTGCATTATGAATTGCCCGGGTCTCATGTGGCAGGATGGGGGATGCCGATGAAAGCGATAAATCCGCACCACTTGCGCGCGTCAAAACGCGGCGGATGACAAATTGCGGGCAAGACGCCGTTGACCGGCAGCCCAAAATTACGTTGCGGAAGACTGTCCAGGGACAGGGGTATGCCAGGAGGGCGACGCATGCGACGCAAGCTCTTGTTCGCCGCTTTGATTGGGCCGCTGCTGGCCACTGCTGCGAGGGCGGCGGACGACGTCCGATATTACTCGGAAAACGGTGTGACGTATCGTGAAACGCGACGTGTCGTCCGCCGACCGGTTTCCGACACACGGCTCGAATCACGTGAGCGAACCGTCTATCGCGAGCGGCTGACCACGGAAACCCGTCAGTCCGAGCGTGTCGTCCATACGCCGGTTACGGAGTATCGCTGGGAAGCGCATTGGCGCGGACGTTGGAACCCTTTGCAGCAGCCGTACCTTGAGTATCGACTGATGCCCCGAACGTGCTATCAACCCCGGACCGAAATGGTTCGCTTTCCCGTGACTCACCGCGAACTGATTCCGGAGAAACAGGTTGTTCAGATCCCGGTGACCAACCTGCGATTCGTGGACGAAGAGCAAATCAGCCGTGTTGCCGTTTCAGGACCGGGGGCCGGTGATCCGTTTGCCGCTCCTTCGTACGTAGCTCAGCGACAGCGGATCGGCGGCGTTTCCCGTCTGGACAGCGACCCGCCCCGCTACGGCGACTCAGGATGGCGCACCGTGGGCGGGACCGTTCGCCGCTAAGAGTAAGAGATTGTTCACCGCGGCGGCGCTGTTTTTCGGCCGGCCACAATTACAGCCGGGGCGCATCGTGAGGCAGGGGGGGCAAGACGGCCTATCTCGCCTTCGTCCGCGAGCGCCGGCGGCGGCGGGTCGGCTTGGCGACGGACCACTCTTTCGTAAGCGATTCGAAAACCTCGGGCGTCTCGTACCGAATGATGCCCTTGCCCTCGGGCATGGGTCCGATCAAGCCGCGAAAGATCGGTAGCCCCCGCAACGAAAGGTCGGTGCTGCAATCGTCGACACCGATCTGGGTGTGCATTTTCAACAGCGAGTCGGCACGCGCGTATTCCTTGATGCGGAGTTTGCCGTCCACGGCACGACTGACCAGGCGAAAGATCGCTTTTTCCATTCGGGGGTTTCCTCTCGTTGCGTAGTGGTTCGCGTTGAACTTACTTGCGAACGTATCGACACCGGAAACCCATCGAAAGAAAGCATTTTCTCTTACACCACACACGGGCGTCATCCGGCAGAGCCGTCAAAACGGGTGTACCGAGGACGTGTGTTACGACTGGCCCTCGGCAGTGGTGTGGCGCTCCCCCTACGAACGTATATCGCGGGGCTAGTGGAGCGGCGAAGAGGAAGCTACGACTGGCGATTCCCGCAACATCGGCAGGAGTCGTTCAAGCAGGAGTCGCAGGTCGGTGTCCGTCAAAATTCCCACCAACGTGCCATCGTCTACAATCGGCAAACTGCTGATTCCATGTTCAACCGTGATGGTGATGGCCTTGTGCAAGGGTGTCTTAGAGCTGATCGTAATGACATCGGTGCTCATGATCTCTGCCGCCGAGATGCTAGCCAACCGAGATGGGTCGGGATACTTATCGGGACCGAAGCAGCGCAGCACGTCGCGGTCGCTGATCACGCCAATTAGTTGGTCTTGCTCACCGACTACCAGCAAATGGCGGTGCCCTCGGGCGTGGAAGAGCTTAACCACATCAAGCACCGACTGCGAGGTCGAAATGCACTCCGGCGAGGGGGTCATCACCTGCTCGACAATGAGCCCCTCTTGAGCATTCCAGCGGTCGCTGTTCCGCAAAACGGCCAGGATCTTTTCCCGCTTCTTTTCCAAATGATTGATGATCAATTTTGCACCTCGGACTCTGGCCGATCCGACCAGGCAGGGGAAGAAACGATTGCCGTGAGTAAAGGGGGGGCATGCAACCGTAGATCATCCCCGCCGACTCGGCAAACGATCGATCGCAAAGAGCCCGCGGCACAAAGGCTTGGCGGCCCGCGGCCATAGCAGTCCGCCCAAAAACTGCTTCGTCGGCGAGAGCGTGGCAAAATTCGACAGCTCAAGGAGCCGAATCGTGGGCATATCCTACAGATACGCCGAGATTTGGCGACGCAGAGCTGGCGAATTTTGACCGCTCGCAGCCAGAATGAGTTTTTGAGCGGGCTGATAGCCCTGGAA
>Ga0114931_10009063_pt1 | contig 11961 bp, 5 predicted proteins | sample 2SBtaG_FD_89579 | JGI IMG/M metagenome (GOLD analysis project Ga0114931, IMG submission 89579) | Deep subsurface microbial communities from Kolumbo volcano to uncover new lineages of life (NeLLi) - 2SBTROV14_V59a metaG | ecosystem: Environmental > Aquatic > Marine > Volcanic | place: Kolumbo...
CTTTCAGCAGTTCGCGCCGGGTGCGGTCGAGTTCCAGAATTTCGTCAATGGGCGCTTCGGTATTCAACGCTTTCAGCGCCGCTTTCACTTTTTCCGGGTTTTTGCGGATAAAATTCAGGTCGAGCATATTTCCTCCAAGTTTTGATTGGATGTTTTCGGTTCACGGTTCAAAATTACAGCAATCCCACCGATTGCAAGGTTTTTTGTATTTTTTGCTGCTGTTCGGGTGACGGAGACAGCAATGGCGGGCGCGGCACGCCTGCGGTATAACCCAGCAGGTTCATGGCGAATTTCAATCCGCCAATGGCATACGACCCACCAACCACCTCCCAAATGGGCTGCAGTAAATTGTGCAAATCCTGCACCTCGATGAAATTTTGCGCTTGCACGGCGCGATACAGTGCCACACAAATTTCCGGCGCGGCATTGGCAACCGCTAAAATTCCCCCCGAACCGCCGGAGATGAGTGCTTGCGCAAATGTGGGCAAATTACCGCTGAACACGGAAAAATCAGCGGGCGATTGCCGCACTGCTGCGGCAAAAAACTGGCTGTTACCCGAACTATCTTTTAAGCCGACGATGTTGGGGTGTTCTGCCAATGCCAGCACGGTTTCCAAAGTGATATCTACGCCGGTAAATGCCGGCATGTTGTACAGCAAAATCGGGATGGGACTGGCATCTGCCACCGCGCGATAGTGCTGCTGCAACACGGTGGGCGTCATCAGCGGGCGATAGAAGGATGGGGTAACGACCAATGCCGCATCGGCACCAGTTTTGGCGGCTTGTTTGCATGCTTCGATGGTGTGGGCGGTGCTTTCGCGCCCAGTGCCGACCAATAGAGTCATGCCTTCTACCATGGTGTTTTTCACCGTTTTTATTACCGCCAAACGTTCGTCATCGGTTAAAAACGGACTCTCACCGGTTGAACCGGCGACCAGATATCCGTGCAAGCCATATTGATTCCAGCGATGAATATTTGCACGCAGTGCATCCAAATTCAGAGAGCCATCATCGTCAAATGGGGTGATAACTGCCGGAAAAATACCTTCCAAATGTAAAGCCATTTTCGCCTCCAAAATAAAAAATCCCTCTGCCCATGAAAGGGCGAAGGATGTTCGCGGTGCCACCTTTCTTTTCCCACCGCTTGTTCGGTGGGGCTTTCGGCGCGCGGTATCGGGCGCAACCCGGTTGACTCATCGCCAACTGGCTCCGGAGCGGAAAACAACATCGCGGAGAACGCCTTTCAGCCACCGGCGTCTCTCTGTACCCCGCTGTATGTTGCGGTTCTCCATCTCAGCCTGCTAAAAAATTATACTGTTTGCCGGGGTAGTTGTCAAGATGCAAAATTCCCCATCACCAAGCGGCACAACATCCCACGCCGCTGACCACCGAGCAAACGGTGGCGATGTTGGGCAAATTGATGCCAAATTGCGCCAATCCCAACGCCACATCCGCCAGTGGAAAGCCCATCACACTGGCATAACAGCCTTCCCAACAGGCAACGGGCGCAAACTGCCGATTTTGGATGGCGTATGCCCCCGCTTTGTCCAGCGGGTCGCCTGTGGCGATGTATGCATCAATCTCATCATCGGTATAATTCCGCATTCGGACTGTGACACTGCTCAGCGCCGAAAAACGGCGGTTTGATTTTGGCTGCAACAACGAAACGGCGCTGTGCACATAATGTGCTCGCCCGCGCAAGTTAGCCAGCATCCGCCGGGCATCGGCGGCATCTGCCGGTTTGCCGAGTACCGTGCCATCAAGCACCACGATGGTATCGGCGGCGATGATGAGCGCAGCGGGATAGTGCTGCGCCACGGCTGCTGCCTTTTCCGTGCTCAATCGCTGCACCATATCGGTGGGGGTTTCACCGGGTTGTGTGCGTTCATCAATATCTGCTGCATGTGCCGTGAATGGCACGCCAAGTTCGCGCAAAAATTGCTGCCGTCGGGGTGATTGCGAGGCAAGAACGATAGGGTACGGTGTCTTCAATTTTGGTTGTCCTCCAATGTTGCCAGAATATCATCCAGCAAATCGTCATCGGTAAAGTTGCCTTTGCGCAACAGTGTCTGCACTCGGCCGGCGAGCCGGTCACGGTCATACCGGGTCAACGATTTGGCGGTGATAACCACGACCGGAATATGTTTCAGCCCGCCATCATCTTTCATCCGGTCAAGCACCGAAAAACCATCCATTTTCGGCAGCATCAAATCAAGCAAAACCAAGTCGGGGCGTTTCTGCTGAATCAGTGTCAACCCCGCTTCGCCATCGGCAGCATGGAAAATTTTGTATTTTCCGCGCACCTGCAAAATGCGCTGTAACAATCGTGCCGCGTTGGGGTCATCTTCCACAATGACGATACGCCGGATGCGGGTATCGAGGTTATCCAGTGCCGCCAGCACGCCTTCGCCGGTGTCGGGCGTGACAACATCCGGATGCAGTGCCCGCACGCGGCGGTCGTCCAGCAGGTGTTTTTCGACCGGGAATGTGTGTCCGGAGCAATTGACGACCACTGTTTCGGTGGGTTTGATGATTTGGCGGCTAATCATTTTGAACAAGCCGGCGAAAGCCATTGCCGGCGCAGGCTCCATCGAGATGCCTTCCAGCTGTGCCAGCACATGCATGGCGTGGAAGGATTCATCATCGAGGATGGCCTCGAAATGCCCGCCGTGAGTCAATGCGATTTGCCGCAGATGCGGGTATACATCGCCGGGGTCACCGGTGGCAACGGTGGCAATCAACGTTTGGGGAATTTCTACCGGTTTGGCGCGCACCAACCCGGCATTGAACGCCGTGACCATCGGCGCGCAACCGGCGGCTTGAATGTGCGCCATCTTTGGCAACCGGTCAACCAGCCCCATCTCTTTCAATTCCAAAAAACCCTTCCACACCCCCACCGGCCCCAGCCCGCCACTGACAGCTTGCACATACCAATCTGGGGTGATAAATTTTCCGTCGGTGGGAGAGAAAAAAGCACTCAGTTGTTCGGCAATTTCAAATGCCACCGTTTTCATCGCTTCTTTGGCGGCGATATTTTTTACGCCTTTATCGTAAAAAACCCCTTGCCGCTTCGCAAAACGCGCCGCCACTTTTTTGGTTCGGTCGTAAGATGCGGTAACTTTGATGACCTCTGTGCCATACAGTGCAATTTCGCGCATTTTATCTTGTGGTACTGCGCTGTTTAAAAATGCCCAAACTTTTATGCCCGCTCGCGCCGCATATGCCGAATACGAAATGCCGACATTGCCGGTGCTGGCAACGGCAAACTCTTTGATGCCATTTTCTTTAAATGTGGAAATTGCCAGTGAGGCTTGGCGGTCTTTAAATGAACCGGTGGGGTTTTGCCGCTCATCTTTCAAATAAATGTGCGGATGCCCCACCATTAAGCCCAAGTTTTGCAGATGAAGCAGGGGGGTAAATCCTTCTCCCATCGAGATGATATTTTCCCGGTTCACCAGCGGAAGTAATTCCCAATAGAGCCACATCGTTTGGGGACGGCGGCTCAGGTCAGTTTGCCAGATTTTTTTGGTGGCAGGCAGGTCATACAACGGGTCGAGCCATTCGCCGCCGCAGTGGGGGCATTGCCCCACTCCCGGCTTAAACGAAAAAGACTGCCCGCAAGAATCGCATTTTACGGCTATCGGAGCGGTCATAAAATTTCCTGTTATGATTGTGACAAGTATGTATCGACATATTCCAGCAAATCGGCATCAGTGAAATGCCCTTTGCTCAAAACCGCTGCCGCACGGTTTGAGACGCGCGTGCGTTCGTCTTTGTTCAGTTCACGGGCAGTGATAACAATTACCGGTAGTTCGGCAAAATCTGCCTCCGCTGAAAGTAATTCTAAAACGGCGAACCCGTCCAATTTCGGCATAGTCAGGTCCAGTATCACCAAATCGGGCCGATTGTGGTGGATAACCGCCAGTCCATCTTCGCCATTTGCTGCCGACAGCACCAGGCAGTCTCTTGCCTCTAAAATGCGGCGAATGAGTAAAATGTCGTCGGCATGATCGTCAATTACCAGCACTTTTTTCAGTGGCTGGTGTGCCCTGCCGATGTTTTCCAGCACTGTAACCAAATCGGGTTTGATAATCGGTTTAACCAGATAATCTGCCGCGCCGAGTTGGGTAGCCCGGAAACGGTCTTCGATGATGCTGCAAATAACCACCGGAATGTGTGCCGTATGCGGGTTGTTTTTCAACCCCTCCAGCACCTGCCATCCGCTCACATCGGGCAACAGAATATCGAGCAATATTGTTTCCGGTTGCCGGGTTTTGGCGACTTCGATGGCATCTTCGCCGGTGGTATGCACAAACAGCGACACGTCTTTTCCTTCCAGATATTGCCGGTAATAATCGACCACCCGCGCATCACCGTCAATTACCAGCACAGACCGGGGCATTTTGGCAGGTTTTTGTGCCGAAACCACCTCTCCACTTACAGGTTCCTCAGGTTTTTCTTCCGTTTCAGTGGCGCGAGGCAGGGTAATCGTAAAGGTAGAGCCTTGCCCCAGTGTGCTATCGACGTTAATTTCACCATTGTGCATCTCTATAAATTTTTTGGTAATCGGCAACCCCAGTCCCGTTCCCCCCGCTTTTCTGGTCGTCGAAGCATCAACTTGAGTGAATTCGTCAAAAATATTTTCCAAGTTCTCCGATGCGATACCGATACCCGTATCGGACACGGCAACCCAAACGGTGGTCTCGTCTGCACCGGCGGTGATGGTAATGCTGCCTTCATCGGTAAATTTTGCCGCATTGGAAACAAGATTCAGCAGTACCTGCCGCATTCGGGTTTCATCACCCATCACAAGCGGCAAATCTTCGGGGATATCCGGCAAAACCTCTACCGATTTATCTTTTACCAGCCCGACAGCAGTTGAGGCGGCACCATCGAGCAACGGTTTCAAATCGAGCGGGGCGATGTGCATATCCATTTTCCCCGCTTCAATTTTAGACAAGTCCAAAATATTGTTGATGAGGTCGAGCAAATGTTTACCGCTTTGATGAATCGAAGTCAGGTCAGTGCGCTGCATTTCGGTCAATGGGCCATCGATGCCCTTCAAAATTACCCGCGAAAACCCAATGATGGAGTTGAGCGGTGTGCGCAGTTCGTGCGACATATTCGCTAAAAATTGCGTTTTCAATTTATCAACTTCGCGCAATTGCTCGGCAATGTCACGCTCTTCCTGATAGGCTTTGGCGTTACCGATGGAGGTTGCAATCTGCGTTGCCAAAATTTCCATCACGGCTATCAAGTTTTGGTCGAAGGCATTTTGATGGCTGCTTTGCATTTCGATGGCGCCGATGGTTTCTTGCCCCAGCACCAGCGGAATCACCAATGCCGATTGCACGTCGGGGTCATCCTCCGGCAGCCATTCTACAGAATCCGGCAGAGCTTGCTGGGCGACCACCGTTTGCCGCTGATGAACCGCACGCCACGGCAACGAACCGTATTGCAGTGTTTTTTGCTCGGTGGTGGGCTGTGCGCTTTGGGCTTCGCCGGAAAATACCAGTGCGTTCCAGTTGTCGCTGGCGGGGTCTGTTAAAAAGATGTTGACACGTTTTAACCCAAATCGGCTCTGTACCAGAGAAACGCTGAAGGTCAGCAGCTGTTCCAAATTCAATGTTGCGGTGATAGCCTGTCCAATTTCAGAGCTAGTTTGCAGTTCAGCAACCCAGCGTTCGGTCTGTTCGATGAGCCGAGCATTGTCCACAGCCAGTGCCGCCTGCGCGCTGACGGCTTCTAAAATGGCACGTTCATCTTCTGTCCATTCCCGCTCTGGTGAATCTATCAGCGCCAGTGCGCCCACCGTTGCGCCACGAAGCGTCATTGGGCTAACCAGTGCCGAAACCGGTGCACCTTCTGTTTCGGAAGGTGAAACAATGTGTGCATCACCGCCACTTTTTCCTTCTGTCAACAGCCAATCGGTAGAAAGTATTTCATCGCCGTTGGGGGGAATCAGGAACATATCGCGGTCGGGGCTATCGTGCGATTGCAGGTACATTTCCCATGCATCTTCCAGATAACGCCGGTGCAGTGTTTGAATTTCTTGCGCGTTGGCACGTTCACTTTCCAGCAGGCGAATGACGTTGATAGCATTTGCCACCTGGTCGGCGATTGCTTGCAATACCAATTCGTCATCGGCGGAAAAATCGTTTTTATACACGCTTTGAATGTCAAGTGCCCCGACAATTTCTCCGCGTGCAATCAGCGGCAGGGTAATTTCAGATTGTGTTTCCGGCAGTAACGGGTGTTCTTGAAAGATTGTACTCTGTGAAACATCGGGGGTATTTTGAATTGCCATCTGCCCGATGGCTGCACTCACTTGACTGCGGCTGTTCAGCGGTAATTTTACCCGGTGGAAGTTGTCGCGCGATTCTGCGGGAAGTGTTTCCGCTGCAAATGCTTCTAGCACTGCATATTGCCGGTAATCGTCTATCAAAAATATTGACACGGCATAATACTCAAACCGTTCTTGAAGCAAATTTGCCACCGTTGGCAGCAGCGTATCCAAATCGGTTTGTGCGGTGGTGTTTTTTGCCACTTCGGCGGCGGTCTGCAACTGGGTAGCGCGTTGAAGTGCCTGCTCCAAGTGTAATTGGTTATTCAAACTGATGGATAATTGCCGCCCAATATTTTCGAGCAACCGGATTTGGTCTGTTGAAAATGTTTGAGCCGTACGGTTGGCTACCAGCAAAAAGCCGGAATTTTCACCGCCGCTCCACACCGGCACGCTGACCATCCCCCGAAAACCGAGCGCGCGGATTAATTGCTGCAATGATGCTTGAAATTGCGGGTCAGTAGTGCCGTCAATCGACACAATTGTTTGACGCCCGCCACGCATTTCTGAAAATCCATAATCGGTCAGCGGGAAGGTAGCCCCGGGAGCCAGTGGTGATTCAACATCCGGGTGGAGTCTCAACGCCGCCAGCTCAATATATGCCGGAGATATTTCGGTGTGATACATCATTATTGCCGCACCCCAAGTTGGTTGAACCGTTACCACCGCATCGAGGCCTGCTGTGAAAATATCGTCAACGCTGCCTGCCACCAACAATTGCTGCCCTAAATTGTACATAATCCCTGTTTCGCGCAAAAGAGATTCGCGGGCGGCTTCGATGCTTTTTTGGCGGCTGATATCTTGCGCCGTCGCGTAAATTTCGCGCACGCCGCCGCTTTCGTCCGGCGTGCCGAGTGTCACGGTAGTAGCAACGGGTAATGTCGAGCCGTCTTTTCGCACATACGTCAGTTCGATATTTTCTATCTGTTGACGGAGTCCACTACGGAACTGTGTCAGCACTTCTTCAAATTTTTGCCGGCTCTCCGGTGTCATAAACTCGGTGATACGGCGTTTGAACAAAATCTGTTCCCGATGCCCGGCGTAGCCAAGCATTTCCAATTCGGTATCATTAATTTCTTTGATAACGCCATCGAGTGCCAGTGTGTGGTATCCAACCGGTGCGCGGTGGTACAAATCTTGAAATCGCGCTTGAATGGATTGCACTTGGCTAAAGAGGCGGCTGTTTTGCAACGCATTGGCTATTTGGTCGGCAACTGTTTGCAACACATCAATATCTTCTTGAGAAAAAGCATTTTCCACCGTACTTTGAATGGTCAACGCGCCCAAAACCTGACTGCGACTGATAAGCGGTAGCGCCATTTCAGACCGTGTTTCGGGCAGATACGGATTTTCAAAACGAACCGATTCGGTTGCCACTTGCCCGGAAATTCGTGGCTCTCGGTGAACGATAGCCCATCCAACCATAGATTCTTCATCAATCTTCAGCCGGTGATGGTCTGCCAACTGCTGTTTGCCCGCTTCGCCTGTGCCCGATTTCAACACTGCCCATTGGTATGCTTCGTCCACCAAAAACAAGCCAACATAATAGTAACCGAATTGCTCTTTGATGAGGTCGACCGCTTGTTGCAGCAATTCTTCGGTTTGGAGGGTGGTGCTGGCAGTTTTTGAAACTTCGATAGCAGTGCGTAGTTGCGTACCCCGGTGAGCCAATGCTTGTGTCCGCTCTCGAACCCGGTCTTCCAGCGTGCCGATGAGTTCGCGCAAACGGGCGGTCATATTGCCAAAAGCATTTGCCAACACACCGATTTCATCTTCGCGGTCAACATCAATGGTGCGGTCGAGGTCACCTCCGGCAATATCGGCTGCGGTTGCAGTTAATGTCTCTAACGGCGAAATGATCCGTTTGGTGAGCAGGTATCCCAACACCGAGACCGCTGCCAGAATGAAAATCGTGAGGATCAGCAACAGATATCCGGTGTGAATAACGGGGGCAAACGCAGCTTCTTGCGTTTGTTCAACCAGCAGCACCGCCCCAATGCGGTCAATAAGCCGCTGTGCCCCCACCACCGGCACACCGGCATAATTATCGTAAAATCGAAGGTCTTCGCCCTCCATAAAGCCCATTTCCACGCCTTCCAAATTGTTCACATTGGTGCGCAGGCTTAAATCGGGTGCAATAATTTGACGGGATTGCGTAGCCAGGTAGCTTTCGCTTTCCGGCCCCAGTTCATCAATTTTGCCCAACACGTTTTTTAGCGCATCAAGCCGAACGTTACCCACCAATACCCCTAAAGTTGTGCCGTCTTGTTCGGTGATGGGCAGAGAAACATACAATTCCGGTCTATTTTTTTCCGTGTTAAATCGTAAAGAGCTGACATATGGTGCGTGTTGCGCCAGCCGGAAAAAATCACGGGTGCTGTAATCGAACCCGACTTCATTGACATCAGTTGAAGCGCGCACCACCCCCGTTTTATCGAGCAGCGTGATTGTGTTAAAGTCATCTGTATTGCCCATAATGCCTAAAATGTCCAGTCGGAAACGGGAAACCAAGTGTTCGGCAAAAGCAGGACGGCGTTCAAATTCATATAAGGTGCGGCTGGCAATATCAACCGTTGCGCTTTCAGAAAATCGCGAAATGATATTGTCCAACCAACTGTCGATGGCGTTTTCTTTTAGCAGTGCCACCGTAACCAATTTGCTTTCAGTGGCTTGTTGCAACGTGGTTATACCGGAAATGGTCACAACACTGCCCACCAAAAGCATCGGCAACAAAATAACCAGAGCAAACGCCCAAAATACTGCGCGCTGCAAACTGTGTTTGGTATCAAACCATGAACGGGGTGAAATTTTCGGCTTTCCGGTCATACGCATCACTCACTTTTTTCCGTCGGTACGGCGTTAGCCGACGGTGGCATTTTGCCGTTAATGGGTTGACGTTTGAGTTTGGCGGGAGATAGTGGCTTTGTTTGCCGCTTTGGCGCCAGCCGCACTGCACCGCCGGGGGCGTTGAGTGCTTTCGTCAGCTCGGTAACGGTGGTTTGCAGAATATTCTGCACGCCCGAAGCGGCATGGATACGCGCCACAAGCTGGCGAATAACTTGCTCGCGACGGAAATTTTGCTCGATTGATGTCAGCAGCGAAAGGTTTTGCCAAGCGATAGCAGCTTGCAGAGCCATCCCTTCCAATAATTTGATGTCAGATTCAGAAAACGGCGCAACGTGCTCAATCCGGCGAATGAGCATCACGCCAATAATGTTTGTTTCTGTTTTGATGGGAATGGCAACCACTGCTTCGGGAATATCCGGTGTGCCGGCAATTTGAGTACCGCCGCCGGAGTCTTTAAATAATTCTGCAATCGATTCTCCGGTTTTCGCTGCCGTCCCCGAAATTCCCTCGCCAACCTTGAGGCGCACGGCAAGCATTTCTTCTTCAAAACCGCCTACCACCGCCTGCGGAATTAGGTTGTCATCTTTGAGAAGAAAGATTGTACCTTGGTCGGCTTGTGCTAACGATACGGCATTAGCGATAATGGTATTTAACAGGTCTTTCAAGTTACTTTCGGAAGTTATTTCGCGGTTAATGTCCAAAAGTGTGTTCAACTTTCGGCTGGTTTCTGCCACATTTTTATAGAGCCGTGCGTTGAGGATGGCATTGGCAAGCTGGTCAGCCATAATTTGCAGTGCAGTGATATCTTCTTTTGAAAAGGCTGCAACCGATTCGCTTTGGATGGTCAGCGCGCCCAAAACTTGATTTTGGCTAACCAACGGCAGTGCCATTTCAGACCGTGTTTTGGGCAGATATGGATTATCAAAGTGTACCGCATCTCGTCCCACATCCAGCGCGATGCGTGCCTCTCGGTGAGCAATCGCCCATCCAATCATCGACCCTTCATCTTGAACAGCCAATTTGTGCCCTGCGGCTATCTGTGCCATTCCTTCTTCGCCACTGCCGGCGCGCAGATACGCCCATTTTTTATCTTCGTCCAGCAAGAAAATTCCCACATAATAAAATTGAAACCCTTCTTTTATCAACGTTACCGCACGGTTGATAACTTCGGTTTCGTCCAAAATTTGGCTGGTTACCCGAGAAATTTCTGCACCTGTTTCTAACTGGCGGGTACGCTCTCGCATATGCACCAATTGGGAGTGGTAGTCCAGCGCACGCCCGATTTGTCGAGCCAACATGCTGAAAAATGTCAAATGCGCTGCGGAAAACGCACGTTGGCGAGTATAGCCTATCAACAAATACCCCAGTGGCTTATCTCCGGTCACTGTGGTTATCATCTGAACCACAGCCGATTTAACCGATAATTGTTCAAATAACGCAGCTTCATTTGCATTGAGTTTTGTCCCGTCATACAAAATATCCAGCACCAGTGGTTTTTGGGTATGCAGCACGCTGCCCAACGTCGGGTAGTCGCTGATGCTATAGATACGATTCACCATCGTTTCCGAAAGGTTGAGTCCGGCATTTTTATGTCCCGCGGCTGCAATTCTCACCGGTAAATCAGGATGAGCCATATCAACAAACTCGGCCAATACACACACATCCGCACCGACCGACAAAAACATGTCTGTCGCTTGTTGATAAACGGCGGTTGCATGCGCGGCATTCATCAATTGCTGGTCAAAATCCAACAAGCGACGAGTGCGTGCCAGTTGGTCTTGCGTTTGCTTTAGTTGTGATTGGTTTTTGATGCTATGTGCAAGGTACGGGGCAAGCATTTGTAAAAAACGAACATCATTATTTACAAACGCGTTGGTGGTGCTCCGCACCAATACCAGCCACCCCAGTGCCTCTTCTGCCGTTAGTGCTACTGCCACCAACGAGCGGGCATGGGGGTCTCGGGCAAAAGCGGCGAAGCGGGTATCGCTTTGTAAATCGCCGATATCCCATGGGACATCGGTGCGCGATGACCACAGCCATTCGGCATTTTTGGGAGTGAACTTTCGCCCGATGCCGGGCAATTTGAGCGGCTCATTCGATATATTTGCCGCCAGGCTTGCCTCGGGCAATTCATCTGCCACCGCGGGTTTAAACAGAATAATGGCTGCATACGCCGAATGTTTAAAAACAGGATTTTGTTTCAGCTGAAAAAGTGTTTTTTGCAGCGAGTCTCTATTATGCATTTGTTGCACAGCTTCAAAGACTTGTGCTTTTAACCGAATTTCTTGTTCCATTTGTAGTTTTGCCATTAGAACAATCCTTTTTCAGCAAGTCGATTTAACCGGCTGCAATGAAGGTTAAATGGTATGACGCTATCAAAAAATTTTAGTCAAAAATTCCCAAATCCCAGACCGGTTCGCCGCGCAAAATGGCTGTGATTTGGTTGGGGAATTTATCCGGGTCAATCGGTTTTCCCAAAAATCCATCAAAACCGGCTGCGCGGGCGCGCTCCATTGTGGATTGAGTGGTATCTGCTGTAACCGCGACTATTTTTGTCTTCTTAAAGCGGGGTTCGGCGCGCAAGTTTTGCAGTGCCTCAAAACCATCTTCATGCGGCAAATGAATATCCATCAAAATCAGGTCTACACGGGGCATCGTTAATGCAAATTCGACCACCTGCCAGCCGGATGCTTTCCATTCGTAACTATGCACGCCGATAAACGCCAGCAAACGAGCCATCAATACCAAATTTTGCATGTTGTCTTCAACTA
>Ga0114931_10009064_pt1 | contig 11960 bp, 6 predicted proteins | sample 2SBtaG_FD_89579 | JGI IMG/M metagenome (GOLD analysis project Ga0114931, IMG submission 89579) | Deep subsurface microbial communities from Kolumbo volcano to uncover new lineages of life (NeLLi) - 2SBTROV14_V59a metaG | ecosystem: Environmental > Aquatic > Marine > Volcanic | place: Kolumbo...
TCTTCTTCAAATCAGATCAAATGTCAAAGATCATGGGACTAAGAAAATGGTAGAGGGAATAGTGTCCCCAGAGCGTGAAGTTATACTCCTTGATGATCTTATCTCGACAGGTGCGAGCAAATTAGAACCCTATCAACAACTCATAAAGTTAGGAGCAAAGGTCAATCACCTTGTTGTCCTAGTCGATCGAACTTCAGATGAGAAAGTTAAACAGCTTCTCCAATCAGATGGATTGGAATTACATTCTGCGGGTACAATTGACGACCTCTTTGAAGCTTTGAAGGAATCTGATGAGGTTCCAGAAGAGGAATTAATGCAGATCAACGAGGCATTCGACAATTGGAAACTACAAGGTCACAGCAACTGAATGCATCGCCATTTCCAATTCATCAGCAATGGTCTAAACTGAATCCTTGGCGCTCATCTATAACTAAGTGGATTGAAGTGCTCAGCAGTTGGAAATGTGTGTACTATATTGCTTACACTCTCTAATCATGAATTAAAATAATGTACCTTATTTATTGTCTCAGTAAACTTTTAGTATTAAATTTCAATTACTCTCTTCCCAGATCACTTTAAAAGAATACCACCCTTCTACCTCTATCTAAATTACAATCATCATATGAAATATACTTAGATTACAATTGTAGCTGGCGTCTAAATATCTGAATTGATTAATTTCTTACTCTTCAAAATATCTTTGTCATCAGGGTGGAGGAGGGTGGAGTTATTTAAGTAAATACCATTGATAAAACATGCAGATTAATCATAAAATGCCAAGTAGAAAAATAAATGAACTTGAAGACTTAAACCTTAATTTCACATCAGAATCAAATGAGATTATTGATTTTTTTGGTAATTTAGATCATCAACATCTGGAAGATCTATATAGAAAGTATTCAAACAATCGTTATCGTGAAATACTGCTCCATTTCTGCAGATATATAGATCTACAATTTAGACAAATCATCAACAAAAATATTCCGTCAATTTTGTTGTATTCACCATTACGAATTATAGATAGAGATAAACTGAAGAAATTTCACAGTGATAAAGATTGGAGAGAATTTGGGTCGGGTAGTGAATTTAAACAGGTATTCAATCCAAGCGTTGTCAATGAGTTCCAAGACGATAAATTACTGGAACATCGAAAAATAGGCAAAACATCCAGTTATTCTTGGACTCATGTTAAATTATCAAAATTAGGATGGTTTTTAGGAATTTTACTTGAAAGTGAACTAAATCCATTGTGTAAAAATAGCACAGACCCTGAAACTATTGAATATCAAATCAATCAGAATTACTTTGAATACCTCATTAACCCGGATCTTAATGTAGATATACATCCAGGTATTTTCATATCCGTAAAAGATGATTTGAAAAAATTTACATCATTGGCAAAAAGGAGGATAAAAAAAGATGTCAATGTGCTAAAAATCACAGGAAAATCAGGTATTGGTAAATCTAGCTTTCTGAGGTCCATAGTCAAATCACAAAGTTATCTTAATATTTTGAATAATAGTAAGCTAGTGCGGGTAAATCTATCTGAAATATTGTCTTTTAAAGACAAGGAAACTGCGTTTGTAGATGAAATCCTCAATCAAATCGCTATTGATAAATCTCGATATGATCCAATAAATATTCCTGAATTATATCGAACCCTAATCAAAAATACAGATCCAGTTAATATTTTTCTAGTACTAGATCAATTTGACCATTTCATAGAATATGGATTGAAATTTCAAGATGATGATTTCATTCGCAATCTAATTGTGAAACTTATTGAACCAATCTATGATGATAGTTTATCCAACATCAAAATAATTCTGGTTTACACTGATCCAAACAGATTTACGTTTCTTCTGCAAGATAACAAAAATTTCAGCAGGATAAATCTCACTACAGGTGGTGATTATACTGTCCCAGGTCTATCTCGTCAAAACTTAGAGTATTATTTCTTTGAGAACCTAATGAAGCTTCTTGCGAAACCCAGTTTTGAAAGTAATAATGTTTCATCAACAATGGAAAATTTGTATAATCTAACAAACAAGTTGGTGGATTATCTGGCTAATAATAATCAGTTTATTAATCCTTTCGAATTTGCAGTACTCGGATTACATTTCTCAGAATTCATCAAAGATGACCCTATTAGTAATTTTCAATCAGTATATGGATTATCAACATCAGAATTAAACGATTTTATTGAAGATAGTCTACTATCTTTTGAAAATACCTTCCAAAAAATAAAGTCAAAAAGTCCATTTCTAATGGAATTATCAAACAGCATCAAAAATAACTGGAATCAAAATAATTCAAATTTTGTAACAAAGTCCCAGGAGGAATTAGAGTTATTTGAGACAGAAATGAACAAATTCCCTGATTTATCATATCTATTCATATCTACCACAAATATGATTGGATTTCGACATGATTTAATTTTACAGAAATTTCAAAAATTGAATCTAGAACTTGATACTGAAGAAAAGAAGGTAATGAATAAAGTTCATTTTATTACAAATTTCAATTCAATTGTTCTTAAAAACAAAACATACACAATTCCTCCATTTGAATCGATGAAAGAAATTTATGAAAAGCAACCCATGATTGAGAATATCCTAATTGAAAAGAGAGCTAGTAAAGAGGAAGTACAATTAATATTAGAGGTTGTTGCAACTTTGCTAGCATTTGAGTTTCCAGTTAAAGAGAATTTATTTGGTAGAATTGTAGAAGAGGATTTCTTTCTAAGGTATTTTGAAAAAATTCAAGCTCAGTTTATGTTAGATGACGAAATCAATGATCCACTCAATATTCTAGGAAAGTTAGCAATAAATTTCTGGATAGAATTCAATAATTATCAATATCTCCTCGAAGTATATCCATTCTTAACTGTTTTCAAACATTTACCTCCAGAAGATATTAGATCAGTACTAACCTACGTGTTGAAGAATGAAAACTCACTTCCTGAGGAAATTGAATATATAGAAATATTGGCTTCGTTCTTCTTAGAAGGACTACAAGATAAACAGTATCAACCTTATTTATCAGATCACCTAATTGAATCCATACATGATATGCATAATTATGGTTTAAAACGTCGATGTTTGATAATTTACCTTAAACTGTTACTTAATCGTAAAATCAAACATGATAGTGATCTAACAAATTACTTACTTCACCTAATCAGAGCGAATTTACCTAAAAGAATGAAGCATAGGATACTCAAATTACTTCAGGAACACGTTGATCAAGACATCCTACAAAGCATAAATATGATTTTAAATTGGTTAAAAGAGGTGCAACCAAATAAAAAACTTGAAGAAATAGACTCTTCTTCAATTCAATTCATTTATCAAATGAATTCAGCTATCAATTTAAATTCGATAATAGTTGAAAATTCATCTGACAAATTGGATAAGTTACTGATCGAATTAATCCACGGAAATTTTACAATAACGGATCTTAGTAAAAAGCTTGCAGATTTAGTATCCTTAAATCAAAAGGAGTTTGATGACCTCTTTGAGTCAGATGAAATCCTTACAGAAGAACATCTTAATCAAATTCATCAAGGATTCCAAACAAAAGCTCTTGAAACATATTTTGACTTAGGTCTTCCATCATCAAGTGTTAAATCAATATTTATAGATCTGTTGAAAAAGCATTTGAGAAAAAGAAAATCTACAAAAGACACGATTCATAGAGATTATGATCACCGATATCAGGAGATGTACTCAAAGATCTTTGAAGAAGAAATATCGAGATTAGATCTAAAGGAAAATATACAAAAGATAGTCAAAGAAATTAATACCCCAATTACTAAATCGAAGAAATTTATTTTCTCACCCCAGGTCTACATTGATGAAGTCCTGAAATCACTTTCGTTCAAAGAAAAAATCGACAATTTAGTACATTGGTTGGATAAAAATTGGAGATATAATTCAGGAAGTTTCAAGGTGCTTCAACAATGGATGTTGATAATTTTGAGGGAAATGACTTATATTGATGAGCTCAAAGAGGTTGAATTTACTAATTTGGATGATCTATTCTCAGATAAAAAATCGGGAAACAAAGAGATAATCAATCAATTTTTTAAAACCTTATACCATAAACTCTATAATATTATCAATGATCCAAGGTTCATTAAATTTGATAATTTGGATAATTATGACGATCTGGATTTGTTTACGGGTTATTGGACAGATTTCTGGATTTTTGGATTGAGTCAATATTTTCTTGAAAAGGATAAACTTACTCACTTAGATTTTACAAAGGAAATTTTTGATTTAGTTGGTACTCTCAAAAAATTCTACACAACTAAATCCAGTGAAACGGAATTGCAACAGATATTGAACAATAGTAGCGTGTATCAGACAAATGAATCCCTGTTTAGACTCTCACTACTTAACCAAATAATCGAAAAAGGTTTCATAGAAAGGATATATAAAGAGGAAAATGAAAAATTTGTTCATTACATTCTACAACCTATAGAAACATGTGATCAGTTGCAACATGATTTTTGTCTTATGATCATATATCCAATAAATATCAAATTCCTGCTTAATTCATTTTCTCTCCTTCTCAGGATCGAATCTGAGGACAAGAACCAAAATAAAGAAATTACGTATCTGAAATCCGTCATAGATGAAATCGTGACTTATATTGACAGATTACTAGATTCAAACAAAGACAATATAAACTTCTCTAATTTAATCGACTTCAATTTTCATTTCAAGTATAATTTAAGCATTGAATCTCAAAAACAGGAAATATTCAATTACATAGACAAAGGGATGGGGATATCATCCACGTTTGACTCATTTATTGGAAAATGGATGGTAATTCTATTCTCTGACTTATTTGAACAAATTTATCAAAAAACAAAATGGAAGAGTTTAGCAGAGCAATCGTTAACAAAGTTGAAAGAAGTATTGTTAAACAATAAATCCATAATAGGATATAAGAGTAGAATTTATGGCAATACAAAATTCGAGCCGTTTGATCTTTTTAATGATACAAAGAAAACAAATATTTTGAAATTTGTACAAGCCTTAGAAATAGAACTCAATCAAAATCAACAATTGCTATCAAGTCTTATCTTGTTAATGTCCAATAGAAATAATTATGACCAGAAATTGTCATTATTTGATAATTTATTTGGAAATTTCGATCTTGATTGGATGATCGATTTGATTAGAAATGAAAGGAAATTAATACGCTCTCTTGAAGACATCACAGATCTTGATGAAATTAGAGAAGAGATTAAGTGTCATCTCAGTGCTGATGTGCACCAAATGAAATTTGATCTTAGAGGAAGGGATTTGGGATTGATAGCTCCAATCCTTCGGTTAGTAAAAGAATTAGTTCCTAAGCCAGGAGATTCACTACTCCATTCACACCAACTCAATATCCCAGTCGATGCACCACTGCTTTTCCATAAATTTATTCAAGAAGCAGTAATCCGAATAAACGAGAAAAGAGATCATTTCACGGAAAACATGAAAAAGGATGTCACACAAATTATTAAAATTATGGAAGAATTGTTCTCTACTATCCTTTCAATGAATATTCCCAATTCGAAATTGCTTTCAACCTTTACCAATTGTCACCTTGTGAAGAATGAGATGGATTTATACTTGTATATTGGGTCACGATCTTACCAATCTCTCGATATGGAATTACGAGAGTCTTCCTTCTATTGGCTGAAATACTTGGCTTCCTTTGTTTTTATATATATCCACTTCACCAAACGAGAAAAAATCAAGTCCTTGCTAAAAAATATATTAGAAAGAATAGATTACGTGAAGAAACAGATAGAAACACTAAGGAAAGAGTATTATAACAAATTCGACAATCAATCTCTATCAATTACTGGATCTCCAGTTAAACCAACCAATAATCTCAAGATTTATGATTTATATTCACTACTAGGCATTTTACAGGAATTCCAGTCATTGATTTTTCAAATAATTGATCAGACATTATTACCTGATAATTTGATTATCTCATTTCTCAAAAATGATCACGGATCGTCCTTTGGTTATAATTATAATAATTTGAACTCGAAAATTATTACTGCAGCAATAGAACGTGGTGATCTCCATGCTTATCTTATAAATTACTGGAGGAAATTACCAACGAAAGTTAAACAAACTACTCATGGAGGTGGGTGGCAACAATCCGATCAATGGAAGTTAATTAATAGATATCCAAAGCTTTTGGCTCTTCTCCATCCAAAATATCTTCAAGAAAGTGAAATTTTTGATTTTATTTTATTTCATGCTAGGAATTCGCATGGTAATCGAGACCCTTTAGATGATTTCAGGGAATACTTACCTCAATATCTAATCCGGAAATTCATCATATATAGAAAAATCAAAAATATGTGATTACTCATCCACCTACCTCCACCAAACTGTTGAAAGATCCGTAGTGAAGTGTAGTAATTAAATACGCGAATATAGTTTATTCAATGTTATCTCAAAAGACAAACATTGCTGTGGTAGATACTCCAAATCTCTTGTTTTATCATAGCCACAGAGGTATCTCCCAGATCGAATCTAATATAGTTGCAATTCTTGTTCTTTGTAGTGGAGGATTACAGCTAATAATGACTCTCACACCAAAAATACAAAAGGAAATTCCTGAATTTGGTAATTTCATGGAGATCATCTCCAATTCAAACAAAATCAAACTAGTTGAAACCAAGTTGCAAGATCCAGACGAAGTCGCTTTATCCTTGGCTGATGAATTGAAAGCACCCATAATTACAAATGATAAGTTTCGGCAGGACAAATACAAGAATTTCAAATCAAGGTCAAGAGTGATCAGATTTGATATAATAGGTGAAAAATTGATCCCTAGGTCACCTTACTGGCAAGCTTACATTGGTGTAATTAAAAGTAGTATGGGATGAAAAGTCCCATGGATAAGTTAGTAAAATTGCAGAGAAGACATTCAGGAATTTACTGCAATTACTTCCTGATCCATATCCGAGCGGAGGTAGAGTATGTACTTGGTCATATCAAGATCCGCAGATCAAATTTGCAAGAGCAAAAATCAGGAACAAGACCCTCCTGATCCCATTTTTATGGTATAACCACAAAATACATGTAGAGGAAGGAGGTACATGTTAAACTAATTTTGCAATAAGCTTTTTATTATTTTAATAAGTTATCTTATCTAACGTAACTCCCATTATTTTCAATATTAAAGTGCGGATCTCCTAATAGTGCAAGAGATCTTTTTTAATGATTAAATAAAAATACGTTTTAGATGTCTAAGATTGAATTAAACGTATTTCAACAGAGTGCAGTTTATGATAATATATTAAATGCCCAAGAGAAAACACATTGTGAATGTTGTGGTAAAAAAAGAGAATCACTAAGATTTATCAATGAAGGCCCCTATAATTTTGTTTGTGAAAGATGCTATAATCTTGATTTTACGTGGTTTGAAGGAAAACAGATAAAAAAATCAAAATATGGAATAGCATCCAGAATAAAAATATCATTAAATGAGCTTCCCAACACCAAGTTGAAGATTCTCCTAATCGAACCCGATTATTATTCCCGGTTTCCCCCACTTGGTTTGCTAAAATTAGGGCGTTATCATCTGGATCGAGGCGATACTGTAAAATTGTTAAGAGTATCTCATGAAAGAAAACTAATAAAGAATAAAACCAGGAAAGGGTCCAAATATACTGCACCATTCAAACCGGATATAGTTTATGTTACCAGTTTGTTTACATGGTCGTGGAAACCAGTTTGGGATGTTATTCGTCATTATAGAAGGTATTATCCGACTGCAACTATTTATCTGGGTGGAATATATGCATCAATTCTCCCTGATCATGCAGCTTATTCGGGTGCTCATTATATTCATGAAGGACTAATAGATGAAATTGAGGATCTTAGACCAGCTTATGAACTAGTACCCGAATGGACTTCGAGTTTGTTTTTTGCTACCCGTGGTTGTGTTAGAAGATGTACTTTCTGTGTGGTTCCAAAATTAGAAGGGAGAGTGAAAGATGAAAAAGATAACATTTGGAATCAATTAGTTCCAACACATAAGAAGGCAATTCTATGGGATAATAATATTTTAGGAGCAGATAATTTTGAATCAGTAATCCTATCATTGAAATCCTGGGGACGGGAAGTTGATTTTAACCAAGGGATTGATGCAAGATTAATCACGAGAGAAAATGCAAGGTTATTAAAATCTCTAAAAATTAAAATATTGCATCTAGCTTATGATACAAAATCCGCTAGATCTGGTGTAAAGCGTGGGATCGAATATTTGAAGGAAGCTGGCTTTAGAGGAAAATCCCTTATATTTTATACTCTATATAATTACCGTGATACACCAGAAGACTTCCTTGAAAGGTTAAAAGATCTAATGAATTGGGGTGTAGTATCGTATCCTATGAGATTTGAACCCTTAACATCGTTAAAAAAAAACCAATATGTATCTGAAAATTGGAATATTGAAATATTGGAAATGATTGCAAAAGCTAGAAGAGTTCTTGGTTTTATGGGTGCATTCCCTCCATATGAAGGGTTAGTAAAGAAAATTACAACGGCGAAAAATCTATATGAAGCAATGAAACTTAGACCAACAAAGTAATCTAACTCTTTCTGTTAATTGCAAATAAATTATAAATTGTCTTAACTACTGCTATCCAATCTTGAAGATCTATTTCTTCAAATTTAGATCCATGTGCAATTCTGTTCCGGTAAGTTTCCACCTCTTCCAATCTTGCCTTAAATGTCTTAAGGTCAACTCTGATAAATGCTGAAAATACATCCCAATTAGTTTCATAAATTGAAACTAAATCTGTGAAGAGAGTATAATAAATATCATTATCAGCTCTTGGTAAGAGGATTCTCTTTCGTTTTTCAACTTCTTTCATTTTCTGAATGCTTTTCGAGAGCCTACTAGCTGTCACAACGTAACCATTTTGTTGACCAGCAATATAATCTTTTCCTGTAACAATTTTAGAAATGACCCTAGTTACTTCTCTTAGATAATTCTCAACTGCATATAAATTTAAATAAGCTTCTATATTTGAGGTATGTCCTTCCTGCAATAGCCTTATAGGCAAATCTTTAACTCGTTCATGAAAATCAATCACATTTTGATTTGTTATTTGGACTATTGGTTTAGGGTTTCCTTTCTTAGGATTATTAGAAAGGTCTTTGTACTTAGCTTTACTCTGTACATCTTTTGCATTTGGCTTGAAGTCTTTTTCGATTACATCTTTAGTTTTTTTATTAATATTCTCCTGATGATTAATTAAATTGATGGTTTCTTTGAAATTAAGTTTCTTCGTAATTTTTTTAACAATTGTTGATAGCTTCGCCTTTTTTGATTTGGTTAATTTTGGAGCTTGTAAATCTTTCCGATAAAATACATTTGATGATGCTTTTCGATGTTGCAAAATATTTTTATAAGTATTAGCTAATTTATCTTTTAAAGTAATCCAATTCTGTGTTTTCTCGAAATCATCTCTTCGAGCCACTGGTTGAACAGTGCTGTTAATAATTTCAATTTCTGCTATTACCCTGTTTTGAGCACTTGTTAATGATTTTTGTTCATTCATTTTCAATAACATGATATGGCTTTTGATAGGTTCAATTATTGTAAATCCATTTTTTGTTATTCTCACCCCTCGAGATGCAACCGGGTTAACTGCCTGATTTGAATGGTATCCAAATCCTATGGCTTGTATCTCTTTTGTAGATCTATTTTCAATTATAAATTCATCAATTCTAAACTCAGTCCCATTATTTGCTGTAAGATCTGTTTTTACAACATTCACCCCGTTGAACTTGACGGATATTGTCTTGGACCGTTTAAGGTTATATTTCTTATAATTAGCATCTAATAATTTTTCGATTTCTTTACTGGTATCCGTATCTTCTCTTTTTATTGGTATAATCAGTGCCAGATCGTTGATAAACTCCTTTGGGGTTTCTTCAGATCTATCTTGAAAGTTTTTTACAATAATGGTGTTTAGGTTTTGCAGAGTTATGATTGTTCCCACTTCGCTACTTTTATTATCAATTGAACTATATAGATCAATTGCTTCAAGGTCCTCTAGAGTAGTACCTATGTCTTGTTCAGCCTGAGATAACCAAACAGCTACTGGTAATTTTGCTATCGTCCAAGGTAGGTTTGGGTCAGATCGGGATTTAATCAGAATATTTTCACAAACAGCAGTTCCTGAGTGTAATCCAATTCCAAACTTCCCTACAGTAGACGCGCCTGACTGATGTATCCCGAATTGTTCAACTTTTTCTTTTAAAGTATCTATATCCATACCCACTCCATTGTCTTTAATTTCTAAATTCTGAAACGTCTCCAAATCCATCGATAGTTCAACAACTGTCGCGTTCGCATCAATGGCATTGGCAATATACTCTCGACACACTTCAGGTAAGGTGTCATAAAAGTTTGAGGTCATTTCTTTATAAAGCTTCGTTCCAAATTTACTAATGTTTACGGATTCAATAAAAGTATCTGGATCAGTTTCCTTTTTTGATTTTAACGCTATTTCCTTTTCTTTTGCATTTTTCAGAGGGTTATGGACTGTATTTTTATTAGACATGATTCTTTGTAATTTTCACAATTATTTGTATCTATTGATTTAATAGATTAGTTTTGCGTACAAATGCAGTTTAAATACTTCCGCATTCTTCAATTACCACCTTAATAAATACACTAACCATTACATTAGATCGGTAGGGACAAAAACACAATTCTGAACCCTCTTATTCTCAACGAGTTTTTAGAAGTTCACAAACCGATTCTTGATCATGAGATTGATCTTAATTATCTACTTATAGCCCTATCTCTAATACTGAGAAAAATATAATTGAAAATGAGGAAATGTTCTGAAATTTTATGGGAATCAGCATTAAGATCGGCACTCAAACCATATAGTATCCTTATTCCTTGCAATGGATTAATCCTAAGGAGGAATATTTTTACTTCTTAGATAGTACTAGAGATGGTGTCTGCGAAAGTAATTGCTAATGTATTCGTACTTGGGTGGACATGTATTCTGTAAGTGATATATATGGCAGTATTTTATGGGAATCCGACTAGCCTCAAAGCATTAAAATCAGTGATTGATCCTAAAGGAGTACTCTTACCACGTCCACCCAAAGGTATAGATCCATATTGTGAGAAGCATCAGGGTCTCATCTTCTATACAGATAATAATCGTAGGCATGTGTATGGGTGGAATCTTATGAATCTTCCAAAGTATGGGATGAATATCTCTGATTTTGAGGGGAGAACGTATTCAACGGTATTTTTAACAGTGGAAAATCTTTCAGATACTCTAAAATTTATGGAAGAGATCCTCGAGATTTCACCATATGTAGAAAAGATCTATCTCCTTTCAGACCAAAAGTATGATGTAGACGAGTACGAGATTGTTGAAAGCATCACTTATTCGGAGTTGAAGAATGCAGTAGAGGAAACAACAAAACACGAAGAAGAAAGGAGAATAAGGATAATACATCATAATTATAAATAAGATAGATCTTAATAATCTGCAAATTGGCTATCTCTGAGACTATATGAATATGGGGTCATCGTAGACCAGTCCACAGTTACGGCAGATCATTTCTCCAGTTCTATCATCGATATTTATGCGACTGTCACAGTCGGTACATGTCTTTTCAATTGCTCGAACAAGCTCCTGATAATCCTTCACATCTTGGGGATTGTAGTCTTTAAGAGCAAAGTAGTTGAAGAAACAGTACTCACATTGAAATCTCATTGTGTTAAAGAGTTCCAACTGCTTGATCATCTTGTGTCCACAGTATTGACAGCTCATTCCCTCCTTGACCTCATGGACATAGAGCATTCTGCAACTTATGCAATAATTGTTTGACAAATTACGATGGCAGTCTACACAGGAGTCCATATTGGATGAATTTTTCGGCGATATTTCA
>Ga0114931_10009065_pt1 | contig 11959 bp, 10 predicted proteins | sample 2SBtaG_FD_89579 | JGI IMG/M metagenome (GOLD analysis project Ga0114931, IMG submission 89579) | Deep subsurface microbial communities from Kolumbo volcano to uncover new lineages of life (NeLLi) - 2SBTROV14_V59a metaG | ecosystem: Environmental > Aquatic > Marine > Volcanic | place: Kolumbo...
CCCCATCGATTTGGAATCATACCGGGGAACAAATTCTTCATGTGCGTGAGCTTGGACGGATTGCAGGGCGTTCCCAGTCGACAAGAATAAAAACCCTTTCAAAAAACCATGGGCTAACAAATGGAAAATCGCTGCGACGAATGCCCCAACGCCGCATGTCATAATCATGAATCCAATTTGGCTGATCGTAGAATAAGCCAAGATTTTCTTAATGTCGGTCTGGGTAAGAGATACCACGGCGGCAAAGAGTGCCGTCGTGGCACCAATGATTGCAATCACGGCCATCGCTGTGGGTGAGAGAACTACGAGGGGACTCAAGCGAACCAAGAGGAAAGGGCCAGCATTGACCATGGTCGCGGCATGAATAAGAGCCGATACCGGAGTCGGAGCTTCCATCGCAAAGGGTAGCCACACATGGAAGGGGATTTGTGCTGACTTTCCCAAAACCCCCATAAATAAAAAAAGCGTAATGAGGGTCACGGTTTGAACTGGCAAATCGAGCCCTGCCCAACCCAACAGATTCATCGTTTCCCCACTCATGCTCTCGGCCTGAGACAGAATCTGTTGGATATCAAGTGTCCCAAAGGTGGCAAATGTGAGGATCACACCAAAACCCAGTCCCATATCCGCGACGGCATTCACCAGGAACGCTTTTGTCGCCGCTTGGCATGCGGACTTTCTCTCCGCCCAGTGAGAAATTAAGAGATATGAACATAGCCCCATGATTTCCCAGAATATGTACATCACCAGAAGGTTGCTACTCATGACCAGCATGATCATCGCAAACGTAAACAACGCGATCACCGCGAAGAAACGACCGTAACGTGGGTCCCCGATCATGTAGCGGGATGAATACACATGCACGACGCTGCTCACCCCTGTGACCAGAAGCAGTAACAGCACGGTGAGTTGATCGATATACAGACCGAGGTCGATGACAAGACTTCCAGATTGAATCAATCGATAGAGAGGAACAGAGAGAGGCCCGTTCCTTACAACCTCAATGAATGCGCCGATCGATAATCCGAAGGATAGACCTATCGCAGGAGTCGCGACCCTGTGGCTTTGGCCTCCCAATCTTTTTCCGCCCAAAGCGAGGGTGAGAAAGGCCAACAAGGGGAGAAGAGGAATCAGGACGTACAATGACGTAAACGATCCAAGAATGAAGGATGACTAATGACAGCTAAACATTACAGCCTAGTGGGCAGAGCTGAAGCGAGCAAAAATCCTACAATGGGATCGCTCCACAACCCCAAAATGATAAGGGCTGCTGATACGGTCCCCACACTGACCTTTAGGGATAAGGATCCCTTGCCCAAATAGATCCCCGAAGGTACCGGAGTCTTATGAAAGAGACATTCAAAGAGCTTTATGAAATAGGCTAACGTCAAAATGGTTGAGACGATCACGGCTCCAACCGCGAAGTAATTCTGGGCCTCCAATGCACCAAGGATAATGTACCATTTGCCAAAGAATCCACCGGTTGGCGGGAACCCCACCATAGACATGGACATGATGATAAGACCACCTGTCATCCAAGGTGCTTGTCCACGCAAACATCCTAAATCATCAATTGTCCGTGCTCCAAACTGGTAAATGGCAGCCCCAGCGAAGAAAAATAGAGCGGTTTGCATAACCGCATCATTGATCAAATAAAACACACCTCCGGCAAAGCCCGTCGGGTTTCCCAAACTCACCCCAATAACAATCAACCCAATATGTGAGAGGCCACCATAGGCGAACATTCGTTTCACATCGCGTTGTGTTAATGCCAAAAAAGCCCCAATCACCGATGCAATAGCTCCCAACACTCCGAGAAGAGCAAGCACAGGGATATGTTCAACCACCGCGGGAGCACCAAGTACCCAAAACATGATTCGGATCCATGCAAACAAAGCTACTTTGGTGACAAGAGAGGCGAGGAGAGGCGAGATGGCTTCTGGTGCATCCTTATAGGCACCAGGCAACCATCCATGAAGTGGCATGAGCGCCATCTTGATGCCCAAGCCGATGAACATGAAAAGCAACCCAACGACAATCGCTTTAGATGTCAGGAGTTCTGGAACACGCTGTGCCAGGTCCGCCATATTCAGCGTTCCCGTTGCGGCATAGAAATACCCCACCCCTAGCAGATATAGTGATGCCCCAAGGGTACCCAAAATGAGATAGCGAAAGGCGGAGATGAGTGCTCTTCCCCCGCCGATTCCAACCAAGGCATACCCAGCCAAGGCAGCGACTTCCAGAAACACGAAGACATTGAAAAGGTCCCCAGCAAAGATGATTCCTGTGAGTGCCGAAATGAGCAACAGAATTAACGTATAGTATGGCACCACCCTCCCACCGAGTAATTTGGGCGAGATTAGCCCTGCATAAAATAGGTTAACAACTGCTAGAAGGCTGAGGGCAACCATCATGACGCTTGCCAACCCATCTGCCACCCACTCAATGCCAAGAGGAGGCGCCCATCCACTAAAGGCATAACGAATCTCTCCATGATTCAGAACGACGATAAGGTTGGCCACGGAAACTACACTCATGGCAGAGACAGCCACTAACGCCATGGGTCGACACCACTCCCGGTGTTTCAACCCAACCATCGGCAATGAGATGGCCGTCAAGAAAGGAAGCAAGAACAATAGCACTGGAAGGTGATCACTCATTGGATCTCTTCAAAATCTCATCTTCATCCAAACTGCCAAATTTTCGATAAATTGACGCGACCAATGCCAAAGAGACTCCCAGCGTTGCGACTTGGACCACAATCGCTGTCAAGGTGAGGACATGCGGTAATGGATTGGCATAGGTTTCAGGTTGGACTGGATCTGTTCCAGACAACAAGATTGGAACCGTCGCTCCGGTTTTTGCACTGAACGCTACGAAGAAAAAAATGATGCTGGTTTGTACGATGTACATGCCAATGAGCTTTTTGACGAGGTTATGGTGAGTCACCATGATATAGAACCCCCAGAGAAATAGAATCACGAAGGCGATTAAATTTGGCCGGTGAAACCATGAATCAATTAGCTCAAGCACGAGATTCCCTATCGTTGTTGTCATATGACAAACTAAAAACAATTGAAATGCCTGTGACAGCCACATCGACTGCTACGCCGATTTGTGTTAGCAAGATACCCAGATAACGACGTGAGGCGACCTCGAGGCCAGGGATCTCGATGCCAGCATAATTCAAAAACTGGCCTCCCCCGATCAAACACAACACACCAACACCAACAAAGATCAACAATCCAAGCCCATCCCCATTGACCACATTCCTTGCCAAGGAGCTATACGAACCGCTAGGGCCAAAAATAAGGATAGAAATAATCATACTCGTGGCAAAAATTACTCCGCCGACAAAACCTCCACCTGGGGTATACTGCCCCAGGAACAACACATACAGACCATACAATTGCACTAAAGGAATCAGAAGTCGTCCCAACGTCAAAACGATGACACTATCGTGCGCTTGAATCATTCCTGTTTTCTCCTGAGCAACAAGGCACATGCAATCCCAGCCGTGAAGATCACAACGGTTTCAATCAACGTGTCGAAAGAACGATAATCCATGAGCACCGACGTAACGACATTGGGGGTATGGGTGTCCTTTAAACTGTTTTCGAGGTAGAAAGGAGAGACGTGAACACTCGCGGGTGAAGTAGGGTCCCCAAATTTAGGAAGATCATTGGCTGCATATAAGAGGAGAAAGCCAAGCATAGGTAATCCAACCAAAGCGGCCCAGGGAGGGGGTGGACGACGAATGCGAGTATCCTTTGGCGCTGTCCCAAACAGTGTCAAAAGAAAAAAGACCGTCGCTAAGCCAGCACCCACGACTGCTTCAACAAACGCCACATCCACAGCCCCAAGCCATGCCCACAACAACGCTAAAAAGAAACTATACGTTCCCAAAATAAATACAGCGGGCACCAAGTCTTTGACCAGAATGGATCCAGCCGCTGTTAGAATCAAGAGAATAAGCAAGGGTATTTCAAATGAAAAGGTCATGGTTGTTCCCGTACCCACGGTTTGAGACCCGATCGAAGCGCAGCTCGAATGGTGGCATGGGAAATGACGGGATTGAGGATATAAATAAGAGCCAGTACCACGAGAATTTTGAGCATGTTCACGCTGAATCCTTGGTAAATGGCCAGTCCAGCCAATACCAGAAACGCCCCCAACGAATCAGTCAGTGAAAGGGCATGTGAGCGCGCGAATACATCTGGCAGGCGCAGCATGCCAATGGCTGCGACGATCAGAAAAAACAATCCTGGGAGGATGAGCGCAATGGCAATCAAAGACATTTATGCACTTCCTCGCTGCTCAAGAAATTTCGCAATGGCCAGAGCCTCAATGAGATTGAGTAAGGCATATCCCGTGGAGATATCCACGAACAGGTCCGTCCGTTGGTACACGGTTCCGATCACCACCAGCAAAATAATGGCTTTGGTCGAAATGCCATTCAACCCCAACACTCGGTCAAACACTGTGGGACCTTGGACCACACGGTACAAATACACCAAAATTAAAATCGCGAGGATAATCATCAATATGAACAGAAAAAAGAATGTCATGCTGAACGCTCTTTCTGCTGGAACACCTTGGCAATGGTGTGTTCAAGCCGTTGGCTGGTCAAATCATGGCTAGATGCAGCGTCTATCGTATGGACAATGAGTTCATGCGCATTCACTTCAACCGTGATTGTCAGGAGTCAGCGTGATTGAGTTTCCTAGCAGAACGATTGCGGCTTGACTCTGCAACTCGGTTCGGTAGTGAATAAGCTTGGGATCAATGGGAAGAGCAGGATGAAGAATGAGCGCAGTCAGATGAAGACTGCTCTGCACAATTCGTCCAAAAAGCCACGGTAAATACGACAAAAATCGCATCAGGGGAAAATTTTGGAAAGGCGAATCTTCATGACCAGAATTCAACCAAGCTACCCCAAAAGACACAACAAGCCCAAGACCCATATGAAACGGGTTATACTTTTCGGACAAGATAAGCCAAATAAAAAAAAATGCTAAGGTCCTGGGAATCAAGGCTTTAAAGAGACGAAGGTTCATGATCTTTTTTTGATCGTGGAGATGACTAGCTTACAGGAGCCACCAGTATGGGGTCCCACGTCGTATCAGCGTTATACCGATGAAAACTGAATGTGGCGGGATCGAGAGCAACTAAAGTAACCCATTGGTTATGGAATAGACGCTGGAGGGAAATATGTTTTTGAATAATGGGCGCAATACGATCTGGAGGCGCTTCAATGATTGCCAGCAGTCGCATCGGTTCGTGATAATGGATGTCTTCATTGTTCACCGTTTGCAAGGGAAAGCCTGTTTGTAAATCGCTTTGGCTTCCTAGCATGACCCCAATCCCCGAAACGACATTGTGAATCACCTTGCTCCCACTTCCATAGAACCAAGGGTCAACTCCAGAAAAGTAATACCCCATGTTGATCCACTCTCCGACGACCAACGGAGCCGTCATAATTTTTTCGAGAATGGCACCCTCGGGATCTGAAACAGGATCATAGGAGTGCAAGAAGACTCGACCGCCTAAATCCAGACCTTTGGTTAGCTTCCGTCGACCAATGAGAAAGGCCGCATTACCGGCGAGCCCCCACTCTGGCCGAGGATTGGCCCAATCGGAGCTACGTTTCTCCACGTGAACAAATGCCCTCTTGGGAGAAATTGCAGTTGGTGCGTTTGGGATGCGATGACACCGTTCCAGTGCCTGATGGGCTCCCGCTTGCTCAAAATCATGGCTTAAAACACGTAAATCCTCGGCATGGCTTTTGGGCAACTCTTCGACATCATAAAACGTTACTCGATCGGTTGTCGTGTTGTGCTTGGCAGGGAGAAACCAGGTGTCATCAGGAATCATCAGTCCTTTTTCTTTCAGGATATGACGAACGTCGGGATCATTTGCCATGGCTGCAAACACACGAGCATTGGGGTCCCCAGGATTGCCTCCACAGGCCCCACAATCCAATGCCCCGAAATACGGATTGTTGTCCGTCTGACTTCCGTGGCCGCAGAGGATGACCAACCGACTGAAGTTTTTGGTAAGCCCCATCACCCGAAGTCCATTTTCTATGAACGCCGCCCGTTCAGCAAGAGAAAATCCCTGACTGAGACCAGCAGGAATCTCCTGGTTTCTTACCCCTTCCAATTTGGGGTTAAGATGGTCGGATGGAGAGGAAACAGCGATTTGAGTTGGGACCGGAGAGATAAACCATCTTTGGATTCTTACTTTAATCGTTTGGAAAGGCTTTGGAAGCAGTGTTTTGCCGATTAAACTGACACTAAAGAAAAATCCAAGCACATCAATCAGCATCAGTGATCCAATGGGATTGTATTTCAGATCGTGAAACAGATGATGCCCCAGTTGATTCCATCGAGTTCCCGAGGAATAATTTCGCAAAAATTGTTCTGCTCCAGGTCGAGGAATTTCTGTGACCGCATGATTCGGCGAAAGTAACACAGGGCATAAAGCAGACCGTTCCTCACTGTCAAAGGCTTGATAACTAATAGGAATGCCGAAAAACCCCGCGAATCCAAAGGTTTCATAAGGCCCTTGTGCCTCTAGATGGCGACGGAATGATTCTGATCGTACATCGATACAGAATATCGTTTGAGCGCGAGGCCGTTCATCTTTTTCAGGTATCTTGACGCGATGATTGGAAATTTTTACAAGTAATTGTTCACGAAAGGCACCTTCATAGGCTTCTAACCAGATTGGCCCATGCTGTTCTGGGGGGAAACTATCTAACCATCTGAGGAGGGTTTGGAGATTGTCTCGAGATAATTCTTGAACTTCTAGAGGAGAGAGTTCGAGGAATTGAGCCAAATGAAAAAGACGCCAAGCATTCTGACAAACCCCCTGAATAGCAAGATTGGGAGCATGAGGATTCTGGCCCATCAACTGTTCGTATTCATCAGGATGGTTCTGCCAATAGGCGATTAAGGCTGACAGTGTTCCATTAATTCCCCAAGACCGCTGGCATTCGACTTGAACCACCTCAACTTCATAGAACAATCGGACGGCAAGATACTGAATAGGATCAATAGGATGCCGACGCTGCGCATGATACTCAGGGTTCTCCCCAAGCCAACGAATTAAGCCTGCCCAGCCTGGCAATTGTGATAACTGTCGAGAGAGGTATTCTTTCCACCGTTGTTCAGGAATGGCAAGATGGTGTAAAAGAGACACGATGGCATCTTCAGGTTCCTTGGGGAGGTCGCGAACTTTTTGGCGAAAACGTTCAATGCCAAGCAACCGTCCCGAATGGTCTCGCTGGGCCAGTTCGCGCCAAGCTTGATAGAAACCATTCATTCGTGAAGGCATTACCCATCCAGCAAGCCCTTCATCGACAAATGCGGCGGTCCACTTAATCATTTGGTTATTGACCATCTCGACGATGGGAACCCCTATGAACCCTTCGACCCAATCGCTCATGGTTCGTTGAGCCGGCAAGACAATGTCTATCAATCTCTGCGGCTTATTCGAACCACTTCCTTGTCCCGGATGCTGTCCACCATACCCAGGGTCATCTGAAAGTGAATCAGGCAAGCCCAATGCCGACAACGTGCTTTTCCACAGATTCGTCAGATAGGCCTCTTCAGGATGGTCTCGGCACTGCTCACACTCCGTAATGGTTCGTTCATTGATTCGCTTCCTAGACTCTTCTGGAAGGTCTTGACGAAATCGCTTGGTTGCTCCCTCGCTACGGAATTCCCAAGAAAGCAAAGCAGGATCCAAGGCCTCGATCCCAAATAACAAATGTAACCGCCAAACATCAGATGCGGCAATCTGTCGAATGCCAACCTGGATGGCCGATGATGGTTCCTCTCGAGGCCCCACGCGTTGAAAGGAACGTGTTATTCCTTCTTCTGTGATTCGTCCTTCACGAAAAAAATTCCGATATTCTTCATTGGAGAGGTATCCATTCCCACCTAATAGATGTTGGGCTTGTTGAATGGCTTGATCAAAGGGGAGGTATTCCAATCCGTGAATGGGATTTTGGGCGATAAACGTTTTCATTGGCCAGAATGGCGCAATGGGCTGGCTGGCCTCTTCAATTTCCTGGCGGAGACGTTCGCGATCCTCTGTTGATAGCTCATCAGGCCATTGTAAAGTAGCCTTAAATGTCATAAAAGTCCCAATTATTCTTTGAAGTGCTCCAAGCTATCACACACTCTATAAAAATTTAATTGTTTCGAATTCAATGCCAATTTCTGTCTCCTGGATTCCCAGATAACAAATGAAAAATACCCGAACCCAAAATGAAGGGGAAACGGCCATTCCCAATATCTTCATCACATTTGCGCAGGAGTTCATGGGAGGGTCCCTATGAATGGCAACCCCCCATTCTTGGAGATCTTGTACTCGTGAGGCGACAAGGAATCCTCATCTCAGCCAAACGCAAATTGGCCAAAAGTCCGGAAGGAATCGACATCGTAAAAGCCATATATCACAACCGCATTTCATAAAGGCGTGAAAAACTCAACGACCAACTAGCGGAAATTACAGGAGCTAAGGGTTCTGGATCGTTTACGGTTATGATCCTTCCAGTAGAGAATGGGTGATTGCCTTCTCCTCAGATCAAGATGTATGAATGAAACTTTCGATAGCCAAATCGGTTTCTTGCCTTTTCAAAACGAAGCGCACATTATTGCCTCATTTTTTTTCCGTCCCGCTGCTGGATGCTTCGAGAATGGTCTATGCTGTTCCAATCCCGTAATGACCAAGGTTGATTTCTTTTCTCTAAACTCCTCTTCCATCTGGTGGAGGTTTGACATCACCGTGTGATCCACAAGGAAAGTCTGCGACAAATCAAGGACAACATGGGGTTCTTTTATCAGTTGCTCCAAATGTCTCTTTAATCCAATCCAGGTACTGAAAATTGCAGAATCTTTTACCCTGACCGTGACTCCATTCGGATTTTCTCGATCAACCCGGACTTGTAACTTAAAAAATGACCTTGCAGGGGCGCCATTTTTCAAATGGAGCACCACATTGACACAGATGCCGATGCCAATCCCCGTCAACAAATCCGTGGCCAGCACTCCTATGATCGTTGAAACAAAAATGGTAAACTCTTCACGACCGATTTGATAGATATGGATGAATTCTAGCGGCGATGCTAACCGAAAACCTGTAAAGACGAGCATGGCACCCAGAGCTGCCAATGGAATCTGATTAATTAACCCAGGGGCCAGGGCCACAAAGAGGAGGAGGAAAGATCCATGGAACAGGTTGGCAAACCGCGTTCTGGCCCCGTTATCAATATTGGCCTTGCTCCGCACAATTTCTGAAATCATGGGGAGCCCGCCAACAAAGGCAGAGAGAGTATTTCCAGCTCCAATGGCGAGCATATCGCGGTCCTGATCGGTCTTCCGTTTCCAGGGATCAATGCCATCGATGGCCTTCGCACTGAGCAGTGACTCTAAGCTTCCTATGAGTGCAAACATCACTACATATTTCAGACCGGTGGTCGTCATCAGCCCTGAGAAATCAGGAAAAGTCAACGCACTGGACATATTTTCAGGTACAGCCACGAGAAAATTCTTTCCCAAGGGATAGTTCTGCCCATTGAAGAAATAGGTCTGGTCCTCGCTGATATGGAAATACATACCCAAAGGAACGGTGACAAATAAGACGAGCATGGGAGCCGGTATGATCTTAAGATTTGGGTTCTTAATCAATGGGAAGCTGAACATAATAATCAGACTCACGATGCCAATAAGCCCCACGATCGGATTCATGTGGATAATGAAATTTGGAATGTCGGCAAGAAGTTCCAGGGGCTTTCCTTCTGAGGTTAATCCCATCGCAATTGGGAATTGTTTGGCTATGATAATGACACCAATGGCAGCGAGCAGGCCATGCACGGCCGAAGCTGGAAAAAACTCCCCTAAGATTCCCGCCCGAAACACCCCAAATAATATCTGAATAATGCCTGCCACTACACCGACACCCAAGGCAAGGCGATAGGCCTGAAAATCCGCCGTGGGATCTTTACCCCCCGTAAATCCAAATTCCGTGACACAGCCAATAGCGATCACAATAAGTCCGGCTGCTGGTCCTTTAATCGTAAGTTCTGAGTTACTAAAGAACGTAGCCAGCATTCCCCCGATGATTGCTGTGAAGATGCCGGCAATGGCGGGATAGCCACAGGCCAACGCAATACCTAGACAAAGGGGTAGTGCGATCAAAAATACGAGAAAACCGGAAAGCATGTCTGCCCGCCAGTTTTTGGGGAGATCGGAGATCCTCCCTCTTGGAATTTCCCTCACATCGGTATTCATAATGTCAGCAAAGGGATTGGACCGGCAGGCCAGCCATGAGCAGTGAGAATAATGTGTTCATTGTGGCAACATCTGCCTCCGCTATGTTCGAGGGAAGTTTTTTCCTTTTACGTGTTTCAAAAAGCCCATCTTGGTTTCGTGGCTCTCACCAAGGACCACAGACGAACTGACACAGCAACCTTCCATGTATTCAAAAGCCTTCATTTTATTGGGTTAGTTAATCTATTGTAAAGGTAAAAGAAACTCTCGAATTCCTCGATGGCTGTTGTCAAACGGTCGCCCGTTGAGGACCACACGTTTTCCGGAACCCAAGGGGCCTCTTTTCGTCAGTGCGGGCCAACGTTTCCTACCTTGCAGTTTATACAGATCAATGCACAACTCCGTGGATTCTCTGGGGGGATCTTATCTTTGTGTAGGATATGCCAAGAAACAAGGGGCGTTTGAGCTATAAGTAGGGGGGAGTCAGCTACGACCGCAGGAGACTGCTTCGACCGATGATCAGGGGGAAACCTGGGTACGAACCAAGAGACGACCGTCCGCTAGCGGGTAAAGATGAAGGCCAAATTTTTCAAGAGAATCTGGCGTTCGGTTTTTGAAAGGAAGGTCAATGTAGAAGAGCACAACAACCCGTAAAGTTTAAAGGGTTGGTTGCCATTTTTTGCGGAGTGTTTCGATAATAGCGTTGAGCATTGTATTTGGAAAGTCAATATTCTTCTATATTGCGGCCCTGTAAAGTCTGGATAGGGCGGGCGTTATGTCCAATGACACGAACAAAATGTTCCATATCCTTCTGGGAAATATGAATAGGGGTTTTCAGGACGATCCACTGGACTCCTTCGGAACACGGTGGGGTTGTGAGAGAACCGGAATACGAAAAATGGTGATTATCGGTTGGGAGAATATCGGCAATGCTTAAATTTTTGAGGGGAACAGAAATTTCTTGGCCAATTTGTTCAGGTAATCTTTGCCAGAGCATCTCAAAAACGGGCTCCTCCACGCCGACTTCCATCATCACTGCAATGACTAAAACATGCCCTTTTTCATCCTGGTGGACTAAGTGCATTTCCATCGGGAAGGCTTTTCCATCAATATGATGTTCACTGGGGTCGTGGAAGTGAAATTGTCGAAGTTTGTAGGCCCGATTATTGAGATCCACGCGGCTTTCAGATCTAAAAGACACTAGGATGGTATGACCATTGTTCATTTCATGTAGTGTGGATGTTTGGTAGTGAAAGACCAATTTTTCTTGGTGATTCCCATGGTGCGGCATCGTAATATTAATTGGTGATTGCTCTCTCCCAGTTTCACAGATCCTATATTCTGGTGAAAGCATTCCCCAGTGTGCTGGACCTTCCACACCCAAATAACTCCAGTGGGCTTTTAGGTGCTGATTATGCGGATGAGCTGGCACAGGGGGCGTGGGCTCCGCGATTTCTGGGTTTGCCTCACTTGGTGACGGGAACGATTGTAGGATGATTAGGCTGCTCATGATTATGAAGGCAGTTGGGAAGAAGGATTTCATAGCTTTTTCTCCAGTGCGCCGGTTAAAACCGGCAAGGTGTTAAAGTGAAAGTCTCCAACGTTGAAGGATTAGCGACCCACGACGTCCCCGAGTCATGCGCGAGTCCGCTGGGTAACCACGGCCGCGAAGCGTTGAC
>Ga0114931_10009066_pt1 | contig 11959 bp, 14 predicted proteins | sample 2SBtaG_FD_89579 | JGI IMG/M metagenome (GOLD analysis project Ga0114931, IMG submission 89579) | Deep subsurface microbial communities from Kolumbo volcano to uncover new lineages of life (NeLLi) - 2SBTROV14_V59a metaG | ecosystem: Environmental > Aquatic > Marine > Volcanic | place: Kolumbo...
GGGATGACGATTTATAAGAAGCGCTCTGGGCGCTATGCCATTCAAACCGATGATAAAAAATGGTTGAACGCTGGGAAAAAAGTGAAGATTTTGGTCGAACAAGGCTTGATTAAGGCATCTTTACCCAAGGTCGAAGAAGCGCCGGCAGAAGCTGCGCCGGCGGAGAAGACAAGCGAATCTGAAGAGGCTACTCCTGCAGCTGAAGGCGCATGATTTTTAGACGGCCTTCTTTTATCTATACACTCATTGTAAGCTGTCCCAGTGTACTCTTTTATGGCACGGTGGCAATCCTCTTTGGCCCGATTGATTTTCTCTTCTTTAGCCATCGACGACCTGGTCCCGTGGGGCTGTGGGTGAAAACGCGATGGTTCGGCTGGATGTTTCGAGCGCACAGTCTTTGCCTTCATGTTACTGGTCCAGGCAGTAAAAAGCTTTCTGAAATGAAGGGCTGTATTTTTGTGAGCAATCATCAATCCGCTATCGATATTTTGATTCAAGCGAGGTTGCTCCCTCAGAACGCACATTTCATTGCAAAGAAGGAGCTCCTGTGGATTCCCATATTTGGCTATGCTGCTCGCGTGGTGGGAACGATCTTTATTGATCGCCTCAAGGGCTCGCGACAAAAGTCGTTGACTCATATTCTCGATTTTTTGCAAAGGGGCGATAGCCTTATTATATATCCTGAAGGTACCCGTTCTCGAGATGGAAAACTTAAGACTTTTAAGAGGGGTGCTTTTGTAATGGCGATTAAAGCTAAAGCTCAGATCGTTCCCATGACTATATTTGACAGTCGTTTCCTTTGTCCAAAAGGCAGACTTTCTGTTGAGCCTGGAGACATTCATGTCTATGTGGATGAGCCGATTGATGCCTCTTCCTATGATTTTGAAAGTCGGGCTGAGCTTACTGATCGAGTTCACTCTCTCATTGAAAAGAGGTTGGAAAACTGGGAATCTCCAGAGAGGGATAAAGTTTTTGATCACTTCGAGAGGACATGAGGGAGTTGTGAGAGATAGAACATTGTGAATTACAGTTTAAATGAATTACAAAACTCCATTTTTCCCCTATTGAAGCAAGCGGGAGAACTGGCGTTAGTCTATTTTAAGAAAGAGAAAAAGACCTGGCGGAAAGCCGATCGATCTCCTGTTTCCGAAGCTGATATTGCAATCAATGAATTGGTCACGAAAGGCTTTGTGAAACTTTTTCCAGATGACGAAGTGATAGGGGAAGAATCATTGATGAGGCGCACGATCGAACCCAATAAGAGAGTATGGTTAATCGATCCGATTGACGGAACAAAAGATTTTATAGAAGGAACTGCAGAATGGTCGATCATGCTTGGCTTGCTCGATGGGGGAAAGCCATCCGTAGGTTTTGTCTACGATCCGGTTCATCAAAGACTTGCTTATGCCAAAAAAGGCGATGGGGCATTTATTATTGAAGGCTCGGGCAAGCCCCAGAAAATGCAGGTATCAAGCTGTGCGGATATTGCGAAGGCTTGCCTGATTGAGTCGCATAATCATCCGGATAAGATGAGCAGCAAGATTCGCACTCTGCTCACCAATAAGGACTCCAGAAAAATGGGATCCCTCGGCCTAAAGCTGCTCGAAATTGCCCGAGGAAAAGCCGATCTTTATATCAACAGCTCTGGAGCCTGCGGGGCTTGGGATATCTGTGGACCCCAGTTGATTTTGGAAGAGGCGGGAGGAACTGTGCTACAGTTTTCTGGGGCTGAAATGTCTTATCCACTACAACCTCCCTTTGGAATTCCCTATGGATTTTTTGCTGCCAATGCGAAGATTTCAAGTCAGTTCCTGGAAACGCTTCAGTCTGTCAACTGAGGTACTTCCTAAAATTTACTCCAGATGTCGAATATCTAATCTTCGAAGGCTTGGAGAGCGCCAAAGGCAAAACAGAGAGATCCCAACAGTCATACAACCTCCAAAAATCACCGAAGGAATGTAAGATAACGGAAAAGCTTTGCGCACTCAGAAGAATAATTTTTCTTTCGCAACGATCCGCGACATGATCGGCAAAGAGGGCGGTCGATATCGCGGAAATGACTTCGGCTAGACCGACGAAACCGAGGGCTAAGGGATCGCCCGTCAATTTGTATACCTGCCAGGCCACGGCCAAACTTTGGATCTGCAAAGCGAGGGTAAGCGTGAATCGTCCGAGCATATACCAGCGAAAGTTTTTATTTCGCAAAACAGTATAAGCTTCGGAGGAAAAGAACTGATCGAGCATTGGGCTTCACTTCAATGGCAATTCTCTTTGAAGTCATCTAAAAATTGATTTTTTATAGAGAATCCGCAAGTTTGAGAAACGATGAATCACCTTCGTCAGTTCTATAAAGTGTTGCAGATTTTAAAGCAGGGGCCGAAGGAGGATGTGCTTCCCTTAAAAGCGGCAAAACATGTGAGTCGAAAACTTCTATGGGTTGATCTCGAGATGGGTGGATTGGATGAAAAAGTTCAACCCATTATTGAAGTGGCCATGATTGTTACAAAGGGTCCCTTTGAAATGATCGATCAATTTCATGCCGTTATTTATCAATCGCCTGAGGCCATTGATAAAATGGAAGCCGAGGCTCGCGAGATGCATCTCAAAAATGGACTTTTGGAGCGGCTGCCCAAAGGAGAAGCCAAAGACCAGGTTCAGCAGAAGATGCTTCGGTTTGTAGAACCCCATTTTGGAAAAGAAAAGATCATCTTGGCGGGAAATTCCATCCATCGAGATGTGGCTTTTCTGAAGATTGAAATGCCCGAGTTTGCTGCGCGTCTTCATCATCGGTTGTTGGATGTCACGGCATGGAAGATCTATTTTCAACTAGCCTATGGAAAAGAAATCGATAAATCATCTCCGCATTTGGCGATGAAAGATGTTGAGCTGTCCATCCAAGAGCTGAAATCCTATTCCCAATATTTGATTCCGCCCGTTTAGTGGGTCTTAAAGAAAGCGCTACTCATTTTCATCGAGGATTGAGACAATAAAAACCTATGGAAGACATTCGTATTGAGTACGACCTTAAGTTTGAAGGCGGGCGAAAGTGGAGTTATGTGGTTGCACTTGACCCAAAAAATTTATCTTTAGTGGCTGAGGAAAATTCGAAAAAATTGCCTGAATGGACGAAGCTAGAGGTCGAGCAATGTGAGGGTTGCCCGCTGTCAGTCAATGAAAATCCCTACTGTCCGATTGCCGTAGAACTCTCGGCATTAGTCGAAAAATTTAAAGACGAAATTTCCTATACGCAAGTGGCGGTGAAGGTGAAAACTCCTGAACGAGATTATTTTAAACAGGTTTCTGTCCAAGAGGCTTTGCTTTCTATTTTCGGATTAATTATGGCCACGAGTGGATGCCCTGTCATGAACTACTTAAAACCTATGGCTCGTTTTCATCTACCATTTGCGAGCATGGAAGAGAGCATCATTCGATCGGTATCGATGCATTTGCTTCGCCAGTACTTTCAAAAGCTCAAGGGAAAAGAAGCGGACTTTGAATTAAAAAAATTAGATAAAAAATACGAGCAAATCCAAAAAGTTAATATGGGACTGAGTCGGCGAATTCGTCAGGTCCTAAAAGCCGGAGATGCCAATCAAAATACCGTCACGACATTTCATTGCATCTCAAAGATGTTGTCGATGTCGATCAACCGAAATTTAAGAAACTACGAATATTTATTTCAGGATGATTAGACCGAGTTGTCGAGAAGCATTTCAATATGAGGAATTTCGTCCTCTAGATATTCCTCACTGACTTGTTGAAAGCCAAATGAGGAATAAAATCTTTTTAAATGAGCTTGTGCCGAGATTCGAATGGGCTGTTCGCCATAATTTTTCTTGATGTACTCAATTCCTCTTCGCATGAGCTCCTTGCCAATCCCCGTTCCCCGGACGTCGGGATGGGTCAGGATTCGGCCCAGGGAATATTCCGGAAAGCGGCTTCCGGGAGGTGTGACGCGCAAATAGGCTACTAACCTTGATCCATCAAAGCCCATGAGGTGCTTCGCGGAAAGATCTTTACCATCGCAATCTAAATAGACACAGTTTTGTTCAACAATAAAAACGAGTTCCCGAATATGCCATATTTTATAGATTTCCTGGGGACTTAGAGCTTCGAATTTTTTTGTCAACCACTTCATTTCGCGTAGCATTAGTTATTGAGCTCAAGAGGTCAAGCCTTCTAGCCTAACCAAATATCTTTTTTGTCATTTTTTGAGATCAAAAGTCGGTGGAAAAATTTTCCTGAAATCCTTAATATTTGTTTCATGGAATTTATATCTTCAAAAATCAGTTATCAAAGAAAACTTAGAAAAGTCCGTGCTGCTTCTAGCAGTCGAATGATGGGCGTTTTAATCCTGGCCATTTTGGTTTCTGCTGGAACGAGCTTTGCCGTTTTGAAATATCTGCCCGACTCAAAGTTATTTCCCTCGGTAGCAAAACAAAGCTCGACGATTACTTCTTCTCCCGCGGCGGAGAAGCCTGCAAAAATGACAAAGCCCGTTTCTCCCGAAGAGCTGAAAAGTGCTACTCAAACCATCGAAGCCTTAAATGATGCGCTTGTTAAAATTGCACAGGATGTAGAACCTTCCGTTGTCACAATTTTTACAGAAAAAGTTTTAAAGGTCCGTCGAGTCACGCCTTTTGCGTCTCCTTTTTTTAAAGATCCATTTTTCAACCAATTCTTTGGTTTTGGCTCTCCTCATCAGGGGAAGTCTCCTCACCAGCCCCAACAGCCCTATGAAGAGCAACACCAAGAAGCGATGGGCTCGGGCGTGATCGTTTCCAAAGACGGCTATATTTTGACCAATAATCATGTGATCTCAGATACGGATAAAATTCGAGTCCGAATCTTAGATGGAAAAACCTACAAAGGTAAAATTGTGGGTGCTGATCCTCAGACGGATATCGCTGTGGTGAAGATTGAAGCCGATAATTTGAAACCTGTCGTCATGGGGGATAGTGATACGTTGAGAGTTGGAGAAATTGTCCTCGCCGTGGGAAGTCCGATGAGTCCTAATTTAGCTCATACGGTAACTCAAGGGATTGTGAGTGCAAAAGGAAGATCCAATGTTGGCCTAGCGGAGTATGAAGACTTCATTCAAACGGATGCCACGATTAATCCAGGGAATTCCGGAGGGGCTCTCGTCAACGGTCGAGGAGAGCTTGTTGGTATAAATACGGCCATTGTGACGAAGAGTGGTGGATCGATGGGAATTGGATTTGCTGTTCCTGTCAATATGGCTCGATTAGTGATGAAATCTCTCATCGAAAAGGGAGAGGTTATTCGATCTTGGCTCGGAGTTTATGCCCAAGATCTTAACGAAGATCTTGCCAAGGCCATGGGCTTGAGCACGCAGCAGGGGGTTTTAATTGCAAATATTCAAAAACAAAGCCCCGCGGAGAAGGCCGGTCTGAAAGCCGGAGATGTTATTACTGAGCTAAATTCTGAGCGTTTAATTTTTGCTGCCGACCTCAGAAATAAAGTATCCATTTCGAAACCGGGCTCCATTGTAAAATTGAAGATTCTTCGAGATCACAAAGAAAAAAGTATTAGCGTTAAACTCGAGCGTCTTCCAACGGAACAGGGGCCTTCTGTAATGACTGGAAAGACTGCTGAAAAGACGCAAGAGCTTTTGGGCTTCAAGGTTGCGAATTTAACTCCAAATATTCTACAGCAGTTTCATATCGATAGTAGTGTTCGAGGGGTAGCTGTTGTGGATCTCAATCAAAGTAGCACTGCAGCCTTGGCAGGAGTGCAAGAAGGAGATGTAATTGAATCGGTTAACCGAAGGAAGGTTCAAAATGTTTTGGACTTCGTAAAAGCGACGCACAACATAAAACCGGGGCAAACGCTTCTTCTTAAACTTTATCGACAGTCAGGAACAATGTTCCTGGCGTTTACGCTTCAGTCTTCTTAAGGATGAACCTCTTCTCGCATGAAGGCATGAAAAGTATTGAGAAGGTGAGATACTTCTATTTCGAGTAGCTTACCCGGTTTATCGGTATCAAATCGAAAATAAAGCCAGTTCTTTGTAAAGTTCCATCTGTTTGCTGGATTGCAGGCTTTCTTAGTTGGTTCGAGATCAACTTCGATATGGTAGTTATCTTCAATCTTATTCTGGCGATCTGCGGATTGCATTCCTAAAAATATGGCACACTGCAGAGGAATTTGTTTGGTTCCAATTTGCATCGAGGAGCCGTCTTTTAAATAATAAAAATCCCTCCATGTTAGACTTGGGGCATCCATTAAAATATCTGGAGTGGGAATGGCGGGGCTGTCTAACTCAATTTTATATGTAAAACTTTGTTCTCCACTGGCCGTTCCAATCACCAAGTCCGCAGAATTTGGAATTTGTTGAATCATTTCCCGAAGATTTTGAGCGGAAACATTTGATTGTAACATTCCTACAAATAATAATGTCGACAGTATGAACATGACGCTGAGCCTCCCTTTCTCGAGCTCATTCTAAGCAGATATATATAGATTGACGAGTTGAATTCTTAAACAGCGCGGCGCGCTATTAAGCTATAAATTCGATTCCTAGAAGCTTGTCGTTTAGGACTTAAGATTGGCGATTTGCAGGCTCGAAAGAGTTTTTTTTTCCGCTTCACTGATCTCCTGGCAAAGAACTGAGAAGAAATCAATAGGCCCGGAGCAAAGGTGGGGGATAAGTCTTTCTAGAGTCGATATCGTAATATTCCTTCGAGCACGTTCGATTCCAGAAATATAAGTTCTATCGACAGAGGCCAATAGAGCAAGTTCTTCTTGGCTTAAGCCTTTTTGAGTTCTCAACTTTTTAACCGTTGTGGCCAAAAGAGCATTTAAGGAACAGGCATTTGTTTCTTTTGACATCAAACTTCTCCTAGCAATTTAAGACCTGAGTCCAATCATTTAAGATTATCCAACTCAAGGCTATGGACCAAAGCCCAGTGGATACAGTATTCTTCAAAAAAAAGGATTGTACCAAAGTGCATATTTTTAGCTTTAAAGTGTTTTTAAGCTCGTTCGTACCCTTATTTGTAGCCATCGATGCGATTGGGATGGTGACCGTGTACTTGAGTCTGACAGAGGCTCTTGAAACGGAAGCTCGACGTCGATTGGTAACGGAGGCGACTTTGACTGCATTAGGTGTTTCCTTGGTCTTTTTAGCATTTGGGCGGATAATATTTCGTCTTCTTGGAATTACGGAATTTGACTTTCGGATCGGAGGAGGAATTGTTTTGCTCGTCTTAGCCATTGTGGATTTGCTGTTTTCTCAGCAAGCACGACGGGGTGGCTCGGGCGATTCCGTGGGAGTTGTCCCAATTGGAATTCCACTGATTATGGGACCTGCTGCGTTAACGACTATTTTGATTAGCGTGGATGCAGTAGGCATTTGGATGAGTCTAATCTCTTTGCTGGCAAATTTAGGAATTGTCTGGCTGATTTTCCGCTACGCCGAGTGGGCTGTTAAGTTGATGGGGCCCGCTGGTTAAAAAGCCGTAACAAAAGTGATGTCCTTATTTCTTGCGGCCATTGCGGTGATGATGATTCGAGTAGGAGTCCAAGAAATTTTAGCGCATTAGTCTTTACCAGCCTAAAACATAGGCAAAGATAAGGGGGGCGACGATTGTCGCATCTGATTCAATAATGAACTTCGGGCAAGTTGTATCCAGTTTTCCCCAAGTGATTTTTTCATTGGGGACGGCGCCTGAATAAGAACCATAACTGGTTATTGAATCAGAGACCTGACAAAAATAGGACCAGAGATCGACTTTTTGTTTTAAATCAAAATTGAGCATCGGTACGACACAAATGGGAAAGTCCCCTGCAATACCACCTCCGATTTGGAAGAACCCGATAGGACCTTGGGGGCGTATTTCTTTATACCAGCGGCAGAGCTCAACCATATACTCTTGCCCAGTCTTCACCGTATGAATACTTTTAACATCGCCCTTCATAAATCGTGCTGCAAAATTATTACCTAGTGTGGAATCTTCCCATCCGGGCACGAAAATAGGCAAATTCTTTTCTGCTGCAGCAATCAGCCAACTATTTTTAGGATCAATTTGATAAGAATTCTTGAGATGTCCATTTAGAATTAGTTCGTAGTAAAACTCGTGGGGAAATTTTCGAATAGACTTTTCTTCGGCCGATTGAAGAACCTTCAGAAACTGACGTTCTATCTTTCGCATTGCTTCTTCTTCCGGGATACATGTGTCCGTTACACGAGCCAATTGTCGATCCAGCAATTTCTTTTCTTCCTGAGGAGTGAGATCTCGATATTTGGGAACTCGAACATAATATTCTCGAGCTACCAAATTAAATAAATCTTCTTCTAAATTAGCTCCTGTGCAGGAGATCCCATGGATTTTGTCTTGCCGGATCATTTCGGCAAGTGAAATCCCGAGCTCGGCCGTGCTCATAGCACCAGCTAAGGTGACAAACATCTTTCCGTTGGAGTCTACTAACTTTTTATATGCATCCGCCGCGTCCAAGAGCGTGGCAGCGTTAAAATGACGAAAATGCTTACGGATAAACTGAGTAATCGGTGAAGAGTCCATATTTAACGAGTATAAAAAAAACGCCCTGAAGGGAATAAAAAATATATTTCGAACCGATGCGAACAAAAGGATCTAGCTAAGGTCGGTAGACGGGCTTTCTGAGAGGAAATTTTGATGAATTCTTGCTATGAGCAGGTGAAATGTTCGTATTCGCACTTGCTCAGCTTCTCCTTCTACAGGCTCCTCCGCCCTATCCGATTCCAATTGAGGGAGGCTCTGTTTACGATTTGGCGATGAGAGAATGCGCCCATGTCTTACAATTGATCGCTGTTCCGATCGATTCGAAGCCAGATTTACCTTTTTATAAACTTCGGCGAGAGGTCGTTCGCAATCCGGAAGGAGTTCTTGATTATTTAAGAACGCATGATGATGCCGCCTTTGGGCCCATTGATGAAAGAAGAATTCGACCTCTTAAAAGACCAGGTAAGGAGAAGGTTCTCGTTGCGGTACTGTCCGACTATCTTTGGTGGCGTGAGAGCCGAGGAAATTTTCATTATGGGTTGAGCCAGGTGATTCCCGCGCTTCCCAAACTTATTTCGTCAGACTCATTTGGTGAAATGAATATCTTCTATGCGCTTCGTCGTGTTTATCCGCATGATCGAGAGTCGAAAGCAGTTCCCATAAGAGTGCAATTTGATAGTTCAGCTTTAATCTTGCATGGCGAGAATGTGCGAGAAAGTTATTCAAGTTTGGATGTTCTCTTAGAGGAAGTGCGGCCGCTTATTGGCAGTGAATGGGTTCCTGAAATCGAAATGGAAGTGATGAAAGAAAATTTTGGTTTTCAAAAAAAGACGTGGCATCCTTCCATCTTTTTTTATCTTTTAGAGCACTTTAATTTTTCCATTCCCGAGCTGAGGAGTCTAAACGAAGCGGTGCGGGCTTTCTTTTTTCAAATCGGAGCGGGACAACGAAAGCGGGTTGGCATTATAAAGCTGCCCAATGCAAATAAGTTGCCGGATGGAGTGATCGTTCCACGAGATGCCGATATTTTAACGGAATACTTTCTAGCCAGCGCGCAAAGTAGTGGTCAACGTGTGATCCTGGTTAGTCTCGATAGAGGGATGATTCGACCCCTCGTGAATTTTGCAAATAAAGAAGATTCCAACTCCCTTGTGCAAGTGAAAAAGTATGTGATTGAACTCAGTAGCAAACGGGAGGGACAGCGCGACCTGAAATTTCGAACCTATTTGATCGAGCTTGAGTTAAATCCCGAGCATTTACCTATCTCCATGAAATCTATGCCACGATTTTTTGTCGTCAATCCACGATACTCGGTTGGTGAGTCAGCCAACAACGCAGTGAGCATCAACAGCATTTTTCACTAAATCTGTGTCGGTGAGCCTCTGAAAATCCTGCATAGCAAAGAACATGGAGTCTGGCGTTTTTGAGGGATTCGTCGGTGTGAACAATTAAAAAAAGCACTGCTTTTAGGAACTTACAAATCTACTGTGAGTGGTTCGAGTCTTGCATTTATAGAGCTTAGAATGAGTATTCAAACCAGGCCAGAAGCATCGACTTTAGATCAGGCAAAATTAGGAGAGGTCTTATTGCATCTTCAATTTATTACTCGAGACCATCTGAAAGATGCCTTGGATTTTCAGAAGACCGTTCGTCTTAATTATGTCCTTCAGGCCAAAAAAGGAAAGGCCAGGAGCATATTGCTCGAGGATATTCCCCGATTAGGCCAGATTCTCTTAAGTACCAGAGCGATTGACTTAAAGAAGCTGCATGAAGCCTTAAAACTTCAAGCCACTATTGGCTCTGAAAATTCTGTGAATAAAACGTTCCCCTCAAAACTTTCCGTGAAACGAAATCGGAGTAAACAAAGAGTGAGCAAGTCGAAACACCAAGAGCGACTCCGCGCACTTTGGTCTCTTTTGAATCGCGAGATTTTCTAAGCTCTTTGGAGCACGAAGTCTATTTTGAATCGTGAATCGAAATATCAGCACTGAAAGCATGGATACCTTCAGTATGGGTCAATTCGACTGGACTTTTCTCAACAGTCTGCTAAATATTTTAGGTGATGGGGAAATTTTCGGGGGGGTTGAGCCTACTGGCTTGTTTATTGCTTCCTGCTGTCTTATTTGCAGGAATTCTTCGCAAAAGTTGCGATGAGTTTCCAAATAACCTAGCTTTTTTGGAAACTGTTTCTCCTTCGCCTTATACCAAAGACTATCAAAGCCATTGGGTGCACGCTCAGAATGAGACAGCGATTGCCTTAGTGGTTCCGGGCTTAAATAATCGAACATCTGCAATGAATGGCGTTGTTCAGTACTTGCGGGAGAGAAATATCTCCAGTCTTGTTTTAGCTCTGGATGGACAGCGAGGGGATATTGAAGAGATGAAACATGTCCGCCCTGAAGATTGGCAAAAGAGTTTTTACTACGCTTATTGTCAAGCTAGAAATCGTGCTGAAGAAGTAAACGAAAAAATCGTTTATGTCGGTTATTCTCTGAGTGGCCTTGTGATGGTTGACTCGGTTTTGCAAGATACGGAAACGGCCATTCAGTTTGATAAACAGATATTATTTGTTCCAGCCTTGCATCCTCGACCGATCACGAGGCTCGTTGAGCTCTTCGGGATTTTTGGAAAAGACTTTATCGTCAACGGCTTAACTCCGGAACGCTATCGAGCTTATCCCGGAACAAGTATGGCGGCCTATGAGGCTCTGTTTCGGGATGTAGACTTTGTTAAAAAAACAAGCTGGCCTAGTTCTTTAAATGTTCCAACAAATATTTTTATCAGTCCAAAGGATGAACTTGTTCAGCTTGAGGGTGTTGAGAAGCTGCTCGATCAAAAAGGAATGACGAATTGGCAAATTGAACTCGTAAAAAAGAGAGGGGATTGGACGGAGCCCTATAACCATCTCATTATTGATCGTGCCAGTGCTGGGAATTTGGAATGGAAGAGGATTGAACGACTCATGGATGAAGTTCTTGGGGTGCAATTAGATGATCCACAAGTTCGTTATTCCTCGGAATGGGAATATACGGGGCCTGCTTTGATAGGCCCAGCCTGTGGATTTTTTGAAAACAATCGGGTCAAAGTGCGAGCTGCATCACAAGCTGTTCAAGATTGTGAACAGTCGACTCATCAGAAATGCCAAGTCTTTGAATATGATATGAATTCGAGGGAGGGCAGCGATGGGATTTTGTATCGAGACTATCGAAGTCGAGGATATTGCCGTGCTCGAGCCTACGCTAGGCCTCAAACCGCTCATAAGTCATAACCTAAACTAAACGCGCGGTTTTAGAGTGCGGCCTAGGCTTATCCCGTGTGGTGTTTTTTTGGCGGAGCTGCATCCATTGCAAGGCGCTATTGGGAAAAAGGAAGTAAAACGAAAAGAACGATTGGTTGCGGGTTTGAAGAACCGAACCCCAGAACCAGGAATGGCTCCCAGGGAGGGATTTGAACCC
>Ga0114931_10009067_pt1 | contig 11959 bp, 8 predicted proteins | sample 2SBtaG_FD_89579 | JGI IMG/M metagenome (GOLD analysis project Ga0114931, IMG submission 89579) | Deep subsurface microbial communities from Kolumbo volcano to uncover new lineages of life (NeLLi) - 2SBTROV14_V59a metaG | ecosystem: Environmental > Aquatic > Marine > Volcanic | place: Kolumbo...
AGGTGCTCGATTCGCTGCTGCTGTTCATCCAAACCTCGCCGGGCAACCTCAATGTCCGCGACGGAGTCCTGTGCGGCGCCGGCACCGACCGCCAGGTCAAATTCATCAACAGCAAAATCGTAGTAGCCCAGTTTTAGATAACATTGACCACGCAGGAAATGCGCTTCGTCCAGATCATCGAAATCGGAATATTCTGCAACCAACTTGTTCAAATGTGTTAGCGCACTCTGATAATCCTGTTTTTTCACGAAGGTCCAGCTCAACGTTAGCAAGACCTTGGGAAAATCGTAAAATGGTTCTTCGATTTCAAGCAGGAATTTGGAGGCGGCATCGAACTCAGACAACTCGAAATAGATATACCCTAATGTCAAACGGGCGGCATTTACGATATTGCGCCGCTCGAGATTTCCGCCAGATAAACGGGCAACCTTGGAGAACTCGAGGATAGATTCCTTAACATTTTTTTTTTTAAGTACGCCAATCCGGAAGTGTACAGTGAAAACGGATAGAATTCACTTTTCTTTTTAATGTGGGGCGTGATATTCTGAACGAGGTTGTAGCTCTCCATCTCAAAATACGTTTGTTCCGCATAGTAACGGGCCTCATAAATCAAGTCTTCTTCCGTGTAGTGCGATTCGAGGGCCTTGTAAAATTTGAGGCTTTGGTGATAGTTGCCCGTCTTATACGAGACTTTTTGTAAGCCCAGAATAGCCTCCGGCACGAGACGCGTTTTCTTGACCGAGCCTAAGAGATATCGATAAAGTCGGTCGGCACCATCATACATTTTCAAGTCATATTGGCAGTCGGCGAGCATATACACCACATCTTCAAACTTCGAAAATGTCGGGTAGAACTCCATCACGAGAATAAGGTCGGCCGTGGCACTCCAACAGTGGTTCTTATGGTAGTCTTTTGTAGCGGAACTGAAAAGCCTCTTGGCCTCCCTCTCGATCTCCTCTTGTACGGTCTTGTCGACGTCTCCTTCTTCATCCCAGGAGTCGACCGTTACTTGTGGGCGCGCACACACCGGCGTATTGATTTGCAAAAGGACGACCAGAGTTATCAACAACGATGTCAGGCAAAAAACACGCATGGCTGGTTACTTGTCTTCTCCTTCCTTTTCCTGTTTTTCTTTTCCTCTCTCCAGGTCCTTGAGCATGTCGGTGAGAATGTCATCTACATTTTCCCGACTTTGTTGCAATCGCCTAAGCGCTTCCTGCGTTTCCTGAGGGTTGCCCCTTTTCACGGTCGGCTCGGGGCGGCGATATCTCTTCGGGAAGAAAGTATAGGTCAGGCCGCCGAAAAGCTTCCAATCAGCATACTCATGGAGTGGAGGGGGATAAGTCTTCAAATCATGGCTAAAACCGATATCAGCGCCCACGTCCAGCACCAGTCTAAGCGGCATGCGAAACTTGAAACCGTGTGTCAATCGCATTGAATTGTCACGAAAACTAACGGCGCTATTGTTGAAGAATATTTCTGCACTGTATTCGCTGTAGAAAATGACGGCACGAACAGGGATCTTGAAGCCTAGTCTTAAAATCAATTGATCCGTACTTTTGGTGGGCAGAATAGTTCCCACATTGTGATCGAGATAACCAATGTTCATGTTGACCTTCAATGGAATCAAGCCCGGCAGATGCAACGAAGCGATCCCCATGATACCCCAACTTATCCGGTTGGATGAAAACGGGTCAAAAGGAACATTGTGATTGGCGGCCGTCGGCAGTTTAAGAACTCCCTGCAAAGCTGTTCTCACTCTACGTCCCGCCCACGGCGTTTGCCATTTGATCCCCAATTGCACATCCCCGGGACGTCCGACCTTGTGCTCCTGATCATCCTGATAGGGCACGAACTGCGTGGTCAGCTCCAAAGCGCGGGCCAAACCATAGGTTGCACTGACCGTCCACGTATGATTATAGACCCGGGAAGAACTGCCTCCCCTTGAAAAGGTGAGCGCGTATGAATTGAATACGAACGTTCCCGTGGGAACGGTTTCTGCCGCCTGAACACGGAGTGTCCCACGCCCGCCGGCAAGGCCGGTTTGCGCGAAAAGAGATTTTGCCGGCCCACCAACCACGGCACAGAAAGCAGTCAGTACAATAACTGTCCAGCTTTTCATCGTTCCTCAAATAGATCTAACCAGGTGATGAGCAAAATCGTTCTATTCCAATTCGAAAAAAGACATGAGTTTCAAGAGTTGTGCCAACCTGGAAACAATATTAACAACATACGATCATAATCTAAGATTGCGTGTGATTTTTACACAAAAAAGATTGAGGTTTGCAGGCTTAAAGCCCAGCGGCCTGACGCAAAGATACGGTGGCAACGACGAAAGCGGTCAAAAATCAGTCACCCGTGTGGCAAAAAACAGACACTCAATTCAAATTAGGTAGACCTGCGAGCCTCCTACGTTCATTAAACTTTCTCTCAATGAATAAACCAAGTGGGTATGTCACCGAGACCATCAGCGCACCCGCGATAGCGTCTGCTGCATAATGATAGTTCAGGTAGACCGTGGAAAAAGTTAAAGACACGATCAGCGGCATGAAGAGCAGCCCCAGACCCTTGTGCGAACGAAACATGTAGATCAGGACCACCCACATGGCCGAAACATGAGAACTTGGGAACGCGGCTCCGGAGATAGCAGCTCCAGCCTGAATCCGCAGGACCATGGTATAAAAAAAGCCAAAAGGTCCTGTTTCGTCGAGCAAGAACGGCAATGTTTCTCTGGGGCCGCGTGCCGTTAGAAACAAGTAGGATAAATAACAGGTGTACATCGTCAAAGATAGATTGAATACAAAAGAGCGAAGAAATGCTTTGTTGCGGCGTAGGCAGAGAATCAGCACACCCAGGGGCATGATAAGATAGTACGACCAGTACGAGAACGCCATGAATTCTGTCACGCCGGGGGATGCAAAGCGCCTCAGATAGCGGATCGGGTAGTCGCCGAACAAGACGAGGTCCCAATGGATAAGATGTTTTTCGAGCCAAAACGGAAAAAGGAGATTGATAACCAACGCAATCTCCTTGAACATGAAGGTAAAAAGAAAAAGCGGGTAGATTTCCTTCAAGAATTGAACCACTTTGGATTGGGTTGCACGCGTCCGATAGAGTGTGTAGACCAGCAGTGCCACCACGGTGAGGTTGCCCAGTATGAAGTAATGCCATTGCGCTACACGTTGATGGAACGCCAGAATCAAAACCGTGACGATGGCGATATAAATGATGGTGGCGAGATCGATGAGTGTCAGAAAAGAAAACAGCCCGTCATTCCGACGTAAATCGACCGAGGCTGGCGCGCTCTTGAGTTGTAACCCTATATCTTTTTCCAAGGAAAATGATTTCGATTTGATTTCAGCACATGCTTTGCATTGTTAGAACGTCAAAGGTAGCCTTCCTGAGCACAAGATACAAGCTCAATTTGATGCCACTCGCTGAAACTCTTCGAAACATTGATACCCGAATGCCTTTGCCGCCTTGGACTGATCTGGCTCGCCATACCACGTACGAAGCCCCTCCTGTTTGGCTTTCCACAAACAGTCCCACTTGAAACGCACTATCGTGTGACTTGGACCGAATTCCAGGTGGCCAACATAGGCAGAGCAGGTGGACTTGGCTTCAATGTGCACATCCGTGATAGGCTCGTTGGGGAATTCTTCCAGCAATTTCATGAGAACTCTCAGAACCTTTATGCGCGGCGCACCCGCTGGATATTGAATTAAGTCTGACGGTTTGTCAGCACAAAATTGGTCGACAGCCGCCTTGAATGATTCATCGGCATTACTGTGAGCAAGGAGTCTCTGGAACTGTTCGTCAATCATTTCGCTAACCTTCGTTGTTACACATGATGAACGGCGATTTACCCCGTAATGGGGATTACCCTACCATTTTATATCGGAAGCTTTACGTGAACACAGAAACAACATATGTGCCATAACCCTTTCCGGTTTTGCCCAATTGCCAAAAGATGGCTCTCCGATTCTCTGGGGAATCAATCATACCGACGTTGCTATCACTCAAGAAATTCGCTTCGAATGGCTTAAAATAGCGTCAAAATCTACGAAGCGCACCGCGTAATTTCCGGAGAGATGTTTCAGACCGGTAGGCAGCGCCTACGCTGCTCCTGCCCTCAGGAAGGCCTTTGTAACGGCCAAGCTAACGTGTGCCCGGGAGCGACGGTAACGAGAGCTACTTTATCGGGAAGACACGTCAAGGACTTATCGTCTTTTATCCCAGAATGTAACCTAAGAAGCCTGTGATTCCTTTGCAAACAAAAATAAGTTTCTTATCCGTCAAGCGACAGGTGACTGGTTCGTCTACCCTTCATATGAGGGGCTGGCTTAATTTCAACAGGGAGATACAGAAAGTGAGGACGCCCCGACGCCTCATGTGTTTGAACTCCTGGTTGGCTCGATTTTCAGCTTTGAGGATAACGACGCTGATCTGACTAGCCAGTCATACCTGTCAAGGCGGTTACGACGAACGCTGCAAGACCTTTCTTATTTCCATTTTCGGTGAGACGCCACTTGCCGTCTTGGCAAAATAGGCACTTTGTCTGAAGCTCTCATATCGATCGAGGAGCGCCAGAGGTCTCAGAATTCTACGGTGATTTCGTTTGTAGGCTTGCTCAACATTGGCACTCGTGAGAAGCCCAGGCCAAACAGAATTCCCGCTCAAGGCGTGTAAGATGACTGGTTGGAGCGCAGGTGCGCGCAAGTCCAGTAGCTCGCTGCAAATGAGGCCGACAAAGTCCGAATCCTCGTGCTTGCGCGTTAGCAAGTGCTCAAAGATTTGGCAGACTGGTTCGAATTTACTGTTGAAGTGCAAGGCAATTTGTACCAGAGCCGTACCTACGGCAAGCCGGGAGAAGGGATTCGCTTGTCCGTTCAACAGGAACGATTCAAGCAACCCCAAACGGTGCTTCCCTAACAGAAAGGGTATTTCCCACAAGTCTCCATCCAATAAATCGTTCAACCAGTAGTCCACAAATTCCTGGCGCTCGCCAAGGAACTCGAGCACGAGGCCCAGGGATCTCTCGGAGCGCAGATGGGCCAGGAGATAGAAGGCGTGTACCACGATAAACCACTCCGTGTTGCGCGGGGGCTTCGTAAGATTGAGGAATCCCTTCTCGACCAGTTTTGCCTCGATGATTGCCTCTAAGTGAGGGACTACCGCCGGTCCGCAGGCCACGAGTTCTTCCAGGGACTCATTCGAAATCGAACAATCGTGGTGGTGCAATTCCTCAATAAGACGCGCGAGAAGAGACGGGTCACGTGACCTAAAGCCAGTCTGCTTCATGATTACCTCCATTCCAGATCATCTACCTTGTTATCGATCCCGACATTGCAAAGCTGTAGGCCAGAGAAGCAGTAGCAAATGATGTCAACCGGATGTCTATCAGGGATGAAAACGCGTGGTGCAAAAGCGAATTAGTCCATCCATGAACGGGATGGATTCGTCATGGGGCTTACACTAAGCCATGCAAAAGGCCTGTGGCCATGAATGGCTTGAATCCCCTATTCCTGAATTATTACACTATTGCGGCCGATTTGCAGAAATATATTTCAAAAGTTTCTTTAGTTTGTAAACGAAGGACCTGCAGAGAGTATTCCGCGATCACACCTACCATTCGACTTTCCAGATAACGTCCAGCCCATTGTCTCCCTGGCGGTCACTGGAGGCCTGCAACAGCAAATTGAAAAGCCACAGCTTCTTCGGTATTTCATATTCCAGCTCGACGATTTGATTCCCTTCGGCGCTAAAGTCCTGGCTGACGCTTACGAAAACCTCAGGCGTGACATATTTCCCCACCTTAACTTTCGAATTCCTCAGACCGCCGCCGCTTTCAATTTGAATGACATCCAGACCAAATTCGCTGCCTAATTTATTAGACAATTGTTTGAGAAGCTGCCCGGTGACCAAACCCTTGGCGCGGGCATTCAGTCCGTTGTCTTGTTTGATTTGGTTTTTTTGGCCCGGTTCAAGATCGCTAAATGACTGTCCAAAGAGAAGAATCGAAACAACGTCTGTCTGTTCCGCCGGCGTATCATCGAGGGTAAAACGAAACTGTGGAAAATCGAGCGTGCCCGTGATTAGGACTTTGAACTCATGTTTCTCAGGTTTCGTGTCCGTGCCGGGACTACCACGTTCCGAGACAATCGTGGTGGCTTCCACGTGCAATTCCGGATTTATTTCGGGTCCGCCGTCGAAAACCAATTCACCTGTCTGGATTTGAAACCGGTTGCCAAACAATTTATAGAAGCCGCGCAGGGTGTTGCATTCGCCAAACACTTCGATCTCCGGAGACTCCTTCACCGCCTCGAGGTCGCATTCAACCTCTATGCTTGCATCGGAGCTGCGTATCCAGACGTTGCGAGGCATAACCAGAGCCAATTCTCCGCGTAGGTTCTTGTAAAAATCTGTTTCGGTGAACACGGCTTCTTTGACCTGCCTTTGCTTTAGAAATCGCAGTGCCCCTAGGGAATCAACCACCTCTGAGTCAGGCGGTATCACAAAAAAGGGTCGATCCGTCAACACCACGGCTGTCTCTTCTTTAAATTCTTCATAATAGATGCGCGCCTGATCGATCAACAGGTCGCCTGAAAAAGTGGGGGACTGAACGCTGCCGGAAATCGCCACCGTTCCCAGTGCACGACCACTCATCTGATTGTTGTTGAGGACTTCAAAATGTTTGACTTTGAACTTGACATTGAAATCCTGCAGCCCCTGTTTTGTGAGTGAAAGTTTCCCCTGCAGAAGTTGAACATAACCACCACCAGAACGCATATCGAATTGTTCAAAAACCACATCTTTGTCCTTGAGCTGCAGCGTGATATTGGCCTGGGTGTACGTGGTGCCAAGTTCCGGAATCCGGCAGCCGCCATCCACCAGCTTGATTGGCCCGACGCCCCGCAAATCCTCTAACGTATTGCTCAGGCTGACATCTGCCACCAGTTTTCCGTGAATGTCGTTAACCCCCTTTAGAAATGCCTGCAGGAATGACAGATCCAAACCCCTTGTGCTGACGTTCATGTTCAACTGTTCATCCGTTGGTAGGTGAAAGTTGAATGGGGAGAAGGACAATTTGACCGGCAGGCTGCCGTTTGTCTCCAACAGGCTGTCACTGGCGGCCTGGCCGAATGAGCCATTCCAGGTCAATAGATTATTTGCCAGATCAAGAGTCCCGTTTAGCCCGGCAAAGGGTACATGAGCATACTTGCCTGAGCCGAGTGAAACCTCCAGATGGACCTTTGGCTGGCTAAGAATGCCTCCCACGTGAGCGCCTAGGTTCAGCCTGCCTTCCAGGTCAATGTCTTGAACGGCATAGCGTGAGAGGCGCGAGATGTCGACATTGCTGGCCGAGATATTGATATCATTTTGTCCCTCCGGAGCCAGGACGCCCCAAAACGCCAATTTCTGGCCGGCGTAGACCAGCTCGAGGCCTGACAAATCATAGCTGGCGTCGCGCACGGTGATTGTGGTGGGGTCATCATTTTTGCTCCAATGCTGGTCTATGACGCCGAGTTCGAGGGTGTTGACGACGACTTCAGTAGCGCCAGCTTGTAGCCTGACGGTGCCGTCGGTTGCGAACGAATATTGGTCGCCTTGTTTCATGCTAAGGCCATAGTTTGCCACCGAATCAGCATATTGGAGATCAAACGATGAACTGTCAATCCAGGTGCGATTCGAGGTCAACCCGGTCAAACCGCCTGACAAGTTAAAGCGCTTCGAGTCCGAAATGACTCCGGTCCCCGTGCCCAGGAAACTGGCGATTTCGTAGGCCCCTATCCCCAGTTGCGACAAGGCAGTTGTAACCTGTACTTGCAATGAGTCGAGCTTGCCATTGAAGGCGATGTCGAGGTGGCCACGGCCGCGAAGCGAGTCCATCGCTACAATGTCAGACAGAAGAGAAAAATCATCAAAATCAGCTGTAAGATTAATATGGTTGTCCTGTGCCACCGCCATGCTGCCCCGTGCCGCAATTCTGCCAAAACGTGAAAAAATCTCAAATTGCCGAATGTCAAGCTGGGCATGGGCGAAATCAAAGTTGAAGTGAGCCGAATCCAGCGCAACCGCATTCACACTAGAGGGCAAGCAGTCAATCTTCAAGGTACCGGCCATATCTTGTACCGAACTACCACTGCCACGTAAAGCCAGCCGGAGATTGAGATTGCTGGATACGCGGCCTACCAGGTCATAGCGACCAATATCGAAATGGCGCAGATCTCCGTTCAGGTCGTATGTGATCGCATTCTGGCCGAGTACGAACGCACCGGTCACCGTTGAACTGGCGCCTTCAACCCCGACTGTCAGGTTTGAGGAGATGCTATCGCCGGCCATTGTCATTTCTATCTGTGATGGCTCGATGCAAGTTCTCCGGAATCGACTCGAATCGACCGTTGCCGCGAAGCGTCCGTAAATATCACGTGGTTGCAGACCTCTGCCTTCTAACTTGAAATCCAGGTTGAGATCACTCGCAAGCGTGTCGTTCCGGGTCAGGGCTCCCAGGTCAAGATGTTGAACATCGGCTTCTAGGTTGTAGGACAAAATGTCTTTGGCAAGGTTCAGATTGCCGTTCAAATGCACCAGTCCACGTCCGATAGAGAGGGTGGATTCGACCCTCAATTCGTTCATCGGGCCCTGTAGCGCCAGCTCGAGTTTCGGATTGCCGTAGAGGGTGAGTTCGGGCATGATCTGGCGCACGTCATCCAGCGAAATCGGGGTTCCCTTCAACACAAGGTCGAGGATCGGATCCTCGAAATGCTGCCAGGTCAGATCGGAACGGAGTGCCGTCCGATCGGTATCCAATTGCAGGCCATGAACCGCCACGCTGTCTGGACTGTAGCCCAATTCTGTAAGTCTTGTCCGTACTTTGAAGTTTGGTTCCTCCGTTTCAAATGAGAGATTTTCCAAAGCGACTTTGACTTGACTGTTCATCAGCCAGATACCGGCATCAAGGTTGAGACCCGCAAGCCGTTTTGGCAGGGGGGCGTCGTTGAGGGGGTGAGAGTGAATCTGGACGTCTGCATTCACAATCCGGATGCTTGGGGCCGCAACGGCCCAGCCACCCGCTTCGCCCTCGTCGGCTGGCGCTTTGGTTGAGTCTTCCGTTTGATCTAGTTGCAGGATATTCCAGTCGAGATTCTCATCTTGAACCAACGTTAGTGCCGGGGCACTTATGACGATTTGTGACAGCGTGATTTGCTTGCGCAGCAGAGGGATGAGTTTGTATCTTAGATCCACGCTTGCCACCTGGATAACCGGGCTGCCTGCATGCTCAAGCTGGATATTCTCCAGTTTCAAATGACGCCAGAGGGTGCCCTCGAGACTGCCGATTCGAAGCCTGCCGTCTATCCTGGCACTCGCCAATTCGATGACTTTGTCTATCAACCAGCGCTTGAACAGGTTCGTCTGCGTCAGACCTGCTACTCCGACGATGACGAGAAAAATGAAGAGCAAAAACCATGTGCACACTTTGACGAATCGGGTCATCCTGGACATCTCTTCCTAGCGTTGTGTCTCAATCTTGCGCAGCAGACTGCCCGGCTGGTCAAAACGCCTGGCCAATGCTAAAGTGAATTTCATAATTGTCGCGATCCTCCTCCTGCTTATTGACCTTCCAGCCGAAATCTATTCGGAGCGGTCCTACCAACGTATCATAACGCAAGCCAGCCCCGATTGCGTAGTGCAAATCGGTCAGGTCGAAACCATTCCACTCACGCCACACGTTGCCATAGTCAAGAAACATGGCCGCGGAGAATTTCTTAAATAGATTCGGCCGCCATTCGAAACTACCCTCCAGCACACTGTTCCCCCCAAGCGGAACGCCGGTGGAATCTGAGGGACCAAGACGTTGACGGCCCCAGCCACGCACCGAAAAACTGCCTCCCGAAAAGAACCGTTCCTCGATCGGAGTTTCGCGCGTTCCGCGCGTCGGCTTCATTGAGCCCACGCGAATTTTGGTTGCGAAAATGCTACGGTGGCTGAGTCGAAAATACTGACTGTGCTCAGCCGAAAGTTTGATGTACTTGAACGGCGTGCGCAGGAAACGCCCTGCTTCCTCAAGCACAATATTCGATTTGCTGCCACGCGACGGCGTGAAGATTTGGTCGGAGGAATTGTGAATCAGGCCTGCGCGCAGGATGCCTTTGTTATAAAGATTTTGCAACTCAGGGGCGACGCCGGTGCCTTTTACCTCCACCGTATCGCGTTCGACGGAGGCGGTAAAAAAAGCACTCGCTCTAGCTGTCAGCCTGCGGCTCAATGTTGTTTCAGCGCCTATCCGCCGAACCTCAAATGCTTTCTCGTCTCTCCAGATAAAAAACGGTTTGACGATGAGATCATTCCTATTCGAAAGGAAATACGGTTGGCTCAGCTCCAATTCAAGCTGCAGGGGCAGCAGGTCGGTCGAATGCTTAGCTCTCAGTCGGAGGATGCGCGCGCCTCCCAGAAAATTGCGGTGCCGCCATTGCGCAAATGCCCGGAAGGATTCTTCGGAACCGAAGCCCAGGCCAAACTTAAGCGTTCGCAGCGTCGCTTCCTTGACGCGAATATCGACCGGTATTTCTACAGGTTGCTCCTCCAGATTCGCTACCTTGAGGCTTACAAACTGAAACAACTCGAGACGATAAACCTGGGTTTGCGCATTCACAAGTTTCCTCTGCTCAAAGCGCTGCCCACTGGAGAATCCCAGACCTCGCCGAATTGCGCTGTCAGAAATGTGGTCGTTGCCGGTGTACGAAATGGGCCCAAAATGGCAGAACGGGCCTGGTTTCAGCAGCCACTCCAGACTGACCCGATGGGTTTTCTTGAGCAGTAGAGGCTTGACTTTCACTTCCACATAGGGATAACCATTGTCGCTGAAACGCTCAAGAAGCTTTTGGTAATCCAGTTTCAGGTCGTCCTCGCGATAACGTTTCCCACGTTTCAAGCGCAATTGTCCCAGCAGTTTCCTGGCCGTGAGGCTGTGAACCGCAGCCGGTGTCAGGACGACGTTCACCGTTTCGACGAGCGTCGGTTCTCCCTCCTCAATATGAATGACTATCTTTACTTTGTCGCTGGCATCATTGAAGGTTACTTTGTAGTCAGTCACGTGTGCTTCAAGGTAACCTTCCCTATGGTAGAATTTCTCGATCCGGAGTAAATCCATCAGGAAAGTTTCTTCATCGTAGGGCGGTAAACTGCCAAAGAGTGAATACCATGGCTTTGTTTTGGTATTGATCGCCAGTTTGAGTTTGCCGCCGGAAACCTGGTGGTTGCCTTTAAAAGAGATGCTCTCAACCCCGGTGCCTTTACCCCGGGCAAGAGGGACAACAAAGCAGAGCAAGAGTGTGGGCAGAAGCTTTCGGTAAAAAAAATTCAATGTCGGGCGCAGCGTCCTCGTCTCGCGTATACGGTTCTTAGTGATTGACCCCAAACTATTTCGAGAACATGCCGTTGAACTGTCGCTCACTGCAGGTTCAACCAGGTTGTGCACCAGACGTCTCAGGCTAGTTTGTGGACCTAGCGTCAATCATTACTTAACCATAGCATATGCAAGCGAAGGTAAGAAAGTTCGAATTGAGCAGGTTAAAAGATTGCCTCAATACTAAAAAAAGTAAGGGGAACAAGCAAGGCAAAATTTTGGTTCAGGGCGGCGTTTTTGCAGAACCCAGTCTGCCCAAACTTGCCAAAATATGTGCGGGCAAGAGGGAAGTTGAGGGCCACAGCATGGAGGCATTGCCTATTTCCGGCAAAAATAATTTGTTTCTTGCGCCCTTTTTCTTACATTGCCATGTTTTGCCCAAGAAATCATAATTTGAGCTAAGACTCACAAGAAAGGTTACGAAAGGAATCAGGATGAAATCAATGAAAATAGTCGCTCTGATATCCGCACTGCTGACGATGTCAGCGTGCACACAAAAGTCGGAGAAAAGCGAACTGATAACCCCCGATGAAAAGATAAGTTATGCCCTCG
>Ga0114931_10009068_pt1 | contig 11959 bp, 10 predicted proteins | sample 2SBtaG_FD_89579 | JGI IMG/M metagenome (GOLD analysis project Ga0114931, IMG submission 89579) | Deep subsurface microbial communities from Kolumbo volcano to uncover new lineages of life (NeLLi) - 2SBTROV14_V59a metaG | ecosystem: Environmental > Aquatic > Marine > Volcanic | place: Kolumbo...
AACTGCTGTATGCCTTCAATCTCAACTACGATAAGTGGGAGCTGGACCGCTGGTCCGTGTTTCTCGACAGCCCCATGGCCATCGAGGCTACCGAGGCTTACCGCCGTCACCGTGAGCTTTATGACCGTGAAGCCCGGGTGCTACAAAAGGGGAGTGGCGGTACTTTCATGCTGCCCAACCTGCATCTCAGCCGCAACGCGCAGGACTCCATCGCCCTCAACCGCATTCGCAGCGGCGCCATCATCATCGCCGGCAGCGGCATGTGTTCCGGCGGCCGCATCAAGCACCACTTCAAGCACAACATCTGGCGCGAGAACTGCCATGTGCTCATCGTTGGTTTTCAGGCCCGCGGTACCTTGGGGCGGAGTCTGGTGGACGGCGCCAAGGAGATCAGCCTGTGGGGCGAGACGGTGTCCGTGGCGGCCCAGATACACACCGTTGGCGGCTTTTCGGCTCATGCCGATTGCCGTGGGTTGTTCGACTGGTATGACCATTTCCAGGGACGTCCCCCGCTCGCGCTGGTGCATGGCGAGCCCGAAGCCATCGAGGCCCTCGCCGAGCGCATCAAGACCCTGGGGGTGGAGAAGCTCTTCGTTCCCGAACGGGGTGACAAACTCGACCTGGTGCACATGAAGCCGGCCTGATGGACCCGGTCAAACAACAGTACGAGCGTTTTCCCTATCCTCCCGTCAGTGCCCTGGCCCTGCCGCGCCGCGGACAGGGACAGGGGTTGCAATATGAGCGCGCCGTAGAGGTGGCACAACAGCATGGGCTGGATGCCGTCACCCCCGCCACGCATGCGGGCATCCGCATTTTGGTGGCCGGTTGCGGCACCCTCGAGGCGCTGCTGGTGGCCCAGGTCCATCCCCGGGCGGCCGAGGTGGTGGCACTGGATGTCAGTCGCCGCTCCCTGGATGTGCTGCAGCGTCGCCTGCACTGGGCCCGTACCCGGGACCTTATGCATCTGGCGCCGTTACGGGGGCGCGGCATGGCGCCGGTGCGCAGTGTGGAGGCGGACGTGCGCCAGTGGCAGTCTGATGAAGACTTCGATTACATCCTGGCCAACAACATGCTGCATCACACCGAACAGCCGGCCGCCACCCTCCAGCATCTGGCCGGATTGTTGAAACCGGGCGGGGTACTGCGCATGGTCACTTATACAGCCATGAGCCGTTTCTGGCTGCAACGCAGCGGCGACTGGCTGCGCTGGCACGGTCTGGGGCCCGACACCCCGGGGTTGAAACGGCGCGCTGTCGAGGCGATCGATGAACTGCCCCAGCCCCATCCTTTGCGAAGCTGTTTCGAGGCCCATAGCGAGACGGCCACCACGGCGGGGCTGGTGGATGCCTTCTTCCACGCCTGCGAACGGCCGCTGACGCCGCTGCGGTGGCAGCAGGCCAGCGCGTCTGCCGGGCTGGAGTGGCTGGGGGAGACTCAGCCGGTCGAGGCGCGGGCCGATTTCCTGGTCGAGCTGCTGCCCGCCACGGCCGCGCTCAGTGCCTGGCAGCGGTTGCAGGTGCTGGATGACGTTCTGGAGTTGAACACCAATCCAGTGTGGTGGTTCTGCAAACGAGACACGGCCGAAGCTGTTGCAGGTGATGATGCCCCGTTCGCCCGGGAGGTGGAGTCGGCGGAGCCTGATGTTCAAGCAGAAGAATGGTATCTCCCCTCGGCCATCTGTTGGCAGCTGGGCCAGGCCCTGCGCCGGGCCGACGGTTTGTTGCAACAGGTGGATTGCTCTGCAGGGCAACTGCTTGCCGTGCTGCGCCGTGAGGTGGGGCCGCGGGTGGGTCGCGACGAACGGGAGCTGTTGGGGCTGACCATGGGGGAATACCCGGAGCAGGCGTTGTTGCGGGCGTCACCGCCGTTCGCGCCCGGGCAGTGGCGCAGCCTGCAGGCGCGGTTGGGTGATGTGCGGTTGAGCTATGCGGGGCGGCCGGTGCCGGGAGGCGACCTGGCGGCACAGGTCGAGTGGCTGCAGCTGTATCACGGCCCGTTGCAGGGGCGTATCGGCCCTTTGAAGGCTGAGCCGGCTTGATCCGCGTGTTAAGCTGTTCGGTCTTCCAAAGTTAAAGATGCACCATGCGTAACGAATACAAGAAACATGAAGGCAAGGGCGAACTGCACCAGGGCGATGCCCGTTCTGCCCCCTATCCGGTCAGCCGCCTCGGCGCCAATGTGGAGCTGGTGGATCTGGTGCAGCAGATCGCCACTGCAGACAGCCACATCAATACCCGCGTCTCGGCCAAGCTGCAGGTGATCGCCGACCAGATCCGCAACCTGCAGGAGGAGGCGCGCGAGGTGCTGGAGTCGGCCCAGCGCGACCAGGAGTTGCACCGCGCCCAGTGCAATTTCAAACGCATCCCCGGCCGTACCTATCACCTCTATCAGCGCGCCGACGGCAGCACCTATTTCTCCATGCTCGGCCCCAATGACTGGGGCGGAAAAGCACCCCATGAGTTCCTGGGCGGTTACCGGCTCGAGAACGACATGTCCTGGACGCCAGCCGACCAGGTCGACATGCCCGACGACAGCCGCGAGCTGGTCAGGCGCTTGTTGGACGAGCGAACCTGACCGATACTTGTCGTCTTGCCCCTTGTCGGGGTAATCATGATTGCCGGGTACAGTGATTGGGATGTTGTGCCGATTTCATATATTCATATCTTTGAGTTGAAATGTCATTGAACGGCATAGGAGGTGTTGGTGGTGTTGAACCATCAAACAGATAAAAACAGCTATGAGCTCATGCTCGGCTGGTTGCTGTTGGCGGCGAGCCTGCCCCTGCTTGCCTGGCAGGCCTTTCCCCAGAACCAGATCACTGTCCCGCCGTCCGTTTTCCTGGTGGCTCATTCAATCATGGAAATCTTTGCCGTGGTGGTGGCGGCGCTCATCTTCTTCGTCGTCTACGGCACCCGCGATACCATCCGCTCCCTGCGCACCGTGATACTTGGCTATGCCTTTCTGGGGGTGGCCCTGTTCGATACCCTGCATCTGCTGGCCTACGAAGGGATGCCGGCGCTCCTCACCGCCAACAGTGCCAATAAAAGCATCCTCTTCTGGCTGGCGGCGCGGGTGAGCGCCGGTCTCGGTCTGCTTGCCTATGTCACCCTGTCCATACGGCCGGTCAGGCATGGATTCAACCACCTTTTGGCCGTGATCGGCAGCCTCGTGGCGGTGACGTTGATCAGCCTGCTGTTCCTGCTGGCCCCCGAGCACCTGCCCGCCATGTTCGTCAAGGGGGCGGGGTTGACGACCTTCAAGGTGGTGACCGAGTGGTTGATATTCGGTTTCTACCTGGGCACGGCCGCCATCCTCTGGTGGCGGCGTGCTCAGATCGTCGGTTGCGATGTCAGCAGATTGCTGCTGGCATTGCTGTTGATGGCGGCGGGCGAATTGTTTTTCACCTTGTATGTGCGGGTCACCAGCACCGCCAATTTGTTGGGTCATGTCTACAAGGTGGTGGCCTACTACTTTCTCTATCGCGCCATCTTTGCCGAGGCGGTGCGCCAGCCCTTCCTGCAGATCCAGCACATGCTCAGCCACGATGAACTGACCGGCCTGGCCAGTTGGTCGGCCTTCAACGAGCGGCTGCAGCAGGTGCTGGACCGGGGCCGGAAAGAGGATACCTACGGCGCCGTCATCCTGCTGGGGCTGGATAATTTCAGGACCGTCAATGCCACCCTGGGGCATGATCAGGGGGACCTGCTGCTGCGTGGGGTGGCAGAGCGTATTCGTGCCGCCGTGCCCGAGTCGGTGTTTGTGGCGCGCTTCAGCGGCGACAATTTTTTTCTGCTGCTGGAGCAGGCCGATGTGGAGCAGGCCCGGCAGACGGGCGAAATGTTGTTGCAGGCCATGCGCGCTGAATTCGATCTCGGCCATGACCACATCACCATCGGCGCCAGCCTGGGCATGGCCATGTTTCCCAAGGATGGTGATTCCCCCGGTGCTTTGTTGCGCCATGTGGATGTGTCGTTGCAGCGGGCCAAGGCCGAAGGACGTCAGCGGCTGGTGAGATTCAGTCAGGAGCTGAGTGAATCCATCCAGCGCCGTGCCCTGCTGGAGTCCCGGCTTCGATATGCCCTGGAGCGTGAGGAGTTCAGTCTTCAATACCAGCCCAAGGTGGCGCTCAGCGACGGCCGCATCGCCGCCTGGGAGGCGCTGCTGCGCTGGCATCCTGAAGAATTGGGGGCGGTCAGTCCGGTGGAGTTTATCCCGGTGGCCGAGGAGAGCGGTCTGATCATCCCCATCGGCAACTGGGTGCTGTGTCAGGCCTGCCGGCAGATGGTGACCTGGAGCGAAGCGGGGCTGGATCCCGCGCCGATGGCGGTCAATCTCTCCACCCGTCAGTTTCGCCAGAACGACCTGCCCGAGAAGATCGCGGAGGTGTTGCAAGAGACCGGTCTGCCGGCGCGCCTGCTCAACCTGGAAATCACCGAATCCATGATTATGGACAACCCGGCCACGGCGGCCGAGATGATGGCCAAGCTGGTGCGGTTGGGCATCCTTATCCATATCGATGATTTTGGCACCGGCCACTCCTCACTGAGTTATCTCAAGACCTTTCCCATCAATTCGCTGAAGATCGACCGTTCCTTCATAAACGATATTCCGGAAGACGATAACGACGTCGCCATCGTGCGCGCCGTCCTGAGTCTGGGGCGCAGCCTGGGCTTTCGGGTGGTGGCCGAAGGGGTGGAGACGGAGGCGCAGCTGGCCTTTCTGAGCGCCGAGGGCTGCGATGAAATGCAGGGTTACCTGTTCAGTCGCCCTGTAACGGCACATGAGTGCGAGGAGTTGATGCGCACCGGACGGCGATTGGCATTGCCAATGGCTGATGTCTCCAAAGTGCGGAGCTGATTCCGTTCAGCCGGCCGCCGGCTCACTATTTTCGGCCAAATGGGGAAAAATCAATGGCAAAATGATCAAGGAATGGAATCAGGGGGTGCGGCGGGGTTTAGCCCGCATTTCTCACCACCCTTCTCGCCCTGGCGTTTTTTCTGGTAGCTGTCATAGCTGTCGCTGCTGCGCTGGATGCATTCATCATAAGCTGGCAGGGGCTGCTTCTGACATTCGATCTTTTGCCGGGCCTGGGCCGCGTCGTACCACTGCCGGTAAGTGCAGCCCTGCAGGAAGGCGAAAAGGATCAGCAGGGTTGCTGTCGTGATTTTTACAGGCCTGTCCCCGCGGGTTAGTCTTTGTTCTTCCTGAAGCTGACGACCTTCTTCAACGGCGACAGGTTAATCTCGTCGATCACCGTGCCGGGACGGCTGTCCAGGATCATCTTGATGGCGGCGGCTACATCAGCGGCCTCGATGTAGTTGGCGGCCTCCTCGCCATGGCTGAAATTGAGTTGAGCGAAGAAACCGGTCTTGACCATGCCGGGGTTGACGATGCTGACATGCACACCGCTGCCGCTGCACTCCTGGCGCAGTGCCTGGGCAAAACCGCGCAGGGCGAATTTGCCGGCGCAGTAGATGCTGCCCTTTTGCGTCCCTTCCAGCGCCGCCTCCGAGCCGATAAAAACGATATTGCTGTGGCTGAGTTGTTTCAGTTGCGGCATGAAGGCGCGGCAGACGAAGGCGTGGCTGGTGAAGTTGAGATCCATCAGTTTGTAGATCTGTTTGTAACTGAACTCCTCCAGCGAACCGAAGCGGCCCTGGCCGGCGCAGTTGATGACGGCGTCCACTTCCGGATGCTGTTTGGCCAGCTCTGTCAGCTGCTCGGGCAGGGCCTTGATATTGCCCAGGTCCATCTCGACAGCGGTAAAGTCAGTCGAGTCGATGTTGCACTTGGCAAAGTCACGGGCGACGCCGATGACGCGGTGGCCGTCGGCCAGCAGCCGTGTGGCGGTGGCGCGGCCGATGCCGGCACTGGCGCCGCTGATCAGGATGGTACGGATGGAGTCAGGTGTCGTCATGGCAGATAAACAGTTTTTCCCCGGGCATTAACTGTAATAGCTTTTCACGGCAGAATGCCAGCATGGCCTGTTCCAGTTCGGTCTCGTAAGAGACCATGGGCTGCGATTCGGTGAGCGGGCCGGCGAACAGTGTCTCCTGCGGATAGAGCTTCACCATGTTGCGGTAAAAGCCCTGCGGCATGCGGAAAGTACCCAGGCTTACCGAGTGCAGCCGCGCTTGATCGATGCGGGCGAAGACCTGTTCGAAAAATTCATCGTAACGCTGTTGATAGTCATCGCAATAGATGATCGGGTCGAAACGCAGCCCCACCGGCCAGCCGGCCCGTTGCAGTTTCTCCAGTGCATCGAGGCGTTTTGCCAGCGGCGGCGCCTTGTGTTCCAGAGTATCGGCCAATACGTTTGGCGACAGGCTGAAGGCGACGACGCAGTTTGGCAGGGCCTCCATCTCCAGCAGGCCGCGGATCTGGGTGCTCTTGGTACGCAGTTCCAGCCAGGCCTTGTCGAGTCGTTTGAACAGCGGCAGTGTATGTGCCATGAAGCCGGTGACCGGTTCCAGGGCCAGGCTGTCGCAGTCGTAGCCGGAAAAAAACCAGGCCGGTTCGTCCATCTCGGTGGCTGTCTGTTCGATGGCCGCGTCGAAATCCTCGTAGTTGACGAACAGCACGTAGTTGGCTGAACGGTACATGCCCTGTAGGAAACAGTAACGGCAGTCATAGATGCAGTTGAGCATGTGGGAAAAATAGTAGTTGCGTCGGCCGCCGATGTTGTAGCTCAGCGGCGCATCAAGCACGAAGTTGTCATGCTTGCGCGCCAGGATCAGGGCCGGGTGCTGTTTCTGCAGGCGGAAGTTCTGTGCCTTGGGATTGAAGACCTCGCCATAGCGTTCACAGCTGATCACCCTGGCGTCGGGAAAACGGCGGCGGATCGAGTCGACGCGCGGATGGTCGAGAATCCCCCGTTCGATGTAGAGGGTGCTGATCATGAAAATGTCACCGGCAGGGCGGTGATTTTTTCTTGCAATGCGGCGATGACCTGCTTGCTGTTGCGTGCCGCCTCGAACTCGCTTGTGGTCGGCGTGGCGCCGCTGAGGGCTTGCCAGCGTTGCAGCAGTCGTTGCAGCTGATGTTGCTGGGTGGTGCTGAAGTGCCAGTGCTGCAGGAAGGCTGCCATGGCCTCGACGGGTGGCTCTTGCTGCGCCAGTTGTGCCTCCAGTTGAGTGAGCTGTTTCAGTAGCGCATCGATGCTGTCGAGGCGGGCGCAGATGAGCGCCTCGGTCTGTTCGGCCGTTACCTGATGTGCCGGGTTGGCCGGGTTGTCCGAAATCACCTTCAGGACCTGTACCAGTTCGTGGCTGTTGAAGCGTCCGGCGGTGGCATAGAAACCGGTGGCCTCCATGTCGTAGGCGGCCTTGCCGGGATAGTCGGTCTCGGGCCGGTCCACGCTGATCAGTTCCACTGTTTCACAGGGAGGATTGAAGGGTAAGGGCGGGTACCAGGCCGTGCCTGCCGCATCACTGATCTTGTGTGCCAGTACCGCCGTGCCGATCTCCAGCCGGCCGTGGCCGGCGATGCCCAGATTGAGCCAGGAGTGTTTTGTGTGCGGATCGGCCCCCTGCAGGTAGGCGCAGGCCGCGGCGGCGGCGCACTGCCCGACGCCGGCGATGATCAGGCGCAGATGCCCGTTTTCATAGATGCGGAAGCCGTTTTCGCGCTGGCGCCCGTTGAGCTCGTAGTGCCGGATCAGCGGCTTGGCCTCGCAGGGCAGGGCGGTAACGATGTGAATCATCTCTTCGGGCCATGATTAAACCAGAAGAGATTTTAGCAAGCTTTAGGCGCTAAGTTTGAACTGCCCCACCCGCGCCTCCAGTCCGCGCGCCAGTTTGGTCAGTCGGCAGGTGATATTTAAGGAACCTCTGATTAACCCGCATTTCTCACCACCGTTCGTCGCGAGGCGGTTCAAGGGGGCGGCCTGCTTGGCGTTCGTGACAGAGGGTGAGCTGCGAATAGCAGCGAATGCCCGGCCAGGATGGCCGGGCTGGGCTTTGGGCGAAGCAGGGATAGCGCAGACCAAAGGCGCAGGCATACTTGACAGTCTGTCGAGTACTCCGACCGAGCGAACGCCAAGCAGGGCGTGCCATTGGGCCGTCGCAGTAGAAGGGTGGTGAGAAATGCGGGTTAGTCCTGATAAAGCGGCGCGAATTCGGAAATGAGTTGCTGATTGTTATGCTTTTTCGCCCCCTGCAGCAGGACGCGCAGCTTGTGCTGCAGCATGCGCTCGGCGGCCTGATGGTCCTCAGTCTTAAGCCCGCCCCGATTCAGACACTTGTTCAGGGCACGGATGCGGAATCGGTCCATGCCCCAGTGCTGCCGCGACAGCTGGTCATCGTGGCCACCGTGTTTGACCAGCAGGGGTTTGTCGCAATAGAGAACGGGGTGGTGGGCGGTGATGCGCAGCCACAGGTCGTAGTCCTCGCAGGCGGGCAGCTCTTCGTCGAACAGGCCGATGTCGTCCAACAGGCTGCGCTGGATCATGGCCGCCGAGGGCGAGATGGCGCACAGCGGCAGGCAGTGCTGAAAGATGTGGCCACCCGTCTTGGCATGCTTTTTCATCGGATTGACGCGCACCCCATTGCGGATCCAGATCTCGTCGCTGTGGACGAGCCTGTGGCCGGGCTGTTGTGCCAGCATCTCCAGCTGAGTCTCCAGCTTGTGCGGCAGCCATTCATCGTCCGAGTCCAGCAGGGCGATCCATTCACTATGTGCCTGTTTGATACCCAGGTTGCGCGCGGCGCTGACGCCGCGGTTGGGCTGCTTCAGATAAGTGGCTTCGGGATAGTGCTGTGTGACCAGTGCTTCGGTGTTATCGCTGGAGCCGTCATCCACCACGATCACCTCGTCGGCTGGGCGGGTCTGGGCGAAGACCGAGTCCAGTGCCCGTGCCAGGGTGTGGGCACGGTTGTAGCTGGGAATGATGACGGAAACCGTGTGCATCAGACGTCGATCAATGGTCGCAGCCAGCGGCGATAGAGCATGTCGGCCCGGCCCTGGAGGGTGGCGATGCGTTGTTCCAGGTCCTCGGTGAGTTGCGCATGGGTCTGGATGGTGTCCGTGGCCTCGGCAATCTCGTCGGCATGAATCCGGGCCCAGTCGATCACCATGTCAGCAGTCATCTCCACATGGCATTGCATGGCCAGGGTGTTGCCGATAACAAAGGCCTGATTGGTGCAGTGGCGGCTGGCGAGGATGTTGGTCGCCCCGGCCGGGATGGTGAAGCGTTCTCCGTGCCAGTGAAAGGCGCTGAAACGGTCGGGCAATCCCGCCAGCCACTCCTCGGCAGCCGGGTTGTGCTCTTTGCTGACTTCAAGCCAGCCCAGCTCCTTGACCGGGTTGGCCTCGATGCGGCCGCCCAGGGACTTGCTGATGAGCTGACCGCCCAGGCAGTGGCCCAGCACCGGCATGTCCTGGTCGATGGCCTGGCGGATGAGGTGCAGCTCGGCTTCGATCCAGGGCAGATCATCGTTGACGCTCATGGGGCCGCCCATGAAGACCAGCGCGGAAGCGGCTTCCGGGGCGGCGGGAACCGCTTCCCCCTCATCGAGACGGATCACCCGGAAGCGGATGGCATGACGGGTGAGAAACTCACCGAAGTAGCCCGCGCCTTCTGAAGCGACATGGCGGAAGATATAAATGGGTTTCATGTGGCCGAATTGTTCAAGTGTGATGGTTTAAGCGTCTATTGTGGCTTAACATGGTGGCCGGGTTCAATCAGTCAGTAAATAAGCAGAAGTAACGCCATGAGTGCCGACGCCATTGTCTTCTACATCTTTGTCATCTTCACCGGGGCCGCCCTGCTGGCCACCGTGGGGTTGTATGCGCGCCAGTCGCTGCTGGTGGTCTATATGGTGCTGGGAGTGTTGGCGGGGCCGTCGGTGCTTGGGCTGGTGGACGATGCCCAGGTGGTCAAGGGGATCGCCCATATCGGCGTGATCTTCCTGCTGTTTCTGATTGGCATCAACCTGCCGCCGCAAAAGCTGATGCAGATGCTGGGCAAAACCAGCATCATCGCCGGCGTCAGTTCGCTGCTGTTTATGATTATCGGCACCCTGTGCGGCATCGCCTTCGGTTTTACCCTGGCCGAGTCCATGATCATCGGTGCGGCGATGATGTTTTCCAGTACCATCATCGGTCTCAAGCTGTTGCCCACCACCGTGCTGCATCACCAGCATACCGGCGAGATCATTATCAGTATCCTGCTGTTGCAGGACATTATCGCCATCTTTATTCTCATGCTGTTGCCGGCGCAATGGAGCAACGGCCTGCCGGTGATGCAGATGGTGGGTATGGCCTTCTCCCTGTTGGGTCTGATCGCCTTCGCCTACCTGTTCGAGCGTTTTGTGCTGATCAAGCTGATCCGGCGCTTCAATCGCATCCATGAATACATATTTCTGATGGCCATCGGCTGGTGTCTGGGCATGGGCGAGCTGGCCGAAGTGATGGGGCTGTCGGCCGAGGTGGGTGCCTTCATCGCAGGCGTGGTGCTGGCCACCAGTCCCATTGCGCTGTTCATCGGCGATAACCTGCGCCCGTTGCGCGACTTCTTTCTGGTGATCTTCTTCTTCGCCCTGGGGGCCGGGTTCGACCTGGGTCTGCTGGGTAGTGTGTTGTGGCCCAGCCTGTTGCTGGCGGTGCTGGCAATGGCGCTGAAACCACTGATTTTCAGATTTCTGCTGGTGTGTTACAACGAGCCTGCCAAGGTGGGTATGGAAGTAGGGGTGCGGCTGGGGCAGATATCAGAGTTCTCACTGTTTATCGCCGTGCTGGCGCTGGAGCTTGGCGTGATCGGCCAGCAGGCCTCCTACGTGATCCAGCTCAGCACCATGCTGACCTTTGTCTTCTCTTCCTATTTCATTGTGGTGCGCTATCCTTCGCCCATCGCACTGTCCGATGAGCTGCGCAGGGATTGATGATGATTGATATGAAATTGTTTGACGCGGGATTGCTGGATGAATTGACCCGCCAGGCTCAGGCCTCGCCGCGGCTGCGCGCCAATCATAATGTGCACGCCCGTCTCGACGAGCCGGTGCAGCGCCTGTTTATCGCCATCGAGCCGGGCAGCTATGTGCGGCCCCATCGTCATCCCGAGCCGGAAAAGTGGGAGTTTTTCCTGGTGCTGCGCGGTCGCCTGGCGGCGCTGTTTTTTGCTGCCGACGGCAAGCTGTTGCGACGCGAGGAACTCAGCCCCGGCGGGGCGGTTTACGGCTTCGAGGTTCCGCCCAATACCTGGCATTGTGTTACGGCGCTGGAGCCGGGGTCGGTCTTTTTCGAGGTCAAACAGGGGCCGTATACCCCGTTGAGCGACAAGGACTTTGCCGCCTGGGCGCCGCAGGAGGGGCAGGACCGCAGCGCTGAATTTTGTGCCTGGTTGGCACAAGCCCGCCCGGGTGATCTGCCGCCTGACACCTGATGCTGTCGGCACCGCTACCTACCCCGATCCAGGAGATCCATGAGACGTCATTGGAACAGGCCGGGGTGCGGTTGTTGGTCAAGCGGCTGGATCTGACCCATCCCGTCGTCTCCGGCAACAAGTGGTACAAGCTCAAATACAACCTGCGCACCGCGCGCGAGCAGGGGTATGACACCCTGCTCAGTTTCGGTGGCCCCTGGTCCAATCATATCCATGCCCTGGCCGCCGCCGGACGCGAACATGGTTTCATGACCATCGGCGTGATCCGCGGTGATGAGCCCCGCGCCTTGACTCCGACGCTGCAGTTCGCCCGTGACAACGGCATGACGTTGCGTTATCTCAATCGTACAGACTACCGGCGCAAACATTCGCCCGAGATGGCAGCGCGGCTGCATGACGAACTGGGAGAGTTTTATCTCATCCCTGAAGGCGGCAGTAATGCATTGGCAGTGCAGGGGTGTGCCGAGATTATCAGTCAGATCGACCAGTCATTCGATGTGATCACCTGTGCCTGCGGCACCGGTGGAACACTGGCGGGCCTGGTCGCCGGTCTGGCGGGTAAAAACCGGGCGCTGGGGG
>Ga0114931_10009069_pt1 | contig 11958 bp, 14 predicted proteins | sample 2SBtaG_FD_89579 | JGI IMG/M metagenome (GOLD analysis project Ga0114931, IMG submission 89579) | Deep subsurface microbial communities from Kolumbo volcano to uncover new lineages of life (NeLLi) - 2SBTROV14_V59a metaG | ecosystem: Environmental > Aquatic > Marine > Volcanic | place: Kolumbo...
GCGTCTGTGTCTTCCCCCGTCGAAAGGAGGTGGTACGCATGGAGGACGAATGGGATGATCGGCGCTGGCAGGACGAAGATGACTACGACAGGTACGACGATGACCGAATCGCCCCGGACTGGGATGAGCAGCTCGACACGGACGGGATCGATGCGTACGAGGCCGCATTCCTGCGCGGCTACGAGCGCGAGGCGCGCCGGAGGATGGAAGCGTGACGCGCCGCGGAGACTAAGCGACCGCGATCTTCGTGAATGGCAAGCTCCTCATCCGCCTGCCCAAGAAGGGTGAGCGTAGGGCAAGACCTGCGACGTTCGGGCAGAGCAGGAAGAAGAAGCCGCCTTCGGGCACGGTGAGCGAGACGCCTCGAGAGCCGTAACGCCGCCAGATAAGTCTGAGCCCTGTGACGGTGAGCGTGTCCATGGCGGCGAGGAAGAAAAGCTCATTTAATAGTAGGTTGGAACTTAATAGTTGGTTAGAACGCCGTACTCATTCTTGCACCGCAGACCTTATAAGGGCCATCGTATTCCCCGCACGGATGGAAGGCACAACACGGATGGAAGGAACAATTAAGTGGTATGATCCTGGAAAGCACATCGGTTTCGTCAAGGGCGAAGACGGCAAGGACTACTTCGTCCATCAGAGCTTCCTCCCTGAAGGCTTCGTGCCGCGGGAGAACGACAAGGTGACGTTCGAGCCCACGGAATCGGAGCGCGGTCTCCAGGCACACAGCATCAAGCCGGTCTAAGATTCTCTCTTGCAGGTCGCGGTGAGAGCGACGCGGAACGCACCCTAGATGCTCAGCAGCCTAGGAGGCTCAGCAGATTCTTATGCGATTGCACGATGCGATTGCACGAGGTCCTGGCCCATAAGCGATATGCTCATGTGAGAGTTGAGGGAGTGGTTGACGAGACGCTCATCGTGACCCGACCGAACGGCATCTTTAAAAAAACTCCTCCGTCACTCGCAGCCATGACGCTCGTCGTGACTGGCTCCATCGGCATCGATGAGATCGAGCTCCCGTCGGGCGAGAGGCGTTCCGGCCTCCTGGGCGGCAGCTGCGCGTATTTCGCAGCGGCCGCGTCGTTCCACGGACCTGTGAGGATCGTGGCGGCGGCAGGGGACGACCTGACACGAGAGCAGCGCGCGACTCTTGAGAGGTTCTCCATCGACACCCGAGGTCTTGAGATCCGCACGGGCAAGAAGACCTTCCGCTGGGGCGGCAAGTACCTCGGGAACATGGATGCGCGCCAATCGCTCTACACCGAGCTGAACGTGCTCGGCGACAAGCCCGCGTCCGTACCGGACGCGTACAAGGACTCCGCATTCATCTTCCTCGCGAACATGAACCCTGTACAGCAGCGTGCCATGCTCGCCCAGTTCCCGAGACGGAGACTCGCAGTCGCGGACACGATGAACTTCTGGATCGAGACTGCGCGCGACGACCTCGAGCTCCTCCTCAAGGAGGTCGACGGCCTCGTGCTGAACTACGATGAGGCGAAGCAGTTCACGGGCAAGCAGAATGCTGTCGCGGCCGCGAAGCAACTCCTCGAACTTGGACCCAGGTTTATCGTCGTCAAGAAGGGTGAGCACGGCGCAATCGTCGTGCATCGTGACGGCATCGCCGCCCTTCCGGCCTATCCGGCCGAGACGATTGTCGACCCGACGGGCGCGGGCGACTCGTTCGCCGGCGGCATGATGGGCTTCCTGGCGGCGCACGCGGATGAGGATCCCGGCGCGTTCGGCGCCATCCTCCGCGCGCTGGCGCACGGCACGGTCATCGCGTCCTTCACTATCGAGGATTTCTCGCTCGACCGGCTCGCGCGCCTCACGAAAGAGGAGCTCGACGCGCGCTTCCAGGAGTTCGCAGCGATGCTCAAGGTAGAGTAGCTCAAGGTTGGTGTAAGCACGCGCTACCGAGTCAGATTCTTTCCAGCTTCTCGAGCAGCTCCGGGATCAATCGAGCATGCCGCACTTCAGGGTGGAAGAGGAGGCCGAGCGTCGCACCCTTGCGGAAGGCGTGCAGCGCCTTCTCGGAACGCGCAAGCGCTGCGAAACCGTTCGGTAGTGCGGGTACGCTGCGGTGGAGCGCGTACCCCTGGAAGGATGAGGGCAGCAGTTCGCTATCCCCTGCGATAGCCATCATCCCGATCTCCTCACCTTGTTCGAGCGACGCGCCGTGTGCGAGCGCGATTGCCTGCATACCGGCGCAGATGCCGAGGAGCGGCTTGTCGCAGCCCTTCAGGAACGACCAATCTTCCGCTCGGAACTCGTCGTCCAGCAAGGGGATCCCACTCAGGATAATCGCATCGTGTGCTGAGAAGAGTTCAGGATCCAGTTCAGTGTAGGAGATGACCCTGCATGTTCTCCCGGCTTCCGCGAGCGCTGCCACGATGGGCCTGACGTATTCAAGCTCGGCGAGCGGCTCGACGCAGAGGCTGACAAGGAGCACCTCGCCGTCCGTCGGCCGTCTCCATTGATGCGAGTTCGAGCTCGTCTTGACTGATTCGAGATGCGCCTTCGTGACATGCCACGTGCCAGCGTACTCATTGTACTCAGTCCGCGCCTCGTCGACGACGATGCGGCGAGGCCAGCCCGGCATCCACAAGGAGAGCGTCTCGAGCTCACCGCCTTCGCCAGCCGGACTGATGGCGTGCCGCTCCTGGAGGACACGGAGTTCTGCGAGATTCTGCTCGTCAAGACGGCGGCCGAGCCACGTCCGTTCCATCGGGTAGGCGGCGATGCTGGAGATTGCTATCTCGCACCTGGCCGCGACGAGTTCGGCGACGTGCTCCTGTTGGTCACGCTGCCAGAGAGGATTGAAGAGCGCGAGCCGGAGCTCGGCGCAGATCCGTTGGAACCTTGTGGCCTGGTAGACTGAGTCGAGCGCGCCGGTGACGATACCCTCGATGTGACGTTCGTGCTGCGCGCGCTCGATGAGCTTCCGGAGGTCGGCGAGCTCCACCTCCTCGACACCCGTACTCTCCTGGACGAGGAGCGGCACGCCCATCGCCTCTGCTTGGAGCGCGGTCAGATCGATGTTCGGCGTGTGGTAGAGGTAGCTCTCAGGGTTCTTGGAGCGGATGGTGAGCAGGCAGCAAAGCTCGTGGCCTGTGACCTGCGCGAGCCGGCCGGCCCACGCGCTGTCCTTCCCGCCGCTGAAGAGGAGCGCAAGCTTCATCCGGCCAGGAAGCGGTCCTGAGTTTTTCAAATGGATGGTCTGGTCGGCCCGTTGGTCGACCGCGGTGAAAAGGTCGAGCAGCGCTCCTCCGGTCACTGCGTTCCGGACTTCGCGGACACGCCGCGAACCGTGGCTGCTCGGCTGGATCGCTCACGGGTGCACGAGGCTCGGCTCACACACAGTCTACCACGTGATGGGTGCTGGAGCGCGACTGAGAGGTTTTCATCGCGGTCGATTGGGTCTTGCTCTCCTGGCTGATCTCGATCGTCGCGCGGAGGATCATGCGGAGGTCGCGGAGGATGTTCTTCGTGTTCTCGAGCGCGAGGAGCTCGTCCTTCTGCGTCGCCTTGTGCACAATCCGGGTGAACTGGTTGAGGCGTGCGATGATATCTTGATGGATGTCGATCGCCGCGCCCCTGTCGAGGCGGCTATAGGTCTTCATCGTTGCGAGGTAGACGTCATAGATATCCTTGAGATAGGTCCGGAGACGCGTCTGTGCTTCCGGGTCCGCGCGGTTGATGTCGCCGTCCGCTCGTTTGAGGTAATCGCCGATCCGTTCGAGGCTCCATGCCACCCGGTCGAGATTGTACGCGGTCGGGACGCTCACGTTGAGGACGTTGCTCAGCGCGGGGTTCTCGAGGAGGCTCCACATCGTCCTGGTGAGCAGGAGCTGCAGCCGGTTGACATCCTTGTCCCTGCTGCGCAACACATCGGCTGAGACACCTTCCTTGTTGAGCGCATCCTGGAACATGGAGCGGACCATCATGTCCGTCCGGTTGATCAGCGTTAGGGGCGCGATCTGACGCACGTCAATCAGGTCCTTGACGACCATCCGTGTCCTTGTCTGCTCGACGATCTCCAGTCCCGCTAGGTTGTGGACGAGCTCCTTGACGTCGTCAGCGATTCTCGCGAAGTTCTTGCATTCGAGGCTGATTGTCGTGTAGCCTGCCTTGTAGTAGCTCGTTATCTCGGTCTGGATGTGGCCGATGTCCTGCTTGTCGCAGGCGATGTGGGCCGACTTCTCGGTCTCGGTGCAGTGGCTCGCCATGATGACGATGCTGCCGGGCTTCTGCTCGAGGAAGAGCTCATCCCCTTTCTTGAGCTTCTGCTGCTCCACCCAGCCCTTGGGCAGGCTGATGACGTGACTGTTCTTCCCAAACTTGATAAGGCGTCTGGATTCCATCGTTCATCCCCCTAGCACTGGCGCGCTGATGTGCGTCCTCTTGGCGACCCGCTGGATGCTCTGGCGGATGCACCGCATTTGACCTGAAGCGACAGTCTCCGTGGGAGTCGTCGATGCGCACGTCGCGCCGGGTCCTTGTTCCGGAAAAGTATTGAAATTTTCGGAAAAGTTACAGTAAAGCATATACTTATAATATTGAATATATGTTATATGGTAAAAGTATATATTAATAAATGTTGCTCTTTCTACAGAAGGCGAAGGCAAGAACCCTCGCCAAGGGGGTGGGTAAGATGGATATGGACTACTGGAACTATGATGAGTTGGACATGGAGAGCCGGGTACTCCGTGGCTACGAGGAAGACGACGAGAGCATGGACGAGGCTGAGAAAGGATTCCTGAGAGGCTACCTCGGCATGGGCGAGATATGAATCCGGACGAGTACCTCGAATGGCAGCTCGCCACGGGAGAACTGCCGGACGAGGAAGAGGAGTGAGGCAGCAGGTGCCAAAACCGAGAGCGAGTCATGAGCATATTGCAGTTTCTCGAGAATGATAGTTTATTTCTATAAAGAAGACAAATAGATTCTCAATCCCCTGACCACAACCATTATATACCCTTCCGCATTCGTTTCCCGTAGCGTTTTCTCGTCGAGAAACGTCGCAGGTGAGTACGGTGGATAAACAGTCGCAACAGGATACTCCTGAGCAGGGCAACACAGAACCGCAGAGCGAGGTACCGCGCGAGGCGAAGCTCTCCGAACCGGCCCCGCGGGCCGCCGAGAATATCTACGGCGCGAACAACATCACCGTCCTCGAGGGTCTCGCAGCGGTACGGATGCGTCCGGGCATGTACATCGGCAGCACGGGACCCAGAGGCCTACACCACATGGTCTACGAGGTCGTCGACAACGCGATTGACGAGGCGATGGTGGGCTACTGCAGCAGCATCGTCGTGACGATCCACGAGGACAACTCGGTGACGGTCGAGGACGACGGCCGCGGCATCCCGACAGATATCCACGAGAAGTACGGCGTCTCGGCCGTGGAGATAGTCATGACGAAGCTCCACGCCGGCGGCAAGTTCGACAAGGACACGTACAAGGTCTCCGGCGGGCTGCACGGCGTCGGCGTCTCCGTCGTCAACGCGCTATCCGAATCATTGAAGGTCACAGTCCATCGCGACGGCAAGGTCCACTTCATGGAGTTCCGGCGCGGCATCCCAGTCAGCCCGCTCGCCATCGTAGGCGACACGGACGCAACGGGCACCACGGTCACATTCAAGGCCGACCCGGAAATCTTCACCGAGACGCTCGAGTACAGCGCGGACGTGCTCACCGCGCGCCTACGCGAACTCGCATTCCTCAACAAGGGCATTCGCATTACGTTCAAGGACGAGCGTTCCAAGAAAGAGGAGTCGTTCCAGTACGAGGGTGGCATCGTCTCCTTCGTCGAGCACCTCAACAAATCCAAGGAACCGATCCACCAGCCGATCTACCTCAAGAAGCAGAAGGATGAGATCGAGCTCGAGGTCGCGATGCAGTATACGACTGCGTACCAGGAGACGATCTTCAGCTTCGTCAACAACATCAACACGCACGAGGGAGGAACCCATCTGACGGGGTTCAAGACCGCGCTCACCCGCACACTCAACAAGTACGCCGCAGACAACAACCTTGTCAAGGGGACGGAGTTGACGAGCGAGGACGCGCGCGAAGGGTTGACCGCGATCATTTCGGTCAAGGTACCCCAGCCTCAGTTCGAGGGCCAGACAAAGACGAAGCTCGGCAACTCCGAAGTCAGGGGCGTCGTCGAATCCCTCGTCGGCCATGGTCTCGCGACCTTCCTCGCGGAGACGCCGTCCGTCGCGAAGGCAATCATCGAGAAGTCCGTCCAGGCCGCCAGAGCGAGGGCGGCGGCAAGAAAAGCGCGCGACCTCACGCGCCGAAAGTCGGCGCTCGAGTCGACCTCGCTGCCCGGCAAGCTCGCGGACTGCTCGAACAAGGATCCAGCGAAGTGCGAGATCTACCTCGTCGAGGGCGATAGCGCCGGAGGCTCGGCGAAGATGGGTCGCGACAAGGAGTTCCAAGCCATCCTCCCGCTCAAAGGCAAGATCCTCAACGTCGAGAAATCGCGACTGCACAAAATCCTGACCAACCAGGAGATTGCGACGATCATCACGGCTTTGGGCTGCGGCATCGGCGACGAGTTCGACGCTTCGAGGATGCGCTACCACAAGGTCATCATCATGACCGATAGCGACGTGGACGGCAGTCACATCACCACGCTCATCCTGACGCTCTTCTTCCGCTACATGAAAGAAGTAATCGACAAGGGCCACCTCTACATCGCACAGCCGCCGCTTTACCTTATCAAGAAGGGGAAGGCGAAGCGGTACGCGCGCGACGACAAGGCGCTCGAGGAGATCAAGGCAGAATGGGCGGTTGACGGCGAAAAGGGGCTCACCCTCCAGCGCTACAAGGGCCTTGGCGAGATGAACCCCAACTAATTGTGGGAGACGACGATGGATCCTGGCTCGAGGACTTTGAAGCAGGTCACAATCGAGGACGCGGTCTACGCGGACCAGGTTTTCACCATGCTCATGGGCGACGACGTCGAGCCCAGAAGGAACTTCATCATCGAGAACGCGAAGCTCGTCCAGAACCTGGATGTCTAAAATTCGAGGAACGGCTTCTCCGGGACGGGCGCTTCCACCGCGTTGCGCAGGTCTGCTACGAGATAGAGATGCATCTCCTGCAGCGACATCATCCCCACCTTCAGATTCCACACATCGGCAGGCCTATAGTGCTCAGGGACGAACGGATCTACAACCTCGTCGAGCCAGTCGTAGAACGTGTGGGACACGACGCCGCCGAAGAGCCGGAAGACCTCACGCGCGCAAGCCTTGCCGATGACATAGCCTTCTGCGTCGTCAGCTTCTGCGAGCCCGTACTCGAGCGGTGAGAGGTTCGTTCGTCGTAAGGGCCTGCTCTTCTCGAGCATGAAAACGGGTGATCGTTCGGCGAGCAGGCGCCGTACACGCGCGGTCGCCTTCTCATCTTTCGTATACGAATCATACGTATGCGAATCCCGCGGTGGCTTGATGATGACTGTGTGGTTGACGTCGTGCTTCCAGCCGTACGCGGTGAAGAAGAAGTGACCCAAGCGCCGAGGAGCTCATCTCTGACGACTTTCTTCTTCCCGTGCTGTACGCGAATGAACCGTTCATAGGATGGCTCCCTGCTTGTGCGGACTGGAGAGGATGATGTCCATCGTTGCGCTGTAGCCATCGCGCTCGGGGTCCCGCGAATCTTTAAATGCTTTGGGTCTGTCAGGGTCACGATAAGCATCTTCTAGTCGCGCTTTACTCTACAAAAAGCTCGCTTCCGGACACACCCAACCGACGAAAACCTTTTTAAATGACTCCCTGTTCGCGAATCGTACCATTTTACCTGCGCGCGGCCATGAGCTGCGGAGTCCGCTGTATCTAGGACGAGGGGTGCGGACGGCCCCGACGCGAGCGTCATGCTCACAGTTCCACAGACAACTATACAGGTGATATTCATGGCGAAAGAGAACAAGAGCGCCCCGAAGAAGGGGCAGAAGAAGGGCGTCAAGAAGGCCGGCAAGGCGAAGGGCAAGAAGAAGTGGGTGCCGATCTTCGCGCCGAAGAGCTTCGACGGCATCCCGCTCGGCGAGACTCATGTCGAGAACGCCGACTCCGCGGTCGGCAAGTCGATTACCGCGAACCTCATGAACCTGACGGGCGACATGCGCAAGCAAGGGGTTGAGATCCGGTTCGACGTCGTCAAGGTCCAGGAGGGCAAGGCGTATTGCGCGGTCACGGGCTACGAGCTCCTACCCAGCATGATGAAGCGGATCGTGCGCCGCGGCCGCTCCAAGGTGTCGGACAGCTTCATCGTCCGTACCGCGACTGGCCGGCTCGTCCGAATCAAGCCGATTATCATCACTGCGAACCACGCGTCGGGCGGCGCCTGCACGGCGATGCGCCTTGCCACCAGGCAGCGAATCAAGCAGCTTATCAAATCGATGAGCTTCGACCGGCTGGTGCAGGACCTCATCAACTTCAAGGTGCAGCGCGCTGTGAAGGACGAAGTGAACAAGACCCACCCTGTGAAGGGTGTCGAGATTAAGGCCTGCTTCCTCCTGCCTGAAGGCACGTCGGAGAAGCGTGAGATCCGCGAGGACAGCCGCGAGGAGGACTTCGTCGAGGTCAAGGAAGCGAGTCCCGAGACGGAGAACGAGAAGGAATCCCTGAAATCCGACGACGAGGGTGATGACGCGGCCGGAGATGGTGAGAAGGCCGACGATGCATCCGACGACGTTATAAAGGAGGAGACCGACGCGGCCTCCGGAGAGGACGACGCCAAAGAGGAGAAGGCCTAGTTCGGAACTTTTATATTCTTTCAGTAAACCTTTTTTTCGCAGGTGAGGGTGCATGGCGTTCGTCCTTGATTGGCAGAAGCGGCTTGGCTACAAGACTGATCCGTTCGTTGACCTCCCGCAGGGAAAGACAGCGGATTTCTTCGTCGACCGGGAGGCGGAACGCGCTGCCCTCAATCTCTTCGTCGTGAAGCAGTCCCGTTTCGGCCTGCTCCAGGGCAGCCAGTCATCCGGGAAGACGACGCTGCTCCGCTGGGTCGAGGAACAGCTCCGCGGCGGCCAGGTCCGTGCGCTCCTGCTCGACGGCTCGGTCGGCTATGATGCCTTCCTGGATGCCACAATCAGCGCCACGCTCAACCCGCTCGAGAAGCGGCTCCTCAAGCCGCAGGCGAAAGTGGTGAAGGCGGCGCGCGAGGACTTTCTGATCCACCGCATTGCCGACAAGCAGTTCATCATACTGGTGGATAACGCGCAAGGCCTCGAGAAAGAATCCAAGGCACTCCTCAAGCGTATCCTCGCGTCGTGCGCCGGCGCGCAGCTCATCTTCGCGGTGGAGCGCGCGCTCAAGGAGCACGAGGAGTATGGCGAAGACGCGCTCGGCCTCACCCTTGAGGAGATGGACAACGACGCGCTCATCGCGCTGCTGCGGCAGCGCATCGCGCTCGTTGGCGGCGACGGCACATACCCGTTCGACGAGGAGGCGTGCAAGAGGCTCATCGCCACCTCCAAGCGCAACCCGCGCAAGCTGCTCGTGCTCGCGCGCGAACAGGCCATCGAAATCTCGGTCAAGGGTCCCCCGCCGCGCCGGGCATCGAAGACCGCCCCGTCGGAAAAGGCCGTGCGAATCGGCAAGGCCACGAAGGCTAAGGGTCACGGCGACGACCAGGAGGAGACGGACGAGCTGCAGTCAGGGAAACGCCGCTGGCTCTCGTTCCGGTTCGTCAAGGATGAGGATGACCCCGTTATCCGGCTCGCGGGGGACGAAGAGCAGGAAGAGAAGCAGGCGGGGGCCGTCGCAAAGGATGCCGAACACGCAAAGGGAGGCGGTCGGACGCGGAAGGCGGCTGATCGCCCGAGAAAAGAGCCCGAGGCGGGCGCGTCAGAAGTCGAGGACATCCTCCAGTTCATCATGGAGGAGATCGAAGCCAACGAGAAACGCAAGCAGAGGTAAAGACCATGCCAGAAATTGTTATCAGATATCGCACACTCGAACGAATCGCGTACTGGATCGTGATCCTCGCGCTGCTCACGCTCCTCATCGTCACGTACCTCAAGACGCCGTCCTGTGATGGCGGAGATGCGGCGACGACCAATAGCCTGGCCGCAGGTACGGGCCAGGCGAATGTCACTGAGAACGTCACGGAGAACGCGACGGCGAACGTCAGTGAGGAAGCCACTGCGCCGATGGTCGAGACGTGCAGCGACGGGAAGAAGAACCAGGATGAGTCCGACATCGATTGCGGCGGCGCAGTCTGTCGCTCTTGCGCTGACGGGAAGAAGTGTGTCTCGGCCGCTGACTGCCAGAGCAACAGCTGCACTGCAGGCGGCCTGTGCGCCGCCGCGCCGAAGCTCACCGGCGAGGTGGATGTCACATTCAAGGACGTCCAGTACACCGGCACGAGCAACACGAGCGCGAAGATCAACGGCGTGACGCTCACTATCTTTAACGGAAAGAGCTCGACCGCGAACCTCGAACTGGAGATCTATCCTAAGACGAGCGACGATTTCTTCTATCTCAACCAGATCCAGAAGAACGAGGCGGCAGGCTACGAGCTTCCGTACGCGACCCTAACGGTTCCGCCCATCGCTTCGGGGAAGACGCTGACATCGACGTATGACGTGGTGCAGCCGCCGCCGCTCTGGTCGGCGAGCGACCACTACGACCCGGGCGACGACTTCATCGTCGAAGTGCACGTCCTCGACAATGATACCGGGACGATTGTCTCCACGGTTAAGAAGACCGTCAAAGTCTGAACACCGATACCTATTTAACCACCCGCGCACAACGTGCTGGCAAAAGGGGGTGAAACAGCAATGGGGAAGACAGCAATATTCATCTTGATTGCGCTTATCGTTGCCTCGAGCGTCGGTGCATCCGGCGTGCTCATCACAGCGCAGACGAAGGAAGCAGGCTTCAACGACGCGGCGTACTACGCATACCACGCGGGCGATCTTGACTTGGCCGAACAGCTTTATCTCGCAGCGATCGACGAAAAACCATCGTACGAACGCGCGCGGTACAACCTCGCGACACTCTACTTCGAGGAAGGGAGATATGACGAGGCGATTACGCAGCTCGAGACGCTGACGACAATGGCGCCGAACAACGCAAACTACAAGTTCGACTTAGCGGTCGACATGGTCGAATCGATGAAGGGACGTGGCACCGTGCAGCTTGCAGAGTTCGATCGCGCAATTGCGCTCTATCACGAGGCGGACGTGCTCTCGCCGGGATTCCCGCACGCGGCGGAGAACGCGGCAGTGCTCGAGCGTATCCGTGCGCAGTTCCTCGCATGAGCAATCGTTGAGCAAACATTTTTATTCAGTTCTCCGTTCTCGCGATCCATGGCGATTGAGAGCGAGTACTACGACCTGCGGCCAGACGAGATTATCACAGTCATCAGGAAGCATGGCGCGAAGCGCGTGCTCATCCAGCTGCCGGACGGCCTCAAGCCATACGTCGAGGGCATACAGTCCTCGGTCCGGAAAGAGCTCGACAGCATCGAGCTCGTCTTCTGGGGAGGCAGCGCGTTCGGCGCATGCGACGTCCCGTTGGATGCCGAACGTCTCGGGTTCGACCTCCTCATCCATCTCGGCCACGCGACGTGGCGTTGAACGTCCGTGTCACGCGCCGTCGCCCACACATCTGTGGGTTGTACGATGATATATAGGTCGTACGATGATAATTTCTTTTCAACGCTTCTCCGCGAGCGAAAATGCGAATCTTTAAAAATGATTGTTACTGGGGTGAACACTAACAAGTTGTATGGTGAGGTGATTTCACCCATGGCAGCGAAGAAAAAGACGACCAAAAAGCGGGTCGTGAAGAGGAAGACTCCCGTCAAGAAGAAGGTGACGAAGCGCAAGACCGTGAAGCGGAAAGCGGTGAAGAGGAAGACTCCCGCTAAGAAGAAAGCGACGAAGCGCAAGACCGTGAAGCGGAAAGCGGTGAAGAGGAAGACTCCCGCTAAGAAGAA
>Ga0114931_10009070_pt1 | contig 11958 bp, 15 predicted proteins | sample 2SBtaG_FD_89579 | JGI IMG/M metagenome (GOLD analysis project Ga0114931, IMG submission 89579) | Deep subsurface microbial communities from Kolumbo volcano to uncover new lineages of life (NeLLi) - 2SBTROV14_V59a metaG | ecosystem: Environmental > Aquatic > Marine > Volcanic | place: Kolumbo...
ATAATACTTTCATTTTATGGGGAAATTTTTCTTCTCCCAATCAATAACACCTCCTATCATATTAACAACATTGACAAAACCTTGCTCTAATAAAAACTTTGTAACGATTAAACTTCTACGTCCACGCCGACAAACAATTATTAGCTCTTTGTCTCTTGGCAATTCGATAAAACGTTCATTAAATTCGCTCAAAGGCATATTCACAATATGAGATACATCATAGGATATTTCTGTCAGTTCATATTTCTCTCTAACATCTACAAAGAGGGCATCTCTTTCAACTCTCTCTTTTGCTATTTCTGTTGAAATTTCTTTGGCTTCTTTCTTCATATCTATATTCCAAATATATACTATTGTATTATTCCTATTATTTTTATTCCAGCAATGAGTAAAGTCAATCCAATAATTATCTGAAATGCTTTACGCCATTTGTTGGGAAAAAAGATGTCGGTAAATTCATAAATATAATGAACGCCAACCCACAAAGATGCCCCCAACATAAAATTAGCAAACAATTGTTCGTTGTTTGCGCCAGTTAAGACTTCATGCCAAAAAATAGCAAACCCAGAAGCAAAAAAAGCTGTTACTGTATTACCAAAATAAACTTGTTTTATATCCATTTTGCCAGTCTTTACTGCAAAAGGAATTTTTAACGATTTGAGGGAAGTACCGATGAAACCAAGGGAAAGTCCACTGATTACAGGCCCAAATAAACCACAAAATTTTACATAACCTGGTTTTTCATTTGCATAATTAAACTCGTGTTTCTTAAAATGAAGAAAGGATAACCTTAACCCATACAAAAATGCTAAAGTAGCTAAAGTTATAAGTAAAACATTAGTGCTAGAGATTGAGAATAAATAAGAGCCAACCCCGGAAAAGATAAAAGTCATAATTGGTATAAAAATAAACATTTTCTTTTTCTTAGCCGGTTACATTTTGGAAATCTCTAATCTGTTTTGCAGTAAAATACTGGCTGCCCCCAAAACTATTACCCAAAGGAAAATATCTATCGATTGGTTAATACTTTTCCCAAATAAAAATAGAAGTAGAAGAATGACAAAGAATCTGTCAAAGCGAATTTTTAATCCGGCAGTGACAATTCCTACAATTAAGATTGTCAAAATAAATGGTGTAATCATATTTTTTTAATTTAGCAAAAATTATTGAACCTCATATACCGTGTTATATGATGTAATTAAAAATCTTCCTTAGCTTTTTTTTGTCAATATGCTTTTGCATTCTTTTAATTTGGGGGAATTCTATTAGTAATTAGTAATTAGTAATTACTCCATATCTTTATTCCATTGTCCTAAGGTTGCTAACCCATTCATTTTAATTCGTTTTCTAAGTAAGTCTTTAGCGTTATCATCATCTCCGTTAGCCCAAGCCTGTAGTACTGGTGATTGAATAGCACGACCATAAGAAAAACTCAATTTCCATGGTAAATCTTTGTATTTGGAATTCATTAAGTTTAAGTGCTCAGTTGATTGAATCTCTGTCTGCCCACCAGAAAGAAACATAACTCCAGGAACGTTAGTTGGTACACATTCTTTTAGGCATTTTACAGTCATATCAGCTATTTCTTCTGGAGTATTTTGAACTGGGCATTTATTTCCAGCTATAACCATACTGGCTTTTAAAATTGTTCCTTCTAAATAAACATCCTGTATTATTAATTCTTTATATAATTCCTTTAAAATTTTCTTAGTTACTTCATAACATTTTTCTATATTATGATCACCGTTAATTAACACTTCTGGTTCTACAATTGGTACAAAGTTAGCTTCCTGACACAGCGCTGCATAACGAGCTAGACCATGAGCATTAGCTCGTAAACAAGCTTGGCTTGGCAAATTTTCTCCGATAGTTATAACCGATCGCCATTTAGCAAAGCTAGCTCCAATTTCTCGATATTCTGCCAGCCTGTCTCTTAATCCTTCTAGTCCTTCGGTGGCTTTTTCTCTTGGATGAAGAGCTAAATCTTTTGCGCCCGTATCAACTTTGATTCCTGGTAAAATATTTTTTTCATTTAAAACAGAAACAAAAGGTTTATCATCATCAGTCTTTTGTCTAATTGTTTCATCAAAAAGTATGATTCCACTTAGGTGATCTTCAATGTTTTCAGTTGAAATTAGAATTTGGCGATAGTTGCGTCGAGTTTCTGTTGAGCACTCAACCCCAACTGAGTCAAAGCGTTTTTTACAAGTGGGGTTTGATTCATCTGCAGCTAAAATTCCTTTACCCTTAGCGACCATTTGTTCAGCGATTGATTTTAAAACTTCTTTATTCATATTTAACCCTAATTTTTCATAGCTTTCGGCAAAACATTTTACCTTGCATCCACCTATGATCACATAATAATTATCGTGAAGTAACACTTGGATTGACCCTTCAATTTCTGGGAAGACTACTATTGTAGCATATCATAAAAGCGTTCGGAATTTGTTTAACAATTTCTCTGGCAATAAATCTTGCTTTCTGTCTAATATTTGAACTTCCAAAACATTTATTAACACTAATTGTTTTATCAAACTTTTTGTGTTGGTTCATGATTATGTTTCTTGCATTTTTTATTTTAATTTTTTCTAATGGTTTCTTTTTCATAGTTTTTAATGCAGAATTAAATTAAAGAGGTAACCGGTAAAAAGAATACCAACGCCGACAACTCCTGCAAAGATTAAAATTAATTTTGTTTTCATTACTTTTTTCAAAATCATAAATTCAGGAAGAGAAAGAGCGGTTACCGCCATCATAAAGGACAAGGTTGTCCCCATGGCGACTCCTTTTTCCGTCAATGCGCTTACAAGTGGAATAACCCCAGCAGCGTTGGAATAAAGCGGAATACCGATAAGCGTTGCCAATGGTACGGCATACCATTTATCAGCACCAGCATATTGGGCCAAGAAATCGGCTGGTACATAGCCATGTATCCACGCGCCAACGCCAATACCAACCAAAACATAAATCCATACCTTTTTAATAATGTCAGTCGTATATTTTTTAGCGTAGTCAACTCTATCTTTCCATGACATTTTCATATCATTTTCCAAATTTATGGTTTTGTTGTTGAAAACAAAATTTTCAACCAAGTCTCCGACTTTTAATTTTCCGATAACAATACCCGATAAAATGGCGATAACCAAACCGCTTACGATATAAATTAAAGCAATTTTCCAGCCAAACAGACCTAAAAGGAGAACCAAAGCAACTTCGTTAATCATCGGTGAAGCCACAAGAAAAGAAAAAGTGACTCCAAGCGGAACACCTGCTTCTACAAAGCCCAAAAACAATGGCACGGCGCTACAAGAACAAAATGGCGTTAAGATTCCCAACATTGAAGCCAAAAGATTACCAATATATTCATTTTTTCTGGCTAGAATATTACGGACTTTTTCTGGTGGCATAAACGATCTGATAATTGAAACAATAAAAATAATAACTGCAAGTAAAATAAATATTTTTATTGATTCAAAAATAAAAAAGTTTATTGCCTCGGCAAAAATCGTTTTTGCCACTAAATGAAAAACACCATAAGTAAACCAATCAGCCAATAATTTTACAGGGTAAAAAATATCCATAATTTTAGAATTTAATCATTAAACCACTTTTTTACAGCGGGACTAAATTTAAGATAAATCATCAGTAAAGGGGCTTGGAATAATGTCATGATAGCGGGGAAGACGGCCATGTACTGCCCCTCTTTACCAAAGACAGAAATAAGAATGGCGATTGTGAGAGCAATATTCTTACTCACTGAGGTAAATACGACCGACTGATGATGACCATACTCAAAATGAAAAACATGTTTATTAAATACCAGGACCAGTGAAATAGTAACGCCATAAAACAACAAGGCAATTGGAAATAGTAACCAAATGTCTATAAGATTGCTTAGTATGAGTCCAGATTTTGACGCGAAAATTATAAAGATCAGAAAGTATAACGCGATTAAGGTTAAGGAAGAAAAATATGGTTTTATTTTAAGGTATGTTTCTATTCCGTGTTTTCTTTCAACATATTCCCTTGTCAAGACGCCCAATAGCAGGGGCACAACCAAAATTACTAAAAGATTTTGCAGAATTAACGACGTAGGAACACTCAAATTTGTTCCCATGGTAAGATAGTGCCCGGCAAGAGGATAAACGAAAATTGAAAGGATAAATGCCACAGCAACAATAATCGCTCCCGAGATCATGTGCCCTTCCGCCAGTCCTATATAGCCAAGCCCCATGCTTGAAGCCGGAGCAAGCGACAAAAGCATTAATGCCAGTTTCATTTGAGGAGCCACTGCAAAAACTGTTGTTAAAAAATACATCAGTAATGGAGCAAAAATAAAATTTAATATTAATGCCTGAATCAGAGGTTTTTTTGATTCTTTTATCTTTTTCAATGAAGACAGGGAAAGATTTACCATCATCGGATAAATCATTACAAAAACAACCGGAATCGTAAGATTAGAGAGATTTTTTAGGTTATAAAAATGACCTAAAACAATCCCTAACACGATCACTATCCCGGTGTAAAGAATCATGTTTTGACTTAGATTTTTTTGTATTTTCTTGATCATATTAAATATTAAAAAATTAAAAACAATAATGAATCGCTTAAATATCCTTTTCGTTCACTTGAATATGTAGCTCACCATTTGGTTTTAGGCCTTCCAATAAAGCATTAGTTGCTGTGCCGTTGGTTGTTGCCCGTTCAAATAACTCCCGCAATTTTTCAGCGGATTCATCGCTTTGTATAGTTACTGAATAATGTAAATCCTCAAAACCAAGTGGGGTTGTGCGTTTTAAAGCCTCAAATTCAATAACAACGCCGCCAACTCGAAGACCCATCTCAGCCGCCTCTTTCGTTATATTAGAAATAATACAAAGCCCAAAAGCCCCAAGAACTGTTTCCGGGGCAGTTAGACCTAAAGCAGGATCGTTTCCTTTAATGGAAAATATAAGTTTTTGCCCATGGGCTTGAACCACGGCCTGTTTATCACTAATTTTTTTAACTTCTACGTTAAAAATTTTTTTATCTTGTTTTTCCATAATTTTTTATCTTTTAATTTTTAATTACAATGTTCGCATTCCAACCCGATTGCTTTAATTTCCTGTTCCGAAACCATTTGTAGTGTAGAGTGGTGGATTTCATATTTCTCTTTAAGTTGCCTGATGATAGTGGCAAGTATCTTGGTTTTCTCTGATTCCTGCATATCGTTGATAATGATGTGCGCGCTTAAAAAGCGATCGTTCGAACTAGTCTGCCAGATGTGCAAATCGCTGACTTTCTCGATTCCCGCAAAGACCATGAGTGATTTTTTGATTTCTTCAAAATCCAAATTTTCCGGCACCGAATCCAAAAGCATATTCACTGACTCGGACAATATCGCGTAAACTTCTTTCAATAGGAAAACAGATATAATTATCGACGCTATCGGGTCAATCCAATTCCAGCCAGTGTAGTAAATAAGAATTGCGCCAACAACGACAGCTAAAGAAAATAAAGCGTCTTGTAACGAATGAAGCCACGCACTTTTTAAATTTAGATTTTTCTTCGCATCTTTTTCAAGTATGTAGGTAGCCAAACCATTACCCACGAGCGAAACAACCGCCACAATAAGCATAGTAAATCCGGCCACTTGTTCAGGGTGCAATAGTCGTATCACTGATTCGACCAGAACCCAACCGGAAACACCAACAAGAATACTGGCGTTTACAAACGCGATGATAATATCCACCCGCTTGTAGCCATAGGTTTTTTTATTATCTTTTGGCCGAGCCGATACTTTCTCTCCCCACCAGCTCAGACTCATTGAACCGACATCTGTAAAGTTGTGAATAGCTTCAGATATAAGCGCCATACTTCTAGCGATAATACCGAAAACAATTTCGGCCACAACAATAAATACATTGATGGTTATCGCAATGGCAAGATTCTTTGGTGTACTTTGATGTTCATGTTTGTCCATAATTTTATACTTTAATATTCTCTTGAATTGTTTTTTTAATTTTTTCCATATCCGGCATGAATCCAGTTATGACCGGTTTGTTATTAATAGCCAAAACCGGACTGGACATTACACCCATCTCAACAATTTTTTGAATATCGATGATGTATTCCACCTCAATTTTTAAACCCAATTCCAGAACGGCTTGCTTTGTGAGCTCAAATAATTTTCTGCAGGTCGGGCAACCCGAACCCAAAACTTGAATTTTCATTGTTTTATTCTCCATAAGAATTTAAATAATTATTTAATAATTTTGAAAATCTTTTCATAACTTTTTTATTGATTGAATAAGTGACTTTCAAACCTTCTTGCCTTGATGATACTAGCCCAAAATCTTTTAATACTTTTAAGTGATGGGATGTAAGATTTTGGGCTAAATCAAGCTCTTGCCAAATGTCGCAAACGCATTTTTCGCTCTCTCTCAATAGGCAAAGAATTTTCAGGCGATTTTCTTCGCTTATTATTTTTAAAAATTCAATCGTTTGCGACAATTTGGCAACCGATTTTTTATCTATACAATATTTTGGTTTTATAAGTTTATTCATCAATTACGATTATATCAATATATATTGATATAATATTCCTTTCAATTTTTGTTGTCAAGTTTTGGTTTTCAGATATACGGTTATACTTACCCAGACTCACCTGTCTTCGTAAACTCAGACATGGCTCCGTCTTTCTCGTCTGCACGCAAGCAAAGCAGTTTGCTTGCTCTTCGAGCACAAAAAAGTTCACTTTCGTGAACAATTTTTTTGGTGCTCGGAGGCAGACTCGAACTGCCGACACCTGGTTCTTCAAACCAGTGCTCTAACCAACTGAGCTACCCGAGCATTACTTAAATAATATACCACTAATATATCATAAGTTACCACATTTTATAATTACCCTTGATGGGCACCATCAAGGGGTTCAAACTCTGCATAAGAAATATCAGTTTCAGAAAATTTATTTTTTTGCATCGCAATTAAAGAATCATTTACTATCCTATGATATAACTTAGGCTTTTTATATTGATTCAATATTATTCCCTTATTGCACAACAAATACGCAGAATGATTTATGTATTCCAAATAACTACTCCACTTCCAATTTTCTACGTACTTTACAAGATTAGCCATAACTGGATTTAAATGTATATATGCAGATAACCATAATAAATATTCATTACTATCTACGTATACAGCTTTAAATTGATCTTGAAACAAAGAGCCAACTCTTTTATGTTTGAGATTAAAATATTTAGAGTAACTTGTACACACTTTCCCAATAAGTTTACTCACTGAAACATTATTATTCTGTTTAATTAAAAGATGGAAATGATTAGGCATCAAACAATAGGCTATTAAATCAAAAGATTTTGCGGGTAATTTTTTTCTCTTATATGGTGTGTGTATTTTTCTAGAATCACCCAAACAAACATCTTCAGATAGTTTTAATTCTGGAAATAAATTTTCTCTCAGCCTACTAAGAAACAATTTATTATCTTGAATATCATTAAAAATATTTATCTTATTCACTCCACGATTATATACATGATAAATACATCCTGGTGCAAATTTTTTATAATCTCTGTTACCCATTTCTATATTATATACCCCTCGATGGTGCCCATCAAGGGGTTGTGAATATTTTTATTTAGTGAAAAGCTCTCCAAAGTTTTGCAAGTCCCCCTTCACACCACCATAGGCGTTGATAGCTCCATTTAAATAAGGCTCTATATAATAGTAGGCTCCGATAGCAGCTCCTATGATCACCACCCAATAGACTACTCTCATCACTCTACCCCAAAACATACCTCGGCGAATAGCGTGCAACATCTTATTGTTCTCTTGAGATAATTCAAGAGACTTTTTTAACATTTCTTTTTCTTCAGGTTGCATCCCGTTAGAAATAGGAAATAACACACTCTGGTGTATTATTCTCTATCATAATTAAATTAATAATTTGTTTGTTCATATTTTTATTTCCGTGATCTCTAACGGGATTGCATCCTTTAATAATATCAAATTAATTAACTTGTTCCAAGATATTTATAATCCTCTGCTTTTTAATATTTTTTCAACATCTCTAATCTCTTCCCAAATTCCATCAATTAAATCATATTTTTTAGCCTCTTTAACTGTCACCCATTCAAAATTAACTGCTTCATCATTTAATTTCACCTTACCAGAAATATATCTAGCATAATAACTAAATACAATAACTGGTATTCCATCCGGACGAATAAAGGTGAGATCAACTAAAAATTCCGGTTTCCTAATTTTTAAGCCAACTTCTTCTTTAATTTCACGAATTAGCGAATTATTAAGAGCTCCATACCATTGAAGAGTTCCCTTCGTGCTAGATGGAGTATTTACATAATCATCGGTTTCAAGCCCTCCACCTGGTACTGTCCATTTATCTGGATAAACTTTTTTGTGAGGAGATCTTTTTGTAATTAAATATTTAAAACTAGACTTCTCTTTTTTGTAGATAATAGTTGTAGTAACAATCCTATGTAGTTCTTTATATTTTATTTTCATAGTGTAAGGTTAAAATTTAACTTTGACTGGCTCGCGAGCCGCTTCATCATCACCAAGGTCAAAGAATTCCATTTTGACAAAATTAAATATCTTAGCCACTATTTTTGAAGGTAAAGTCTCAGTAGCGATGTTTAAATCACGGACATTAGTATTGTAAAACCTCCGAGCCGCTTGGATTTTGTTTTCAGTATCAGAAAGTTCTCTTTGAAGTTCTAAAAAGTTTTGATTAGCTTTCAGATCTGGATAAGCTTCGGAAACGGCAAAAAGAGATTTTAAGGCACCGGTGAGCATATTTTCGGCTTTACCCTTTTCTTCTAAAGTACCCGCTCCAATAGCCATAGCTCGAGCTTTAGTCACATTTTCAAAAGCAGTAGTCTCGTGTGATGCATAACCTTTGACGGTATTTACTAGATTAGGAATAAGGTCATAACGACGCTTCATCTGGACTTCAATATCACTCCAAGCTTCTTTGGCTCTGGTAATAAGTCTGACGAAACGATTGTAAACAAAAATAAACCAGATAACTACTACTGCAATGATTGCTAAAATAACTGTTGAAATTTCCATATTTTTATACTAAATAATTAATATTTTGATTATATCATTTAGAGACAAAATATAAAGTAAAAACCACCTCATCTTAAGATAGGTGGTATACGGAAAGAGGTACAAACGGTCCGGGGCGTCGAGAGGCAATAACCAGACCTCTCGACGCCAACCGGTAGACCACAGGAGAAACTAGCTCGACTGTGGTCCTTGTGGTCGCCGAGAGGCAGAGTCGGAGGGAACTCGCCTCGAGATCGACTGACCACTATTTCGCTAACAGGTGCAGGCCAATCCCTGATAGCGAAACTTGAATCTAATAACACTATAGCAAACTCACAAAATTTGTCAATATTTGAGTAATAGAAAAGGGCCACTGCATAATCCTGGTAGAGATAGTGCAGCAGCCCTTCGGCGTCGATAAACAATTTGTATTTGCTGGGCGCGTCGGCGGTAGGATGACCTCGTAAGGTTCCTGCCCGCCGGCGTGGCCCAGCGACCAACCCAGCGTGACTTATAGAGCACAATCGCAATGATTAACCCTTATAGCCCAAGCTGTTGAACAGCGGCCAAAAACTGAAAATGCTACGGGCACTTCTCTGGCCCGAGCGGTCGCGATCATGCCCTCGAGGGGTTAAACTTCGCGTGCAGCTTCGGTCGCCAATGCGAATGGCGCGATCCACCGGGAACGGCTGTGAGCCACGAAATCCCGGGACAAATAAAGCCCATCCGCGATACAAACCCAGAAGCTAATAGCATCGTTTTATACTATTTGTTGGGCTTCTGGAAATTGGCCAATCTGACAACAGTATAGCAAACTCATAAAATTTGTCAACCCCGTTAGAGATTTTCTTTTTTAAAATCCCCCAAAATGGCTCTATTGAGCGGTTTTTTAGAAACTGATTTTTATTTAACCTCACCCCCACCCGAAACATCTTTCAGGAGGACAAGCCTCTCATAAAAGCAGGAGAGAAAAAAACAAAAACACAAAAAGAAAACCGCGAGACGTATAGAGCATACGCTCGCGGTGTTAGAGGTGTTTCTAACAAACAGAGACAGGAACTCTCTCAAATGAACCACATTGCCACCGAGGCGATGATCATCAAACCGATTCCAACCACACCACTTACAGTGACCTTTTTAACGTTAGTGGTGGTGATGGTAGCATAAGTGGCTAAGGTGGTGGCGAAGATGGCGGTTAAGATGACGAAGGTGGTGAAGGTTGTGGTGATGGCAAAGACGAGAGCGGCGGTGGCTAAGACGAGAGTGGCGGTGGCTAAGACGGGAGTGGCGGCGACGAAGATGGCAGTGGCCAAAGTGAATCTAAACTTTCTAACTGCCACTATAGCCAAAGCCATCAGAAGAACATAGACACCCGCAAAGCTAAAGAAGGGATTGAACGCTTCTTCTGTGGTCACAGTTTCCTGTGGCACTAATCTAATCACTCCATCCTCCATCAATTTAGCTCGCTCGGTAGAACGAGTCTCATAGACCAAGTACGTATGAGGCTTGTTCCAGCCCACTAAAACTCTTTTTTTATCCAGAGGGATTTCTTCTCCATCTTGGATGATTTTTTCCAGCTGTGAGCGGGAGAGTTCTAACCCCGACTCCACCATGATACCGGTGTCTTTTCTTTTCATTTGAAGATCTTCTGTTACGAAAGACCTGTCGGGGTTTTGCAACACTCGCTTCTGACCCACACAGACCTGTGCCAAAACACAAGCCAAAATAACAAAAAACAGAATTCCTTTCATTTCGAACCTCCTACCAATACTATATCATATTCTAAAAACAAGTCAAACTCTACGTAATAGTTCAACCAAAGATCAGACCTTTGGGAAAAGCAGGAGAGAAAATAACAAAAACACAAAATTTAAAAAAGCAAGACTCGCTCTGCAGCTTTTTCAAATTTTGTGTTTTTGTTATTTATGTATTAAAAGAAATCCCTAAGGGTGACCCTTTGGGGCAGGGGCAGTTCAAGGGTCACCCTTTTGGGCAGATTTCTTTTAATACCCCATTTCTGGCATAGGTGGTGTTGGAGGTGTAAGTGGTTCTGGTTTATCTGCTACCACCGCTTCAGTGGTAAGTAAAATAGCAGCCGCCGAAGAAGCATTTTGGAGAGCAGTGCGAGTGACTTTGACTGGATCAATGATCCCCTCTTTGATAAGGTCGTCAGAAAACTTTTCGGTCATTGCATTAAAGCCAGCATTTTCTTTTTCTGAATTCATTATTTTTTCTACCGCTACCGAACCATCAGCATTACCGATATTGAGGACTATTTGCCTTAGTGGTGCTTCTAGAGCTTTCAAAACTATATCAAGCCCTAGAGCCGTCTCTGGCGTAGCAAATTCAGAAGCTTTCAGAGCTCTGACCTTCTTTATCACTCTTATAAAAGCACTACCACCACCAGAGACAATACCTTCAGCAATTGCTGCTTTAGTAGCAGAAACCGCGTCTTCAATCTTGAGTTTTAAATATTTCATTTCAGTTTCTGTTGCTGCGCCAACTTTAATAACAGCTACTCCTCCAGAAAGTTTGGCGATCCTACTGTCCACTTTTTCTTTATCATATTTTGACTCCAGCATTTCTTTTTGTTTTTTCAAAGCTTTAACTCTAGCAATAATAGGAGTCTTGCCTCCATGGCCACCAACAATGACGGTGCTATCTTTCTTAGAAATAACTTTCGAAGCTTGGCCAAGCATGTCTGCGGTGACACTTTCCAACTTCAACCCCAGATCTTCGGAGATAACTTTAGCCCCGATGGTGACAGCAATATCTTCGAGCATGTCTTTTTTGTTGTCCCCAAAACCCGGAGCTTTGACAGCCAAGACAGAAAATCCACCACGAAGTTTGTTAACCAAAATTGTGGCCAAGGCTTCTCCATCGACATCA
>Ga0114931_10009071_pt1 | contig 11958 bp, 14 predicted proteins | sample 2SBtaG_FD_89579 | JGI IMG/M metagenome (GOLD analysis project Ga0114931, IMG submission 89579) | Deep subsurface microbial communities from Kolumbo volcano to uncover new lineages of life (NeLLi) - 2SBTROV14_V59a metaG | ecosystem: Environmental > Aquatic > Marine > Volcanic | place: Kolumbo...
ATGATTTAATTAAATATGCTTCAACTCTGGCAAACAGAATGAGTATTAATATTGAATCTCCAAATAAATCTATTATGTCTGAACTCTCTTCTTGTAAAGAATTCTCAACTGATATTCTTCGTCGTCAATCATGGATTTCTCGTATGGGCCTTAAGTCAGGTCAGACAACTCAAATGATAGTTAATTCAATATCTACTGATAAGGATATTATTAAAATGATGGATTGGCAGTACCGCTCTTTCTCCCTCAAAAGGATGTACTTCTCTGCCTTTAGACCTGTTGTTGGGACACCTCTTGAAAAAGAATCAGCTGAACCAGTCTTTAGGCAGAACCATCTTTATAATGTAGATTTCCTTTTAAGACAGTATGGATTTAAACCTGGGGAATTTAATTCTATTATGAGTGATGATGGTTTACTTCCAAATAAGGATCCTAAACTTGCTCTTGCTCTTGAAAATTTTGAAAGACCAATTGATATTAATGAATCTTCTTTTGAAGAATTAATTCGGGTTCCTGGCATTGGTCCTACTGGAGCTCAAAGGATTATTGATGGGAGAAATAATCAAAATAGAATTAAAAATTATTTTCAACTTAGCAGGATGGGAATTCACCTTTCGCGTGCTAAGCCTTTTATTGAGGTTGATGGTAAAAAACAATCAATGCTTTCTGCGTTTGTTTAGTTCTATCTGGCTTGGGTATCTAGTACCAATCCTGTACAGTCTTACTCACTTCTGCTTGTGCATTTGATACTATTTCATCTGCATTGTCTGGTTTTGCGTTTACTCCTGCTGCGCTTATTCCTCTTATGTCTTCAAATCCCATGAATCCGAATAATCCTTTCGTTAGACTCATTGCGTGTTCGTAGTTTTTCATTTCTCCTTCATATACTCCACCACTTGACATTAAAACTAATGCTTTCTTTCCTTTCATTAGACCTATGTATCCATTTGCGCCCACATCCCAAGTTTCTCCTTTTTGTAGAATTGAGTCAAACCATGCTTTTACTGCTGCTGGTTGTGAGAAGTTATACATTGGAAATGCAACAACTACTGCGTCTGCGGATTTGAATTGTTCTGTCATTGCATCCATTTTTTTCATTGATGTTTTTTCTTCTTCGTTTAGTTCTTCTTTACCATAATTTCTTTTCGTATATGCATTTAAGTTTGTTTCTAGAAATAAGTCTGGTGTTTCTTTTAGTAAATCTAGGACGTCTATTTCTACGCTTTTTGCTCTTGCTTCTTCTAAGAACTTGTCAACTAATAGTTTTGTCTTTGATCGTTCGTTTCTTGGTAAGTATGTTACAATTAATGTTTTCATTTTGTTTTTCTCCTCAAATATTATTTTTTTTCTTATGTCAACCTGTTAACTATGGTTAACTTATAAATCTTCTTATAACTGTGTTGGAATGAGTATATCGCTGTTTCTTCAAATATTTTTATTGTGTGTTATACTTTTCGTTTCATGTGGCTGTTTATCTATTTTCAAACGATAGATTTATATATGACTGTGTGTTTTCTAAATATAGGTCATCAAATATATGATGAAACAATTGTTTTAGAATACATATAAATATATAAACATATTCAATCACAAAATAATGGGGATAAAATGGGTAAAAAAGAAAAGGTTTTCAGGATTTTTTTTCGTGAAAAACCAGCTATGATGCTGGTTGCACTTCTTAACAAGACCAATGAGATTTATGCCTCTTCTCTTGCAAAAATTGTTGACTGCACATATAGTCACGTAGTAAAAATTTTACAAGAAATGAATAAAGCAGGTCTAGTAGATTTTGAAAAACAAGGAAGATTAAAAGTTTTAACCTTGACCCAAAAAGGCGAAGAAGTTGCCAAGAGAATTGATCAGATAAGAAATCTTCTTTAGAAATAATTCTTATTTTCTATTAATCTAATGAAACCAATATTACTCAGATATTATTTAGTTTTATTATGCTAATTCTTAATTATATTTTCTTAATTTAGAAAAGATTGTTTGATTAGTTGACTTCTAGTTTACTTCAAATTTCTTAAGTGTAATTTTTTTATCTTCCATAGTCAATTGAATATCATCGCTATCTTTTATGCCTGAAATTTTTGTTGCGATTTCTGGAAGTAGAATTCTAAAACCTCTAAAATCAAGTTGGCTAATAATCTCTTTACCTTTAGTAGTATCAATATCTTTCATTATCTCAGCTGTGCTTTTGTTTTTTCTTTTCTCAGTAAACTCAAGAGTTTGTTTGTATAAAAATTTTGCAATGTGGTCTGCAACGTCAATGCCGGTTGCATTTGTTATTCCTTGAAGTCCAGGACTAATATTAATTTCAATTGCTAATGGACCTTTTACTCCTGATAATATATCTACTCCACAAATATTTGCGTTCATTGCTTTTGCAGTGTCAATTGCAACCTTTTGTGTTATTGAATCTAGCTTACAAGGCTCACTCAGTCCGCCTGCGTGAATATTTGCTCTTGCTTCATTTGCTTTTGCTTTCCTTTTCATTGCAGCAACAACCTTGTCTCCGATGACTATGGCTCTTATGTCTTCTCCGTCTGTCTCAACATATTCTTGAATTATGAATGGTTGTTTTAATGCTGATAATGCATCAAGCATTGATGATGCTGAAGCGTATGAGTCTGCAAACATAACTCCTTTTCCCTGAGTTCCTTGTGGAAACTTCATTATGATTGGGAAGTTTGCTCTTTTAAGTATCTCTTTTGCAGCATCAGTTGTTGCAGTCAAATAAGTTCTTGGCATTGGGATGTTGAATTCCTGCATTCGTAGTTGTGTAAGAAGCTTATCGTGTGCTATTGTGTATGCTGCCTCGTCTATAGGAACATAAGTATTTTTTTTTAGAAGTGATACAACTGATCTGAGCAGTGGTGCATATCTAAATGAACCTTTTGCAAATATACAATCATATTGTTCAAGATCTTTTCCTTGATATAATACTTCAGATTTTTTCCCTGAGACATTTATTTCAACATCTTTTAAGTCAAGTTCATCAACTTGAGAGAAATATTTTCTCATAGCATCAGCAGTCCATTTTGAACTTACACTTCCAAGACTTATTATTGCTGCTTTCATTTTATTCTTTAGTTAATTCTTTTGATGGGTCAATTAAAAATCCTTTCTTTAATATGTTTTGGCCTATTAGCACTGGATATTTCATATGTGATCTGTCTGCTAATGTGAACTTCTCTGAAATTATTTTGCCATGTAGCTCAATATCTGATTCTATAACTGGTCTGAGTTTTGAACCATTTGCACTTTTTACCATTTTTGATTGTATGATTGGTCCAAGTCTTAGGCTTGATGCTATCTTTAAGTCAATTGAACTATTTGTAGCGCCTGTATCTATTCGGGCAATGACTTCTTTTTCTCCACCATTACCTTTTAAGGTGATTTTTTCATAAAGTCCTACTGTTGTTTTTTCAGTCTTATTTGTCTTTTCTGCCATTGTTTAAAGAAAAAAAATTTGTTTTAAATAAGTTTCTATTTATCTTTTCCTTACTGTTTAGTTTCTTTCTTTGAATTTTTTTCTTCTTGAATTTCTGGTTTCATTATTGGAAAAAATATGACTTCTCTTATGGACCATTTGTTAGTTATAAGCATTACAAGTCTGTCAATGCCCATTCCTATTCCTCCGCAGACTGGAAATCCATATTCAAGAGCTTCAATAAAGTCTTTATCCATTGGATGTGCTTCTTCATTTCCTTCTCTCATAGATTTTTGTTCTACTTCAAATCTTTTTCTTTGAACCTGTGGGTCAATAAGTTCGCTCCATCCATCACAGATTTCTTTTCCACCAATGTATAACTCATATCTTTCTACTAATTCTGGATTACTCCTATGAACTTTTGATAGTGGTGAAACTTCTTTTGGATAATCAATTATCCATGTTGGTTCAACTAAATCTTCGCACACTAATTTGTCAAATATAGCAAATGTTAGACTGCCTTTGCTCTTTGCACCCCTAATATCTACATTTTTTTCTTGACAAAATTCTTTTAATTCTTCTAAACTTGACTTTTCTATGTTTAATCCAAGATGTTTTTTAATTGACTCAGTCATTGGAATTCTAGGCCATTTCTTATCTAGATTTACGTTTCTGTCGAAAACATCTAGTTTTAATGAACCATTGACTTCTTTTGCAATCATCTTAATCATTTCTTCAGCTCTGTCCATCATGGTGTGGTAATCAACGTATGCTTCATACCATTCTATCATTGAGAATTCTGGATTATGTGTTTGGTCTACTCCTTCATTCCTAAAGTTTCTTGCTATTTCATAGACTTTTTCAAATCCGCCAATAACAAGCCTTTTTAAGTATAGTTCTGGTGCTACTCGTAGATACATTGGCATGTCATATGCGTTTATATGTGTCTTGAATGGTTTTGCATTTGTTCCACCATAAAGTACTTGAAGAACTGGAGTGTCTACTTCTAAGAATTCAAGTTCATCAAGATATTTTCTTACCAAACTGATTATTTTTGCTCTTCGTTTGAATAGGTCTTTTACTTCAGGATTCATTAGTAAATCTAAATATCTTTTTCTGTACCTTATTTCTGAATCTTTTATTCCATGGTATTTCTCAGGTAATGGTCTTAGACTCTTACATAGTATTTCAAAATCATCTACATAAACAGTTATTTCGCCTGTTTTTGTCTTAAATAATGAGCCTTTTACCCCTATATAGTCTCCTAGGTCTAGTTTTTTGATTAGTTTGTACTTGTCTTTTCCTATGTCGTCTTGTCTTAGATATAGTTGGATTCTTCCCCATTCGTCTTGAATATGGCTAAATGCTGCTTTTCCCATGTTTCGCATCTGCATTATTCGGCCTGCAATTGCAAACTTTTCTTTTGTTCTCTCTTCTTCTTTAAGTTTGGAGTATTTCTCCTTGATTCTTGAGTCTGCTGTCTTATCAAACTTGTATGGGTAGGGATTTATTCCTTTTTCCCGTATTTCGTTGAGCTTTCTTATCCTGTCTTGTATTAATTGGTCTTCTGGTAACATAGAATATAATATTGAAAAAATGATTATAAATGTTTCGGACTTAGACTTGTCAAAACCAAGGAAATAAATATTAACCCCTTATTAGTAGTCAAAAAAGAAACATTTAAATATTAGAAATCTTGTTTTTCTTTTATGTCTGGCAAAAGAGTTTTTTACACAACAATTGATGGAAAAATTTCAGAAACTATGGATAATTTATTTGATCAATCTAGAGTGGATCAAGTATTTGAAAAAGGAATATACTATTGTTCAGTTGATGGTGCTATTTGGAAGGGTAATGGTACTAATTCTAGACTTGGCGGAGGCCATCTATCTTCTGATAAACGTGCTTCTACTGGGGATGATTATCATCATGATCATAAATTTGGTTCAGTTTTCACTGGTGACTTTGGGAATCTAAATTCAAAAAAAGAGGAAAAAGGTTTTAATGATTATAATAAAAAAGAAAACAAACAATATTCTGGAAAAGATAATACTTCTAAATCGGATCCTGCTTCTTATGATGTTGGCGTGTCTAGTAATAAAGGTTTCAATCTAAATGATTATGTTAATGCTGATAATGAATCAGACAAATTCCCGAAAGTAGATTTTATTCCAGATAATGAACAACGCAATCATTACAAGTTCATAGCCATGGGATTATCTGATGAATTACTTGATTCGGCGGTAAATGATGAACTTAGTAATTCGTTAAATCCTAACAAAAAAGATGCTTTTGGAACTAAGGTTTATAATTCTGATAGATACTTTGCTTTCAAAAAAGAACAAGATTTGCGTAAGAAAAAAGATGATTTAATATAATTTCAATTCAGAAATAATTGTATCGATTAAATCGTCTTCTTCTGGTCCGATTGCAATGCAGGTTCTGGTTCCTGGTTCAACAACTGTTTTTCCTGCATCTGTTATCACAGCAGTTTTTAGTCCTACATCTTTTGCTAGTTGATTATACTTTAAGAGTTCTCGTTCATCAGCTACTTTTAAAACAATTTTTGCCATGCCTTGTGCTCGCCAGTCTTTTACTATGCTTTTTTCACTTCTTAGAACTGCTTCGACTGCTGCGTGGGCTGCTTGTGCTGCTGCTTTTCCTTTCGGCAGTTTCAAATCTTGTCGAATAATAATTGCTTGTTTCATTTTGTTTAATCTTGTGTTTGATTTGATACTTCAAAAAACTTGTTTTTTGTATGTTTCAAAATTTCACCTTTTTACTTCTATCTACATTTCAAGCTTAATTATTTCATAGGTCATCTTTGCTATTCCAATAATTGTTATTACTATAACTGCATAGTTTTCTGCAATTCCAAGTCCGCTTCCAAATATCGCTACTCCACGTTTAAGGTTTAGCATTGCTATTAAAAAAACAAGTCCTAAAAGCAAATCCATTATTATTAATCCAGATAAAACTTTTCTTTTCATGGTGCGTGTAAGTTTGTATTATTTATAACTCTATAGCTCTTCTTCCTCTTCTTCCCTTATTTCTTCTTCCCATTCTTTTACTTCTATTCCTCTTGTTCTTAGTTCTTCAATGAATTCTTCTTGTGGAACGTCAAAAGCAGGGTTTAGTATTCCAATTCCTTTTATTTTTTTATTAAGTATCATTTGTGCAACTATGCTTGCAGTAAATCCAACTGTTCTGTTCATTGCCATGAGTCCACTTTCTTTGTCTTTTTTGTCAACGACTTGCTGGATTTTTTTTATTGTTTTACCATTTATATCTCCAATTATTTCATTTCTTAGAACTATCATGTCTCGTTCATCTTCTTTGTACTGGAGCTTTGGACTTAGGGCGTGCGAAAGATATTTTATTGGTGGTACGCCAAGTATTTCTTCTTCGTCAAGCAGTCCTAGTTCACTTATCTTTTTCCAGAATGCACAGTGGTCAGGCCATCTGAGTGTGTAGCGTCCGACATTTTCGACTTCTGCTCTTATGCCTAGTTGTCTTGCATAAGTTGTTGAAAAACCATTTGGATATCGTTCAAATAATCCAACTCCTTCTATTTCTATATTCTCTGCGTAGTTGAATATGTCTTTTCCGTTTATTGGCATTTTCTTACTGCCTCTAACAAGGCTTGCATCTCTCTTGTAGGCTTTTAATACTCCTTCAAAATTCCAGCTTATCTTATAGCTTATTGGGTTTGATGCGGCTTCTGGTGTTGGCACTCCGCCACAGCTCGATTCAATTGATGTTATTCTGTCAAATCCTTTGACTGCTTTTCCTGCGAGAATAAGATCAATTCCTGGGTCAAGTCCTGACTCTGGCATTATTAGAACTCCTGCTTCTTCTGCATCTTCTGCAAAATCTTTTATGTTTGATAAGAATGATGTGTTAACTAGTGGTTTTTTTGTCTCTATTGCCAACGCAGTTATTTTTTTCCTGAAGTTTGTTGGTAATAAATCTATTATTATATCATGTTTTTTTATTAATGGTAGAATTTCTTCTTTTTTATTAGCATCTTTTTTTAGAACAATTATTCTTTTATCATTTAGTTTTTCTATAAAGCTTACAATTTGATCTAAGTTATATTCAACTACTGTGATTTGTTTTATGTCTTTATTTTTGCTTAAATCATAGATTGTAGCTTTGCCTTGAGCTCCGCCACCAAGAACGAGTACTTTCATGTAGTAATAAACATTCTTTACCTATATAAAATTTGTTCTTTTATAGACTATACTTATATATCTATTAACAATATTAATGGACCTTTTTCTCATATTCACTATATCTTTATAAAAATGACTTCACTTCTGATTATATGCTTAGAGGCGGATTAGTCGATTACGACGGTACAATTGCAAAAACTCCTGAGAGACAATTTAAATGGTTTAATTTCTGGGCTGACATTAATAATAAAAAAATTGGCTTGAATTTTACTGACTTTAAGAAACTCTACAACCAAATTCTAGATGAAAAAGGCGTGCAGGCGTTCTATGATTATTTTGGGTTGCCTTGTGACATGAATGATTTCTCACATCCTGTGTGGAATGCTTATGAGCATTTCAAAAGTCAAAATCCTGTTGAATTTTATGAAGGCATAAATGATGCTATATCTAAAGTCTGGGAGATGGGTAGACTTGGTTCTGATGTAAATAACAATCAAGCGCTCAGACTTGCAATAAATACAACAAATAGTTGGAAATCTATTTATCCTGAATTAGTTTCTCATGGTTTGAAGAGTTATTTTGAATCATTTTGTACTGCCGAGACATTAAAAGCTTTTGATGGTTCTGGCAATCATAATGCTATAATGAAGCCATCAAAGATTTCTATTGCTTTAATGTTAAATGTTCTTGGGACCAAAGGTGAATCAACATTTCATCTTGATGATACGATTGCAGGTTTAAAAGCAAGTGTTGGTGTAAGACGCTTTGGTGGTTTACAATCTGAGAATTTAATCACAATAGGTGCTGGTTGGGGTTTTGAGGGTGCTGACAAATTAAATCAAGGATTCTCAGATGATAAAGGAACTCATCATTACAACCATGTAATTGAACATCCATCTCAGCTGCCCGATATTATTAAACAATATATTTAGAAAACAATACGTAGTTTATAATCGTCAACTTTTTATATGTTAGTTATGATGATTAAATTATGTCTAAAAAAACAATAATGAAACTACTGGGTTTGTGTCTGACACATCTGTATTCAACACTTTCTCTAAAGCTTGGGATCTGGCTTTTTCGGATTTCTGGCCTTTTTTTGCTGTTATTCTTTTGGTTGGAATAATTGACTTTGTGTCTAGTGTTTTTTCATCAGGAAACAATTTTCACATTGGGTTATTTGTAATATCTATGGTCCTTGGATTTTTTATTTCAAGACCTATAAAGATGAGTTCTGATTGGGTATTTCTTAAGGCTGCAAGAAAAGATGATTATGAGATTCTTGACATGTTTTCAGTTTTCAAGAGAAACTATTGGAACGCTGTTGGCGCATCTTTCTTATCATTATTATTTGTTGGCTTGGGTCTTATACTACTAATAATTCCAGGTATAATAATTGGTATCAGACTGGTATTTGTTCCTTATCTAGTAATTGACAAAAAACTTGGTGCTATGGCTGCTATTAAGGCTAGTTGGGAGATGTCAAGAGGTTATTCTTGGAAAATATTTGGTATGTCTCTCTTATCAATATTAATTGCGATTGCAGGTATATTGGTCCTTATCGTAGGAGTCTTAGTGTCTGCTGTGTGGATATCTTCAGCCTTTGCTGTGCTTTATAATAGTATATCTTTGAAGAGAGATAAAGTTGGCATTGCTAAGAAATAATTTTTTATCAATTATTTTTATTGGTTATTTTTCTTCTTTACACGTCTATATTCTGTTTTGAGAAGCAATAGTATGATGATATCTATTATTGTGAATAAAAGAAGTGTGATTGATTGTGTGTTAAAAAATCTTATTACTTGATAAATGACAAACAAGGATATTATAACTGCTGCTAATGGGTAAGCCCACATCTTCTTATACCATAATCCTGCGACAAGTCCAATCTTTATAGTTCCATGTATGAGCAAGTATATTGATATGAATATTAGCATGCTTGAAGTCAAGCTTTGTGATGCGTGTATGAATGTGTTTGCGATGAAATCAGTCGAGTCCTGCGTCAGTTCATGTTCAAATATCTTCTGTACTATTTTCATTATGAATTCTGAATTTGTGAATAGAAGTGTTAGTCCACTTAGAAACTCTATTATTCCGTCTATTCCCTTTATTGTTATTCCTACCATGAATATATCATGCAGGGCAATATTTTTTGTTATTCTCATCTTCTTTTCTTAATTGATTGTCTTATTGCATCCGCTAGTCCTATTGGGTCATCTGTTCCAATTCTCTTTACGGATCCGCTTTTAAGTTCTATCTCAACTGCGTCAAATCCCGATACATTGTATATCCACATGTTTCGAATCGGCCAATATTTTATTCCCCATCCATAATACCATTTGTTCTTGACTTCTTTTGCTGATATTATATCTGTAAGCAGAAATTTCTTTTTGAAGAGTCCGTATCCAAATTTTAATTTAAGATATGTCTCGTCAACTTTCACGTGAAGGCTTAAAAACGAGCTTAGAACTGCTATTGCTATGAGCATGATGATTAATTCTACTATCTCGAATTGGACTTCTGCGAGTATATATATGAACAAAGCCAAGATTAGTATGGTGATATAAATTATCAGATAACCTTTTTGTGTGTGTTTATAGTACATATTTATTCATTTGTCTTTTAACTATATAATTATTGTGAAAAAGACTTATTTTTATTTTAAAGAGGCAGTCAGTAAATATGTTTTTAAAGTTTTATTAATTAGTTTACATTCATCTTTTACATATAGAATTTTATATTGGCTTTATCTATCTTTTCTTCTTGTTCTTCCAGATTGTTAGGGCGATTGCAGTTGTTATGAATAGTAAAGCTGTTGCAAGGTAAGCTAGGAAATTTGTTTCAGGTTCTGGGAAGAAAAATAATACTCCAACTCCTATGATTGAGATTATCGTTATGATATAGTCAAACTTATTCATTATTCTTTGAATATTTTTATGCCTTTGACTAGGTGTAGACGTCTTTTTACTGTTTGGTATATTTGTTCTATTTCATCTGGTGTGAAGTCTACTATTCCTGAAGAGCTTTTTCCCATGTAACATACGGATATTGATTCATCGTTTGGATGCAGAAAGTCTTCGTTTATGATGATTTCTTTTATCTTTCCACCTGTCTCTACACGGGTTATTCCGTCTTGGTTTTGTTTTTTTAGTTTTATTTTCATCCTATCCCCCACAATATTTATTTTTTACTTTATAATGGTTACTAAGTTTATATGTTTTTCGAACTCCAACTCTCTATCTCAGTTCAAATATGTGCAATAAACAAAAATTTATATATTAAAAGGGTGTGACTTTTATCTGATGGATTTTTATATGTTGGGAAAGGATGAGACCTTGAGGACTTTGAAATCCCGTATCGACGGATTGAACTCTGAGGATGTTTTAAGTAGACAAGAAAAATATGGAAAAAACGTTATAGTCGTAGAGAAGAGTCTGTCTTTCTTCAGATTGTTTTTAAGACAATTCAAGAATTATTTGGTTTGGTTGTTGATAGTCGTTGCAATAATCGCGTTTGGTGCAGGGTTCTATCTTAACAAGGGAGAACAGTTGATTGATGGAGTAGTCATATCTCTAATTGTGCTGATAAACTCGTTGGTCGGCGCATACCAGGATTATAAGTCAGAGAAATCCGCTCAATTATTGAAGTCAATGCTAAAGACTGAGGCAGTTGTTATAAGGGAAGACAGCAAGATGACCCTTGATGCATCTGAACTTGTTCCTGGAGATATAATACTTCTTGGAGAGGGTGATAAGGTTCCTGCAGATTGTAGGATTATTGAGTCAAGAGAACTCAATGTTGATGAATCCATGCTAACAGGTGAGAGTGTTCAGGTTCTTAAGAGTGACGTTGTGATTGATAAGGAAGTGTCACTGGCTGAAAGAAAGAATCTCTTGTTCATGAATACATTTGTCGCTAGAGGTTCAGCAACTTGTGTGGTGTTTGCGACAGGTAAGGATACTGAAGTTGGACAGATAGCTAAGTCGCTTGGTGTTGAACAGAAGTCTCTTTTCCTAAAAGAAGTCGATAACGCCAGCAAGAAGATTACATACGTCGCTATGACTCTTATACTAATAGCATTATCAATATATTTTCTTCATGATCACAGTTGGATATCAATATTTATGCTTGGATCAGCTCTTATAATTGGTTCTATACCTGAAGGTTTGCCTGCGATAGTCACGTTCGCTCTTTCCATGGGTTCATCAAAACTAGCGAAAGAAAATGTTCTTGTCAAGAGAAAAACCTTGCTTGAGACCCTTGGAAGCGTTGATGTTATCTGTACTGATAAGACTGGCACGCTGACTGAAAACAGGATGACTGTTAGAAAAATATTTGCACAGGGAAAAG
>Ga0114931_10009072_pt1 | contig 11957 bp, 7 predicted proteins | sample 2SBtaG_FD_89579 | JGI IMG/M metagenome (GOLD analysis project Ga0114931, IMG submission 89579) | Deep subsurface microbial communities from Kolumbo volcano to uncover new lineages of life (NeLLi) - 2SBTROV14_V59a metaG | ecosystem: Environmental > Aquatic > Marine > Volcanic | place: Kolumbo...
GCCGGCGTTTTGAAGGTGGCTGCTGCCGCACCTAGCTTGCGGTTGATCATCGACTTTAGGCGATTGCTTAGCGAAACCAAGCCTTTTGCCTCTTTTTCAAGCACCTCAAGTTTCACCTTGAGGGCGGGATCAAATCCGCCGGCAAGGTTCGGAAAACGATGTTTAACGACGTGCTCGTGCATCACCATGTAAGCTCTGTCTGGTACATGCAGATCCACGGTGGTCGCATTGTCGGTATCGATGGCATACAGATATGGAAAAACAGAGCGCATGAAGTCAAGAAAATCGGGGATCGTGATTCGCTGCAGAACATCCAGGCAGAAGTGATTCATTTCCATCACAACGACCGGGCGGGCGCGTTGCAGAAATGCCGCCCCCCCCTGAACCACGTTCTGCTCGAATCCCTCGACGTCAATCTTCAAAAATGATGGTGCGGGCACTCTGGTAGAAAAGAATTGGTCGAGCGTGTCAATACGGATTTCCTCCGTGACATGCCCCGTCTCTGGTCTGATTTTGTCACTGACATATCCGCCTGAACGGTTGTTCTGCGCGAAGGTAATGGTCAGTGTTTCTTCTTTGTTCCCGAGACCCAGGTTGATCGTTTCCACATTTGTAATGCCGTTTCTAGCCAGGTTTTCTGACAGGATGCGGAAGGTCGAAGGGCTGGGCTCGAAGGCATAAGTTTGCTTCGCGAGCGAGGAAAATAGAATCGCAGTCAGGCCAATATTCGCCCCAATATCTGCCACCACGTCATTCGGGTCAATCAGGGCACGAAACAACTGAACCATATGCGGCTCGAAGTCGTTACCCATGGCATCAAGGTAGTTGTCATCCGAAGAAACCGCGTAGACTGAGTCGCCGATTTTTATATGCTTTTGCATTTTCTTTCCTTACTTTATTCGGGTGTTGTACCGAAGACAATTTGGGTAAGTTTTCTCGCACTCTGACTCCACGTCAGCCACGGCATATCGTCTGACTTGGGATGTGCATCACGTTCATATAGATCCAACCAGGACTTCACCGAATGGGTCAGTTCGTCAGGTGAAGCAGCGTCGAAGTAATAGGCATGCTCTCCCGCCACTTCGCGGAAGACAGGAATATCCCGGGCGATGATGGGCCGTTTGTGCTGGGCTGCCTCGATGAGCGGCAGACCGAAACCTTCGCCGTAACTGGCAGCGATCAGGCAGGTGCTGGCTGTATAGACCTTTTCCAGGTATTCGTCGCTGATCCCTTCGAGCCAGAAGAGGCGTTTCTCCCGCTCGTGATGAACGCGAATACGTTCGACAAGTTGTTCGACCACCCAACCCTGTTTACCGACGATGACCAGATTGACATCGACCTCTGCATTCCAGAGTTGATCAAAGGCATCGAGTACTTGGGCGTGGCCTTTGCGCGGTTCGATCGTGCCGACCATAAGGAAACTCGGGCACTGCTCCAATCGCTCCAGCACTTGTTGCGCATCCGGGGGCAGACCTTTGGTGGGGGCTGAGTTGCCTATATCGGCACCGTTGTGTGACCAGTTAATGCTGAAGGGAAGCATACGTTTTGGTGGATTTTCCTCGAGCCACGATTCGAGAGCGTCGGCGGTTGACCTGGATACACATACCGCGCCATCACTCTCAGCAACAACCATTAGCCACTGTGAAAAACCTTCAGCGTTACCCGGCGCAAAGTATTGTGGCATTTGCACACTCAACAGATCGTGAACAAGGAATTGCACAGAGATCCTATGCCTGCGAAGCACCTGATAAAAATCCCGTTTCGCCGCCTGTACCTGGGGCTGCAAATCCGGGCCAAAGAAGATATCCCCTGGGGCGTAATCGATTGGCTCATCGGCGAGTGCATCTGGTGCCATTCCCAGGAATTGGGCCGTAAAGTGACGCGCGTAGCGGTAGGGCTGATCCACGGTGGCATATACAGGTTCCACGCGATAACCGTCTGGTGGGTTGTGCATCCATTCATTCAGGATGTTACGCACGACACGCTGGATGCCCGTTCCGGCATCACGTTGCACCAGTTCGGAGATATCGACCAGCAGTTGGCGGCGAGGATAATTGTGCTCGACCAAGGCTGCCTTGAGCTTTTCGGTGCTTTGTTGCCATGTGGACCACGGCATGCCGGATGTAGGCAAGTGCTGGCCGGCGCGGTATTTTTTCAGCCAGATGTTGAGCGCTGCGGCCAGGTCTTGGGAGGTTTCCCCCTGGAAGTAATCGGCATGGTCGCCGGCGACTTCGCGGAACACCGGAACATCTCGGGCGATTATGGGAATTCCGTGTCGTGCGGCCTCGATGAGCGAGAGACCGAAGCCTTCGTTGAGACTGGCGGCAATGAGACATGTGCTGGCGGCATAGACCTTTTCGAGATATTCGTCGCTGATGCCTTCGAGCCACAACAGGCGGCGGTCCTTCTCGGGATGGGTCCGCAGTCGCTCAACGAAGGCTTCGGTCTTCCAACCCTGCTGGCCGATAAGCACCAGATTGACATCTTCGCCGTTTTGCCAGAGTTGTTCGACCGCTTCAAGGATTTGTTGTTGCATCTTGCGCGGTTCAATGGTTGAGACGCACAGAAAACTCGGGCGCCGGCGTAAGGTGTGCAGCACTGCCTGTGCATCGTCCGGTAGGCCGCGCGAAGGGCTGGAGCTATTGATATCAGCCCCATTGTGTACCCAGCGGGTATGAAAGGTGGGCGATCGCGGGACCGCATGCTCGTCGATCCAGCCCTCGAAGGCATCCGCGGTCGCCTTGGAAACACAGATTGCGCCATCGGTGGAGGCAATCATGGCGAGCCACTGCTCATGAAGTTCCTTGGCGTTAGCGTCCTTGAACAGGTCGGCAAGCTGGATCGGTAGCAGGTCGTGAACCAGAAACTTGACCACCACCCCCCCGCTGTTGAGTTGGCGGAAGAAGGCGGCATGGGCCAATTGCACATGGTGCTGCATGTCGAGGCCGAAAAAAACATCGCCTCTTTGCCAGGCAACAGGGGTATCCTCAGCAGCGTCCTCGTCCAGTCCCAGGAAACGCAGGGTAAAACGGCGGGCATAACGATAACTGTGCTCACGGGTCGCAAAAACCGGCTCTACTCGAAATCCTGCGGGAGGAGACTGCAACAAATATCTCAAATAGCTCCGTACTACCCGCTGGACGCCGGTGGCGGCATCATGCTGACACAGTTCGGAAACACCAAGAAACAACTGGCGCTCGATGCCACTGCTTTCGTTTTGTGCGACGCAATGCGACACCGCCATCAATTCGGGCTCGTCGGCATGGGCGAGTGGTTTTGCGAGCGCTAGGAGAAACCGGTTATGAGCCAATGATCGGTCCAGATACTCTGCCTGAACCCGACCTGGCAAGTTCTCCCATGCCACAATCGCCCGCTTCGCGGTATCATCCCAGGAAAACTTCTTTGCTTGATTCAGGCCATGTTCACGCAGGCGATTACGAAAAGCTTCATCTTCCAACGCTTGAGTGAGCTTGGTGCTGATTGCCGCGACATCGAATGGGTTGAAGAGCGCCTCTTTGAAGCCGATCACCTCCGGCAGACTGGCGGTGTTGGCACCAATGACAGGCGCACCGCAGGCCATAGCCTCGAGCGCTGGCAGACCGAAGCCTTCGTGCCAGGAGGGGAAGACGTAGAGTTGGCAGAGGTTGTAGAGCTGGACGAGTTCTTCGTCAGAGACGTAGTCGGTAAACAGTAGTTCGTCGTTCCTTAAATCAGCGGACCGGGCAATATCCTTGAGACGTGCAATATCGCCTTCAGGCATCTTGCCGGCGAAGAGCAACTGATGGGTCTTACGCAGGCTGACTGGCTGCGCGGCGTAAGCCTCGATCAGGCGCGGCAGGTTCTTGCGTTCATCTGCGCCGCCGGTGTAGAGGACGAAGGGCCGGGTGATGCCGAACCTGGCGCGGAGTTCACTGGCAGTTTCGTCGCTGATGGTTTGGGGGCAGAAAGCGTCCTCAACCGCTTCCGAGGTATTGACGAAACACTCGTCTGGCACCGATAAAAAATGTTTACCTTCTGCCTTAGATGACTCAGATACTGCCAAATAAAGCGATGCGCTATTCAGCGACTCTATTTTCCGCAAGTAATATTGTTCATAACGCGGGTTGGGTTTGAGATAGTGCTCCGGATTCAACAGTGGAATGAGGTCATGTAGGGTGACGCTCACCGGCGTTGAGTTGTCGAATCGTCCAACGCTGGTGACGGCATCGTCCACATAGCCTTCGAACAGGCTTGTGATATGGATGACATTGGGCTGGAGGCTGGCCAAAAAGGCTTCACGAATGAGCGATGCCGCTTCACGCCGGGCATCGTTCCCAAGTTGCTTCTCACACACCGGGCCAGGGGCGTGCCAGACTCGAATGTTCTCCTGCGGCAGCAGACCGTTGAAAGCGGCGCGGATGGGCTCGATGGTATCGGGAAATAGATCCGAGAGGGCGAGAATGATTTCATGTTCGCCACGGTTACGGACAACAGCCTGGGCAAAGGCCATGGTGTAACGGCCAATACCGCGAAACCGGCTTTCAGTCTGTGTGCCCTGCATGTCGATCACAATGCGCATCAGACGTTCTCCTGTTTGTTCTTCTCTATGGCTGCTTTCAGGTCCGCATAGATTTGCCGTGCGCGTGGCGAGAGGTGGGAAAGCTCAGTAGGTGTCTTTTGTGACATAGGCCCCGTTGCTGTTCCGGTTATCAAAGCAACACGCATAAGCCGTGACTTCAGGCGTGGCAGCCGATTCAGAAGTGCAAGCACAAACCGTTTGAGACGTGGTCGCCGTCCGATGTAGAGGGCAGCATGCTGCAGTATTAGCCGAATTTTCGGCCTGATGTGCCACGGGTTAATCCTGCGTAATGTCGCGCCGACCCCGCGCAGAGGGGCGGTGATGCGCCAGGATGTGCTGTTGTAGACAGCCTGGAGCTGCATCAAATGTTGATTTGATGCAGCTTCGGCCTGCTCGGCTTTGGCTTCGGCCTGCTCGGCTTTGGCTTCGGCCTGCTCGGCTTTGGCTTCGGCCTGCTCGGCTTTGGCTTCGGCCTGCTCGGCTTTGGCTTCGGCCTGCTGGGCTTTGGCTTCGGCATCCGCCCCGCATGTTAGAAAACGGCGAGCAAGCTCACGTCCCCGAGCGGCTTGTTCTGTCATCTCAGAGGCATCGATTTCGTCAATTTGGAGGCCCCATGACCTAGGCTGATATTGGCACCGAGCTGATCGAATTGCCTCTATATTCGCTTGAGAATACCCGCCCGCCTTCAGCCACTCATGTACCCGCTCTTCCAGAGGAACAAAAAAATCTCGATCCTGCTTCAGATAGTACCCTTGGGGAACGTGACAGTCGGAAAAATCGACGCCATTAATGCCCCCATCTCTTAATTGGGCTTGCATTTCTATTCGATAGTCAACCGAATCACTTAGCCTGTCTATATTCAGCACCAAATCTGCATGCGTTGCACCTTCTTTCAGGCCAAGACACCACAGCATGTAGAAAACTAGGTAACTACGTTCACTATCAAGTGGCCACGCACCATAAAATGCGAACGCCCCAGAGAGATCGCTTTTAGGATATGCCGGCAACGCCAACTCCTCTATCATAAGACGCACGGGTTCCGGCGCATTTCGCGCCCGAATGATAATTTGATTCACTATATCGAAGTAAGGCGTCACCTTGTACGACCACCACTGATCCCAGGGGTTACGCCAGAGGTAGATGTGATAGCCCCCCATCTCTCTCTTGATGGCACCGATTCGCCCGGATGTGCGGCATTCCTCAAATACCGGCCGACCGTGCGCAGACTCAGCAAGCGCTTGCCAATAAGGAATCCCGACATCTTCATCGGAAAAATACGCATCGTAAATAGTAGACTCGGTGATGGCGTCTTTCCAAACTGGCCACACTTCAAATAACTCTTGGAAATATTTGGCATCAAGCTCCGGATGGCGGTTCAACTTTATTTCCGCATCACCAAACCCTTCAAGCAATGCAATAGCGTCATTTTTCGCAAAATATTACACTTCATGCAAAGACTCATAGTAACACCAGAAGTCATCTCCCAAACGCCGGAACACATTGAACAAATAGGTACTCCCAGCCCGAAAAGGGGAGTGAATGAAAATCGGCTGCTTATCCATGGTGCCCTTTTGATGCACGGAGCCAAAATGGTAGTCACACAAATCCATAACCTTATATTGTCATACCATCACCCACTCGAAATAGCGACGAGCCAATTCATTGCGTTATATTCTCAATGCTAATGTTCGGCTCGTTCCACAAACAACCCAAAAAATGCTTTTTATCGATATTGATCACATTGAAAACCAGCGCCATGGAGCGCAAATCATAGTTCATGTTCAGATGAGTGTCTGTGTCATGTAGTGCGTTCTGAACCGAATAGCTGCCAACTCCGAAATTGGCGGGAAAGGCGATAACGAACAGGTACTCGTCGCCGGGCTGCGGCTTGTGAATCACCTGCTCCGTATGCCATGTGTTGGTGCCATACATGACCTGCCCCAATCTGTCCTTGATACTGTAGCCGAGCACCAAGGTTTTGATGGGACGGTGTACCTTGACCCTAACATGCAGCTCGACTGGCTCGCCGACACCCACAAATTCGGCTACTTCGCCCTTGCTGTTGTAGAGGACAACCTCCTCCACCCGTGCCTCGCCGGTGCCGGAGCGGGTCTGTACCTTGCCGTCGTCGAGTTTTTTTACCTCGACGGTGCTGTTCTCCTTTTCGGCGATGAGAGCGTTGTAGAAGTCGAACACCTCTTCGGGGTCGCCGTCCTTGATAACGGCGCCCTGCTCCAGCAGGATGGCGCGATCACAGAGACTCTGGATGGCGCTGCGGTCGTGGGAGACGATGAGCAGCGTGGTGCCCTGCTCGCGAAACTCGCGGATTCGGGCAAAGCTTTTGTGCTGGAAGTAGGCGTCCCCCACCGACAGCGCCTCATCGACAATCAGGATCTCGGGTCGCCACGCGGTGGCCACGGAGAAGGCGACGCGCATCTGCATGCCGCTGGAGTAGGTGCGCACCGGTTCATCGAAATATTCACCGATCTCGGCGAAGGCCTCGATATCGGGCATGGCGGCGTCGATCTGCTCGCGGGAGAAACCCATGAGCCCCGCTGCGTGGCGCACATTCTGGCGCCCTGTCAGTTCGGGGTTGAAGCCCATGCCCAGTTCGAGAATGGCGGCGATGCGGCCGTTGACCTGCACCTGCCCTTCGCTGGGCTTAAGCGTGCCGGTGATGATCTTGAGCAGGGTGCTCTTGCCAGCGCCGTTCTGGCCGACGATGCCGATGGCCTCGCCGGGCTGGATATCGAAGTTGATGTGGCGCAGCACCCAGGCCTCTTCGGCCGGTTTCAGCGCCAGGCCGAACCAGCGGGCAAAGCGCTGCCACTCGCTGCGGTAACTGCGGAAGGCCTTGCCGACATCCTTAACGCTGAGCACGGTCACAGAACGTCCACCATCTCTTCACTGGCGCGGCGGAACAGGAACAGACTCAAAAGCAGCAACAATGCCGCCAGTGCGCCGATGATCAAGATCCCCTCTACCTGGGGCGGGCGTCCGTAAACGATCACTTCCTGGTAGGCGCTGGTGAAGTGGTACATGGGATTGAGGTCCAGCCAGTGACGGTAGCCTTCCGGAATGATGTTGACCGGATAGACAATCGGCGTAAACCAGAACCATATCTGAAGAATGATCGGCACCGCCTGGCCTAGATCGCGCACAAAGACGTTTATCACACCCAGCACCAGCCCCGCCCCCAGGGCAAAGGCGGCGAGCAGGAGGGTCAGGGGCAGAAGCCAGAGCATGGCGGCGCTGAAGTGGTGCCCCAGCAGCAGAAAGATGCCCACCATGGCGATGAACAGCAAAACGTTGTTGAGGAGGTTGGAGCCGACGACTATGGCGGGCAGGGTGATGCGGGGGAACTGCATCTTTTTCATCAGGTTGCCCTGCTCGATGAAGAGGTTGAGGCAGCGGCTGATGATTTCGTTGAACAAGGTCCAGGCGAGCAGGCCGGCCATCAGGTAGATGGCGTAGGCGTATTTGTTTTCTATGCCGGGCAGCTTGGCGGCCAGGACGTTGGAGAGGATGAGCGCGTAGATGGCCACCTGCGCCAGGGGGTTGATGATCATCCACAGACCGCCGAGCTTGCTGCGGGCAAAGCGGGTGATCAATTCGTTGCAGATGGAACTGAGGACGAAATGGCGGTACTGCCACAGGCTACGGAGCATGCCAAACATCAAGCGGTCTCTTTTATCAGCGATTCGATTTCGGCTACACGCCGCCCGAGAGCCCGTTCATCCGCCCCGCTCTCGACATTCAGGCGCAGCAGCGGTTCGGTATTGGAGCCTCGCAGATTGAACCGCCAACCGGGAAATTCCATGCTCAGGCCGTCGGTGGTGTCGATAGTACCCCCCTCACCCCAGCCCTCTCCCCCCACGGGGGAGAGGGGGCCTTGAAAGTGGCTTTTTACCGCGTTGATACTCGATTGCACATCTTGCACCCGGTAGTTGATTTCGCCACTACATGGGTAGGCGACCATACGCTCACCCACCAACTTCGACAACGGAATTCCCGCAACACTCACGAGTTCGGCGACCAGCAGCCAGGGGATCATGCCGCTGTCGCAGTAGGTGAAGTCGCGGAAGTAGTGGTGGGCGCTCATCTCTCCGCCGTAGACTGCGTTCTCCTTTCGCATGCGCTCCTTGATGAAGGCGTGGCCGGTTTTTGACTGGATGGGTGTTCCGCCCGCCTTTTCCACGATGTCGATGGTGTGCCAGGTCAGACGGGGGTCGTGGATGATCTTCTCGCCGGGGTGTTTCTTCAGGAAGTCCTCGGCCAGCAGGCCCACGATGTAGTAGCCCTCGATGAATTGGCCCTTTTCATCAAACAGGAAGCAGCGGTCGAAGTCGCCGTCCCAGGCGATGCCCATGTCAGCGCCGTGCCTTTTTACCGCCTCCGCCGTGGCGGTGCGGTTCTCGGGCAACAGGGGATTGGGAATACCGTTGGGGAAACTGCCGTCGGGCTCGTGGTGGACCGTGATGAACTCGACCGGTATGCCTTGTGAACTGAAACGTGCCTCGATGGCGTCTATCACGTGACCGGCGGCGCCGTTGCCAGCGTTAACCACCAATTTCAGCGGTTTCAGGCTTTCCGGGTTGATGTAGCCCAGCAGGTGGTCGACGTAGTCATCGAGTATGGACGCCTGTTTCAGGGTGCCTTGGGCTGTTGGCTTCTCGAATTCCTGGCTTTCGGCGATCTGCTGAATCTCCCGCAGCCCGCTTTCGCCGCTGATGGGCTGGGCGCACCGGCCGACGAACTTCATGCCGTTGTAGTCCATGGGGTTGTGGCTGGCGGTGACCTCGATGCCGCCGTCCACATCGAGATGGAAGGCGGCGAAGTAGACCTCCTCGGTGCCGGTCATGCCGATGTCGATGACATCGGCGCCGGCGTCCATCAGCCCCCTGGCCAGGGCCTGTTTGAGCGGCTCACTGGTGAGGCGGACATCGCCACCGACCACCACACGCCGGGCGTTCAGGTGTTGGGCGTAGGCGCGGCCGATGCGGTAGGCGATCCCATCGTTGAGCTCTTCGCCCAGTTTGCCGCGGATATCGTAGGCCTTGAAGCAGGTCAGGCGGGACATGCCACCCTCCCGTAGACGTCGTCAAAGCGGACGATGTCGTCCTCGCCGAGGTAGCTGCCGATCTGCACCTCGATCATGACCAGACGCTCCTGACCTATATTCTCCAGGCGGTGTTTGTGTTTGGCGGGGATGTAGGTGGATTCGTTGATATTAAGAATGAGTTCCTGCTGATCATTGAGTACCTTGGCGGTACCGCTGACGACCACCCAATGCTCACTGCGATGGTGGTGCATCTGCAGGCTGAGACTGGCGCCGGGCTTGACCTCGATGCGCTTGATCTTGAAGTGCGGCCCCTCTTCCAGGACGGTGTAGGTCCCCCAGGGGCGGTGGACGGTGCGGTGCAGCTTGTGGGCCTCGTGGCCCTGGGCCTTGAGCTGGGTATAGATCTTTTTGACCTCCTGCGTCCGCTGCTTATCTGCGACCAGCAGCGCATCGGGGGTGTCGACGATCACCAGGTTCTCCACGCCGACGACACCCACCAGGCGGTCTTCGCTGTTGATGGTGCAGTTGTGGCTGTCGATCACCACCGCGTCACCGTGGATGCGGTTGTTGTTGCCGTCGGGCTCTTTGATGTCGCCCAGGGCCCGCCAGCAGCCGATGTCGCTCCAGCCGATATCGCAGGCCACCACGGCGGCGTTTCGGGTCTTTTCCATGACGGCGTAGTCGATGGAGTCGTCGGGGACCGACTCGAAGTGCTCCGGGCTAAGCTCCAACTGGCTGAAACCCTCGCCCAAAGCCGTTCTGGAGCGGTACAGGCAGTCCCGGGTCGCCTCCAGGATTTCCGGGCTGTGCTCGGACATCTCGCGCAGCATGCTGCCAGCGGTGAAGCAGAACATGCCGGAGTTCCAGAGAAAGTTGCCGGAGGCGAGGTACTGCTTGGCCTTGTCCAGGGACGGTTTTTCGACGAACCGGAGCACTTCGTGACCGCTCGACTCGATGTAGCCATATCCGGTCTCCGGCGCGGTAGGACGGATGCCGAAGGTGACCAGTTTGCCTCTCTGGGCCAGCTTGCAGGCCTGGTCCACGGCATCGGCAAAGGCCGCCTGGTCCGCTATCAGGTGATCCGCCGCCAAGACCAGCAGGATCGCGTCCTCCCCATGGCTTTCGGCAGCCTGGAGGCAGGCGGCGGCGATGGCCGGGGCGGTGTTGCGGCCGAAAGGCTCAAGGATAAAGTGGGTGGCGATCGATTTTTCAGGCCGATGCACAACCTCCCGGTACTCGTCCTCGATCTTGAAGAACAGCTCTCGGTTGGTGACCGTGAGGACGTCACTGACGTTGGGAAGCACGGCACCGCGCAAAAATGCCTTCTGCAATAGACTGTCGCCACCATCAACACGGATGAGGGGCTTGGGATGCTGTTCCCGGGACAGAGGCCAGAGTCTGGAACCGGCTCCGCCACAAAGGATGGTGGGGATTAGGGCGTTGTTTGTTGTTTCGGTATCTGAAGCAGACATTAAAGACCTCGTGCGTTATTCTTTGCGGCCAGGGTGTCCTGTTCCAGCAGGCGCATGAGCTCGATCACTCTACGCTGTGGATCCATCCCGACGAGCCGTGAATTTCGATTGGTCAGCTCCCAGAGGCTGGTGGGCTGGAGTGTCGCCAGGCTTGCGCCGAAGTAGATCAGCTCTGCGATGCCTCGGGTTGAGCCTGCCGGGGAGAGGGAGTGGCCAGAATGGCCGGGTTGCAGAAGGATGTGCTGCGGGAAGAGCAGTTCAGCCTGGTTGGGCTCGTGTTGGCCGCCTGTACATCCGGGGGTAATCTCCGGCATCCAGACCCGGTAGCCTTGCCGCGACAGGTGGTCGTGGGCAGTCAGTTCCTGGTGGGGTTTGGTTCTGGCGACAAAGATGGGAGCCTGGGGATCAAGCCGGTGACTGATTGGCATTTCCGTATTGTTGTTGTTTGCTCCCACGCTACCGCCATCCAGTGGTTACTGGTTCTGGTTTTAAAAAAAGGCACATTATAACGATGCGGGGGGGGCAACAGCAGGGCTAATTGCCTCCTTCTCCCACCTTGCTCGCTACGATCGCATGAATACTCCACCGGCTAAAGCCGGTGGTTTCGGGTTACAGCTAGGGAAGCTCTGATTTATTCCCAGCATTTGCGATAATAGGGCTACGTGTCAAGTCCCGCGTGGTTATAAACTCGTTTTTTAAATGGGTCTTCAGACAAATTTGTGGGTAGCCAGCATGCCTCCTGGGGGTGAGATTGTCGGCTAACCGGTAGAAATAGGGCATCCCGCCCAATCTCTGAGAAGATGGAGTTGCGAGACAACCATCCAACAGAGACGGGAGGGCGGGATGCGACTCAAGACTATCCTGA
>Ga0114931_10009073_pt1 | contig 11956 bp, 12 predicted proteins | sample 2SBtaG_FD_89579 | JGI IMG/M metagenome (GOLD analysis project Ga0114931, IMG submission 89579) | Deep subsurface microbial communities from Kolumbo volcano to uncover new lineages of life (NeLLi) - 2SBTROV14_V59a metaG | ecosystem: Environmental > Aquatic > Marine > Volcanic | place: Kolumbo...
ACGATTTGCTCGAGGGCCTGCACCACTCGTGATCGCAAAACGCTCTCGTCCATGTCGGTGGCATCGAGCGATGCAAGATCGAGGTGGTCGAGGAGCGACCGGTGAATTCGCCGCCTCAACTCGGGGGACACGCCGCTGTCCCTGACGCCAAGCGGCCCGATCCGCAGAACATACGGCCCAACGCGGAGCTTTGCGTCAGGCGTAAGAGTCGTCCCGGAGGCATGGACCGGCTCGCTACCCAAGGTCGTCCCGTTGGAAGACTGGTCCAGAACTCGGAGCCCGGCGGGGCTCCGCTCGACTCGGAGATGGGCTCGACTGACTGCGGGCGACGGCAAAACGACGTGGCACCCAGGATCACGGCCGATGGTCAGAGAGTCGACGTCGGCAACGTCGATCGTCTGCTCGGACCCGTCCGGCATGAGGACGGACACTGCGAAACCCCCGCTCATGGAGCGCCCTCTCTTGCGTTCATGGGCACGGACCGACGTCCTACGCGGGGCTGATCCATGAGCTCATGGGCATCCACTCCGCCGTGAAACCCCTCGTACACGCGTAGCGCTTCTTCGACGCGGTCTCGTTGGCTGAGGCTGATGGGCTCGACTACTGAAGGAACCACCAACATGTAGGATTCATTGTCTTCGGTTTCGCGAGAGTGCGTGCCGAAGAGCGCTCCGATGAAAGGGATGAGCGCAAGGGCTGGGATGCCGTTCTTTCTGCGCCTTTCCGTTCGGGCCCGAATGCCCGCCAACGAGACCGACTGTCCCAACTCGAGGTTCACCAGTGTCTCCACATGTGACGTGATGCGACCCGGAATCCCTCGGACGCCCTTTTCAGCATCTAGGTCGGAAACGTCCGCCACTATTTCGAGCTCGATGCGGCCGGTCTTCGAATCGTACTTTGGCAGGACGCTAATCTTCGTTCCAAATTCGATGGCCTGTACGTTGACGGTCAGATTGTTCTGGACCTGAACGTTGAATTCCCCCCCGGACGTGAACACCGCTTCGGTTCCGTTCGCCGTTACCAAGGTGGCCTGCCGGTACATCTTCGCCCAGCCCTTGGCCTGAGCGAGGTCAAAGCTCGGCAGGAATGTCTGTGGCAGTATCTGAAATGCACTCTGGGTAGCCTGCCCGCTGCCGCCGGTGATCGCGATGGCGGCCTCGGACGGAGTAAGCGTGCTGCCGATGTTCCCAGGCCAGTTCAGCCCGATCTGGTGACTATATCGGTCCTGGATCAAGACGAAATAAAGGTCCAAGCGAATGTTTTCCCGGCGACCAAACCCTTTGTCCGCGTCCGCTGCGAGCACACGAATCGTGTATTGCAGCTGGCTCCCATCGTTCTTGATCAGAAGCAGCGACGTCGTGCCTTCGTTCTTTCCTACGATCACGAATCGACTCTGGTCCCGGGTGACACGAACATCTGCGAATCCGGGTGCGCCTTCCGAGTAACTCCTGATTCCGCGAGCCGGCAGACTCTTCTGCTCGCCGACTCGCAAAATGATTGGACGAGCTCCTTGGACTTCTGCCGCGACGTGCGGCTCGGCGATCAGGATGAAGAACACCACACTTACGAGAGACGTAGATTTCTTGGAAGCCCGCACCCTAGTCGACCCTTTCGATGTGCAAGCGCCGTTGCCGATGGGCTCGTTTCTCCTGCTCGAGCACGTCGGAGTCATCCGTTTCCACGAGACCCTCGTTGATCTCGAGGTCATCGTCGTTGCGCATGACGAGACTCAGTCTTCCGTCGCGCTGAGCTTGGGCAAGCAAGCTCGCTTGGTCGATCGTCACGAGGAGTGTGACGGAATCCAAAACACCGGAAGAGCGCTCCTGCTCAGCGTCACCGAAGCGGTTGCCTACAGCGAGTACCAGGAGGTTCTGCAGAAGCGCGACCGTGACGACCTTCGTCTCTGAGCCTGGCTTGGTTTTGGTGAGCAAGACGTCGACCCTGTCGCCAGGACGCATCAAAGTGCCGAACGCGCGTCGACCCACTCCGGTGACGCTCATGGCGCGCATCCCTTTCGGAATGCGCGCGGAGAGGGAGCCTCGATCCTGTGGAGTGGTTGCCAGGTCGGTCCACAGAAGGGTTTGATTGGCCTCGAGAGCGATCGACGCACGAACACCCAGGACCTTCGGGAGATCGGAGGCGAGCACTTGGCGGTCTTCGATGTAGCTGGCCGGAAGAGTGTGTATCATCAGCATCTGCTCGGTGAGCGGCACGCCAGCCGCGACGTCTTTACTCATCGCGATGAGCTCGACAGGCTCGCCTCCGGTCGCTTCTCGCTGAAATTGTCGAACGTAGATGCTGAGCAGCAGGAATCCGAGTACCGCAACGGCGGCCGAGGCGATGATGGCAACGCGGTTGATGGACACGGGCCCTGTCGTCATGATCGCTCCGAGCCGAGGATGGTTAGGACCGTCTGTGACGACGTGCCCGAACGTGAAAGGACCGTGACGAGGCGACCATCTTTCTCTGCAGAAAGCATGTAGGTGCCGTCGATTTGTATCGATTCGGAAGGGTTTTTCTCGATGATCTTCCACCCGGCTTTGGTGAGCTCCCGGCGATAAAACGACTCGATCTCGCCGGCTGACTTGGCAAGCACTCGATAGACGAACACGCCACTTGGTCGTTGAGCCTCCCGAGCCGAGAGGATGCGCTGCGATCCGAGGGGCCGCGGTACCCCTACGAGATCCTGGCCCGCTGCATCCGCGTTTTGATGAGGCAACATCCGGTCGATGTCGATCGTGGAGTCTGCCCACATCGTGAAGAGAAATGTCTCGTTCTCGGCGCTCCCTTCGACTCGACGCGCGAAGACGTATCGAAGAGCGCCTACTTCTCGCAGGTCTCCAGTTTCCGAGAAGCCGATGAAGCGTTGCACGAGAGCGCCTAGATTTTGGGGAGCGCGCCCCATGTCGAGGCAAGCGACATAGCCCGTGCTCTCGTTACGCACGGACTGCGTCGCGATGTCCGTGTCGCAGAGGCCTTCGTAATACGCGAGAACGTCTGCGAGCGCTGCGTCGACGGTCTGGGTTCGAAAAGAGATGCCGACCCCGTTGAGCTGCAGGCGGCGCACGGCTTCATGGGATGCGCCCGGATACTGCATGGCCCGTGCGCCCGCTGCCCACATCGCCTCTCTTCCGTCGGCCTGGACCGAGCGCAGGAGCAGCGCGCAGAACAGCACACACACAGTGGCGACAAAGACCCCCAGCCGGAGGACACACGCCCCCGCGGCCCATCGTGAAGCTGCGCTGCAACTGAGCGCTTGGTTTCTACTGGCAGACTGCACTTGCATACTCCGTTGTGCCTAGACCCGTGCGGCAGGCGTGCTCGAGAACGCTTATGCCCGTGTCCGTGCGCCGAGATGTTGTGTTGCAGAGCAGTGTGTTCACCCCGTGCTGCGAGCCAAGGGTCGAGCCCATGAGCGTAGGCATCGACGCTTCTGCCACACCGACCCCGTTGGTTGCCTTGCCGAGAAGGTAGCGGCCCACGTTGCCAAGGAAGGAGCCGAGCGAGAACTGGCTATCTCGCACTGCGAGAAGCTCGTCGAGACCGCCCGCTTGAATGTCGCCCTCGATGCGCCCGCACTCACCGCTTCGACAGCTCTGAGCCGGGCACTGGCCCGAGTCTGCCTGTAACCACGCGATCCGTCTTGCTCGCGACTTCGCTTCGAGTTTTGCGCCGTACATGGCGTTGAGCGCGACGATGCCTGCCAACGCTGCCGCGAAAACCGGCAGACTGATGAGCGCTTCGGCCAGCGCCGTGCCTTTGTCGTCTCGAAGCAACCGTAAGAAGGATGAGATCATCGTTTACTCAATGGGCGGAAACCGCGTTGATGGAGAAATCCCGCGCGGCGTCGCAGAGGTTAGCTAGACCGGCGAGTGAGCCCCGCCCTCTTGCGCCTGAGCACGCACCGGTGATTCCCCGTGGAATCCAGGCGCGGGAGATCCGGAATCGCCGAAGACGCGCCCGCCATCTCTGTTTCCAGAGCCATTCGGACTTGTGCTCGTCGCCATCGAAATAGTACTCTGCCTGGGCGAAGCCGATGCGGCCCACGATTTGCGCTCTGTAGGCGGCGTTACGACCGTCGTCGTTCCCGCCCTGCGCCACCCGAATGCCCTGCTCGCCGTTCTGCCAATGGTCCTCGTGAGGACTTTTGCCGATGTCGTATGCCCGGTATTGAAACTCCTCGTGCCCTAGCCACACCAGCGTTCCGTCCTCGCGTTTATCGATGACGCGTCGAGGTGACTCGACGACGTCGTCAGCACATGTCCTGCGTTTGCCCAGATGCAGTGCTTTGCTGACGACGCCACCGAGAAACTTCAGAAGCCACCTGGGAACCCTGGAGCTCACGTTGCTCAACCTATTGCCCAGGCCGTCGGCAGCCCGGTCGCAGAGCGTCCCGATGTCATCCTTTTCGACCGGTAGACCTCGCCCGCCTTCGGGAAGACGCGGACCGAGGAGCGGCACGACGAATCCGCCGGCTACCGGCGGGTCGTAGGCATCTTGGAAGGCCATGGCATCGACCGCGCGAGCCTGCGCCAGCAGCGGATAGCCATGCTGAACCACATGGTGGGCTACATCCAAGGCGTCGTGGGCGACCCGTACGAACTCCTCGACAGCGTCGCCCACTCTTTCGACAGTGTTCTCTACTGGGCTAAGCAGCGCGATGAGCGGAACGGCTTTGGGCGCGAAGATGAGCGTTGCGGCCAAGCCATAGAGAACGCCAAGGACGATTTCGAGAAGCACTTCGACGCTACGAATGACCAGCAGGATGCCCGCGGTGACGGCCATGACCACATTGAGCAGCACATGGAGGTTCATGCCCTTCGCTCCCATGACCGACGCTGCGTGCGCGCCTGCGTCGGCGCCGTCTTGCATGATGCGTCGGTAGATCACTGCGTCGCCCACGCCCAAGATGTAGTAGAGCGATCCGATCAGGAAGAGCGCCATGAAGAGGGACATGAGCATCATGGCGCCATCCGTCTCGTCGATTAGATCGGCACGTCTCACCGACATCATGAGCCCTGCGCTCGATACTCGTAGGGAGCATCATGAATCATGAGGGTCGTCTCGTGCTGGAGCTCTCGGAAGCGTCCGCCAACGAAGCTTCGTGCAAACGGAAGGAAGGCCTGGCCCAGCTCTTCCCCGGCGTCGAGGTTGCCAAAGGCCTTACAGAGGATCCTGCGCGCCAGGGGCACCGTGCACTGGTAAGCGTAGGTCACGCGCACCGTGATTTCGGCCCCCCTGACGACCCCATCCTGTACCCCCGGGAAGCTCACCGCGAGCGCGAAAGGTTGATAATAGAGGGCGCTCACGAGTGTTCGCGGGCCACCGATCGCCTTGGCCATGCTCGGCTGGGAGTCACGACCCACATCGACGGGCGCGAGTGGCATCAACGGAATGTGCGCAGCCAATCGAATTGTGTTCAAACGCGACCTGCCGAGGTTGGCTAACGTCCTCTCGGAAAATGCGGACGCGACCGAGTCGGCGTTGGGGTTGTCCCCCAGGCCCGACGCCACCCGGCCAAGCGCCCTCGCAATGTCCGCTGCGCTCACGGCGTTGCGACTGACGCTCATCTTGGGCTCGCCCCCGTATTCCTCGGGGTCGTCTGGGAGCACGACCACTGCAGACCGAGCGGCTGAGTCAGCGGAGTGCTTCACCATTAGGTTCGCCTGCGTGATGAGGGCGAGCTGCACGAGGCAGAGGAAGAACGTCCACATGGGAACCACGGCGATGAGGAACTCCAAGAACACGACGCCGCGTTGATCGGCGAGGAGCCGGCGGAGCGGTGATTGCGCCCCCCTCACAGCGCGCTCCAAGCAAGCGCGAGATGTGGCGCGGCAAAGACCCCCGTCGCTAAGAAGATCGGCCCGCCCATCCGGACGGGGGTGTGTAATGCGTCGCATGGATCCTGCCGCCACCTGGCCGGAAGCACCGGATTGAGGGTGAGTACGAGCGCGTTGCCGAAAGTGCGCAGCAGCGCGCCCCTCCACGCCAGTGCGCCACAGGCGCCAACCACCGCCACGATGAGAGCTACCAGTTGGATCTCGATGCCGGCCAGCACGTCGAATCCAGTGATGGCGCCAAGAGCTCCAAAGAGCTTTACGTCGCCACCACCCATCGCGCCCCGGCGAAACAGAAGATACGGAACGAGTGCGCTCAGAAATCCGGCCGCGAGGCTGTGCAGCGCGTATTCGATGCCAAAAGCAAGCCCGTATACGAACGGAGCGCTGAAGAGGGACGGCAGCGTGAGCCAGTTTGGGATCTCGCCTCTTCGCCAGTCACAAATCGCCGCCACGGCAGCGACGCCAAGTGCCAGGCTCTCAGCAATGAGTGTTGCTGCGTTCATTGGAAGGCTGCTACTTCACGACGTCCGCAATGTAACCGTCAGCGGCCTCGACCTCGCCAACTAAGGTTTCGCCAAACTTCTGCCAAGCCGCAATTCCGACGACCGCGATCAAACCGAGGACGATGATGTACTCGACGGTTGTCAGACCACGCTGGTCGTGCGCAAGGGTCTTTTCGTTTCGTGCATCGTTATGCATTGGGGCTTCCTTTCTCAGGGAATGGGTAAAAGGATGAAGAGCTTCGTCAGGTAGTAGGCCTGAACGAGCGGCACCCCGAGCCCGTACAGCGCAAGACCCGCCGCAAGAACGACGGCTCCAGTCAGTAACGTGTACTCCGCGAACACCACGCCCTCTCATCGGCCGTGAACGGCAGACGTTGCGTACGGATTTTTGTGACCCCAGCCACGAACGGGCCGTCGCAAATGAGTTAACCCCGTGAAAAAGGGGACTGTCCCCTTCTCATCGGACTTGGACCGTCGTTGGGTGGTCCTCTGGGATCGGTAGGATCGCGTTCCAACCAGGCGGCAGGATCGGCTCGGTGAACTGGAAGAGGTAGCGAGCATCCGCTGGGGAAAGATTGATGCAGCCGTGGCTATGGCGGCGGCCGAACTCGTCGTGCCAAAACGCGGCGTGGAAGACGTAGGAGCCCTTGAAGAACTGGACCCAGGGGACATCTTGGATCGAGTAGTTCTTGCTGACATCGGTGCGTTCGATATCGTCCATGTCCGCGTAGGTGAGCTTCACCCAGATTTGGAAGGTCCCGAGCGGGGTTTGCAACTGCTTGCTGTTTCTTCCGGTGGAGACGAGAGTTGCAAATAGCGGCGTCGGCCCCTCGTAGGCTACGAGCACCTGCTGAGAGACGTCGATGTCGATCCAACGGTCGCTAGGGCCGACCCCTTCCGGTGGCTCGACGAGCGTTGCGCGCGCGAGCTCGGACGTCTTGATCCACCCCCCCTCTACGAGCTGGGCCCAAGCGCCCTTGCTTGCTCGGATGTGCACCAGTGCGCGCCGGTCCAGACGTCTCAGCACGCGACCTCGAGGCCGTTCGCGCACCTTGGCAAGTTTGAGCGAAACCCATGCAAGGTCGAGCGCCACGCCTGGGTCGAGCTTTACGCCCGCAAACGCACTGCCGTCGACGAAGCGCACCGACCCGCGCTCAATCCACAGATGCCGGCGCGTCCGGATGAACTCGACGCCTTCATACAACTGCTCGCCCGTGACGACGACGCCGAAGCCCTTTCCGAGCGCTTCGAGGTAGTCGTCCCTGAAGTAGTCACTGGGATGTGCATACGCGCGGGTACCGTCGAAGCGTATGAACGCATATCGCTGGGGCAGTCGCCTACTCGCGGCGCTCGAGCCGTCGACCCTTGGTCCGGGAGGCGCAGCAGATGGTTGGACGTTCGCTTCGCAGATGAAGAGCTCGTCCTTGGTTTCATACCAAACGCCGGTCGAGCAGCCTTGGCCAAAGACTCTGCGGGTGAACCCGAGCCGGGTGCCCGCGCCCACGGTTCCGCGGCGGCGTGATTGACTGCTCGGTTCGAGCATCACAGGCGCGCCGTCATTGACGACTTCGATCGACCTGGCCCATGAAGGAGCAGGCACTGCAGCTTGCCCCCTGGCAACATCGGCAGCGACAGGCCGGGCCCAGCCGACAGCAATTGCTGCGCTCAACAGAAACACGAGCCCCGCCATTACGTCAATATAGGCGGCGCCCGCGGAAAAACTCAATCTTCGTCGTCGGCGCCGTTGGTTTGTCCCCTCAAACCGTACCGTTTGGCCAGCTCGCGGAGATGATAGCGCGTGAGGCCGGCCGCGCGCGCGCTCCGGCTGATGTTGTCGCCGTGCTTGTCGAGTATCGCCTTGAGATATTGCGCCTCGAAGGCATCGACGACGCGCTGCTTGGCATCTTTAAAGGGAATATCATTGTCGACGAACTGTTCGGCGGTCCCGCCTGGGAAGAACATCGGAGGCGTTTTCTGGGACGCGGGCAAGAGGTCGTGCATGCCAAGCTCCGCTGCATCGGCGAGCGAAACGGCGCGCTCGATCGTATTCTTGAGCTCACGGACGTTGCCCGGCCATGGATAGGCTTGAAGCTTGTCCATCGCGTCCTCCGAGATCGTGAAGTGCACTCTCTCGCCTTGGGAGCCGCGCTTGGCCGACTCTTGGAGGAACTGAAGCGCAAGCGTAGGGATGTCCTCTGGGCGTTCCCGAAGCGGGGGCAAGTCGACATGGACGACACTCAGGCGGTAGTAAAGATCTTCGCGGAACGTGCCGTCATTGACCATCTGGCGAAGGTCGCGATTCGTGGCCGCGATGACACGTACATCCACGGGGATCATCCGCGTGCCTCCAACGCGCTGCACTTCGTGCGTTTCGAGCACGCGCAAGAGCTTCGGCTGAAGACTGATGTCGAGCTCGCCAATCTCGTCTAGAAACAGGGTGCCCCCGTCAGCCACTTCGAAGCAGCCGCGCTTGCGGTCAGCGGCTCCCGTGAACGAACCTCGTTCGTGCCCGAACAAGATGCTCTCGATTAGATTCGCCGGGATTGCGCTACAGTCTTGTACGACCAGCGGCCTCTGGGCCCGTTTGGACGCGCGATGAATGGCCCTGGCGACGAGCTCTTTGCCGGTGCCGGTTTCTCCGCGCACGAGCACCGTGAGGTCGGACGCGGCCACCTTTTCGAGGACGGCGAAAATCTCGCGCATTCGCACTCCGTGCCCGATGAGGTCGTAGAACTGCTCGCGCCGGCTTAGGTCGATTTCGATCGAGCCCGAGCCGTGCTCGAAACGGATCACGGTGTTTCCGATCCGCAACGGCATGCCGGGTTCTAGCCATGCCTCACGGACGCGAACGCCGGCGACCCATGTTCCGTTGGCTGAGCCGAGGTCGCGGAGCAGGAAGCCGGTTTCTTTGGCAACGATCTCGCAATGGGTCCCGCTGGCTCCCGGATCGGACAAGGCGAGGTCGCAGATGACGCTCCGTCCAATGGTCAGCCGCTCGGCCGCGATGTCGAGCCTGGTTCCCTTCTGGGGCCCTTCTTCGACGACCAGCCGGCTCTTGCGAAGCTTCCGCTTGGTCGCTTTGCGATCGACGAATACGGTCGTGAGGGCACGATCGTCGTTCACTCGGCATACTCCCGGAGCGCTTCGATAGCGACTTCGTAGTCCTCTGCATTGAAAATCGCGCTGCCCGCGACGATCACGTCGGCGCCCGCCTCGACGACCTGACGCGCGACCCCGGGCTTCACGCCGCCATCGACTTCGAGGTCGATGTCAACGCCGGCGTCGTCGATCATGGCGCGAATCTGAGCGAGCTTCGCATTGGCAGATGGAATGAAGCTTTGGCCGCCGAAGCCGGGATTCACGCTCATTACGAGGATCAGGTCGACGTCAGGCAAGACGTACCGTAGGCAGTCCGGAGGGGTATGGGGATTGAGCGCCACGCCGGCACGCCTTCCGAGGCCGCGGATCTGTTGAACCGTTCGATGCAGGTGTGTGCAGGCCTCTGCATGTACGGTGATCACATCCGCTCCTGCATCGGCAAACGACTGAACATATTTTTCGGGCTCGACGATCATGAGGTGGACGTCGACGACGTGCTTGGTGGCGGCGCGGATGGCCTTCACGACGAGCGGGCCAATAGTGAGATTGGGCACGAATCGGCCGTCCATGACGTCCACATGGATCCAATCGGCGCCCGCCTGGTCGACTGCTTGGATTTCGGCTGCCAGGCGGCCAAAATCAGCCGAAAGAACGGAGGGGGCGATTCTGAGGGGCTTTGTCGAGCGGGGCACCGACGCAGTCAAGCGCCGCCAGGCCGGCCTGTCAATGGCATCCGTTCCTTGACCGCGGTAGCGCCTGCAAAGGACAATGGAAAGACGCCTCAGGGGAGGGCGGACGAACGAGAATGAGCGATCAGAGATATCACCTGATCGAAAAGCTTGAAGCCGGAGGGATGGCCGAAGTTTTCCTTGGGGAAGCTACGAGCGTTCAGGGCTTCAAGAAACGCGTCGCGATCAAGCGCGTTCTGCCCCATCTCGCCTCGCACACGAATTTCATCGGCATGTTTCTCGATGAAGCGCGCCTCGGGGCACGGCTGTCACATGCGAACATCGTCAGCGTGTTCGACATCGGCAAGTCGGACAACAGCTTCTTCATCGTCATGGAGTTCGTCGATGGGACGAACCTCAAGAAGATCATGGAAGCGCTGCGGGTCAAAGGACAGGCCTTCCCGCTCAAAGACGTGATTTACATCGCGATGGAAGCCTGCCGCGGGCTGAGCTACGCACACGAGCTCGTCGATGATGATGGGAACCCGGTGGATCTGGTCCACCGGGACGTATCGCCTCCAAACATCCTCATTAGCAAGAGGGGCGAGGTGAAAGTCACGGATTTCGGCCTCGCTAAGGCGCGCACCCAGCTCGAACGCACGGACCCCGGCGTCGTGAAGGGGAAGTTCAGCTACCTGTCGCCAGAGGTGGCGACCGGACAGGACGTTGACGAGCGCGCGGACCTCTTCGCCCTTGGTGTCTGCATCTGGGAGATGCTGGCCGGACGGCGTTTGTTCCTGGGCGATACCGACTACGAAACGGTTCAGGCAATATCCAACGCCAAGGTCCCAAGCCTCGTCGGCGACCACCCCGAAGTCGATCCGGCGTTCGAGGCATTGCTCCTGCGCGCGCTTGCGAGGAATCCTGCCGATCGTTTTCAAAGCGCGCGCGATTTTGGCGATGCGCTGGCGAGCTATCTCTTCCATCACCAAATGAAGGTGACGCCGTACGACATCGCCAACCTCGTCAAAGCTGCCCTCGAGCGGCAGAAGTCGGTGCCGCCACAGCCAATGATGATCGATGGCATGATTCAAGAAGAGCTTGGGCGGTTTACCTCTCTCGAGAGCACCGCAAATGTCCCGATCGACCCGTCTACCTCGTTCGCGCTCAGTCCCGATGATGACGGAGCACGGCCGCTCGATGCATCGGACTTCGTGGATCCGAGCAATTGGTTTGCGGGTGATGAGGAGGTCGAGACGGCGATCGCAAACGTCCGCGACAGCGCACCGGCCGGCGCCACGATGGGCTGGTTCGAGTCGAAGGACGGCCGCGTGAGAGCTTCGCGAACAGCGGCGGTGCCGATGGGCCCGTCGCTCAATCCGCCTCCACATGCCAAGGACACGGTCGGCTCTGAGCCCGTCATGACGTTCCGGCCGCCTGGCGCAACTCCAGTTTCAATTGCGGCGCAGGCGGATAGTCAGCCTGCTGAGACCCCGCCCGCGCAGACCCCGCCGACCGGGGCAAGGACGGCCCACAAGCCCGTGCGCTCCAAAGCCCTCTTCATCGTCGTCGGGATCGTCGTGCTTGCCGCAATCGGCGTGGCAACCGGATGGCTTCTCACGCAGTAGGTGGGTGCTTCGCCTTGGCTCGAATGCTGCGGGCCACTTGCCGCAACCGCTGGTAGTCCTGCCGTGGCAGGCCGTCTTGGCCAAAGCGCGCCGCAAGGTACACGTTCGTCAACTCGCGCACTTCGTCAGCCGCGACAAATCCACAGCGGCTGAGCTCTTGCGCGTGCTCGGTCGGCGTCACGTCGGGGGGGCGCGCGTACCCAGCGCTTCGTAGGCTG
>Ga0114931_10009074_pt1 | contig 11954 bp, 7 predicted proteins | sample 2SBtaG_FD_89579 | JGI IMG/M metagenome (GOLD analysis project Ga0114931, IMG submission 89579) | Deep subsurface microbial communities from Kolumbo volcano to uncover new lineages of life (NeLLi) - 2SBTROV14_V59a metaG | ecosystem: Environmental > Aquatic > Marine > Volcanic | place: Kolumbo...
ATCGGAGCTTGCCGCCGCGGGATGCTTTCGAGGCCATCGCGGCATCCGGCGCTGATGCCGTCGTCGCAGTCGGCCTTCCGGCGGCCAGGGCAGCGAGGCACTTTGCGTCCGTTCCGGTCGTTGTGGGCCAGGTATTCAACCTCGATGAGGCAGATCTGCTGTCCGGTGAGGTGAAAGCCATTGCCGTCCTGCCGCCGCTGGGTTTGCAGATCGATGCATGGCGCAAGCTGGACCCGGGCCTGCGCAATATTGGTGCGATCCTCGGCCCCGGGCATGAGGCACTCATCGCCGAAGCGGACCAGGCGATGAAAGAGCGAGGCATCAAGCTCCACTATGCAATCGCGGAGTCCGATCGTGAGACGCTGTACCTCTTCCATCGGCTGGTCCGTGACATCGACGGTTTTATTCTGTTTCCCGACAACCGGATACTGAGCCGCTCAGTCCTGAGCGAAATGATGAGTTATGCATCGCGGAATCGGGTGGAGGTTGCCGTCTTCAACGAGCCGTTGCTGGCTTATGGTGCACTGTTCAGCGCCGGTTCCGTGGAGGCTGATATCGCAGGACAAATTGCCGCCGTGCTCGAGAAGATTTTTTCGGACGAATTCGATGCAGTCCCGACCATTACTCCCCTGACCGAGATGCAGATAAAAACCAACGCCGAGGTCATTCGGCATTTTGGCCTCGAAGGGCAGGGTAGCGATATCAAGGATACCCTCGCGGACCTGCAATGAAGCAGCGAATTCAGAAGGCATGCGCATCGGGTCGCGAGAGCTTGTCCGCCCTGAAACGCGGTGAACGCGCCGGCAAACGAGTCCTGATCAACGAGATTCTCTCGCTGCAGATTATCATTACGGCGATCATCGGTATGCTGGCCATTGCGGGCCTTTACTGGGGCGGGCAATGGGTGCTGCAGGACAACTACAGCCGCTGGGCCATGCAATGGACCGAAGAGCTGAATGAACTCGGTGCGCCGTTGTACCTGCCGAACGACGAGGAAGCCGTTTTCCGCCTCGAGAGTTTTATCAACAAATACCCGGAGATCGACAGGGTCTCCTATTACCGGCAGGACGGGTCCGTCCTGTTCTCGATTACGAATGAAAGCGACGACATCGCGGAGCAGATACCGATCGATGAGGAGATGCTAAGTTCCCTGACCTACCTGGTCGGGGCGAAGTCACCCTACCTCGTCGAGACCAGTGTCATGAATGCCCGCGCGTTCGAGATTCTCGCTCCGGTCTGGACAGAGAATATTTCCAGTGACGGGCTTTTCAGTTTCGATTTGTCGGACAAACAAAACGCCTCCAGTTCGGAGCTGGTAGGGTTCGTCGGGCTGGAGCTCGACTTTTCCTTGTTCCACAACCACCTGCTCACCAACATCAAGATCGCCATCAGTGTCTTGCTATTATTGCTGATTGTCTCCAGCATCATCGGACGGCGCTATCTCGCCAGTGCCCTGACGGCGATTTCCGATTTGCAGCAACCAATCGCGGAACTTGCGAAGGGCAATCTCGCCGTCGCATTCAAGCCCGCCGAGCATCGTGAGATATCTGAAATTGTCGAAGCGCTCGAGAGTACCGCAACAGCGCTCGGGGAGCGCGATGCGCGCCTGTTGCGCCTGGCCAATCATGACAGCCTGACCGGGCTGTTCAATCGACGCCGGCTGGTCGAGGAACTGAAAAAGGAAATCGACAACGTCACCGTCAATGAAATGACGAGTGCGCTGCTGTTCATCGACCTCGACCAGTTCAAGTACGTCAACGACACCTGCGGACACCCGGCCGGTGACCGCCTGATTCGCAAGGTCGCCGATCAGCTGGTAAGAACCGTTGGCAAATGCGGAATCGTCGCGCGTTTCGGCGGCGATGAATTCGCGATTCTCGTCAGCGCTGCCAACAAAAATCAGGCAAGAGAACTGGCGGAGAAGGTACTCGAGGACATGCGGCGCCTTGCGCACATCGAGGACGGTAACGTATTCCACGTGCATTGCAGTATCGGCATCGCGATGGTCGATTCCGAAAAATTCGACCACGACGAGCTGATTGCCCGGGCCGACATCGCTTGCCGTGAGGCCAAGGAGAACGGCCGCAACCGGCTCAGGTTCTACAGTATGTCCGAAAGTGAGGCTCAAAAAATCGTCGCCGATGTCGGTTGGGTAAGCAAGCTGCGCGATGCCATCGATAACAATGAATTCACATTGCGTTTTCAGCCAATCGTGCAGATCTCGACCGGCCGCATCACGCACCACGAGGTGTTGCTGCGGCTGAAGGCGGACGACAACAAGGTGATTGCGCCAGACGCGTTCCTCCCCGCAGCGGTTCGTTTCGGCTTGATGGGAGAGATCGATTCCTGGCTGGTGCAGAATGCGATCCGCGAGCTTGCTGAATATCGCCGGGACCACCCGGAACTGCGCTTTTCCATCAACTTGTCCGCGAACGCATTCGAAACGGATGATCTCACTGGATTCATTCGTCTGCACCTGGAAAAGAATGGGGTCCCGCCCGAAGCGGTTATCTTCGAAATTACCGAGAGCCTTGCCGTAAAGCACTTGAGCTATGTCGAACAACAGGTCACGTCGCTCAGGAAACTCGGTAGCGAACTGGCACTTGACGACTTTGGCACCGGTTACAGCTCCTTTAGTTACCTGCAGCGATTGCCGGTCGACTACATCAAGATTGATGGCTGCTTCGTGCGCGACCTCATCAATAATCCGGTGGACCAGAAGATGGTGCGGCTGATTGGTGAAATCGGCCAGGAGGCCGGTATGCGCACGATCGCCGAATATGTTCAGGGTGGCCCGACGCTTGCGTTGCTGGCGGATCTCGGCATCGACATGGCGCAGGGATATTTTATCGGCCGGCCAACGGCGGCGCCGACGGCCAAATCGATGCCGATCCCGATCAATCTCAGGAAGCGCCAGCTGCGGGCGGCAGAGTAAGAATCATCGGGCTAGAAGCAAAATTCACCCGGGCAAGTTGGATTGAAAAGTTCGCTTCGACGCCGGTTTTTCACTGATGGCAGCGAATCGCGTCAAACGTCGGTTTGAAGCGATTCACGGCGTCGCAGAATACGTCAGCCGTAACCTCGGCATCATAAGCCGCTGAATGGGCGGATTCTTCGTCCCACTCCAGTCCCGCAGCCTTAACGGCTCTCGACAATACCGTCTGGCCATACGCGACGCCACACAGGGTCGCGGTGTCAAAACTGCTGAACGGATGAAACGGGTTACGCTTGATTGAAGTGCGCCGGATCGCCTCGTTCACGAAGCCGAGATCGAAAGATGCATTGTGCCCGACGAGGATAGCCCGGGTGCAAGCGGCCTCCCTGATCGCACGCCTGATCTCACGGAAAATGTGCTGCAGCGCTTCTTTCTCGTCGATGGCCAGGCGCAGCGGATGGTCCGGATCGATGCCATTGACCGCGAGTGAAGCGGGCTCGAGGTTGGCACCTTCAAATGGCTTGACGTGATAGCGACAGGTTTCGCCACGGACGAGCATGCCGTCACTGTTCAAATCAAGCAGCACCGCGGCGATCTCCAGGAGCGCGTCCGTCTGGCAGTTGAAACCACCCGTCTCGACGTCGACGACCACCGGCAGGAAACCGCGGAATCGATCCGCCATCGAAAACGGGCTGTCCACGTTCTTGCTGTCCCTACTCGCCGTGCGCATAACCGGCGATGTCCTTGTCCAGTATCAGATTCATTGAGAAGCGAACGCCGAAGCCGTTGATTTGTGAAGGGATGTGAGCGAGCCCGCCCTTGCGGCTGATCGCACTCAGGTCGACGTGAATCCAGGTGCTTTTCTTGTCGACGAATTCCGCGAGGAAGCTCGCCGCCACGATGTGGTCGCCACCACCGTTTGGCGCGCATTGTGCGATATCGGCGGTGTCACTTTTCAGTTCTTCGAGGAACTCCTTGCCAATCGGAAACGGCCAGACTCGTTCGCCACTGTCACGGCCGCATTTCTTCAATACCGGGTGTAAATCGGGCCTGTTGGTGAATATGCCGCTGTAGCGCGTCGTGACCGCGTTCATGCAAGCGCCCGTCAAAGTCGCATAATCGATGATCACGCCAGGCTGGTCCTCGCTTGCCAGCACCAGTGTGTCCGCGAGCGCCATGCGTCCTTCCGCATCGGTATGGATCGTCTGGATGGTCTTGCCATTCAATGCGGCGACGACATCCTGCGATTTGTATGCCATCGGCCCGGTGCGGTTTTCGGTAATTGCGAACCAGGCGTCGATGGGTAAGTCAGCCTTCATTCGCGTCAGCGCCAGGAGTGTGCCGGTGGCCACGGCGCTGCCGCCCATGTCGATGTGCATGTCGAGCATCGAGGTAAACGGCTTGAGGTTAGTGCCGCCGGTATCGAAAATCACGCCTTTGCCGACGAGGCTCAATGCGGGCTTTGCCGTCTTCGCACCAGGCCGGTAGCGTACCCGCACAATCGCGGCGCTGTCGTCGGCATTTCCCTGTGCCACGGCAAGGAATGCACCGGCGCCTATTTTCTTCAATTCATTGACGCCGTATTTCCGGTACTGCCAGCCTTCCGCCGCAGCCAGTTCTTTCAGCAAGCCGGTATAGGCCGGCGCATCAAGCTTGTTGGCCGGGAGTGCGGTCAGGAAACGGGCCACATTATTGCCCTCTGCCTCTGCGACGACCCGGTCGAGTTGAATGCGATGGGGCAAACCGATCAACCTGATGTTCCTGATACGTACGGGTGCCGGCCTGGACTTGAATTCAGGCATCGGGTAGCCGGCCGCGAGGGCAGCGGCAACAAGGTATGCGGCAAGCTGCTCCTGTTGACCATCGTCAAAGCCCAGAACCCAGATGCCCAGGACGCCCTGCTTCTCGCAGGCAGCAGCAGCGACCATCTTGCGCGCGAATGTCAGTGCCTCGAAGGCGTCGTCGGCAGGCTTCGCCAGGCCGACGACCAGGGCAGTCTGGCGCTTGTTGTTGAGGCGCGTCCGGGCCGCCGTGACGCTGCCGGGCAGGCGCCGCCGCAGCAACGCATGCACCTTGTTGCCCTGGGGCACTTTACGCCATAGTGCCGAGGGCACTTTCGATGGCAAAATCAGCAGTAACTCGTCGATCCCGGCGAGCGTCTTGCTGTCTGCCGCGCCCGGTACCTGCGAAACCTGCAAAGGCTTCGTTGCTCGCATTGCGTCGAACAGGCTTGTCATTTCGAAACTAACCTTTTTAAGCCGGCTTGGGCCATAATATGCGCCGTCAACAAGAACTTGCCGGACGGTCCGGCCATGATTGAGCGGTGATCCTAGCAGGACACCTGACCGAATTCACGCCAATAATGCCCGCGTTCCCGGGGATGGCACGATTGTGGATGAGCTATGAACGAATTCAGCGGTTATGACGATATCGACCCGACCGAAACGCGGGAGTGGCTGGAGTCAATCGACTCCGTGCTGGCGACCGAGGGGCCGGAACGGGCGCATTTTCTGCTGAACCAGATGGTGGACTTTGCGCGCCGCTCCGGGGCCTACCTGCCGTTTGCGCCGAATACCGCCTATCTCAACACCATATCCGTCGGCCAGCAGCCGGAGTATCCGGGCGACAGGGCGATCGAAAAACGCATCGAGGCCTACATACGCTGGAACGCGATGGCGATGGTTGTACAGGCCAACCGGGTCAGTACCGAATACGGCGGCCACATCGCAAGCTATGCCTCTTCCGCCACGCTTTACGAGGTCGGCTTCAATCATTTCTGGCGTGCACCGTCGGCCGATCACGGCGGCGATCTCGTGTTCATGCAGGGGCATTCGGCCCCGGGCATTTACTCGCGTGCCTACCTCGAAGGCAGGCTGGCCGATGCGCATCTCGACCGTTTCCGCAAGGAAGTGGACGGGGGCGGACTGTCGTCCTACCCGCACCCCTGGCTGATGCCTGAATTCTGGCAGTTTCCGACCGTGTCAATGGGACTCGGGCCGATGATGGCCCTGTACCAGGCCCGCTTCATGCGTTACCTGGAACACCGCGGCATGATTCCGCTGAGTGACCGCAAGGTCTGGTGCTTGCTGGGCGACGGCGAGATGGATGAGCCGGAGTCAATGGGTGCCATTACGATGGCGGTTCGTGAACGCCTCGACAATCTCATCTTCGTCGTCAACTGTAACCTGCAGCGGCTCGACGGCCCGGTGCGAGGCAACGGCAAGATCATCCAGGAACTCGAAGCGGCGTTCCGCGGCGCCGGCTGGAACGTCATCAAAGTGATCTGGGGCTCACGCTGGGATCCGCTGCTCGCGGAAGATCACCGCGGACTGCTGCGCCGCCTCATGGAGGAAACCATCGACGGCGAATACCAAAATTTCAAGTCAAAGGGCGGCGCCTACGTTCGCGAGCATTTCTTCGGCAAGCACCCGGAAACCGCGGCCATGGTCGCCAACATGTCAGACGACGATATCTGGCTGCTCAATCGCGGTGGCCACGATAACCGCAAGGTCTACGCAGCCTACAACAGTGCCGTCAGGCACCAGGGCCACCCGTCGATCATACTGGCAAAGACCGTCAAGGGCTTCGGCCTCGGTGCTGCCGGTGAAGGACAGAATGTCGCGCACCAGGCGAAAAAACTCGATTTCGATGCGCTGAAGGAATTTCGCGATCGCTTCAACATTCCCGTTGCCGACAAGGACATCGAAGATATCCCGTACTGCAAGCCGGCAGCCGGCAGTCTGGAGATGGAATACCTTTGCGCACACCGGCAGAAACTGGGCGGCTTCCTGCCGGTGCGGCGCAGCAAATCGAAACCGCTTGAAGTACCGTCACTCGCAACTTTCAAGAACCAACTCGAGGGCACCGGCCAGCGTACGGCGTCGACGACCATGGCGTTCGTTCGCATCCTTACAGCGCTTATGCGCGACAAGAATATCGGTAGCCACATCGTACCGATTGTCCCGGACGAAGCACGGACCTTCGGCATGGAAGGCCTGTTCCGCCAGGTTGGCATCTACTCATCCAGAGGACAGTTGTACACACCGCAGGACGCGGACCAGCTGATGTACTACCGCGAGGACATGAAAGGCCAGATCCTGGAGGAGGGTATCAACGAGGCGGGCGCCTTTTGCTCCTGGCTTGCATCGGGAACCTCATACAGTAACCACGATGTGCAGATGATCCCTTTCTACATCTATTACTCGATGTTCGGCTTCCAGCGAATCGGTGATTTTATCTGGGCCGGCGGCGACCTGCAGTCCCGAGGCTTTCTGATGGGCGGCACGGCGGGCCGCACGACCCTTGCCGGTGAAGGGCTGCAACACCAGGATGGGCACAGCCTGGTCACGGCATCGACGATTCCCAACTGTGTTTCTTACGACCCGGCCTATGCCTACGAACTCGCGGTCATCATCCAGGATGGCCTGCGGCGCATGTTCGCCGAGCAGGAGAAGGTGTTCTATTACATCACCTGCATGAACGAAAATTACGTGCACCCGCCGATGCCTGAGGGCGTCGAGGAAGGCATCCTGAGGGGCATTTATCCGCTGCAGGCCGGCGGCAAGGGCAAGATCCGGGTCCAGCTGATGGGCTCCGGCACGATCCTCCGCGAGGTACTGGGGGCTGCGGACCTGCTCAGCATCGATTTCGACATTCCCGCGGATGTCTGGTCTGTCACCAGCTTCAATGAGCTACGCCGCGAGGCGCTGGCGACAGAACGCTGGAACCAGCTGCATCCGGACCAGGAGCCGCGGCAGAGTTACCTGGAGAGCGCACTGCTGCAGCGCGAAGGGCCGTACGTGGCGGCAACCGACTACATGAAGATAGTCCCCGACCAGATTCAACGCTGGGTGCCCGGTCAATATGTCACGCTCGGCACCGATGGCTTCGGCCGCAGCGACGGCCGCGATGCATTACGGCGTTTCTTCGAAGTCGACAAGCGTTATATCGCCGTCACGGCGCTGAAGGCGCTGGCCGACGACGGCAAGATCGATCACGAGACGGTCGCCGGAGCGATACGCAAATACGGCATCGATCCGGACAAGCCGGACCCGGTGACCCTCTGATGGCGGACAGGGTCGACATCGTCGTTCCCGACCTCGGCGACTTTGCGGACGTCGAGGTCATCGAGATACTGGTCGCCGCGGGTGACAAGGTGGCCAGGGAAGACGGCCTGATAACACTCGAAACGGACAAGGCGACGATGGATGTGCCGGCGTCGCACAGCGGCACCATCGATGCGATTGATGTCGCCGTGGGTGATACGGTCTCCAGCGGCGATGTCATCGGCTCGATGACCGTTGAGATCGGCGATACGGTGGTCGTCACGCCCGCCCCCGCCCTCAAGGGTGAGGTCACCCGCGGAGATGCCGCCGTCGTTGCGCCACCGCCGGCCGTGGCAGAAGCGTCCGCAGCAGAGCCCCGGGCGGTGCCGGTCAGCAAGGCGTCGCCCGAATTGCCACCCGTCGATGAGGCCGGTTTCTCCAGGGCGCATGCAAGCCCGTCGGTGCGCAAGCTGGCGCGCGAACTCGGTGTCAATCTTCCTCAGGTCGAGGGCACGGGTCCGAAAAAACGCATTCTGCACGACGACGTCAAGGCATTCGTCAAGGCTGTCATGAGCGGCCGAATTGCCGCAGCCGCGCCTGCGCTGCCGGCGGTACCGGAAGTCGACTTTGCGAAATTCGGCGAGATCGACGTTCAACCGCTCACTCGCATCCAGAAAATTTCCGGCCCACGCCTGCAGGCGAGCTGGATCAATCTGCCGCATGTTACGCAACATGACCAGGCGGACATTACGGAACTCGAGGCAAAGCGCCGGAATTGAAAGGTCCGGCAAAGGAAAAGGGTGTCAGTCTGACGCCGCTGGCATTCATCCTCAAAGCCTGCATCCTGGCGTTGCAGGAATTCCCGAAGGTCAATGCTTCGCTCTCCGCCGATGGCGAGTCGCTGGTGTACAAAAGGTATTATCACCTGGGGTTCGCTGCGGACACCGAAAACGGGCTGATGGTCCCGGTGATCCGTGATGCCGACAAGATGGACGTGTTCGAGCTCGCCACGGAACTCGGCAAGCTTTCCGCCACCGCCCGCGAAGGCAAACTCAAGGCCGGCCAGATGCAGGGTGCCTCGTTCACGGTTTCCAGCCTGGGTGGCATCGGCGGCACGTCTTTTACGCCGATTATCAATGCGCCGGAAGTCGCCATTCTCGGTGTGTCGCGCTCGTCGATACAGCCGGTGTGGAACGGCTCCGGTTTCGAGCCGCGTTTGATACTGCCGGTCTCCTTTTCCTACGACCACCGGGTAATTGACGGCGCCTATGCCGTGCGTTTTACGACGTTTCTCTGCCAGCAGCTTGCCGACGCCGGCCGCGTGCTCGAGGCGACGTTGTAATGGGCGAGTCGGTGCAGCTTATCGTCCCCGAGCTGGGCGATTTCTCGGACGTCGATGTCATCGAGGTGCTGGTCAAGCCCGGCGATATGGTCGCCGTGGAGGAGCCGCTCGTCACGCTCGAAACCGACAAGGCGACGATGGATGTGCCCGCATCGGCCGCAGGCAAGATCGTCTCCGTGGAGGTCGGTGTCGGCGACAAGGTCAACGCCGGCGACGTTGTTGCCACGCTCGATACTGCGGACGAGGTCGATACGTTGTCGACGATGGTGATCGAGCCGGAGGAGCAGGAAAAGATTCTCGCGGCGGTGACGGCGGAACAGGAAAAGATTGTCGCCGCGGCGGCCGCGCAAGCGTCGCGGCCGGAGACGACGCATTCTGCGGACCTCGTCGTCATCGGTGCCGGGCCGGGCGGTTACACGGCCGCGTTTCGCGCAGCGGACCTGGGTCTCGATGTCATCCTGGTGGAGCGTTCAGAGCGCCTCGGCGGCGTTTGTCTTAACGTCGGCTGCATCCCGTCCAAGGCCCTGTTGCACGCCGCCAAAGTGATCGATGAGGCGGAGGCGATGGCCGCCCACGGTATCGGGTTCGGCAAGCCGGAGATCGATGCCGGGGCACTACGGGCATGGAAGGACAAGGTGGTCAGCCGCCTGACCGGCGGCCTCGCACAGCTTGCGACACAACGCAAGGTGCGCGTCATCAATGGCACGGCGAAATTCGCCTCACCGCGGCACCTTGTGCTCGACGACGAAGAGACGATAGGCTTCGACAAATGCATCATCGCCGCCGGCTCGGAGCCTGCGATGCTGCCAGGTGTGCCGAACGATCCCCGCATCGTCGATTCCACCGGGGCACTGGAACTCGAGCCGATCCCGGCACGGTTGCTCGTCGTCGGTGGCGGCATCATCGGCCTCGAGATGGCGTGCGTCTACAGTGCCCTGGGATCGTCCATCTGCATCGTCGAGATGACCGACTCGCTGATGCCGGGCACGGACCCGGATCTCGTGCGGCCATTCCTGAAATTCGTCAGTAATCGCTACGACAGGATTCTCCTCGGCACGAAAGTCGCCGGCATGCAGGCAACGACGGCCGCCATAGACGTCCTTTTCGAGAAAGGGGAGGAGAAAAGCGGCGAATCCTTCGACAAGGTCCTGATTTCGATCGGCCGCCGGGCGAACGGCGACAAGCTGGCGGCAGCGCAGGCGGGCGTCGACGTCGACGCACAAGGCATCATTGCCGTCAACAAGCAGATGCAGACGAATGTGCCGCACATTTTCGCGATAGGTGATCTCGCGGGTGGACCGATGCTGGCGCACAAGGCATCGCACGAAGCGAAAGTGGCCGCGGAAGTGGCTGCCGGCCAGAAAAGCGCGTTCGACGCAAGAACGATACCGTCGGTTGCCTATACGGATCCCGAAATCGCGTGGGTCGGTCTGACGGAAACGCAGGCGAAGCAGGAAGGCATCGTCTACGAAAAAGCCCGGTTTCCCTGGGCCGCGAGCGGTCGGGCCCTGTCGCTCGGCCGCGACGAAGGGTTCACGAAACTGTTGTTCGATAAATCCAGCGGCAGAGTGCTCGGCGGCGGCATCGTCGGGACGAACGCCGGTGACCTCATCGCCGAGATCGGTCTCGCGGTCGAGATGGGTGCGGATGCTGCCGACATCAGCCTCACGGTGCACCCGCACCCGACCCTGTCGGAAACGATTATGTTTGCTGCGGAGACATACGAGGGAACCCTGACCGATCTCTACCTGCCGAAGAAGAAGCGCTGACGGGGCTGGCCGTGCCGACCGCTGCAATCCTCGAGTCACTGGCAGAGAATGCCGGGCGCAACATGGCTGCGGCCACGAGCCTGCCGCCCGGCATTTATCATGACGAAGCCATTCTCGAGCTGGAGCTCGCAGAGATTTTCCGCAAGCAGTGGATTTGTTTCGGCCGGCTCGCGGAGATACCACGGGCCGGTGACTTCGTCAGCCGCGACCTGATCGATGCACCGGTGTTCGTGATCCGGCAACGCGATGGCGGCGTCAAAGCATTCGCCAATGTCTGCAGGCACAGGGCGGCTCGCCTGCTCGAAGGCAGGGGCCGGGTCTCACGTATCTGTTGTCCGTATCACTCCTGGACTTATGCCACGGACGGGCGCCTGTTGGGCGCGCCGTTCATGAGTGAAACGGCGGGCTTTGAGCGGGCGGCGTATCGGCTGAAAGAATTGTCCTGTGCAACGTGGGAAGGCTTCGTGTACGTCTGTCTCGACCAGGAAGCGCCACCCCCCGGTGAGCAGCTCACAACGCTGTCGAACAGGGTCGGCGATTTGCGCATGGCGGATTATGAACCGGTCTTTTCGACCGAGGAGACCTGGGATACGAACTGGAAATGCCTGATCGAAAATTTTATGGACGCCTATCACGTCCATCGTGTGCACAAGAACTCTTTCGGCAAATACGGTTCATCGGAGGAACAGACCCACCTGTTTGACGGAGAGGACGGCTATACCGGCCACTACGTACAGGAGGACCACGGGCCGAAGTCCGTGCAGCCGCACCGGGATAATCGCTGGATCAGGGATGAAAATCGCCACCGCACCTGGCTGATCAACATATTCCCGTCGCATACACTGCAATTGCAGCCGGACATG
>Ga0114931_10009075_pt1 | contig 11954 bp, 8 predicted proteins | sample 2SBtaG_FD_89579 | JGI IMG/M metagenome (GOLD analysis project Ga0114931, IMG submission 89579) | Deep subsurface microbial communities from Kolumbo volcano to uncover new lineages of life (NeLLi) - 2SBTROV14_V59a metaG | ecosystem: Environmental > Aquatic > Marine > Volcanic | place: Kolumbo...
TACCGAAAGAACTGGATCAGGAGTTTCTGGCGCAAGCGGGGGCCAGCTACTATCAGGCGTTTCTCGGTGTTCCGGTTATTCATAAGCGGCGTGTTCAGGCCGTGTTGCTGGTGCGACAGCGCGAGGCACGCCGCTTTGACGACGCAGATGAAGCCTTTCTGACCACGCTGGCCGCGCAACTTGGCAGCGCGATCGCCTATGCCAGGGCAAATGGTGAAATGTGCAACCTGTGCCAGGCGGAGGCCGGCAAGTCACAGCGGTTTGACGGACTTCCCGGCGCACCGGGAATCGCCATCGGGAAAGGCTTCATAGCGTTCACAGCGGACCTTCAGGCCGTTCCCGACCGTAAGCCTGAGGACCCCGTCACGGAGGAACAGCGCTTTCGCCAGGCAGTGTCGTCAGTGCGCGCGGAAATCGCCCGGATTGCTGATGAAAGCAACGACGCACTTTCGTCGGCGGATCGTACGCTGTTCGATGCATACGCACTGATGCTGGATAGCCCGGAAATCATGGATTCGGTGGTACAGCGCATTCATCTGGGGAACTGGGCACAGGGTGCGCTTCGACAGACAATCGAAACCCACGCGCAGCGATTCGAATTGATGGACGATGCGTATTTGCGTGAACGCGCCACAGATGTCCGGGAACTGGGCACCCGCATCCTGCTGCGTCTGCAAGGTAGTTCTGCAAACCTCGAAGATTGCCCGCCAGACAGCATACTCGTTGGCCGCCGGATCAGTGCGATAGACCTCGGACTGCTGCCTCCCGGGCATGTATGCGGCATTATTTCGGCGGAGGGATCCTCTCTTTCCCATGCTGCGATCATCGCTCGTGCCCTGGGGCTTCCGGCCGTGGTCGGTATTGAGGATCTACCGCTCTCCGCCCTGGACGGTCAGGAGATCGTAGCCGACGGCAATACGGGCCAGATATACCTCAGGCCTGACCCGGCTCTGCGCCAGGCGTTCAGCTCGCTCATCGAAGACGAACGCGAACTCAGTGAGTCGCTGTCTTCACTGCAGAACCTTCCGGCGAAGACACCGGATGGCATGGAGGTTGCCCTGTATACCAATACCGGCCTCACCGCCGAGCTGTCGCTCACCACTGGCGTCGATTCTGCGGGTATCGGGTTGTTCCGTTCCGAGCTGCCCTTTATGCTTTATGACCGATTCCCCAGTGAGCAGGAACAGATCACCCTTTACCGACAGGTGCTGGAGGCTGTCGCACCCCGGCCAGTCAACCTGCGCACGCTGGATGCCGGCGGAGACAAACCACTGGCCTATCTGAACATGGAAGAACCCAATCCTGCACTGGGATCGCGCGGCATCCGTCTCACCCTGGATCATCCGGATATCTTTCTCACTCAGTTGCGCGCCGCACTGCGTGCCGATATCGGTATCAGCAACCTCCGCTTACTCTTACCAATGATCAGTGACAGTAACGATCTGGAACAGGTACTCACCCTGATCGACCAGGCACAACGGCAACTGCTCGAAGAAGGCTTTGCGGTTATCCGTCCACCCGTCGGTCTCATGATCGAAGTACCTGCCACGCTGTTTCAGCTGCAGCAACTGGCACAACGGGTAGATTTTCTCTCCGTTGGCACCAATGATCTTGCCCAGTACCTGCTTGCCGCCGACCGCAACAACCCCAGGGTATCCGCGCGCCTGGATCCCTGCCATCCTGCACTGCTGCACGCCCTGCAGCAGATCGTCCATACGTCCAGGTCCACTGGCAAGCCCGTCACCGTGTGTGGTGAGATGGCAAACGACCCGGGCTGCGCACTGCTTCTGGCAGGTATGGGTTTCGATGGGTTGAGTATCAGTGCGACGACGATACCGCGTGTGAAATGGGCCATTCGCAGCGTTTCTGCCGCACGCATGAAGTCATTGGCCGAGCAGGCACTGCAACTCGACCGGCCGGAACCGGTGCATCGCTTGCTGGAACAGGTGTTACGGGATGCCGGACTGGAACGGCTGTACCGGCCGCAACAATGAAGCGCAGGCCGGAATTGTCCGGGTTATCAAGCGACCATCACACCGGTCTCGTGCTGGCACGACGTGCCCGTAAAGCATCGCACTGTGATGACCGGACGGCGCAGGCTGGTTATCACATATCGCGATTATCGATTTCATCAGGTCAGAACCGAATATGTGTAGAGTGATTGAGCGTGTACCTCGCGCCAGACCAGTTATCAATATGAAAACGGGTAAATGGTAGACCGGTCATATCAAAGAATCGCTCCCAGCCGATTCGGTCGACCCATTCGCCAAGGCGTTCCCACTCCTTGGCATCCTCCTTGTAGCACCGCAGAATATTTTTCAGCACAGCGGTGGCTTCCGGCCAGCGCGGTGGATTATTGGGCAAGCCGGCGGCTACCAGCTTTTGCATACTGGGTTTGGATCGTGCATTGGAGTTCTTCCCACCGACCCAGATAGCCAGCTTGGAATGCTCGGGATCGTTGATCTGCATCGGTGGACAGGGCGGATAACAGGCGCCACAGCAGATGCATTTCTTTTCATCCACCTCCAGCGACGGCCTGCCGTTAACCAGCGCCGGACGGATAGCGGCGACCGGGCAACGCGCCACAACAGCGGGCCGTTCACAAATATTGGCCACCATGTCGTGATTGATTTTCGGCGGCTTGGTGTGCTGAATATTGATGGAAATATCGGCCTGCCCGCCACAATTGATCTGGCAGCAAGAGGTGGACAGGCGCACACGGTTGGGCATCTGTTCATGGATAAATTCATCGTGGACGGCATCCATGATGGACTTGGCGACCCCGGAGGCATCAGTCCCGGGGATATCGCAGTGCAAAAACCCCTGGGTATGGGCAATCATGGACACGGAATTTCCAGTGCCGCCAACCGGGAAGCCCTCCTCCTGCAACTTGTCGATCAGTGGAGCAACCCTGTCGCCATCGCTCAACATAAATTCAATATTGCTGCGTATGGTGAATCGCACATGACCGTCAGCGTATTCATCGGCAATATGGCATAACTTGCGAATGGTATCGGTATCCATCTGCCTTTGTGTGCCGGCACGCACGGTCCATATGTTATCGCCATGAATTGACACGTGGTGCAAGACGCCCGGCCGGGGACGTTCATGCCAGTCCCACTGACCGTAGTTCTTGCGCATCACCGGATGCATGTAGTGAAATGGATCCGGCACCCCGCTTTCGATCGCTTTACGTATGGTTTGCTGCATTACATGACTCCTTGTTTTTCCGCGTGCCGCTGATGCCATTTGTCAGCCTCTTCTTCCCAGGTATCCGTTCGCACGAACGAATTGCTCCGGGGTTGCGCCACCATGGCGGGCTCCACTTCAAGCCCCACGCCCTCAAGAAAGTTTGAGAGCCCGATACGTTCGATCATTTCACCGCAACGCTCGTGTTCGAGGCCGTTCTCGGCCCAGAAGTCAATAATGGTCTCTGCCAGTTCCACCAGTTCTTCATAATCCTCGGCCGATTCCAGTTTCTTGAAGGGCACAATCACGGTCCCGAACAGATCACCGATCTTGAGGGTGCGTTTACCACCCACCAGAATCGTCACACCGCGGTCCTTCCCTGGTGAAAGCGCCTTGGTCATCACGTTGATACAGTGCATGCAGCGTACACAGTTGCGATTGTCGATATCGATGCTGTCATCGTCCTTCAGGGTCATGCATCGGGTCGGGCAACGGGATATCACATTGTCAATCACGTATTGCCGGCCTTTTCGTTCGACAAACGCCTTGATCTCCTGCGGTTTGACCTGGATCTCGTCACGCCAGGTGCCGATAACGGCCATGTCGGAGCGCTGCACAGAATTCATACAGTCGTTTGGACAACCGGAGAATTTGAATTTGAACTTGTAGGGTAGTGCCGGTCGGTGCAGGTCATCGGTAAAGGAGTTCATCACCGTGCGATGCGCCACCGCCTCATTGAAACAGGAATGCTCGCAACGCGCCGCGCCAACACATGACATCGACGTACGCACCGACGGGCCTGCGCCGCCCATATCAAAGCCCAGCTCGTTGATAGCGTCGAATGCATCCTGGACTTTTTCAGATTTGCAGCCCTGGAACATCATATCCCCGCTCTGGCCGTGAAGCGCGAGCAGGCCCGAGCCGTGCTCGTCCCAGATGTCACAGAACTTACGCAGAACATCGGTATCGTAGTGCATGCCCGGCGGGGGCATAATGCGCAGGGTATGGAACTCCTTCGAGGCCGGAAACTTGTCAGACACCTCCGAAAAACGCGGTATAATCCCGCCTCCATATCCCAGCACTGAGATTGTGCCACCTTTCCAGTAGCCCTTTTTGGTTGCATAGGAATATTCAAGCTGCCCCAGCAGATCGGACATCATTTCATTTTTCTCCGCCAGGCGTTTAAAACCAGTCACAAAACTGGGCCATGGACCGCTTTCCAACTGATCCAGATTGGGTGTCTCATGTTTCTTTTTCATGCGCAAAGTCTCCAGCAGAAGCCCAGGCAGGCCGCTCTTGACCACTCAAAGAACGCCTTTGCCGTAATTAAAATATAAGCGAATATTAATTAAACACAAACGATATTTATTGCTACTTATTATCGTAATATTCGATATTACTTTGGGTGAAGCAACCGCGCAGTGATACGGGCGTAATAACGCGGCCCCGGGAAACGGTAGTCGCAATAACGGGACGTACACCTGATGTGGAGGGTGCTGGACAGCCGGATGAATTTGCCGTAACCGGCGGTCAGCAATGATGTAACCGGCTCTCGATATACGCTTTCAAGGCTACGGCATTGTTGAACTTTTCGTTTTTTGCAGCATAGACCAGTGTCAATCGTCCGCTGCGAGCCCGCTGGATGAGGCTATTGATGATCTCCGGATTATCATTCAGTTCGGTGAAATATCGACGCTTGAACCCGGCCCATTTCCCGGGGTCATGGGCAAACCATTGACGCAACGCTGTACTTGGCGCCAGGTCCTTCAGCCAGACGTCAATCTGCAATGCTTCCCGGCTAAGCCCGCGTGGCCACACCCTGTCAACGAGTACACGGTAGCCATCACTGTGTGATGGTGGTTCATAGGCTCTTCGTAAGTGAATGGTCATCGTTAACAACCGTCACCAGGCCAAGCCAAACCGGATACAGCGATTCGATAGCCATCCAGGGTCCAAACAATGACAATCTTCAGACAGACAACCAGCCTGATCCAGGGATGCCGTCTCATCAGGTGTTTTATCGCAGTAGCGCAATGAGTCGAGTTGCATACGCGACAATCAGGCCGGTACCGTTGCCTGGGCCTCCGCGGCCAACTCGCGCAGACCGTGCAGCGCGAGGCGCAGTTCGTCGCTGTCGGCTTCGCGCGGAAACACCATGTAAGCCGGGTGCCTGAACTCGGGCCCGTCGCTGACCTGGAAGAGACGGCCATCGTCGATAAAAGGTTGCGCCATGCGGATGGGCAAAAAACAGCAACCGCCATTGGCCAGGATCAGCTGCACGCCGAGCCAGCCGATGTTGACCACTTGCGGTGGCCGTTCCAGGTCCGGGTAGCTCTCGCGGTGCTTGGCGTAGAAGCCCGGACCCCATTCGACATAGATGTAGTCCTCATCGGGCCAGCGGGTGTCCGGACTCGAGATGACCAGCACCAGGGTTTCGTCGAACAGATGCTCGACCACCAGGCCCGAGGCATGGCTGGGGGTATACATCAGGCCGATGTCCAGGGTACCTTCGACCAGGCGCCGCATCAGATCCTCTTCGAAGCCGATTTCGCTACGGATGGAAATGTCGGCAGCGGCCTGCCGCATCCAGCCTACCCAGCGCGGCAGAAATCCTTCCCACAGCGCAATGCGTCCGCCAATCCGTATGCTGGCCCGAAACCGACTCGGCAGACCGATGTCATGCCGGGCCTGCTCGACCGTCAGCACCAACCTCTTGGCGTGCGGCAGGAAACGGCGTCCGGCCGGGGTCAGGGTGGCACCGGCGCGGTTGCGCACGAACAGCCGGGCACCAAGATCAGCTTCCAGGTGCTGGATCCGGGCACTGACCGTGGACTGGGTCACGTGCAGCCGGCCGGCGGCCTCCAGAAAACTGCCGTGGGCGGCGATGGCGAGGAAAGTGCGAGCCTGATCGATGTCCATAATAGTGCAGATCCTATATTAATATCGTAGTTACCGATAATGATATGCAATTAATATCGTTTGTCTAGCATTAGATTGTCCTAATATGATGCATCATGGATCAAGGACAAGCGATAGCTATGCAAACTTTCACGGGCGCCGCACGCCCGCTCCGCCACACCGCCAGCCACGAAGCCTTCGCAGACTGGGCCCGCTATGAAGTTTGCCTGAATGAAAATTCCTGGCAGCGTATCGACACCACACCCTGCCTCATCGCGACGGATAACGCCGCATGATCCAACCATAACCGGAGAGACACATGAATAATCTAAATGACGACCGCAAACGACCCGGCCGCGCGGAATTTCAACAGGCACTGCAGAGTATGGGTACCTACATCGATATCACCGTTGACGACCTGATGACATTGGCGCAGCGCGCCGAGCAGTTAGCCGGCCACCGTGACACCGAAGCTATCGGCGTGGCCCGGGTGATGAGTCGGCCGGTACGCAGCGTACACCCGCAAACGCCATTGACCGAGGCTGCTCATCTGATAGTCAGCGAACGGATCAGTGGTTTGCCGGTCGTCGACGACGACGGACGCCTGGTCGGCATCATCACCGAAGCGGATTTCCTGCGCGCACTCGGGGTACCCGCTCATGAGCCGCACCACAATCTGTGGCAGACCCTGGAATCCCTGTTCAACCACCTGGCCCACCACGGCGAACTGGAGGCACCGAGCGATCCGGTCACAGCGCATATGATCAAAAATGTGGTCTGCGTGACCCCCGAGCAGGATCTGCACGATGTCATCGAGGTAATGAAGCGCAACAGCGTCAAGCGTGTCGTCGTCTGTGACAAGGAGCATCGGGTCGTCGGCATGGTCACGCGTTCGGATCTGGTGCGGCTGTTCTTCGACCGTTATACCGAACCGCGTCCAGGTTGACGCATCAAGCTCTCCGCAACCATCTCGGGGTATTGGTGCTCGCGGCAAATCCGCATCACATCCTGCGCCGTCAACGGCTCTCCGGTCAAGCCACAAAGGTAACGCCCTTCGCGCCCCTGATTGAACCGGCAGGTGTGACAGGGGGCGAAGGTTCTGAAACTGTTTGCCTTCTGAACTGAACGCAGCAATACACGCAGGGCCTCGACAGAAGGCGACCGTGTCCTGCTGGGCGTCATGGTCAGGGACAGCGCCAAATACCCTTCGACTGGCGGCTGGGGTTTCGAGGGTTTCAAGGGCGACAGCCATACAGAACGCCTGGTCGATGACGGCGGACAATCCTGTTTCGCCTGCCATACCTCGCAAAAAGACAACGACTATGTCTTTACGCGCTGGCGTGATTAAATTCAGGCTTGCCTTTACAATCACAGTCAGGCTGTTGAACGGGAGCCGATAGCGCTCGTTAGCTGGATTTCATCACGTTCCCCGGTTCTCTCTCGCAGGCTAAACACCAGAGAGGGATCCGGGATTCGTTTTTGTCGAGGCGCCTTGATTTGCAACGGCGAAAAACTGAAGCACAAAGCACTCGACGGCCGCTCATGGCGTATCGCCTGCTGTTCCCCCTGGCGACGTTGTTTGCACTCGCCACGGTACCACTGTGGCTGGGCGTTCGACGCAGCTATCCTGCCTTAACCGGTACTGAATGGCACGGACACGAGATGCTGTTTGGCTTCGCATTTGCCGTGATTGCGGGATTTCTATCCACACGAACGGACCGCGCCGCGACCTGGATTATGATCGGCACCTGGATCGCCGCCCGTCTTGCCGCGGCGACCGCAAGCGGTCCGCTGGCGTTCATAGTCGGTATGGCATTTCCGATTACAGTATTTATCGTAACCGCTCCCCCCTTGCTGGCCGGCGCCAAGCGCCGGGAAAACCGTATCCTGCCCGCGATACTCGCCGATCTGGTCGCCGCCGATGCGGCCTGGTGGGCAGGTAAGGTATGGTTTGGTGTACTGCTGCAATCGCAGGCACTGCTAGCCACCGTTGATCTGTTCGCCTTGCTGCTGTTACTCGTTGGCGGCCGCGCTCTGCGTGCGGCGGTGGGCGGTCATCTCGAACGGCGGGGTACTGCGCGGCACGATCATTTGCAACCCCGCTACGAACTTCCACTGGCGGCACTGGTGGGCGGTGCGGCAGTGTGCGATGCGTTTGCACTTGAAACTATCGCCGGGGCACTCTGCATGGGCGCAGCGATCCTGACGCTGGTGCGCGTTATTCCATGGCAACTTCACCGCGCGTTGTCACAGCCACACCTCTGGACGCTCTCGCTCGGCTATCTCTGGCTCGTGCCGGGGTTGGCGTTGAAAGGGATCACCCAGCTCGGCGGAAACCTTCCTGTGACAGGCATACTGCACGGCATCAGTATCGGGGCACTCGGTACACTGACGCTGGTAATGATGGCTCGGACAGCCACATTGCGGGCACGCAAGCCGATCGTTAATTTCAGTGACATCGGTATTGCGGCGCTCCTGCTCAGCGCAGCGGCAATCGCACGCCTCATCGCGCCGGCGGTACCCACTGAACAACACGGTCTGCTGTGGCTGGCGGCAGTCACTTGGACCAGTGCTTACCTGATTCTACTTGCCCGTCTTTGGCGAACGGCATAGATCGGCGGCACCTCCCTGAGCACGGATCGGATACGCGCTGTGACAAACTATGCGTCTGAAGCACCGGTTATTCCGGGTTGCATTGATAACACCCTATCCTGCCTGCTCGCCCGGATTCCCCCGGCGCAACACTTTGTCAGCGACTCGCTTGTTGCAGGAACGAGAGGATGCGTTGCATCACCTGATTTATCGACTGGTACTTCTCAGGCTTTGCTGCCAACATGTCTGCTTCTGTTTGCACATATTGCGAGGGAACTAATTCACCACGGCAGTTGGAGACGATGTCTTCCGCTGATTGTGGCGTGGTTTCAAGATGAAACTGCAAACCAATCACCGACTTTCCGATCTGAAATGCCTGGTTCTCACAACCCTTGCTTCTGGCGAGGCGTACTGCTCCAGGCGGCAATTCAAAGGTTTCCCCGTGCCAATGGAATACTTCCAGCGAAGGCGGAAACCCGAACACTGAATTGCCGGATGGCGGAATGCCCTGCACCGGAAACCAACCGATCTCCTTATGGCGATTCGGATACACCCGTGCGCCCAGCGAACTCGCAATGAGTTGCGCACCGAGACAGATACCCAGAGCGGATTTGTCCGCATCTATCGCACTGCGAATGAAGCTTTTCTCATGAGCCAGCCAGGAATAACCGCTCTCGTCGTTGACACTCATGGGGCCACCCATCACAACGAGCAGATCGAATTCTTCCAGATCCGGTAATCGCGTTGATTCGAATAAACGTGTGTCCGTTATTGCATATCCAGCCGTATGAAGCCATGGCTCGATGCTGCCAAGACCTTCAAAGGGGACATGCTGCAGATAGTGTGCTCGCATACATAATCCTTACAAAGACATTTCATTGGAACCTCTGATTAATTCAGAATTCACGTCATTGCGAGCGAAGCGTGGCAATCTCCTGCAATGGAATCAGCCTGTTAGAGATTGCCGCGTCACTTCGTTCCTCGCAATGACGAATTAATCAGAGGTTTCCATTATATGGGATCGAATGCAGGAGGAATTTTTCAGATGGGTGCAGTGCGTAAGTACATATCAGCGAAGTCCCATGTGTAGACCGTTGTAAATCCGCTCAATGCAACATCCTTACGCGGTATCTTCATTCGCGATCAGTGCGATCGTGCAGCAGCAATTGATCCGTAGCCATCATCTCTTTCAGCGTTTCGCCATGTTCCTTCGCACGGGCTATAAAAGCACGGTTCCTCGCAATGTCCGGATTCTCGTCCCAGAGATCGTAGAGTTTATCCAACCCCGCTTCATCATGCTGTCGAAAGGTCCGTGCCATTTCCTCAACCTTGAGTGGATCCAACCCCAGCATCTTCAAAACCTCTGCGCCCAGTTCGAGTGATGCATCGAACACCTCCCTGATTGCCAGATCTACTCCCGCTTTTTTGAGTAGATAGAGATGATTGACATCGAAAGCACGGGCTATAATCTTGACACGCGGATAGTGCCGGTGTACATACTCAACCATGTCGACCGCACGATCTCGATCGTCGATGGCGACAACGAAGACTTTCGCATTCTCTATCCCCGCCGCGTGTAATAGTTCAGGACGCGAAGCGTCACCGTAATAGCTCTTGATTCCCAGCTGGCTAAGTCTGTCAATCATTGCCGACTCATGATCAAGAACAACCGTACTGACATCGCTGGCCACCAGCAGACGATTGACAACCTGTCCGAAACGGCCGATACCGGCAATCACAACCGTACCCTGCTTGTCAATGATATCGGGATCCCGCTTATCGGAGATACCAATACGGGGCATGATCATTTTTTCGTATAGGGTGAGTAACGCCGGTGTCAACAGCATCGAAAGCGCGATGATAAGTGAGAGGGTCTTTGCGAGATCTCCCGGAATCACGCTGTTCTGCACGCTGTAACCCAGCAGTGCGAATCCAAACTCGCCGGCCTGCGCAAGACCCAGAGTAAACAGCCAACCGTCGCTGGGCTCCAGCCGAAAAAGACGCGCGAGCCCAAAAAGCACGAGTCCCTTCAACATTATGACGCCCATTGTCAGACTCAGCACGGTTGTAAAATCATCAAACAGTATGCCGAAGTCTATTCCAGCCCCAACGGTAATAAAAAACAACCCAAGGAGAATTCCCTTAAAAGGCTCAATATCGGATTTGAGCTCGTGACGGAACTCACTGTTCGCCAATACCACACCTGCGAGGAAAGTCCCGAGCGCCGGGGACAGATTCACCAGGGTCATAAGCAATGAGATACCTATCACCAGGAGCAGCGCGCTTGCGGTGAAGATCTCCTGAAGTCGAGAAGCAGCGATAAAACGAAACAACGGGCGTGAGAGAAAGTACCCCCCGAGCAGCACAAAAGACACCGCACCCAGCATCACCAGAGCGTACTCCCAGTCGGGGATACCTTGCATGAGACTCACAGGGTTGTTATGTACAACATTTTCCGGACCGGAACCCGCCAACTCGGGAAACGCAAGCAGAGGAATCAAGGCCAGAATCGGAATGACTGCGATATCCTGGAAGAGCAGAACGGAGAAACTCGAACGCCCCCCTTCAGTTCTGGCAAGACCTTTCTCTGTCAGTGATTGCAGTACTATAGCCGTCGAAGACAGAGAAAATATCAGCCCTATAGCGAGCGCCACACTCCAGTAAATACCGAGTGCAAGACAAACGCCGGCAATCAGTACAGTAGTTATTAATACCTGCACACCCCCCAGACCGAGCAGGTGGGCCCGCATCTTCCACAACATTCGTGGTTCCAGCTCCAGCCCAACCAAAAACAACATCATCACGATACCAAACTCGGCAAAGTGTCTTATCTCCCGCGCCTCTGCACCGACCAGGCCTGTCAGGGGTCCGATTATGATACCGGCAATCAGATACCCAAGCACGGAGCCCAGGCCCAGGCGCTTGACGATGGGCACCGCGATGACCGCGGCACAGAGATAGATGAAAGCCTGAAATAGCAAACCACTCATAACTCACATCCCTCCATGTATTCCAGTAAATGCCGAACAGCAACGCCAGCTTAAATTACTCAGGCGCTTGGGAGCAATTTGATTAACCAACAATTTATTGGTTTTGGTGTACACGCTGGTGATGTGGACGGTGTCGCCCTGTGTCGCCTGTTCAACACAGCTATTTCTACCCAGGGTATTCCGCACTACCTCAGTTCTGACAATGACCCACTGTTCCGGTATCACCGCTGGCAGGCGAATCTTCGCATCCTCGATGTCAAAGAGATTAAATCCGTTCCTTACATA
>Ga0114931_10009076_pt1 | contig 11954 bp, 18 predicted proteins | sample 2SBtaG_FD_89579 | JGI IMG/M metagenome (GOLD analysis project Ga0114931, IMG submission 89579) | Deep subsurface microbial communities from Kolumbo volcano to uncover new lineages of life (NeLLi) - 2SBTROV14_V59a metaG | ecosystem: Environmental > Aquatic > Marine > Volcanic | place: Kolumbo...
AAAATTCTTTATAAGGGGTTAAAACCCAAAAGTAACAAATTTAATTCTTGAAAAAAAAAATTTTGAAAGAAAAAAACATACTATCTATGTTTTAGATGAAATAGCTGCAAGAGGAATACTCGGTAAAAAAAGGGTATTAGCAGACAAAGGTATCCAAATCAAAGATATTCGGGTTTAAAGTTATTAACATAAATAAAATCTTTGCCCCATTCTCGTTTTTTTAGGACTCCAGATTTATTGAAACTAACATCTGAATTCCTGAATTGTAGGAGAACCTTCTTCTTTTCCAATTGATTAAGGAGCTCAGGCTAAGCTTCTTTTGAGGTGGAAAATATGAAATTATACTGTGGTTTGGATATACATAAAAATTTCCATATTGGTTGCATTATGGATGAGAAAGGTAAGATTGTCAAGGAAGGCAAGTTTGAGAATTCCAAGGAAGGTACTGATTGAAAACATAATCTTTATATATCTTATCTAGGTATAGTTCTTCTAAAAAAGGTGAAATATTGGTTACGATAAATAAAGTATACAGGTTTGAAAAAAAAAAGTACAAACAGTTTATATTTGTTGCAGAAATAAAAGGATATATTTCAAAACTAGCGATTGTTGGTGTGACAAAGAAAACTATTGATATAATATTTAAAATTGAGCAATTAACGCAGATGGCAAAAGATTTTACTGCTCTTGTAAATAATATCCTTTCCATGGTTAAGGAAAGATATGATATAAAAGTAACTAGTGGTTGCATTGGTTTTGCAGGAGTTGTTTCACTTGATAGAAACAGTGTAAAACTTACAAATGCAGTTGTTGAGATAAATAAACAGACAATTTTAGACAGAACACCGCTTAACAAAATAATACTTCTTAATGATTTTGAGGCAATTGGGTATGGTGTGGATCTGCTTGATATTGAAAAAGATGTTATCAAAATACCACATATTGGCCAGGACTTGACATTTGGCAAGACAGAGACTCATCCTTTTGCAGTAATCGGTGTTGGTGCAGACCTTGGGATGGCTATTGCAAATTATGATAAGACACATCATCTGCATATACCAATGGCTTCAGGAGGAGGACACATGGATTTTGCACCCACAAATAAACTTGAATACAAATTTGTTGATTACATAAAGAAGAAAAAGATGAAGAATAAAAAATCTCATCCTGAACTTGAGCGGATATTGTCAATTGATGGGATACGTACTATTTTTGAGTTTTTACATGAAGAAGGGTATAAACTAAATAGTTCAAAGGACATGATGAAAAAAAAAGGAATCTTGCTTGTTCAAGATGTCAGTGCAAATTATAAAAGTAGTAAACTTTGCAAAACTACAATTGATATCTTTATGAGTATATATGCAAGAACATGCAAAAATCTTGCATTAATAAGCCAGTGTTACTCAGGTCTTTACATTACTGACATAATTGTGTTAAAGGATATTAAAAGTATGGAAACCAACAGACAACTATTGATGCAGTTTATGAAAAATTTTGAACAACACGACAAGCACACTGATGTTTTACAAAAGATTCCTGTTTATATGATTACAAATAAGGATGTTGGGTTATTTGGCTGTGCGAATGTTGCAGCTAATCTGTCGAATTTTCTTTGAGTAGCCCTAGAAAAAAAGGTATGTGCATACAAAAAAAGCAACAATTTTATATTAATTATGATTTATATTGTTTAATGAAAACATCAGTTATCAAGGGAACTTCATTTGGTCTTACTTCAGGTGTTATAACAACTCTTGGGCTTATGGTTGGTTTATACTCAGGAACCAACTCAAAATTTGTTGTTCTTGGAGGCATTCTTACAATTGCTGTTGCTGATGCGTTTTCTGATGCACTGGGGATACATATCTCTGAAGAATCTGAAGGCAAACATAGTGAAAAAGAGATTTGGGTTTCTACTATTTTCACAATCATCTCAAAGTTTATTTTCTCAGCACTTTTTTTGATTCCTGTGTTTTTTCTGAATTTGCAATTGGCAATAATAATTAGTGTAATATGGGGACTTGCCTTGATTGGTATATTGAGTTATTATATTGCATTATGGCAGAAGGTAACACCATGGAAAGTCATCTCAGAGCATATAATAATCACTCTTGTTGTTATTACACTCTCAAATTTTGTTGGAAAAATTGCAACTGTTGTTTTTGGGAATGTTTGATGAGCCGATGCATTATTTTGTTTTGTGGGATTCCAACATGTCTCACGCACATAAAATTTTTAAAGCAACACGGATTACCAATATAAAAATGGCAAAGAATAAAATAAGTATGCCTTCCTCAACAGCAGGAATCACAAGATATTTTGATGATTACAGGTCAAAGGTAGAGTTTAAACCAGGTCATATAATAATTATTATTTGCGTAATTATTGTACTTGAACTCATATTTCTTTCAATAGGTACTGGTTTTTTAGGGTGATAACATGATGCCGGGAATGAATCCAAAAATGATGAAACAGGCCATGAAACGCATGGGTATCAAGCAACAAGAGATTGATGATGCAGAGCAGGTTATCATTAAATGCGCGCAAAAAGAGATTATTATTGATAATCCAAATGTTACAAAAGTCAACATGATGGGTCAGGAGACTTTCCAGATTGTTGGTGATATTTCTGAGCATGAGATTGATGCAAAAGCAGAGATTAATGATGAAGATATAAAAACTGTCATGGAAAGTGCAAGTGTCAGTAAAGAAGAAGCAAAAAAAGCTATTGAAAAAGCAGAAGGCGACCTTACGCAGGCAATTATGAGTTTGCAGGAATAGCAACAATTAGTTTTTTTTTCTGAATTTCGTATTTTTTCCGAAAATTAGTTATATCTGATATGTTTTATATTATCTGGGTGGGTTAAATGAATTTATATGAGGTAGATGGCACTCAGATTCCAGATGAGTTGCCAAAAACCAAAAAAATTAACATCAACAAAAAATCAAAGACAGAAGAAGAGGAATATATAAAAAAACAGTGTGAGAAAACTCTTGAACATATGGACAAACTTGAAAAAGATATTAAGATGACAAATTTTAAAAAAAGAACTAAAAATGAGACAGATGAATAGATAAATTAAATATAAAGAGGTATAAAATGGATGATATGAATCAAGTGTTAGGTGAATTACAAGGCTCAATTCAGGATCTTCAAAAAGAGTACCCTGATTTTATGAAAGCATTTCATGGTTTCATGGATACTACTGAAAATGACGGCGCAATATCAAAAAAAAACAAGGAAATAATCTGTGTTTCATTAAGTGTTGTTAAACAATGTAAATGGTGCATTGCATTTCATGTGAAAAATGCTTTGAATGCAGGTGCTAGCAAAGAAGAACTCATGGAAGCTTCGTTTGTTGCAGCACTTATGGGTGGCGGACCAGCTATGATGTATGCGCAACTGGTTGTAAAAGCTATCAAGGATTTTTCAAACTAATTTTTTTTTCTAGTTAAGATGTTTTAAATATGATTATTTCATCAGTCTTGGACTAGTTTAGTTCGCTTGGGCGAACTAAGAATTGCAAGAGCAATTATGTCGGTTTTCGATTGACACTTGTCTTATGTGCTTTGAACATATTTTCCAGATACACAAAATAAAATGGTGTCAAGAGGCCTCTTACAGCAACTGGGATTGCTGCTGCTGGAGAGAACAGGATTATTGCCAAAGTTGCAGCACTGTTACCATTCTTAAACGTTCCAAAGAGAACATACAATATATCCTGTGCATGCTTTACTTTCTTTTTCTTTAAAATGAAAAATATCAGCGAGCCTAATCCAAATGTTACTAGAATTACTATCGATGCAACAGGAATCAGGCTGATATAATCTGTAGTGAATATTTTATGGTTAAGTCCAATAAAAATATAGAATGAAAGGCCATAGACAAGATTTATTACTATATTTTTCTTTTCAAGAATCCCAAGGTTGACTCTATGTAGAATCCTTGCTAGTACCATTGGAAGCAGGATGATGAGAAACAATATTTTGATAAAATGAATAACACTTATGTTTTCTCCAAGAAAAATAAAGACAAGAATTGGTGAATAGATAAGGGCAAAGGCATAGCTTGCAATCTCACTGAGTATTGAATCTTTTATATCTCCATGATAAATATATGCAAGTGGTATTATGCTTGCTGCTGGAGGGACAGATGCGAGCAGGATAAAACCGATTCTATACTGGATATCATTGATGAATATGTATGAAAGTGCAATTAAGATAGGTGAATAGACAAAATAATTGATGAGCATTAGTTTGATAACAATCTTGTAGTTCTGTTTTGTTATATGTCCTAAATGAACACCTTTGATTGACAGAGTCATCATGAGAATTACCATGGGAACAAGCAGGAATTTGAGATATTGTGCAAATCCTGGAAAGATGAATCCCAATAGTATAAAAAATGCAAAGACAATTTTTGAATTTTCAAGAAGGTTCATTTTAAAGTTGCTAAGGCAGTGCATTTGCACTGCCAAAGCATATTTAGCCTCTTATTTCCCGTTAAGGTTAATCTATAAATGTGTATATTTATATATAAATCTTTCTATTGGTTGTGTTATTTGTTTTGGTTTTTGATTGATTCATTTCCCTTGTAAAAGTAATACAAAAAATTAAGCTTATTGAGAATTAGATCATAATACTTCTGTTAGAAAACAGAGGATATAGGCAACTGCTCAAATTCAAGATATCTAAAACTTGGCAATAATCTTATCTGTGTAAGAAATGCTATGCACATACAATCAATAAAAACATATAAATACTAAAGCTTCTAAAAATACTATATGAAATGGTATATGGATAAAGATTACATTCAAAAACACCTTATTACATACATAGAATTTCAAATGAAGCAAGGGTATGAGCTTAAGGATATTCATAATGTGCTTATCAAATATGGTTATGATGAGGCCTTGCTTGTTGAAGTTATCAAGCAGGTTGATATTTCAAAGTTCAGGGCAGTTAAAACAAAACCAAATATAAAAGAGCTCAATGCACAGCTTCTAACATATCTTGAAAACATGCTCATTGATTTTATCAAAAAAGAGCAAAGCCAGGGGTATACTCTTGATGTAATTAAACGGGCGCTGATAAATTATGGACATCATCCTACCATGGTTAAAAAGGCAATTTCTGATATTAAGCATGGAAAAGTTACACAAATCAGAAAGACTATGAAGACAAGTACAGGTCTTTTGCTTGCAATATCACTTGCTCTTCTTGTTGGTTTTATTATTTTCCTTTTAATGGAAACACAAGCACCAATATACATTGTGGCATTATCTTTCGTACCATCATTGGCAACTGTACTCATGGTTTATGCAATGGTTATCAATGCAAAAAGCAAAGCATTTGTTCAGATGCTTCCTGTAATTGGAGTTGCGCTTGTTGTTCTTATCTTTGTTGGACTTCTTCAGATTTCACCAATGCTTAGATCAGTATCTGAACCAGGTACAATATTGCTTCTTAATGTTTTGCTTGGATTTTTAGCAAGTTCACTTATTGCATTATTTTCAACACAGAAGCATAAAGTAATAGTAACGAAAGATATTGTTGAAGATAGCAATGAAAAGGATGATATCCCAGAAGAGATAAAACCAGAACCAGTAAAACTTGAGGAGATTGTAACAACAAAAAAACATAAGCTTAAGATTAAACCAGTTTAATGACGTCTTCGCATCTTTGCAACAAGTCTTTCAAGCGCATCAATTTTTCTATGTAATTCTGTTTTTTCGCTTTCACTCTGTTTAACTTCTTTTGCCATTTTTTCAAGCTTAAAATCTGCTTGCTTGATTTCTGTTGATACCTTTACAAGGCGATTAATTTCTATATCTAGTTTTTCAATGCCAGAAAGTTTTGTATCTAGTTTTTTCTTAGATTCATTAAACTCCTGCACACTATTTTCCATATCTTTTTTTAGGTTCATGAACTCAGATTCAATCTTCTGAGAAAAGTTTTCCTGCAATGTTTTTTTGAATAATTTAAAATCATAAAATTCATTTTCAAGATTATTCTTAAAACTATCAAGACTGTCTTTATCTGTCTTAAATTTTGCAAGCATCTTTTGATTTTGGTTGCTAATAGCAATAATCTGTTTTCTTAGCTTAATACTCTCTTCATGCGAGTCCTTAATTGCTTTTTCCTGTTCATTTATCTTCTGGGTAAGTTCATCAATAACTCCTCTGAGTTGTATTAGTTCTTTAATTTTTGTAATCATTTTATCTCATCTCTTATTGTTCCATTCAAAACTTCTGAATTTATCTTCAAGTACCATGACTCTTGTTTCTTCTTCTATTTTAAGTTTATCTTCTTTGAAACTTATTCCAAAGTCATCAAATGCAGAAATTATGTTCTGTTTTAATTTTTTAGTATCTACAGGACCAAAAGAAGAAAGAGATGTTACTCTCTCTTTAATATTCTTAATCATCTTCTATTTCATTTTTTCATCTGGCACTTTTAACACTTTAAACATTTCATCTGCATCAACATCAAGTAAAATTGTTCCGTGCTGGATAATCTTGCCTTGTTTTCTACTCTGCGCATTCCCTGATATTTTTTTGCCTTTGATTGTTATATCATTTATTGGTACAAATTTTGCATCCAGACCATATTTTTTAAGTCCTTTTACGATAAATCCACAAATTTGTTGGTAAGATTCCAATATATCAAATGAAAATAATTCTTCAGGACATATAACAGAGTAAGTTAGTTCTTGGTCATGAAAAACAGCACCACCGCCTGTTATTCTTCTGACTACATCAATATCCCTGGCTTTGCATGCTTTGGTATCTACTTCAGCATCAAGTGATTGAAAATAACCAATTGAGACTGCTTTTGGTTTCCATGAGTAAAACCGCAGGACCGGCACAATGCTCTGGAGCAGTGCTTCATCTACAGCCATGTTTCTGAATGCATTGTCTGCATCGTTGTTAATCAGTCTCCATTTCATTTTCTGGAATAATTTGTTCTATGCAGGTTTTGTATTCTGCTTCACTGAGTTTTCTTGGGTAATTATATATTGGTCCGCTTGCCTGCTCATTATAATACGGTCTGTTACAGTCCATGCACCCTGAAGTCTGAAAAGCTTCTGGTCTGATATTTCCTGTTTTAAGCTTGTAATAAAATGCCTGAATCGTTCTGTAATATCTAATGTCTGGTCTTGGATGATTCTGCAATACTGATTTTTCAATTGGTGTAAATGCAAAAAGACCTATTGTGACATTCCAAAAGTGAAGTTTCTTAATGATATTTATCATTTCTGCTTTTGTTTCTCCAAGCCCAACAATGATGTGTGTTGATATATTCTTGTATTTTTTTACGCTCGTCTTGATTAACTTCAATCTTTCTTCAAAACCATTGTTTTTGTATTTTCTGAATAAGGTTTTGTTTACTACATCAAGTGAGATACAGATATTATCAGCAAATTTAGCTACTGTATCAACTTCTTTTATATTCTTGAAATTATAACTGATGCTCAGGGGTTTATTAATCTTTTTTGCAATGCTTATCACCTCTGATATTCCAGTAGATGTGCACTGAAGACAGACTCGCTTAAAATAACTATTGTTGATTTCTGTTATGATTTCATTGTCAACTTTCAGCCATGAAATGCGTGATAATTTATCTTCTGAAACACTTTGAGCACAGAACAAACAATTGTTCTTACATCTACTCCCTATCATCAAGTAACAAGTGGTTGGATAGATTTGGCTGGTCCCTGTTTTTTTAAGTTTTGCAAGAGAGCCTTGTGAAATTCTCATAAAGGAAGAGGTTGTTGTGTTGGTTTATAAATTTAATTTAGTAAAGCGCAGCACTTATCAAACGTAATACTCAAACCAAGTTCTTTATGCGGATTAACAATTGCATCAACATATCGGCTGGCCAATCTGTCAATTTCTTTTTTTCTTTTTAGTGGTCGCATACATCCTAATGTAATATGAGTAAAATGTTTTTTTGCAAATTTCAGTGTTTTCTAAATAGCCTCAAGAGTTGGCTCACTATGGTTTATCTTAAGATTGCCATATGAACTGATAAGAACAAGAATCACAACTCTTTTAGCTTCAAACTGATGAAGTATTTCCAGGCTTCTTATTTCATTGCCATATCCAATCATTACATGAGGAACAACCCGGCAGTACTTACTGAGTGAAATATATGAGTTAATATAATCTTTTTCTGTAAGTTTTTTTGAATAATGCTTTTTTATTATTTCATCATTTGTCACAAAATCAAAAGATACAACATCTGCATACTTCCCTATCTTTTTTGCATGTTTTTCATCAACAATCCCTGAGTGAAGATTAATTGTTTTCCCTTGTTTCTTAAGTTCTTTTAAGAGTTTAAAATCGATTTTAATCATGCCGTTTGTATCACAACCGCCGCTTAAAAGAAATGAATCATGGGAGATGTTAGGTTTTGTTGCCATATTCTTCAGAAAATAACCTTTACAATGTGAGCAGCTCAGATCACAGGTCTGGTTCATTGCTATACTCTGGGTTTTTGGCTGTATTGCTATCATTTTGCATTTTTCCCCCCATTTGGTGTAATTGAGCAACAATATTTACAATTTCTGATTTCAGCATAGCTTCAAGCTGGTTAGCAATCTCAATTGGAAAGCCACTGTGTTCAAGGACATCATCCTCTTTCATCAGTCTTTTAAGAATATCAAGTTGTGTGTGGATAAGAAGCATGCTATTTCTAAGGACTATAAATGTTTGATTGACAAGATCCTCAACATCTTTTATCTCTTCTTTTTGCTCATTTATCATGTCATGTATCTCTCTGTTATATTGTGCAATTTCAAATTCCCTGTTATCTTTTTCTTCTATCTTAACAAGTTCAAACAGAGCATTCTCCTGTTTATCTATCTTTTTTACATAGTGCTTAGCTTCAAAAACCGAGTTTGCATTCTTTGCAGCTTCCCTGCTCAAATATGTTGAAAAAAATCTCATTTTTTACCTCTGTTTATCTTTCTGATTAAATTATCAGCTGCCTGCATGAGAACATCATATGTTTCTGAGACTTCTGGGCAGTATGCCATTTCCATATCAGCCAGGTTATAAACACTTGCTCTTGATGATATTGCAGCACAGAGTATATTGATGCGAGCAGCTGCACCAGAGAGTCCAATCGCCTGGCCACCTATCAGCATTCCATCTTTATCTGATATAATCTTGAGTGTTATATCTTCTCCTGAGCACCAGCTTGGTTTGGTTAGTGATTTTGCTTTACCTGATATTGTTTCTATATCTTTTGTGCCTGAATGAAATCCAGTTGCTGCAACTTCCATATCACCAATCTTTGATGCAAATGTTCCAAGCGCACCTTTATATTTAGCAGGTATGCCTAGAATGTTTTTTCCTGCAACAAGACCTTGCTTATATGCTGCAACAGCAAGATGCATTGAAGTGTCCCTGTTGTCAATAAAACTCTTTACCTGTATACAATCACCAATAGCGTATATATCTGGATGATTTGTCTGCATTCGTTCATTGGTTATTATACCATATTTTCCCATGTTAATATCTGTACCTTTGACAATCCCATTATTTCCCCGAACACCCATTGCGAGAACAACAAGGTCTGTTTCGAGTTCTTTAATATTATCATTAGTATTAAGAACAACATTGCTTACTTTTTCTTTACCTTTTATTTCCATAATTCTTGAATTAAACATTAGACTTATTCCCTGTTCTTTAAGATAATCATCTAGAATCATTGCAATATCACTATCCAGAGAGTTAGGTAAAGAGTTTTTCATCATTTCAACAACAGTAACATCAAGACCTCTTCTTTTAAGTGCAATTGAAGTTTCAAGACCTATTGCACCAGCACCGATGATAATTGCTTTTTTGCAAGTTTTTATGTACTCTGATAACTCAAAACATTCTCTATATCCATGAACAGAAAATACACCTTTAAGTTTAACTCCTGGTATGTCTGGAATAAACTGTTTCCCACCGCTGGCAATTATTAATTTGTCATAATTATGCTCACTTATCTCTTTATTCTTTAGGTTTTCAACCAGGAGTTTTTTTTCGTTAGAAATTATTTTTTTTACTTCATGCTTGTGGAACTTAATAAAGCCCATATCAGGTAGTTCACTCTTCAAAGCATCAAAAGAATTAATTCGACCTTCTATTGCATATGGCAGACCGCATGGGTGCAGAATATCAAAATCTTTTTTATCAAAAAAAACAATTTCTGCATCTCTTTCTCTTTTCTTGATTGTAATTGCAGAAAAAAGACCACCTGTACCCATTCCAATAATAATTATCTTCATCCTAATCCCAAAATCTTACCTACTATGCTTGTGTTGGTCAAGGTAATTTTTGTATGCGGCAGGCTGTTGCCTTCTGATAGGTAAACTATTGCCAAAACAAACACAATAATTGCCAGAACAACAAGAAATACTAAAAGGTTTTCTAATCTGAATAGTTTCTTTCGGGTTTTTGTCTTCATTTAAATTCATTTGTCTTAAATAGTTAATAAACTTTGCTCTTAAATACTATTTACACTATTCAGTGAAAACATAATTTTATAAATACTCCTGTCTGTAATAGGGTATTGATTTGATGAGAGGTAATCACATGAGAAAAATCATTTACATACTTTTTTTATTGTTATTAATTGTAGGATGTAAAAAAACAGGAAAGATAGTTGATACAACTACTATTGAGACATTAGATATTGAGGACTGTATGGATGATGCGAAAGATACTTGCTGTGAAGAAAAATGCATGGATTTTTGTCAGGGAATCAGCAAGCATTACGCTAAACATTTTGTTAATGGACCACATTGTCCTTGCTGGTGTGATTAAGAGGTGAAAATGGTAACAGAAGACGAATATCGAGAAATTGTAAGTGTCATGACCAAGAATGTGGCAACTGCAAAAGAGAATGATCCAATTATTAAAGTGGCAAAACTAATGTCCAATCAGTTGATAAGCTGTGTTGTTGTTGTTAAGGATAAAAAACCCATAGGAATTGTTACTGAAAGAGACTTGATACAAAGAATTCTTGTGAAAAATCGTGACCCAAAAAAATCAACTGTTAAAGATATCATGACTGCTCCAGTCATAAATGTACCGCCAGAGTCAGACCTCGTGCCAACAGGCGAGCTTATGAAGAAGAAAAAGATTAGACGTTTTACTGTTACAAACACTAAAGGAAATCTGATAGGTCTTGTAACGCAGACAGACATATTGGAAGGTATAATAAAACTTGTTAAACATATTGACTGGAAGCTTGTGACTATGAAAATATCTGTTGAGGAATACATAGAGAAATTAAAAGAGTCCAAGATTCTTTAGGTATCATGTATTTATCATCTGTTTGTAATTGAGAGAATCTGCTTGTTAGTTCATAAAGTAGAAATTGGAAATATTATTTAAGCCTACCTATTTGATTGTCAAAATCTTTTTATAGTTCACTTTATTTCCAAAACTCGGGTGGGAAGAATCAAAAGTGCTCTTTAAATATGATTACATTCAGATCTTTTTATTGACTTTTTTTCTGTTTCTGTTGTTCTATGTGTTGCTTAATAAGGTAAATTTTAAATATCTGAAAAGCATAAAGCACTTCTCATGCAACTAAAAGAATGGGCAATTGGTTTTTTGAAGCACAAGGATCTTTTCACAAAACAAATCCTGGGCATTGAAGATAATAATAATCAAATTATTATAAAATACAAAGATAGGGATGTTATCCTGCTAATAGCTCCCACACTATATGATTCAATAGAAGATGTAAAAGACCACATGGTTATTGTTACTGCGAATAAAAAAGTAAATCTTGATTGTCTTATTCAAAACTGGCATAATCTAAAAAATAGTCCGGATTTAACAATTTACTTTGTTAATCCAGATTCTTCAAAAGAGCAAAAATGGGTGCTCAAACCATATCTACATAATAAGATTGCTGATGAGGATAATTTCAGGGGTGGATTACTTACTCTT
>Ga0114931_10009077_pt1 | contig 11952 bp, 9 predicted proteins | sample 2SBtaG_FD_89579 | JGI IMG/M metagenome (GOLD analysis project Ga0114931, IMG submission 89579) | Deep subsurface microbial communities from Kolumbo volcano to uncover new lineages of life (NeLLi) - 2SBTROV14_V59a metaG | ecosystem: Environmental > Aquatic > Marine > Volcanic | place: Kolumbo...
ATCGCGGACAACTTCTTCTCGCCCCGTCGTGATCGTGTCGCTGAAGGATGAAATGAGGGCCCCATGGAGGTCACGTCTTCCGAAAAGAGTCGCGCAGGCTGTTGAATCTCATTCTGCTTCGGCTCCTTAATAAGGTCAATCACCAAGTCGCCTCCGGCGCTTGGGTTTCTCGTGGCTTGGACGTAGAATTTCCCGGCCAAACAACTACCGCTAACCCCCCCACAACGAGAATCCATCGTGTCCGAAGCCACCGATCCACGTGCCGTGGTATTCGATCTCGACGGCCTGATGTTCAATACCGAGGACCTTTATCACGACGTCGGCGAAGCGTTGTTGCGTCGCCGCGGAGAGCCCATACGCCGCGAACTGTTCGATGCCATGATGGGCCTGCCCGGCGAGGTGGCCTTGCGGTTGATGATCGATCAGCACGCCCTGACCGATTCCGTCGAGGATTTAGCCCGGGAGTCGGACGAGATTCTCGTCGCCCTGTTCGACGAACACCTTGCCCCCATGCCGGGTTTGATGCGTTTGCTCGATGCCTTGGAGGCGGCCGAGATCCCGAAGGCAATCGCGACCAGTAGCAGCCGGGCGATGGTAACCGATGTGTTGAGGCGGTTTGATCTCGAACCGCGATTCGCGTTTCTTCTCACTGCCGAAGACGTCACGCACGGCAAGCCGCATCCGGAGATTTATCAAACCGCGGCACAACGATTGTCCCTTTCGCCCGCTGAGTTGTTGGTTCTGGAGGACAGCGGCAACGGCTCTCGGGCGGCAGTCGCGGCGGGCACGTTTACCGTTGCGGTTCCAACCCATCACAGCCGCGAGCATGACTTCAGCGGTACGCGCTGGATTTCCGATAGTCTCGAAGATCCCCGCATCTACGAGGCGTTGGGCTTATCCCGCTGATCGCCCAACAGCGCGTCAAACGCTTCTTCGCCGATCACCTTCACGCCAAGATCTTGTGCTTTGGCGAGTTTGCTTCCTGCCTTTTCGCCCGCGACGACGTAGTCGGTCGATTTCGAGACGCTCGAAGTGGCGCGGCCTCCGTTGCGTTGGATCAGTTCCTTGATTTCGTCACGTTTATACCGCGAGAGCTTGCCCGTCACGACGAAGGTCTTCCCGTCGAAGACCTTTTTCGCGGTTGACTGGCGAGCGTTCGATTTCAACTTAACGCCCAGCGATCGAAGGTCGTCGATAATCATCCGACCGGGATCGTCATGCAAGAAGTCGTACACACTTTGTGCAATGATCGATCCGATTTCGTCCACTTTCGCCAGTGTCTCGACATCGGACGCCAATAACGCATCGATATCATGAAACCGTTCGGCCAGCACGGTTGCCACGCGCGCACCCACATGGCGAATCGAAAGCGCGTTGAGCAGTCGGGCGAGCCCCCGGGTTTTGCTTTGGGCAATGCTGTTGATCACATTCTCGGAGCTTTTTTGGCCCATGCGATCGAGTTTCGCAAGCGAATCGGCCTGCAAACGATAGAGATCACCGTAGCTTTGCACAAGCCCGGCGGCGACCAGTTGATCGACCAACTTGTCCCCCAAACCTTCAATGTCCATGGCGTTTCGGGACGCGAAGTACCGAATCCGCTCCTTCACTTGAGCCGGGCACTTGAAGTTCGGGCAGCGGATGTACACCCCGCCCTCATCACGAACCAAATCCGTACCGCAAATCGGACATTTCTTTGGAAAGACGAAAGGTTTCGGTGGTCCTTCACGTCGATGTTTTTCGACCCGAACAATGTGTGGAATGATCTTGCCGGCTTTTTCCACCACGACCGTGTCGCCCACGCGAACATCTTTCCGCGCGATCTCGTCGGCATTGTGCAAACTGGCGCGGCTGACCGTGGTGCCGGCTAGTTCGACCGGTTCCAGTTCGGCGACCGGCGTGATCGCACCAGTCTTTCCCACTTGTACCTGAATATTGTTGACCCGGGTTTCGGCTTCATACTTTTCGAACTTGTAGGCGATCATCCAGCGAGGACTTTTCGACGTGGCTCCCAATCGCTCGCGCTGGGCGAATTGATTAACCTTGAGCACTAGCCCATCCACTTCAAAGTTCAAGTCGTGCAGCCGCTCGACAAGCGTTTCACAGTGATTCACGGCGGCGGCGAAGTTGTCAAAACATTCAACCCGTGGAGTGGCTGGCAGCCCGTACGATCGCAATTCGTCCAGAAAGTCCATGTGGTTGGTCGCGTGCATGCCCTCGACGAGACCGATTCCATGGCAGAAGAGCCGCAACCGTCGTTCAGCGCAAGTTCGAGAATCCAGCAAGCGAATGCTTCCGGCGGTGACGTTTCGTGTGTTGGCGAAGGGCTCCTTGCCTTGGACCTGTCGGCGTTGGTTGAGCAAGACCAGATCTTCGTTGGTCATGTAGATTTCGCCCCGTACTTCAAGCACCGGCGGAATGTCATCGCCAACCAAACGAAGTGGCACATCGCCGATGGTGCGGACGTTATGGGTGATGTCGTCGCCGGTGCGTCCGTTGCCGCGTGTCGCCCCACGGATCAAGAGCCCGTCTTCGTACAGCAGCGACACCGCCACACCGTCGATCTTCAGCTCCACGACCCACTCGACCGGCTCTCCATCGAGCAGTTTCGTCACACGGTCGTCATACTTACGAAGCTCTTTGAGACTGTAGGTATTCTCGATCGAAAGCATCGGTACGCGATGCTCGACCTGATCCAACGACGACACCGGAGAATCGCCAACCCGCTGTGTCGGGCTCTCGGGCGTAACAAGCTCGGGATGCGCGGCTTCAAGTTCCTTGAGCCGTAGCATGAGGCGATCGTACTGGAGATCCGTGATCTCCGGCGTCGCTTCGACATAGTACTTGCGGTCGTGCCGACGAATCTCGTCGGACAGGCGCTGGATCTCGTCAGCCGCGCTCGTTGGTTGGCTCATGATCAACAGACCGCGATGGGAGGTTCGATGTTGTTAAGGGGGATGCCGCTTACACTACTTGTCGCACTCGGCAGATACATGTTGGGGACGTTGCCCGGCGTTTGGCACCAAACACAGAAACTTTAGCGGGACCGAACCCGTATTGCGAAACTGGTGGACTTCGTCGGGTGCCACGAAGACAACGTCACCCGCGGCAAGCGGATGTTGCTTCTCGCCCTCGAGCACAACCCCTTCGCCTTCCAGCACGAACACCTCATGTTCGTAGGGATGGTGATGTTTGGGCGTATACCCCTTGGGCGCTACTTCAAACTGTCGCATGGCGAAATTCGGAGCGCCGTCGCTCTCACTCACGAGCCATCGAACCGTACAATCGACGGCTCCTTCCATCTCGACCGGCGCGGACTCAACCTGCCGGGAAGCTTTAACTTTCACGATCAATCGCCTCCTAGAATAAGGGGTTCACGGGGTTCATTTCTTTGGCAACGTTTGTTCAAGGGCAGCCGCTCACCCTACTTTGTCCGAAGATATCGTGATGGACAAGTTCGACTTCGTGGGTGGTGAGGATGTGAGAGGAGACTGACGATGCATGTTTTTGCCCAATAGCGAATGGTCGCGAGGAACGTCTTCCGTTGTGTTTCGTGCGCCACGAATCACACACACAATCGAACCTTGGGCAAGCCGCGCGCAAAAAAACCTCGAGTGACGACTCCCAGCGCCGTTATGGTCTCCCCCGAGGAGACCTCACAGCCGTCGGACTCGAGGCTGCCTAGGGACATCGAACAACGTCGATGTTCACTCGACCATGCCGAATCTATCGGAACACGAAAATTCATGCAAGCGTTCTTTCGCCCGTGGACAGCCGCAAGCGAAGGACCAACTCTCGAAAGACATCCGCGCGATGGACATAGTGCTCGAACTGATCGCAACTCGCGCATCCTGGTGAAAGCAGAATTATGTCGCCTGCTTGCGCGCGACGCCAACACCATCGCAGTGCGTCTTCCATCGTTGATACGACCGTCCGCGGGCACATGGTCTGCACTTCGTCACACGCGCGCGACAACGTTTTCCCAACGGCGCCGTAGAACGCCGCGCCTTGCACGTTTCGAGCGATCGCGTCGACCATGGCGTGAAAAACTACCCCTTTATCGCTGCCCCCGGCAATCAACCACGGGGGAGTTGTTGTCGTATTGATCGCGGCGATGGTCGACTCAGGGGTTGTCGCCGCCGAATCGTTGATGAAGCGACGACCGTTAATCTCTGTGATGAACTCCAGGCGGTGTGGCAATCCGAGAAACTGCGATAACCCCTTATCGATCGACTCCGCTGGACACCCAATCGCCAATGCGGCGGCAGCGGCGAGTCGTGCGTTGATGCGATTGTGTTCGCCGGGTACGCCAAGCGCCGGGAGCAACGAACTATCGACCGCTCCTTTCCACTTTCCGCGCACCGCGTTCGCCCAGGAACGTACTTCGGCATCTTCAACATTCAGTACCACGCAGCCCGAGGGCATTGTGAGTTCCAAGATCCGCCTCTTCGCACGTATGTAATGTGCCACATCGGGATGCCAATCGAGATGGTTCGGCGCACATGAGGTGACGATCGCGACATCGAATGGACGCGGCAGACCGTGGAGACGGTGGAGTTGAAAGCTGCTGAGTTCGAGAATCACCCAGTCATCTGGTTCGATCGAATCGACGTGCGGTAACAGACTGCCGCCGAAATTGCCACCCAACCGAGTACGGCGCCCGCTGTTTCGCAAAATCGAGTCGAGCATGGCGGCGGTTGTCGATTTGCCGTTGGAGCCGGTGATCGCCACCACCGCGGCGGACATCTCGCCGAGGAGGAGTTCGATTTCGGTCGTGACAATCGCACCGTGAGCTTCCGCCCACTGCAAGTGGCGATCGTCGGGACGAATCGCGGGGTTGGCAACTACAAACTCAGCATCGCGAAAGGCCGACTCCCGATGTCCGCCGAGTTCGAACCGAACGCCGGCAAGATCGGCGAGCTGCTCGAGGGACTTGCGAAGCGCTGCTTTGTCAGCCGTATCAGAAACCGTAACCTTGGCCCCCCGCGCGACGAGAAAGCGTACGGCACCGATCGCGCCGCCGTGGCGTCCCAGCCCCATGACCGTCACCCGTCGTCGATGCCAATTCACGTCGATCCCTCAACAAACGATCCTCATGCGCCAGTAGGGAATGCCCCTGGGGCAAACCGCCGGATTCTCTCGCCGTGGTCACAAGTTACACCACCGGCGACTTTGTGAGAACGTCGATTGCTCTCAGACCCATCGCCGGGACACTTTGTGAGTTGGGAACACCCCGATAAAATAAGAAGTTTGGCTTTGGAATCCGACGGCCCCGGTTCGCTTGGCCCCGCAGCCGGATATTCCAAAAGCCGAGTTGACGTCCGTTCGGACTTGGGGCAACCTTCCAACAGCCTGGAATACCATGACCGCTCGCGTCATTTCGCTCTCGGGAGTTGCTGTTCATAACTTGCGGGATATCGATCTCGATATTCCGCACCAACAGTTTGTGGTGATCTGCGGTCTCAGTGGTAGCGGGAAAAGTTCTCTGGCATTCGACACGCTGTATGCGGAAGGACAGCGCCGTTACATCGAGACTTTCTCGGCCTACGCTCGTCAGTTTCTCGAACAACTCGAAAAGCCGGAAGCCGAGCGCATCGAGGGGATTCCGCCGGCCATCGCGGTGGCCCGACAAACCTCTTCTCGTTCGAGTCGTTCAACCGTTGGCACCGCGACCGAAACGACCGATTACCTAAGGCTGCTGTTCTCGAAAATAGCACATGTCATCTGTCCCCGGTGTGAGCGGGAAGTGTTGCTCGAAACGGCCCAATCGGCGGCCGAACAATTGTTGTCGCTTCCCCCGGGCGCGCGGTTCATGGTCACATTCGCCGCCTGGCCGAACCCGGGGAGCAATATCGAGGAATTGGCTCAATCGCTTCGCGAGAACGGCTATCTTCGCGTGCTGTTCGACCGTCGCGTTTGGAATATTGGCTCCGATTCCATCGAGGTATCTTCAGATGTACGAGAGCCGTTGTACGTGGTGGTCGATCGCCTACGGACGGGAGATCTCGACGAAAAGCGGTTGCGAGAATCGCTCGAACAGGCTTTCGCGCAAGGCGACGGTGCTTGTCATGTCTTCTTCGCGCAAACGCCAGGCTCCGCGGCCGAAGAGAGCTTCACTGGCATCGGTGGACGGCCCTACGTAATCGACGATAGCCCCTGGTGGCATCGGCGGTGGAGTACCCACATGGTTTGCGACGGCTGTGGTCGTGAGTTCCCCGCCCCCGAGCCGCGACTGTATAGTTTTAACAGCGCGCTGGGCGCATGTCCCGAGTGCGAAGGCTTTGGCAATATCATCGATATCGACATGGAACTTGTCGTTCCCGATCCGTCGAAGTCGATTCGTGAAGGGGCCATCGCTCCTTGGAACACGCCGGCCTACGCCCACGAATTGGAAGAACTGCTTGCCCTGGCCGATGATGCCAATCTGCCGGTCGACGTACCGTTTCATGCGTTGAAGGAGGAGCATCTGCGGCTGATTCACGACGGTTTGCCTGAACCCGCATTCGGCGGGCTCTCGGGCTTCTTCGCCTGGCTGGAACGCCGAAAGTACAAAATGCACATTCGGGTATTCCTCAGCCGGTGGCGAAGTTATCGCGTGTGCGAAAAGTGCCATGGAACGCGGCTTCGCGACGAGGCACTTTGCGGTCGAATTGGTGGGCGTAACATTGCTGAAGTGTCGACCATGAAAATTCGGGATGCGGCGACGTTCTTCAAGGAACTCGACCTAACCGATTGGGAACGAACCGTTGGTGCGATGATGCTCGATCAGATTCGCTCTCGATTAGCGTTTCTCGAATCGGTCGGGTTGGGCTACCTCGCCCTTGATCGAATGACTCGCACACTCAGCGGCGGCGAGGCGCAACGGGTCGCGCTCACCACCGCGCTGGGTTCCAGCCTGGTCAACATGTTGTACGTGTTGGACGAGCCGTCCATCGGGCTCCATCCCCGTGATACGCAAGCGTTGATCGACGTAATTCTGCGGCTCCGCGATCGTGGCAATTCGGTGATCGTGGTCGAACACGATGAAGCGATTATTCGTCGGGCCGATCAAGTGATCGAAATCGGGCCCGGTGCCGGCGAACGCGGCGGACGTGTTATTTATCAGGGCACTCCCGAGGCCATCGAACACGAGCCGGCGAGCATCACGGGCGATTATCTGTCGGGGCGTCGTGGTGGGAATCTTCCCGCCAAGCGTCGTCCACCCAACCACGGATGGATTCGTTTGGCCGGTGCGCGGGGGAATAACCTGAAAAACATCACAGTCGAGTTCCCGCTTGGCGTGTTGTGCGTGGTCACCGGCGTGAGTGGTTCGGGGAAGAGCACTTTGGTGCAGGACACGCTCCACGGTGCTCTGTGCCGACGGATGCGAAGAGACGCCCCTAAACCCTATGAATTCGACGATGTCTTGGGCGACGGGCAGATTGAGGATGTCGTGCTGGTCGACCAGAGCCCCATCGGGCGTTCGGCGCGTTCAAACCCGGTGACCTACATCAAAGCCTTCGATGAGATTCGGGCGGCCTTTGCCGAGACGCTCGACGCGCGGATGCGAAATTATACGGCCAGCCATTTCAGCTTCAATGTCGACGGCGGACGCTGTTCCACCTGCAAGGGAGACGGGCAGGTTCGTATCGACATGCAGTTTCTCCCCGACGTGTATATGAAGTGCGGCCAATGTAAGGGAACTCGATATCGAGCCGAGATTTTGGATGTGACCTACCGCGGACGCAACATCGCGGACGTGTTGGAGATGACAATCCGCGAGGCGTTCACGTTCTTTCGTGGTTCGACGAAAGTTCAGGCCAAGCTCAAACGCTTGATCGATGTCGGGTTGGACTACGTGCGTTTGGGGCAACCGGCCAACACGCTTAGCGGCGGCGAGGCGCAGCGATTGAAACTGGCAGGTTACATCTCACGGAAACGCCACGGTCGCTGTTTGTTCCTGCTTGACGAGCCGACCACGGGGCTCCATTTTTCAGATGTGGCACAACTGCTAGATTGCTTCGATGCCCTGCTTGCGGTGGGGCATTCTCTGATCGTTGTCGAGCATAATATGCAGCTCATCCAAGCTGCCGATTACATCATCGACATCGGCCCTGGCGCGGCGGAGGAGGGTGGGTGTGTCGTTGCGACGGGCACACCCGAGGTGGTTTCCAACCACCCGGACTCCGTCACGGGCCGATTTCTGGCCGAGGCGTTTACCCAACGTGCGATCCGGGAGCAATCGGCGTGAACATCTTACGGCACGTGTGATTGCATCTCGCGGAAGGAAGCCAAACTTTTTTTTCAAATTGCCATTGATTGATCGCCCGGCGTAGGGAATCTTTATAGCCATCGAATCATTGGAGGGGCACTCGAATGGGCGCGACGGGATCAAGACGATGCCTTTGGTTGATGTTGAGTTTTCGACGAACGGATTAACCGTGAACGGCGCGGTGGCGGAGTTCTTGCGTGACGTCGATGAGCGGATCACGGAGTTTTTTCGCACAAGCCGTGGCGGATGTAGCGGTTTCGTGCCGAGCGATTACGCGCCGATCCACCAAGCCTTGCGAGCGGTGGCCGATGAGAATCTCGCGACCGGCGGGGCGTTCTGCGAATGGGGGAGCGGGTTCGGGGTCGTCTCGTCGATGGCCGCTATGTTGGATTTCGACGCCTGTGGGATTGAAATCGAGCGAGATCTGGTCGATGAAGCCGATCGGTTAGCCGAAGACTACGACTTACAGGTTGAGTTCGTCCATGGCAGCTTTATCCCGCCGGGAGGTGCGGCCGAGGCTGAAAAAGTTTACCTCGACGACAACGATGGCTTCTCGTGGCTGGTTACCGACACCGACAGCACCTACGAAGAGTTGGGACGTGAACCGGACGACTTTGACCTCATCTTTGCCTATCCGTGGCCAGACGAAGAGCGTGTGATTTGCAATCTGTTCGAAGCCTACGCCGCCAAGGGGGCTTTGTTGCTGACACAGGAGAAATTTAATACGCTTCGTCTGCAACGCAAGGTTGGCGGGAAGGCACGACCAAAGAGGCTGCGATAGGATTCACCATCTTCAAACGCCGTTGGCAGAATCATTGCTGATGGTTGCTTTACCGTGGAGTTCGCCGCTATCATCTTTTTGGCGGCTCGATCGCTAGCGTCGTTCTCTCGGCGCTCGACGACACGAGTTGTCGCTTGCCCGTCGGTTGACGTTCGCGGCAGGAAAAGTGGAGCGGATTGAAATGCGTAGTCCTCTGACGTTAACGCTGTTTGCCGTCTGTTCGATTTGCATTGGTTGCAACGCCCGATATGAAGGTGAAGTGCCCACCGTGCCGAGTGCCGACAAACAGCCAGCGGACAACGCCCATGAAGCCCACGGCGGCGATGAAGCCCACGGCGGCGAAGATACTTCAGCCAGCTCTCCCGGGTGGCCCGCCGGAGATGATCCGGCTCAAAGTTTTACCGCCTTGGCTGAAAACATCCGGTCGATCTTCGAGCAATTCGAGACCGTCGAGGAAACCAAGTTCTATCCTCTGGGGTTCACCAAGCTCAAACGCGTGGTGAGCGAACTAGAGGAGAATCTCAATCAACAAGCTGACTCAGCCACCGCTACCATTCATGTCGTCTATACCAAGAACTTCAGCCTCCTTCACGAGACGCGCGACGAGGCAAAATCGGACAATGAAGTGTATCCGTTGAACCCGGCGAAAACGTTGAAAGTCATGCAAGGAAAGCTCAATCCCAAACAAAACCCTATCAAGCTGGAACTGACCTACACGCTCCAAGGTAATCGCTGGATCCGTACGGGGCTCACGATTGAACCCGCGTACAAGGACACCTCGAAGCTGGCCGCGCAGATGCGTCTTCCTTAAGGAAGCCATCCTTCGGAGAAGCCATCGAATCACGTACGAAACGTCACCGAAGTCGATTCCCCTGGAGCGATCGGCAAGTGTCTGCTTGACACATCCCGGTTGCCAGAGATTTTCGAATCACGGCAATATCTTGATTTCGATGTCTTTGAACGCAGCCCGCATCTTGGGGCCCACGTGTAGTTGTAGAGCGAAGATTCCCTTGGTGGCCCCTTCTTTGCTCTTTTCGGTGTAGTCAACTGTCTTGTAACCGTTGATTGTTTGCGTGAGGTGAGGACCATTGGCGGAGATGATGTATTGGTTCCACTGGCCTTGTTTCACATGAGAAGCGACGACGTCGGGGTCGACGTCTTGCAGAATGCCCCGTCCCCGCTCTTCGTAGAGGATACCCGTATAGCGTTTGTCGGCGATGTCGGCTTGATATCCGCTCACGACGTAGTCGTCGAGTTGACGGCTGCGGTACTGGACGCCGGAGTTGTGGTTTCGGAGTTTGAATTTCAGCCGAAGCACGAAATTGGCGTAGGACTTTTCGGTCGACAGAAAAGTGTTGGTTTTGATGGTGTGCTTTTCCGTCGAGCCAACGATCGTGCCCTCGGAAACGCTCCATAGTCGTGGATCGCCGACCCAGCCTTTGAGCGAGGTGCCGTCGAACAGCGGCTGGAAGCCTTCGTCTGCCCGCAACGATTGGGTCCACGGCAAGGTTGCCAACATCACCACTACAAGAACCGCTAACTTTCGCATGGGCCGGACTCCGCTGTCGATTTGTGAGAATTCCAAGGGCGTTACGCTCAACCGGTGCATTCTAGTCAGCAAACCATTGCCAGACCACGGCCTTGGAATTTTGTCGGCCATTCACGGTGGGTGATCGCTGGTTGCCGCGTCGTCGGTCGTGGCAGTGGTTTCTCCATTGGGGTCGGGCAACCATTTGCGACCGGCCAACCGCGGCTGGTAATCCGGCTCTCCGGCAAGTTTTGCAATCTCTCGTAAGAACCGCAGTGTCAAGGCGTTCAGCACTTTCTTCTCCACCTCTTTCCCCGCATGGCCAGCTTTGTAGGCCACGAATTCTTCGGAGAGGTCCAACGGCTTGCCGATCGTAAGATGGGCTCTGGCAAACGACCAGAAACTATGAAATTCGTTTCCATCGTACGGCGACCCGCGAATGTAACACGGGATGACGTGAACGTTCGCCCGCAGTGCTATCAGGGCGACACCTGGACGTCCTGGCAACAGCAGTTCGTCGGTGGTGTTGATGCGTCCTTCGGGGAACATGCCAATCACCTCGCCTTGTTCACAGAGACGAATGGCCGCCTTGGTCGCCGCGGTATCCACGCCACTTCGATTGACACGAATGGCTTCGACGATGCGAAAAAACCAGCCAATCGACTTCCGGTCGGTATACTCGCGGGCAACCATCCAATGCACGACACGCTTCATGGCCACTTGAATGAACATGGGATCGACGCCACTGCCGTGATTGCAGATGATCACCATGCCCTTGTCGCCAAAATCCGGCATCCGGCCTTCGATGGTCGCTCGCCAAATCAACCGCACATAGAACCAGTTGATCATCGCCAAGGCGATTTGTGGCCACGTATACTGCGTCGTGAACCGATAATACACCGCGCACAGCAGCGAAAACGCGACGGGCACCGCTATCGCGATCAAGATTCCAAGGAGGATTTTATCCATCGATGCAATACCCATTAGGCCGCTAAACAGAAGATTCGGGTAGGTGCCAGTGGGCCATGACCGCGAGACGACAATTAGGCCGTGGTTCGCCAATATAATCGAAAGTGGCTCGGATCGCGACAACACAAGACGCGGCAGGAGACGTTTCGCACGGAAGATGTCGCCCCCCGCCATCGCAGTGGAACGTTACAATCGACATGGCGCAAGTAACCGCCTCATTGCCATCCGATTCAATCACCTGGGAGAGACGCCGACAATGACCAAGACCATGGAAGTGGGAATTGTGAGTGATACGCATGGCCGTGTCGAGTCTGCTCGCGCGGCCGCGAATCTTCTGGAGACTTTCGAGGTATCCTTAATCATTCACTGCGGCGACATTGGCTCCACCGAGGTCGTGGCAGCCTTGTCGCGTTGGCCAACCCATTA
>Ga0114931_10009078_pt1 | contig 11951 bp, 10 predicted proteins | sample 2SBtaG_FD_89579 | JGI IMG/M metagenome (GOLD analysis project Ga0114931, IMG submission 89579) | Deep subsurface microbial communities from Kolumbo volcano to uncover new lineages of life (NeLLi) - 2SBTROV14_V59a metaG | ecosystem: Environmental > Aquatic > Marine > Volcanic | place: Kolumbo...
AGTTCGCTGCTGATTATCCGACAACTGACGACATTGCCCGCCGGATTTATGCTTAACCGCAGAACGACCTTGCCACGCAGACCCGCATTCGTTCGTAGGGCGCGATTGTAAAGGCCATACAACTTACCTTTGTTGCGATCAAACACCAGTTGGATGTCTTCGTCGCTACGCGGCGGCACGCCGTCCCGACTATGGGAACCCTGATGCGGCTGTTTTCCAAGCGGCAACGCCTTGCTCCGGACCTGTTCCGTTTGATGCGTTCCTATGGATTGTTTCGCACCGGTATCTCGGCTGAGTCTGGCAGTATCGATACCCGTGCCGCCCTGTTTAGCGCGCTGCGTCAGAATCGCTCGCTGGATCTTGGGAGACTCGCTTGCTGCGGCCTTTTTTAGAGGTTGCCTTTTGGGGGCCATCACATTGCTGCTGCGCAAGGACGACAAGTCTTCGCTGAAGGCCAACAAACCGGCATGCGAAGCTCGTTCACGCGCGCTAGCCTTGGCTTTCGGCGCTGGAGCGGCTTTTTTCGTCTCCGGAGCCGGTAGCTTTTTTTGAGCCTTGGGCGGTTCTATCTTTTGAATCTCTGGCTTTTGAATCTCCGGTTTTTTTATCTCAGGCTTTTTAGGCTCGGGTCTCGGTTTGACTACCGGCGGAGGCGGTGGCTTATGTTCCAGCAGCATACGCGCGTAGCGGGGCGGCATTGGTGGGGCAATGTCACGGGGCGTTTCGGGCGTAGGCAGGAACGGGAAGATGACCGAGCAGATCAGGGTCACGGCAACGACGGTGTTGAGAATGCGACGAAAACGACGCTGGTCTTCCGCCGAGATCGTCCAGGGCAGGTCCGGTGAATGATAGAAAACGGCTGTCGTCATGCGTCCTTACCGCCCTTTTGCATAACGGCCAGCGACACCTTGCCATATTTTGCATGGGTGCAACTGACCATGACTTTCTTCAGCAGACGATAGGGTATCTCTCTGTCACCCATGATCGTTACCTCGGGGTTACGGGTGGCATCCTGCCTCAGGATGCGGGCCGCATGCTGTTCCAAAGCCGTTTGGAGTGCAGAGATCACCATCTCCTTGGAGCCCATGGAGTCGGCTACTGTCGCGACCTTGCGCCCCTGCACCAGAATGTCCTGATCGGTCACCATCACAACCACGTTCGGGCGCGGTTTTTCTTCCGCAATCGACCTTGGCAGCTCTATGGTTTTTGCGTTGGGGAGGACGTCAACGTCCGTGGAATTCACCAGCAGGAAGAACACCAGAATCGTAAAGATATCCATCAAGGACACCAGATTTAGCGGGACCTTGCGCAGGTTTTGCTTGTGATGGCGCTCCATGCGTTTGACGCGTCTGGATTGTTCCATGACAAAACTCCTTAGCGGTTGGCCTTGCGACCGGGGGCGGGCGGGGCATCGCCGATGGATACGTCGGGGAACAGTTCGGCCTGATATTGCCGGCCTTGGCTGTCTATTGACGCCACCCGAACGGCATCCATGACCTGCACCACAGTGTCGTAGGCGATATCCGGTTCAAGCAACAGTGTGATGTCGGTCTTGTCGGGGTGTTCGTCCTTGACTTGACGAAGCACCTTCGAGACCTTTGTGAGATCGTACGCACCATCTCTTTTGACGAACTCCACGCCACTACGACCCCGCTCAGATACCTCGATACGATCGTTCCGCACGATCACCTCAAGTTGAAGATCGGGTTTGGCGGGCGGCGTGGCGGCGGAAGCATCGACCGGAAGGTCGAGATGCAGAATAGTCATGCGCGAAAAGACCGCAGTGATCAGCAGGAAAGGCACCAGCACGACCATCAAATTCATGAATGCGGTGATATTCATCTCCGCTGGTTGCTGCAGATGCTTTCTGCGCCACCGGCGATTCATCGCGCGCTTTCCGTCTGCTCGGAGACCATATTGAGAAACTTCATCGAGGCCATTTCCAGGCTATCCACGATCTCGACGGTCTTGGTCTGCAGGATGGCATGGATGAGCAGGAGTGGAATCGAAACGATGAGCCCGAAGGCCGTGGTGTTCATCGCGACCGAGATGCTGGCCGAGAGCATGTCGGCCTTCTCTGCGGGATTGGCCCCGGCGACCGCTGTAAAGGCCTGGATCAGGCCGATAATGGTGCCCAACAGGCCCAACAAAGTCGCGATATTGGCGAAGGTGGCAAGATAGTGTGTCCGCTTCTCCAGATGGGGGATCACCTCCATCAAGCCTTCTTCCATGGCCGTATTGATGTCGTCACGGCGGCGCCCGGTACTCGAACGGCTCAGTCCGTAGTGCAGAATCTTGCCGATGGCGGACTTGGACTCCGAGAGCAGGGTCTTCGCGCGGTTCAGATCGCCCTTGCGCAAAATAGGCTGAAGGGTGATCCATAACTTGCGATTGGTGGAGCGTGAACGGCTCAGATAGATATAGCGCTCAGCGGCAATCGCGATGCCGAGCGCCAACACCACCACGATGGGATACATGAACAGACCACCGGTCTGAAAAAAGGTCACGACTGTTTGATAGGCTTCCATGGTTAACTCCCTAGGCTGCTATTGAGGTTGATGTCTATGTTCTTGGTCATTGGCATTGAAATAGTTGAGGCGGCGCAACAGCACCTCGCGATCCACCGGTTCCAGACTTTGGTCGTAGAGCGAGCTGAAGGGCTTGACGACCAAACTGCCGGGCTGAGCCGGTTTCCAGGGTACGATATAGAGCACCTTCGGTAACTCGCGATTGCCGATGATGGTGGTTCCCTCAATTCCGTCCGGTTCGGTCGCCAGTGCGACGTTCGCCATAGAAAACGAAACCAGCGCGACCGTACGACAGAGCAAGCTTGCAACAGGCTTTTTCATGATGTTTTTCCATCAGCGGCCTTGTCGGCCAGTTTTTTGATTCGGAGTTTCAGATCTGTGACCCACTGCGCGACCGTGTCGTCATGTCCATCCTTCAAGTCCATAAAACGGTTGTAATGAAGCAGGGCCTGCTCGGGCCGTCTCAGGTAGATGTCGTAGAGAATGGCCAGATTGAGCTCGGCGTTTGCGTAATCCGGGTCGGCATCGAGCGCCTGCTCATACGACTTGCGTGCAGTGTCAAACTCGCCGGCCTCGCGTTTAATGATGCCCATCAGGTTATGTGCTGCGGCCATCTCCGGATCAACGTCGACCGTATATTGCAGTGAGGCCATCGCATCTTTCAGGTTTCCGGTATGGTACTGAGCGATGCCAAGGTTGAAGTGGGGACCCGGCCGGTCCGGCAGGGCGGCGACGGCCGTTTTGAGATTGGGCAAGGCCTCTTGGTAGTCGCCTTTCGCCATCATCGCCAGGGCTGCTTTGTATTGCCCAAGTAAATCCGGGGCCATGGCCGCTGGTGCGGGCTTTTGGCCCAGGTCGAAACTCAGGGAACTGCATCCGCTCAGCGCCGCCAACATCAGCGACAAGACGACGGCGACTAGCCCGCTTGATCGCCTGATACAGGTATCCCGACAGATTAACGGGTTAGGGTATCGACTCCGGTGCATCATGAATGCCTCTGCCTATTCGATGACATCAATAAACGCCTCGCTTCGTTCCTGCTTTGCATAACGGACCGGCAGCATATCCGCCAGAACCTCGTAGCTGGCCTTGACCCAGCGGTCATAAACGCCATCGCTTCCGTGACGGCTGTTGTCCTCATGTATCGCGATGGCGTCCTCTTCGAAGGGAAATGCCTGCTCCTCGAGCAGGATCTCGTATTCCTCGAGTTCATCCTCGCTGAGACCCTTCGGGCGTTGAGATTCCATTAGCGCGCGGCCGAAGGCGCGATAGATTTCCCCCATACCGAAAGTCGCCGCCGTCGCGACTTCGGCAATGCCATAGTCGGCCGCCTGCCGGTATGTGGCGAGCGCCTTTTCCATGAGCGCTTTCTTGGACTTCAGAGATTTTTTCAGAGGCAATTTAAGTGCGATTTTGTCGAACTGTTCTTGCGACGATTGCGCCAAAACGAGAGAAGCCTGGGCCGCCAAAGTCCTACTGCGGGCTGTGCCTGCCTCGCCGGCTTGTTGGTCGGTCTCGACAATCTGTCTCAACCAGAACAGATAGCGTCTTTTATTGCCGACCGCGAGATTGAGTTCCGCCAGGCGCTGGCGCGCTTCCATACCTTGCGGGAAGTCGTTTGGAAAATCCTTGATGTAACGACTGTACATGCTTGCAGCATGGGTCGGCTTTCCGGCCTTCTCGTACAATTATACGGATCGCCACAAGGCCTCCTGGCGTAAGGAAGGATCGCCCTGCACCGAGCCAATATGCTCAAACTCGTGAGCCGCCTTTAGTCCCTGGCCGTCTTCCAGATATGCAGCCGCCAGTTTGACCGAAATATCGTCTTGCTGCCGGTCGGGAAAGCGATCGCGAAAAGCCTCCAGTACGGCGATGGCCTTGGACCACTGTTTCAGCGTGATCAACGCCGCGGCGGCATCGTATTCCGCCGACGCCACGATGGCGCTGCCTGGCGCAGCGACGGCCACGCGTAGAAACTGGGCCGCGGCGCCGGCCAAATCGCCGGTACTCCGTAAATCTTCGCCTTGCTTATAGATGGCTGAGGCGAGTCTTTCGACGATGTCGGGGCGACGGCTGTCCTTGACCGACATAAGCGTCAACGCTTGGTGATAGGCCTTTTCGGACTCGACGTACGAACGTTGATCGAAGCCTATGTGACCGAGCACCAGCCAAGCCGACTGACGTAGATCGGACGCAGGTAGTGGATTCATCGCCAACAGCCGCCCGGCCGTCACCGTCGCGGGATCGTACTCTCCCAGCGTAAAGTAATCCTGCGTCGCCCTGGCTAACGACGTTGCCGCCTGGGCATGATGCGGGAAGCGATCAGCCAGTCTCAACCGGCTGGCTAAAGCCCTGAGATGCCAAAGCGTTCGTTCCGCCTCCGGGGCCGATTCCGCTTGATGGTCGAAAGCGACGATTGCGGCCTGGGCCGCCTTCTTGTCCATAGGGTGTGAAGGATAGTCGTAGGCCGTTTGCTCATAGGCCACGGCCGCTTCTCCGTAGCGCTGGGTTTCGTATAAGGCCTCGGCCAGCAAATAATGAAGTTCAATGGATCGGGGCGCTGCGGGGAAGTCGGTCAGATAACGGCGGTACCAGCCGATGGCCTGCTCATAGTCAGCGGGCGCGTGCGTCTTTTGCGCCAGGGCGTGATAGTGCAGCGCCAGCGCATCCATGATCTCTCTAAGGCTGTTTATCGTCTCTGCCTGGGTCGACGGACTGTGTCGTTGCCAGTAGGGACGATCGAGGTCGTAGGTTTGCGCAAAGGAATTCATGGCAGCCAACACTTGAGGCTGGAAACCTCCTTTTCGGTAGGTATCGATAGCCTTGATCAGGAAGGCGGGCGCAAGGAAATAGCGGGGATGACGGTCGCTGAAACCGCGATAGGTAAGCGCCGCATCGAAATAACGCTCTTTTTCCAGAAACAAGGTCGCCAAAGCCGTGTAGACCAGATCTTCGTAGTGAATATCCGGTCGCTGCGAAAAATACTCGTTGATGGCATTCGCACCGCCCAGGTAGGAGAACGACAGGCTGATAACCCTCAAGGTCTCTTCGACGAATTCCTTATCAGGAAGACTTAAATCCGTCGGCCTTACCGTAGAATTTCCCGCACCCAATTTGAAATCCAGTATCGTGAAAAACACGGCCAGCGCCCGTTCATAGGATTCCTGCTTGAACAGCGACCAACCAAGTTTGTACCGGGCACGCTGGTAGAAAGGGGTCTGCTCGCCAAAGTCTAGAACCTTTTGATATTCAGGTTCGGCAAGGGTGTAGTCATCATGCAGGAAATCCATTTCTGCTTGGCGGAAGTAGGCCTCGGCGACAAAGGGGGAGTCGGGGTAGTCCGTAACCAGCGTCCCCAGAGTCTCATAGGCTTTGTCCGGGCGACCACTGTCGTCATAGGCGCGCGCCAACTGGTAGAGCAACTGGTCGTTGCCGGTTTGGTTCGGATAGGTATCCAATAGATCCTGATAGAGAAGGACTGCGGCCTCCGGATTCTCGTTTTCGCTGATGTTCGCGTCGACGTTTTCGGCGTCGGCTTTCCTTTGCGCACGATCGTTGGATTCGCCGGTACCATTGTCTATTTCCAGTTGAAGATCGGCGACGCGGCGCATGGCCTCTCGCTCAAGCACGGTATCGGGGCCGACGGCGAGAAACTCCTGATAATGCTGCAAGGCCTGACGGCGGTCGGTCTTGATGGCGCTACCGGGATCGACCACGATAGTGCTCTCATCGAGGTCGTCCAATGTATGCAATGCCTGCTTTTGGAAGGGCAGACAGGCGCTGAGCATTACACCCGTAAGGGGCCACAACCAGACACGGGAAATCATGGCGATTCCCCAACCCGGCCTGCGGCAAGATCATAGACACGAGCCAAACCGAACCGGGCCTGGACCTCGAATGATTTCAGATGGGTGCGCTGCTGATCCAGATTGCGCAGCACCAACGTGCGTAAGTAGTCTTCGTGACGATCGATCGCCCGATCGACCCGTCGACACAGTTTGCCGATCGTCATCTCGAGGACTGCGATACGCCGATCGTAGCCATCGAACCCACGAATCGCTCTCTTCCGGGCGTTCGCAAGTCCCCGATGGCGAATCTCCGTTTCCGCTAGAGCCTGATCCAGGCCCTTGATCTGCTTGCGCAGAGACCACAACCGGGCCTTATGGTCTACGCTCAGACGCCAGCGGTAGACGCCATTAAGGAGGCGCAACTTTTCTTTTTGGGCATCCGATGCGCCGTCATCGTAACGCTTGAGTAGATCGCCAATCGTTCTTAGACGGGCCTCCAGACGGCGTTCATCACCGGTCGGCAAAGCGGTCTCTCCGGCCTCGGCTTGTTGCATCCGCTGGACGTAGCTGTCCCGGAGTCGATGGGCGGCAGACATGTCCAGGTGCTCCAGCCTGTCAACGACGCGGGGTAATCGCTGTTCGTAGCCCGTCCGTCTAAGCGCCAGCATGTCCTTGTAGGCCCCCATGCTGTCTTGCCATGCATTCAGTTTGTTGGCCAGGAATCTGAGGTCGCGTGCGTTACGTAAGACGGACTGAAACTCATTCCCGGAAAACAGTTTCTCCCACGCCGAACCTCGGAAGGTGTCCGGTATCGATGGCAACTGCCAGTCCTGGCCGTCGTTCCCGCTATCCGCGTTAGCAAGTAGCAGGTCTACGACGCTGTTTTCAAGGACCTGTTTTGTCAGCTTGTTCAGGCGTTGCCGCTCGGAAACAAATATATTAATTGCGCGTTGGTAGCGGGACTCGGCCTGACCATAGTCGCCGGCCTCGATGAGGATGTATGGAATTGCGAGCAGTGATTCTTGGACTGCGGGGCCGGTGATATCTCGCCGGCTCAATTCATCCCATGGCGCCAGCGCCAATGATGGATGACCGTCCGCCACTTCGGCCCAACCCAGTCCCAACAGCGCTGGCTCCGCGGAAAACCCGTTCAGCCTGATCTTGCGCAGGTATTGAGCGGCCGTATCGCCCTGCTTTTCGCGCAGGGCGATATAGCCGAGGGCGAGGTTGGCCTTATCACGCAAAGTCAGCAATTCTGCTTCCGGATCGTCCAATTCGCCGAGAATGGATAGATGCGCGCGTCCTTCGGCTACCTCGCCCGCTCGGATCAGGGACACCCCCAGGTTGAAGCGCGCATAGGCGTTCCATAGATCGGTATGGGAAGGGGGCATGAGCGTGTCGACCGCAGCTCCATACTCCCCCAAGTCCATCAATACCCTGCCGCGAAGCTGCCGCGCCTCATCTTGCAGTTCGGCGGGGAGGTCGGTGTCATGCACCTTGTTCAGCAACTCACGGGATTCGAGTGCAAACCCCTGCCGATGCCTGATCCTGGCGAGATGGAACCAGACCCGGTTACGCACCAGGGGATCGCTATCCGCAACCAGTAGCTGGTTGAATATCAGCTCCGCCTGGTCGTAGAGCCCATACGACAGGAGCAAGCCACCCTTTAATAATTCGGCCTCTACGTGGTGATGCGGCAACTGATTTCTTTGCAGGGCGACATCAAGGTGCGTGATGGCGGAAAAATAGTCCTGACGAAAGAAATCGTACAGGACCTCGCCATAGGCCAGATCCTGTACGTTCTGCGGTCGAGCGCCTGCGCTGACCGACAGACTCGCCAGCAGCAATGTCAGCCAAAGGGGGAGGGTACGCAAAGAGGACATGAGGTCAGTGCACTTCAATCCCATTCCTTGATGCGAAACTCAGATTGCTGACGATGTTCTTTGTCGATGATTTGCAGTTCTAGATATTTGGACCCCAGCGCTTTTTTAAATTTTATGTTCGCACCGCGACGATATTCCTGTCCCTGAGGCCCCAGCCCGGTGAAAAACGCCACCAGTTCGTGTTCGCCGGTAGGCAGATTGCCGACGTAAACCCGGTGTATTCCCCCTCGATGCAAGGCCTCGATTTCGTGCTCGGTATAAAGGTAGTTGCTGACCGTCTTGTCATCGATTTTGATTTGAACGGAATCCAGATTGAATAGCTTGCCGGTATCCACGGACAGGAAGACTGCAACCTGGGTGCTTGTCGGATACAACAACTCTTCTTCCAGTGTGAAGAGCTCCCTATTGATCTCCAGGGTATCCTTCTTGAGCGCTTGCACATCGTCTTCCAGGCTTCGGAAGTCGCCACTGGCATCTCCCTGAGCCAGGGCGGAAGCGGCGCTAAAAATGAGGATGACTGTTACGATTGCTGAGATGAGCTCAGCACTAACTTTACGATTCAAGTGTTGCCTCCCGACGAGCCCGACTCCGCTATCTCGTCGCCTTTATTGAATGTATGGGATCCGCACCTGTTGGGCGGGCGTTTATATGGTCCCGCTGACGATTGGATCGAAGGCGGTAAGCCTGTCCATGAGCGTCGCGCTCCCCAGGGCGTGATTGGGAAACAAGATCGGGAACTGGCCTTGTTCGCCATGCAGCGCCATGTAGTTGAGCAGGACCGTCTCCACCAACAGGTTGACGTTATTTGCCGCCGGACTGGATGCGGTATCGACCGATCCATCGGCGCGAAAGTAACCAAACTGCTGATGTTGTTCCGGAGGCAGGGCATCGCCGCTGAATAGTTGCGGCCGCCCGCCCGGGTTGTAGACCAGGAAGAACGAGGCCGCCGTAGACGAATTGTCACCCGTCCATACGCCCTTGCCGCGACCGTCCACGCTGTCGTCGGTCACGCCGTTGCTGGCTAGTGAACCGTCACTGAAGACATAGATCATCAAGGGCACGCCGACTCGGGAGGCATATTCCAGGCAGGCGCCCATGCAGCGTCCCGCACGCAGGTCGCGCAGCTCTCCCGTCGAGCGATCGCCGGTGTGATAATCGAATCCGCCCATGGTGATCGTCCCGGCGCCGGCGAAGCCGTTGATTACCATTTTCATGACCGCTGCGGTCTTGCGAAATTCGGCATCGCCGTCGAATTCCGCCTGACTGAAGATCCCCGTGGTGCCGACAATGCTCGGATCCAGGGCCGGATTCAGAACCGACGGGTCGCCAAAGCGATCCGTGATATCGGCCGCCTTGATATAGCCACAACGCACCAGATCCTTGATGACGGCGTCCGTCGTCACCTTGGTATCGACCTTGCCCAATTGCATCTGACTGATTCGTTCGATCGATTCCATGACGGCGACGGCGTCCGATTGATTCAAGACCCCGATGAGCTGTCCCGTATCCACCAGTCCCGTGACGTCGCTGGGGCGATCGACCTTGGTCGGCCTGGCGCCGGCGTCGATCATGGTGGCCGGCGCCATGGAGTTTCCGCCGGAATCGGTGCTCCGCGAACCGATCAGGCCCAGCAGACTGCCGTCCGCTCCGGCCCGGTGGATGCCGTACATCGGATTGTGGGGGTTGTTGGCGGTATCGTTATCGGAGCGTGCCGGGATGACCGCGCCGTTGATGTTCGGCGCGGCCGTTGCGGCTTTTTCCATGATGCCGCGCAAAAAGGCGCTGTCTGAATGGAAAGCCAGTCCAAGCTCCGAATTGATGAAGTCGTTGATGCCGGTCTGCGTATTGACGATGGAGGGGATCATGTCGCCCGGCAAACCGAGCTTGCTGTAGCCCGCGCTGGACAGGAAGTCGAGCTGTCCGCCTTGTTTGCCGACCAGGACATTGGATCCGGAGATATTGGCGCCCCCGGCCAGATCGAAACAGATAAAGGGGACCTTGCCCGCGCCCTGGGTGGCGATGCCGCAAGCGCCCTTGAGCGCTTCGAGATCGGCCGACAGCGCCGCCTGCGCGGCTCGGGGGTTAGCGAACAGGCTGAATAGTGTAGGCGCCGTCACGATGCCCAGCCCGGCCCTAAAGCCCTGGGATATGAACTCGCGCCGCGTCATTGGCCGCCGATGATCGGGGTGGCGCAGCGGGGCGTCGGGAGACAATGAAGGTCGTCTTTTAGCCATGGTTTAATTTCCTAATCGAATTCGTCATTGCAGCACCACGACCGCGCTACCCAATATGGCCGCGCAACCGGCCTTGGCGACCTCGACCGTACTGGCCGGTGTTGCGCATGTCGCACCGGGACCGACGGCGCAGGACGTGAGGCGGTCGATCAGGGCGTTCAGTTCGGTTTTTACCTGGACCGGATCGGCCTGTGTCGCGATGTTGATGCCCAGTACTCTGTTCAACAGTGGGTCAATCAGCTGGTCACGTTTGGCTGTCTGGTCAAAGGCCGTATCGGCAGGCGCCGTAAAATCGAAACCGGCAAAATACGCGCCCGGTAGCTGTTGGCCCTTACCGTCGAGGAGCGCGCTGCAATATTCGATCGCCAATTGTGAAATCGCCATCTGATGAGCGGACAGAAAACCGTCGATATTTTCCACCGTCGGCAGTTGCTGTTTGATGGCGGTAAATACGGCATTCACATCGACCTGATTCGGGCTGACGTCGGTGACCGCCGCCATGGAGGCCTGAATCTCTTCGAAGGTACGCAGACCGATATCCGGTTTGGGACCGCTGTCGGCCGGAGCCGCCGGGGTCAAAAGAGCGGCCTCGGAAACGACATGGGTATGACTGCCAAGCACCTCGAAGGTCAGGAAAAATTCATCGGCATCCGAGCCTTTTTCAAGGGCGATCACGGTGCCGATCGACGACAACGCCTGACCCGTCGGCGCGTACCCGCTTCCCCCCAGATTCAGGTTCAGCCGGCTATAGGCCTGACCGACCAACGCCTCCTTGCCGTTGATGCCGATACGCATGCCCTGCATGGAAATGCTGGGGATATTGGCGTTAGGATCCAGGTTGATGAAGGTCGGTTTGTCGAACAAATAGCTATAACTGTCAAACTGGCTGACCTCGAACATGATGTAGCTTTGCGGAATCGCGATGACATCGCTGACATTGAAGAGCAGGAAGAATTTTTCGCCCACGCCCACCTCGAAATTCTGGCGGATCTGGGCAGCGGTCAGCGCCCGGTTGTGGATGGCCACGAGACGCAGCTTGCCTTGCCACAGTCGATCCCCCGAGGCCTCGTTACCCAGTACCAGCGCGAAGGTATCGTCCCATCCGCTTAGATTCCCGCCGGCCACGGTATCGAGATCGCCGGTGTATTCGCCATTCACATAAATACGGCGCCCGTTGGCGGGATCGAAAGTCACCACGACATGTTGCTGGGTCGCCTGCAGGGCTTCGGCGGCATCGGCCGTCGACAATGCAGGGCCACCGTTGGCATCCGTGGTGCTGCTGCGATGCAGGAAATCGTAGTTGTACAGTGTCTGACCGAGGGTGAAATTCCGGGCCTGTGTACCGGCCGAATAACTGATGATGCGCGCCGGTCCCTCTTGAGTGACATTGGCGGGCACGACCCAGGCCTCACTGGAATATTCGCCGGTGGCCGTGATTAGGTCATGTAGTTTCTTGCTGCCAGTGGTGCTGCCCTGAGCCTTACCGACGATGATCTCGATGCCACAGCCGCCGACCCA
>Ga0114931_10009079_pt1 | contig 11949 bp, 13 predicted proteins | sample 2SBtaG_FD_89579 | JGI IMG/M metagenome (GOLD analysis project Ga0114931, IMG submission 89579) | Deep subsurface microbial communities from Kolumbo volcano to uncover new lineages of life (NeLLi) - 2SBTROV14_V59a metaG | ecosystem: Environmental > Aquatic > Marine > Volcanic | place: Kolumbo...
ATATAAAAAAGCCTTTTTTTTCTAATGAACGCCACTGAAAAAACCGATAATTTTGACGGATCAAATTTACAGCCGGTTGATCAGGAGATTGGGCGACTTCAAGGAGAGGGAGGTTGCAACCGCATCCCCAAGTGTCCCAAAATTTTCATAAATTTATTCGACAATCTATCGTTGTGAATGACGGCGGATTGCCTTGTTAAAAAATTGATTTGTTTGATTTTAAAGAACGGACTCTGGTTTCGTCAGCTCCATTTTGGGTTGATGATTCGTTGGAATTCAGGAGGAAAAAATGATCACAATCGTTTCGGGACAATCTCAGGATGGCGTAACAATGATAATGAAAATGCTTCAAGAGGGGGGAAGCAGTTTATTGACCAATGTTACCCAAAATATTTACAAAAGCAGCCGCAGCGAGGATTTTGATTATGAACCGGTTAAACGGCTGCAGTATGACAGCGGCTGGTTATTTCATGCGGAGGGTCGTGTCATAAAAGTTGCGCCGGAATTACTCAAATATTTGAACCCCCGTTATCAATACAAAGTGCTGTTTGTTGAACAGGATAAAAATGAAATGATCAAAACAACGCTCCGGTCCCTGACAAAAGACGGCAGCCGTACGCCATCCGCCAGTGCACGTTTGATCGCCAATTCAGTTGCGCTGAAGATTGCGCGTATCAAAAACCGGCTGGTGAAACAGGATAATATTTCAACGCTCTTTTTGTCGCTTGATCGCATCAAAAAAGCGCCGTCGGATCAGGCTTACCGTATGAATGAATTTATCGGCGGCTGGCTCGATATTCCGGCGATGTCGGCGGTGGTAAATCCGCAACCTTTTCCGAGAGATGAATTTGCTCACATGCTTTAATTGATGTCGCAAACAGGAAACGAAATTAAAAACGATAGGATTTATCCGGTTATTTTTAAACAAGTTATTTCTTGTTTTTCGTTGCACCTTTTTACGCTATAATTTTAAACAGGCATTGCGCCGCACATTGTGATGTGATATATTATTCGCCCAAACAGTGGTGAATAGCAAAACGAGCGCAATGTCTAAAAACACATTTGAAAACGATCCGTCAGCAATCTTTTCAGCCGAAAAAGTTGTTAATCCACTCAAATTGGCGATTCCCTATCTCGATAAACACACCTTAATTCGACTGCGTTTAGTGACCGAAATGAACAAAGGAATCGCGGGAAAACTAACCCTTATTTCCGCACCGCCCGGTTTTGGAAAAACAACGCTCATCGGTCAATGGGCAGCACAGGCGGATCAAAAGTACGCCTATCTTGCGTTGGATGAATTTGATAACGATCCGGCCGTTTTTTTCCGAAACCTTCTTGCCTGCCTGCAAAAAATCAATAAAAAATTTGGCGAGGGATTGCTAAAGATGCTGCAATCGGGAAGCGCGGTTTCGATGGAAACGGTTTTGAAACAGTTAGTGGCGCAAATGGGCATGGTGTTGAGCAATTATGCCGTTATTTTTGATGATTACCATCGGATTGCCGCTGCGCCGGTGCACAATATGATCGCGTTTTTGCTGGCTCACCTCCCGCCGCAGGCCCATCTCGTGATTAGCAGCGAAACAGACCCGCCATTCGAGCTGTCACAGCTCCGCGCCAGCGGTTTGCTCAAGGAAATTCGCGCGCCATACCTGACCTTCACCATGGATGAAGCGCAGGCTCTGTTCAAAACAGTGATGCAATTGCAAATGCCTTTTGGCGATATTACAGCATTGGTAGTTCGCACCCAAGCACGTCCGGCGGCGCTGAAGTACGCGGCGTTATGCCTGACGCGCTATTCAAATTTGTCTGAATTTGTAGCTGAATTTGAAAATGACGAGCGCGATGCGGAAGTTTTTTTGATGGAGATTTTGTTGAAAAATCAGCTGGAAGCCGTTCAGCGGTTTGTGCCGCAAATCGCCGGGTTGGATTGGATAAATCCCGCATTAGCTGCGCAGGTGACGGAAGAAAAATCCGGCGGAAAAATGATGCGGACATTGAGCGAAGCAGGGGAGTTTGTCGTTGCTCTGCCGGATGGCTGGTTTGCCATGAAACCGTCTGTGCGGTCTATTTTGTTGCAACGGCTTCGGGAAAAAAAACCTGAAAAACTGTCGGAGTTGCACCAACGCGCCGGGGAGTGGCACAGCAAAAACGGCTCGGTTTTTTTCGCGATAAAACACGCGCTGGCCGCGGAAGATTATTCGCGTGCCGCCCAACTAATCGAAACGCACGCAATGGAAATGCTGCAAAATGGCTTTTTAGTGACAATCAACGGCTGGCTGGCTGCACTACCCGAATCGATAATAGAAAAGCGTCCCATGCTTTCCATCATTTTGGCGTGGGTGAAAATCATTGCCAATGATCGCAATGCCGTTGAAGCGCATCTGCAAAACGCCCTGAAGGCCCGGGAAAACGCGCCTGACCTTCCGGAAATTGATGCGCATGTGAATTTGATTCGGGAATATTTTGATGAGAAGAAGTAAATTCTGTCTTACTTTATAAATTCTTATTCACCGGCAAAATGACCGGGTTAAATGCCTTTGACGCGACGATGACCCGGTCGCCGACGCTTAAATCAGCGATCTCCTCTGCCGTGGCAATAACTTTCACCGGCGTATTGCCAATGGCAATAGTGATAATAAAAACCACGTCGTTTTGCTGAATAGCCAGAATTTCTCCCTCAAATTTGAACTTTCCACTGAGCTTTTTCCCGATGAAAACTTCCGTGGGATGCCCGTTTTTGATAATTTTTCCATTATCAATCACCAACACGCGGTGGCACAGTTTAAAAATTTCCCCAAGATCGTGGCTGACCAGAATGGTGGTCATCTCAAAGCGTTTATGCAACGCAAGGATGTCATCCTGCAATTTGCGGCGCATTTCATCATCGAGGGCGGAGAGGGGTTCGTCCAACAGCAGTATTTTTGGTCGGCGCACCAGCGCGCGCGCCAGGGCAACCCGCTGCCGCTGGCCGCCAGAAAGCGTTTGCGGTTTGCGTTCAGCCAATTGCTGTAAATCGACCATCGCCAGCAACTCCCCGACGATGTCACGTTTTTCACCGCGCGCCATGGCATAGCTCAGGTTTTGCCGAACCGTCATGTTGGGAAACAGTGCATAATCCTGAAAAACAAATCCAATCGCTCGGTTTTGCGGCGGCAGGTTGATGCTGTTGTTGCTGTCAAACCAGGTTTCATCATTTACCTGAATCATTCCTTTATCCGGTTTCGTCAACCCTGCCAGAATGCGCAGCGTAGTGGTTTTTCCCGCGCCGGATTTTCCGAAAAGCGCCACAAAATCGCGTTGCTCGAACGTCTCATCGATGCGCAACACCATTTCGCCCTGCGCAGTCAGCAATTTTTTGGTGATTTCAATTTTGATCATTTTCAAAAAAATCTAAAAAAAATTAGACAGTATTGACAAGATATACTGGATATTTAAAAAAAATTATTCGAACATTGTCAAGTTAATTTGCAGAAAAAATACTTGTTCGGGTATCGGGCATCCCCGATAAATCGCATAAGCGCAAACCTTAAGGATTTTCTATCGTCCCTACGGGACTATGCGAGGGTTTTGTGGCTTTATTTTGTCCCACCGATAAATCGGTGGGCTATTTTCAGATGTCCCGTAGGGACAATTTGACAATAGCCACGGCATTTATGCCGTGGTTTAGATAAAATTTAGCCCAAAAGTCCCGGCGGGACGACCGAAAATGCTAAGGTTTACGCGCGTGCGATAAATTGGGGTCTTCGACGCGTCATCCGGTCAAAACGCTTTCAAAAATCGCCGGTTGATCAAGTACACGGATAGCAGGATGACAAAAGCGATTGCAAACAACACCAGCGCGTAAGTATTGGCTGTATGGTAATTTAGCGCTTCCACTTCGTCGTAAATGGCGATAGACGCCACCCGCGTTTCCCCGGGAATATTGCCGCCGATCATCAAAACCACGCCGAACTCGCCGATGGTGTGGGCAAAGCTGATCACCGCCCCGGTCAGCAGCGACGGTTTGATGTTGGGAATGAGCACGTTCCAAAAGGTTTGAAGCCGCGATTTTCCCAGCGTGAACGATGCCTCGGCTAATGACGCCGGCAAGCTCTGAAACCCGGCCTGAATGGGATTGACCATAAACGGCAGGCTATAAATGATCGAGGCGACGATCAACCCTTCAAACGAAAAAATTAGGCGAAGATCAAAAGTGTTTTCCAAAAAACGGCCCGGCGCATTGGCGGGATTAAACGCCAAAAGCAGGTAAAACCCCAGCACCGTCGGCGGGAGCACCAGCGGCATGCTGACCAGGGTTTGCAGCAGGTATTTCATCCGATTTTCCCGGAAAGCCAGCCAATACGCCAGCGGCACACCGACCAGCAGCAGCACGACCGTGGTGATCGTGGCGAGTTTGAAAGTGAGAAGTAATGGTTCCCAGTCTAACATTTTGTTTTCCGCTTTTCAACTTTCCGCTAAAATCGAAACTTCGTTCGCCTTGATCAAGCCGACCACGGCGTCGCCGACCTGTAAATCTAGGGTGCGGGTCGAGCGGGTGGTGATGATGGAAACGACGTCAACGCCGTGGTAATCCAGCGTGATTTTGCTCAACACCGCGCCTTTTTCAATGCGCTTGATCGTCGCCGCTAATCGGTTGCGCAGGCTGATTTGTCCGTCAAAATTCTTTGCGATGGAAACTTCTGTTTCTTTGAACATGATCGTCACACCGTTGCCGACGCGCAAATACGCCGCGGTTTCCGGCGTTTCGATCACCACGCAGGTAAACCGGTCGCCGCACGCCTCTAAATCAATCAGGGAAATATGTCCGGCGGATTCGATGTTTACAATTTTGGCAGAGAAACGGTTCACGGCAGCCGGTATCCATATTTTTTGAGGATTGCCCGGGCGGTTTTGCCGAACAAAAAGTCGAGAAATTTTTTCGCCGCCACGGGATGCTGTTTTTCGCCGTATTTTAAAATGGCCACGCCCTGGGCAATCGGTTCGTAAGCAGTGGAATCCACCGCCGCCCACCGCCCCACGCCGCGCATTTTTGGCGAATGAACCACCGATTGCGCGGTCAATCCCACATCCGCGGCTTTGGCAAAAACGTACTGGTTGGTTTGCGACACATTCCGTCCGAAAACGAGTTTTGGCTTGATTTTTTCATAAATACCGGCATGTTTTAGCGCGGCAACGGCGGCGCTGCCGTAGGGCGCGGTTTGGGGATTGGCAATGGCGATGTTGTGAATATTATTGTCCGTCAGCACTGCCAGTCCGCGGGTTAAATCTATATTTTTCAACGTCCAAAACACCACCGATCCGTAGGTGTAAATTTTCGGCGGTGTCGCGGCATCGCCGGACGCGAAGAGCGTTTGCGGGTATTTCATATCCGCGGATAAGAACAGATCGAACGGCGCGCCGCTGCGAATTTGCGCGGTCAGTTTTCCCGAGGAATTGACCACGGTTTTTACGCGAATGCGGTTCGCGGCTTTAAATTCGCGGGCGATTTCCTGCATGGCAAATTGAAAATTCGCCGATACAGCCACAGTGATTTCCCGGGCGAAAAGCGTTGTTGACATCAACATAAAAATCACTAACAGCCACTTTGAAAAAAATGCTACTCCAGCTCGGCATTGTCCCAAAAATATCCGAAAAATTGCACGTTTTTCTTGTCTTGCGCACCTTTTTCGACACTTCACAAATTCACTCCCACTTAAATTTCCGCACCGCAAACGTAAAACACACGATCATCCAGGCGATTAAAATACCCATTTGCGGCAGAAACTCAAAAATTGATTGACCGTTACTGAAAATGCCGCGGATGGCGTGAACCAGGTGCGTCAACGGCAGCAAAGCCACCAGCGGCTGTAAAAAATCGGGCAGACCGTCCGCCGAGAAATAGACGCCGCTCAAAAAGGTCATCGGCAGAAACAAGGTGTTGGCGATGCCGGCGGCGGTTTCGGGTGTTTTGGCAACACTGGCAATGGCGTATCCCAGAGCAATAAAGGCGAACATGCCGATGGTCAGCGCCAGAAAAAACTGGAAAATGCTGCCAACGATGCGCACATCAAAGAGGAAAACCGCGATGCCGATCAACAACACGGACTGGGTCAGCACAATGAGATAGCGCGTGAGAATTTGCCCGGCGATAAAAATCGATTTTGGCAGCGGCGTCACCGCCAGGCGGCGCAATTTGCCCTTTTCGCGATAGGAAACCACCACCACGCCGATGGAAAACAAGCAGGTCGCCATCAGGCTGAAGCCGATCAAGCCCGGCACCAAAAAGCTGATGTAGCTGAAATCTTCCTTGAGCGGCTGCACCGGCTTTGCCACAATCTGAATGGGCGGTTCGCGGTTCACCATTTTCCAGTTGGTTTGGTCGATAATCTGCTGCAAAATCGGCGTAACGATTTGCATCACCTGCTGCTGTTCGGGGTTGTAAAGCGCTTTGATGGTTGCGCTGTTCCCGCTTTTCAGCCGCTGTTCGTAGCCTTCTTTAATCACAATGGCAAAGCTTTTTTTGCTGTTGCGCAGAGCTTCGCGCATTTCCGCGTCCGCCATCGGCTCCAGGTCGAGCACGGGAATTTTGCTTAAATCGAGAAAAATTCTGTTCGAGGCGTCCGTGCGGTCGTGATCGACAAACGCCACGCCCACGCGGATCGAATCGGGTTTATTGAAAACAAATCCGAATAGCAAAATCAGAAACACCGGGAAAAAATACGACCAGAAGACCGACGAGCGATCCCGTAAAAACAGTTTTGATTCGATAACAAGTTGGCGGTACAACATTTTCAGATAGCGTGATAACACGTTTTGTCCTCGATTTTTTCAAAATCCGCCGGGGGATAAATCCACCCGGCTCAGTATTTTAGAAGCGTCATAAATGACGCTGGTTTTTCACTTGTCGCCTTTCGCTCTTCAATCATCGCCTTTCTGCGGCTAAAAACCTTGAACGTTTGTTCGGAGTTATTCCCGCAAGCTTCTGCCGGTCAGTTTCAAAAACAGGTCTTCCAGCGTGGGACGCCGAACGTGTAAGTCCTTGATTTCAGCGTGTTTCTCCTTTGCCAGATCCAGCAGGCTGACCAGGCTTTCCTGGGGATTTTTGGAAAATAATTCCACGGTTGCGCCGCGTGCTTCCACTTTTGTAACCGCCGGCAGCGTTTGCAATTCGGGCAGCGCAAGCCGTTCTTCCAACTCAAATTCGAGGCAGCTTTCGCCGGCCAACTGCGAAATCAGTTCGGATGTTGTGCCTTTCGCAATAATTTTCCCGTGATCCATGATGGCGATGCGGTCGCAAAGCTGTTCGGCTTCTTCCATGTAATGAGTGGTGAGAATCACGGTTTTCTCGTCCGAGCGCATTTTGTTGATGATATCCCAGAGATTGCGACGCGCCTGCGGGTCGAGACCGGTGGTCGGCTCGTCCAGGAAAACCACTTTGGGATCATTCACCAACGTCAGCGCCAGGGCCAAACGCTGCATTTGTCCGCCGGACAGGTTGATGTGATAGGAATCGCGCTTATCCTGCAAAGACACCAGCTCCAGCAATTCATCCACGCTGCGATGGTGTTGATAATACCCGCCGTAAAGCGCCAGCGCTTCGCCCACTTTGATCTTGTTATACAGCGATGTGGATTGCAACTGCACGCCGATGATTTCCTTCACTTTTTGCAAATCCGTGCGCGCATTCCACTGGTTGATGAAAATTTCGCCGCTGTCCGGCTTGCGCAAGCCTTCGATCATCTCCAGCGTGGTGGTTTTGCCGGCGCCATTCGGACCCAGCAATCCGAACACCTCGCCGCGATAAACCGTAAAGCTCAGGTCATCCACCGCTTTTAAATCACCGTAGGCTTTGCTGATGTTTTGCACTTGCACGGTTGCTTCCTGTTGCATAAAAAATGTCCCATCGTTTGGATTTACAAGGGATACCGTGTTTGAAGCGTTTTTATTGCATCGGCTCGCCGGTGCGTGGCATCCCGTTTTAATTAAATCGCGACAATTTAGCGAAAAGACCGGTGAATTGAAACCTTGTTTTTTTGCGAGATTTTTGCCATATTTTAACATGATTAAAGCGTTTATTGAAAAAGCTCAACAAAACTTGATTGCAGCTCAAGTTTTAATCGATCAGGATTTATATGACGCAGCAGTAAATCGCGCATATTATGCTTCATTTCAGGCAGCAGTTGCCGCACTTGCGAAGGCTGGTATAGTGAGTCAAAAAAATGAGCATCGATGGGTACAGTCGAATTTTAACGGAGAATTGATCAAGAAACGAAAAGTATATCCTGGACGTATAAAGGCATACTTGACGGATTTACAAAAGATTCGCAATATAGCTGATTATTCAGATATTTGCGTTAGCCAAAAAGTGACGATTCGGCAAGTGATGAAAGCAAAAAAGTTTGTTGATACAATTCTGGAGGTTATAAAAAAAACATGAATTTCAAACAAAAAGAACTGATTAACGAGCTTTTTGAAAAAGTAAAACAAAAATACCCGGAGACGCGCTTAATCAAAATTACGGAGAGTCCGGAAGACCCGCGTGATTTATGGATTTGGGTTTCCGCTCCTGATGATGAAGATCGGGAAATCGAATTGATGGAATTTGCCAGCGAACTCGAAACGGATATTTTGCTTGATTACGGGTATTCTCTCTCTATTATGACAATGCCGGAGAAAAACGGCAAACACACAACGCCCGAACAAACATTTACACATTAGTTTGGATATTCTCTCACCAGTATTTTTTTAATCTTTTTGACCAGCCCCGGCCCCTCGTAAACAAATCCGGTATAAACCTGCACCAGCGATGCCCCAGCCTCCAGTTTTTCCAGCGCATCGGCAGCGGCGTGAATGCCGCCCACGCCGATGATGGGAAACGCACCGCCGGAATTTTGATGCAAATAGCGAATCACCTCAGTGGAACGCTCGCGCAAGGGCTTGCCGCTCAGACCGCCGCCGCCGATTTGCGCAACCCGCTTGCCCTGCGTGCGTAAATGATCGCGTGAAATCGTCGTGTTTGTGGCGATCACGCCGTCGATGCCGGTGCTTTGCACAATTTCAATAATATCGTCCAGTTGCGCGTTGCTCAAATCCGGGGCGATTTTTAGTAAAACGGGTTTGCGTTTCGGCTTTTGCCGGTTGAGGGTTTGCAAACGTTGCAACAGTTTTGTGAGCGGCGTTTTGTCCTGCAATTCCCGCAAATTGGGCGTGTTCGGCGAACTGACATTCACCACAAAATAATCCACCACATCGTAGAGCGTTTCAAAACATTTTTCGTAATCGGAGACAGCCGTTTCGTTTGGGGTGGCCTTGTTTTTGCCGATATTGCCGCCGATAATCAGCCCGTCGCGGCGCTCTTTCAAACGCGCGCGGATGGTTTCCATGCCGTCATTGTTAAACCCCATGCGATTGATGAGCGCTTCATCTTTTGGCAGGCGGAACAGGCGCGGTTTGGGATTGCCCGACTGCGGTTGCGGCGTGACAGTGCCGATTTCAATAAATCCGAAACCCCAATCCGCAAGCTGTGAAAAAAGCTGTGCATTTTTATCAAATCCGGCCGCCAAACCCACCGGGTTTTTGAAATGCAATCCGAACAGTTCCCGCTCCAACCCGGGATGTTCAAAGCGATACAGCCGTCCCAATAATTTGCTGACCGGCGGCAATTTCATCAGCAAAAAAACGAGGCGATGCGCTGTTTCCGGGGGAAATAAAAAAAGGAAGGGTTTTAGGAAGGATTTATACATTTAGAAAGATGAGAAAAAACTCATTCCGTCACGTAAGTTTTGGAAACATGCGGTTTAATTTCTGACAACGCCCTTGTTTCGGTTTGTTGAGCGCGGTACAAATCCCAGCGAAGTTGTAGATTCATCCAAAAACCGGCGGACATTCCGAAAAATTTTTCAAGCCGCAACGCGGTACCCGGCGTCATACCCCGGCGTCCGTTAATTATTTCATTAACACGCTGATAAGGCACATGTATTGCCTCAGCCAAATGGCGTTGGGTCAATCCCATCGGTTTCAAAAATTCTTCTAATAACATCTCCCCCGGGTGCGTTGGGGGGCGGTTTGTTGGAACGCGGATCATATTTTACCTATATTTTTTGTTTCAATGATAATCAACTATTTCAACCTCGTATGGCCCCGAATCCGCCCAACCAAAACAGATTGGGTATTGTTGATTAATTCGAATGCTAAACTGTCCTTTTCTTTCACCTTCAAGTTTTTCCAAATGATTGGCTGGTGGAAGGGGTAATTCTTTTAAAGAGTTAACCGAATCCAGTTGGTCGAGTTTTCGAAATGCTACTTTCCATAGTCCCGGAGGACATGTTTTTCGGGCCAGTTTTGAATTTTTGCCGTTAAAAATATCTTCAGTACCCTTGCTTTTAAAAGAGCGAATCATTAAACATTTTAGCATGACATTCATGCTAAATCAAGTGCAAAATTTTAGCCCGGTTTCCGGCTACCGCCGCTCTTCGGCTTTCTGAATTTCATTCAGCAACTCCTCCTGTTTTCTCAGGTTTTCCGCCAGTTTTTGCCGGGCTGTTTGGGCTGTTTCACTCGTTTTCGAAATTCGCCTGGCAATTGCCGCTCTTTCTTTCAGCGCTTTTTCATCACCGCCAAGCCCCCGCGGCGTGCTTTCCAATTCCTGATTGATGGTCTCCAAATCCTCCTGAACGACATTCACGAGCTCATTGGCTTCCCGGGTTTGTTGGACTAATTCCTGTAATTGCCGTTTCCATTTGATAAAGCCGAAATCCGCCTCGGTGAAACCGGCTTTCACCAAAATACCGTTAAACGTTGCCGGCCAAATCAGCAGCAAAATCAGCACTATCACCAATATCGCCTCGCGCAATGCCGCAAAGATTTCCTTTATGGTGTTGATATTATTCTTGATGGCATCGATGAATCCTGGCATGATATCCTCCGGTTAATATCGGGTTTTATGATTTTGTCAGCAGCACGGCCTTGCCACACTGCCCTTGTTTTCAATATTACGCGTTTTGAATTTCTTATCAAACCGTATTGCTAAAAAATACAAATTTTTTTCGGAAAAAATTCGAGCGAATATCCCACGTCGATTAAACATTTTTACTACACTGTTTTCGTGCATTTTTTACAGCTATTTCGGTCTAAATTATTTATGTTTATTTGCTGAATTATAGTGATTTATCGCCTTTTTTATGACGATTCAATACATGTGTGAGTTCGATTTACGATCTCTAATATTTTCCCAGGCAGCATTTTTGTTCAAGAACCTTTGCCAAAGTAAAGTTCATTTTAAAAATAGTGAAACTGCGAAAAACGGGCGAAAAGAAACACATCGCCCTTTTTCTTTCAAAAGGCTTCATATTTAATGTGATTTTCCCGTTAATAACCTTATCAAATACGTTATAAACGAAAATACGCAATGAAAATTCAAAAGGATTTGAGTCTTCCTCCTGAAAAAGGACAGCGCGTCTTGGAAACGTTAACAAACACCGATCGTCCCTATCCGAAGCATGCATTATTGCATGAATTGGTAGAAAAACAAACCACCAAAACACCTTCACAAACGGCCGTTATTTTTGGCGAAGACATGCTAAGTTACGGTGAATTGAACCGGCGGGCCAACCAACTTGCCCATTTTCTGCGGGCGACGCCGGGCGGCGCAAGCGCGTTGATCGGCATTTGCATGGAACGTTCACTGGAAATGGTGATTGGGTTGCTGGGTATTTTGAAAGCCGGTGCGGCGTACGTGCCGATTGACCCGGATTACCCGGAAAAACGCATCGAATACATGCTCAAAGACGCCGGCGTGACAATCCTGCTGACGCAATCAAAATTGTCAATTGATAATGAAGAATCGACGATCGGCAGCCAACACAGGCGGACAAGCATTTTTCTCGACAGCGATTGGCAAAAAATCGCACGATTTTCCGATCAGAATCCCGGGGCAACGCTTTCCCCGGACGATCTCGCTTACGTGAT
>Ga0114931_10009080_pt1 | contig 11949 bp, 12 predicted proteins | sample 2SBtaG_FD_89579 | JGI IMG/M metagenome (GOLD analysis project Ga0114931, IMG submission 89579) | Deep subsurface microbial communities from Kolumbo volcano to uncover new lineages of life (NeLLi) - 2SBTROV14_V59a metaG | ecosystem: Environmental > Aquatic > Marine > Volcanic | place: Kolumbo...
CCATTGCGCGCCTGTGAGTGGCGATTGACTATTCATGTGGCGATGGGTGTCTGAAAAAGTTTGTTACAATGCGATATCCAAGAATAGTTACTGAGTTTCGCGCATAGAGAGATTGAGGATCTCCTCTACCGACCCGGCCGCATGCTCGGTGAGCCTGTTAAGGGCCAGGTCAAGAAGACATGGCAGGGCAAAGTACATTGGAGTCTCACACAGGCGCAGAAGTTGCAAATACAACCCATTGATATGTAATTAAATGTTTCGTGTCTCTGAGGTTGCGTGTAACTGGAGGATAAGGTGGCCTCCCCTTGGGGGCGCCATCTTAACCCCAGCTAATGCTTCATAGCTGGGATGCAGTGTCAGCATTTCGCCACCGAATACCTGGTGGTCGATGGCAGAACGCAGCATTGCCTTCTTGTTCTCCTCATCACACCCAAGACTGTCCCTGTAGCTTTGCAGGAATGCAGCGAGCGTTTCTTCGTCGTAGTTAATGATGAGCGGCTCGGCCGCCGTATCGTGCTGGCTGATAAGTTGGTCAGCGACGGTCAGCCGTTCGTCTTCCAGCGGGTCCAGTCTTTTCAGTAGTGAACGTTGTTGGCTTTACCGATCGCTATATCGACAGGATACCGGACATCTCACGCCAGGACACCAATCGCGCGATGGATCGTTGCTGGGATTGTTCTCCGCCATAGACCACATGATTACGGATGTCGGATGGCAGGCGGGTATCTTTCAGCCTGCTCTGTATAACTTGAAAGTGTTTGAAAAAATCCGTCGATGCTGTCGCTCCGGATTTGATCTCAATCGCGTGCAGGCAGCCGTCCTGAAGAACGAGCACATCGATTTCCGGCCCGCGACTTTCGCGATAATGGAACATCTGTGGACGTTCCCCGCGATTCGCCTGGACCTTGTAGAGTTCGGAGACGACCCAGCTTTCGAAGATGGCACCACGTAGTGGGTGATGCCGAAGTTGTTCGGATTCCCGAATGCCGAGCAAGTAGCACACCAATCCGCTGTCGAAGAAATGGAGTTTGGGCGCTTTGACCACTTGCTTGCGGATATTGCCATGCCGGGCTGGAAGGCGATGAATGATGTAACTGGTCTCCAGAATCGATAGCCATGCCCGGACCGTGTTATGGGATATTCCGGCATCGTTGCCAAGCGCGGAGAGGTTGATTTCACAGGCGGTGCGGCCTGCACACAGCTTCAGGAATTCGGAGAACACCCGCAGTTCGCCAACATTGATGACCTGGCGCACGTCACGTTCGACATAAGTGGTGATGTAGTCCGCCAGCGGTTCGAAGATCGCATCAAAATTTAGTCAATAATTTAAGCGGTTATACACATACAATGGTTAATAGACAGGATTCATAAGCATTATCTTATTTCAAATTGATCCAGGTCAATAATCTGGCGAATCGAGTCTGTTAGTTTAGAAACCGGGGAAAGCCGTACGTTTTTGATGTTGTGTAGGGAGTCGGGATTTCGAAGGGAAGCAAGGGGAAGCAAGGAAATGCTGGTGGTAATGGTCACGGTAACAGGGAAAGTCGTTATTTATAATGAACAAGCTAAGAATAATCCATTTCAAGCGGACAGGCTGGCTGCTGGCAGGCACGTTGGCGCTCCTGGCAGGATGTGCCACTGGACCGCAAAAAAGTGCCGAAACCCGTCTGGTGTGGCCACCGCCACCGCAGCAGGCGCGTATCGAATTCGTTCGCACCATATCCAATGAAGATGCGGTAGGGCATGACACCACCTTTTCCGAGCACATTGCCAATTTCCTTGGTGGTGAAAAACCCAGGGAGGGGCAGTTGGTTGAGCCTATGGGTGTGGCGTCATCCGATGATGGCCAGCGGCTCTATGTGTCTGATTTTGCCCGATCTGAAGTATTTGTATTCGATTTCGGCAACAGGAAATTCCATGCCATAGAAGATCTGCACCGCCCGGTCGGCGTGGCCCTGGATGCGGATGAAAACCTGTATGTTGTGGAGCAGGAACTCAAAGGCGTCAGTGTTTTTAACCGCGATGGCAAGAAGCTGCGGTTTATCACCGATGACAGTATTGAGCGCCCTACCGGGGTCGCGGTGGATCGTAAGGCCGGCAGATTATATGTGGTCGATACCGGCCACACCGAGTCCAAAGCGCACACGGTCAAGATTTTCGACCTCGCAGGCAAGCTTCTCGGCCGGTTAGGCAAGGGCAAAGGCGCTGCGCCGGGTGAGTTCCTGTTTCCAACCTATGCCGCCGTGGATGCGGACAGCAATGTCTATATCACCGATACGCTGAATTCGCGCGTGCAGAAGTTTGATCCCGACGGCAAATATCTGATGAGTTTTGGCGAGCGCGGCAATGGCTGGGGTATGTTCGACAAGCCAAAAGGTGTCGCGCTGGACAGTTTCGGCAATGTGTATGTGGCTGACTCCGGCTGGAGTAACGTGCAGATATTCAACCAGAAGGGCGATGTACTGCTGTTTTTCGGCGGGCGTGGCCCACTGCCCGGCATGCTGAAAAATGCGACCGCGGTGGCTATCAATCCGCAAAACGATATATTTGTGGCGGACTATATCAATCACCGGGTCGAGCAGTACAAGCTGGTGAATACCAAGGCAGCCGACAGTTTCGCCGGGCCTGCGAATGATCAGGAAGCCGGCGCGGTACCCGCGTCCGGACAGGTAAAGGAGGAATCGAATCCCTCACCGCCATAAACACCGGGTGGCGAGATTTTTTAGCGCAAAGCGTTGGGAGGTGTACCATGAATAATAGATTGTTGTTAATGCTGACGGCGGTAGGCGCGGTTTCAGCGCCGCTCGCCTGGGGCGCTGCGGGTGACCCGGGAACAGGTATAGCAAGTTCCCACCACGACTTTACGGCAGGGACTGCTCATCTGGCATATACGCCGGGTTCCGCCAGTAATGCCGACGGAGAACCCATCGATAATGTCGGTTTGTGTACCTATTGCCATACTCCGCATAAAGCCCCGTCGACACGCTTACTGTGGAACCACAAGCTGTCGCTGCAGACCTTTAGCTGGGATGTACCATCGACCACGGCGGGCACCACGCTGCCGGATATCGATGGTCAGACCTATAATGGTGCTACTGCAAAATGTCTGAGTTGCCACGATGGTACGGTCGCTATCGGTGACGTCGCCCTGTTCTTCGAAACCCCGGATATCACGCTTGAGTCGAAGACCATGGTGGATCAGGAGCCATTCTTCGTGATGACTAATGGCGCCAGCCTCGGCGGTAACCACCCGGTTGCGGTTCCCTATCCTTTTGGCAATGTTGCCAACACCTATAACGGTGCTACAACCGGTGGCGGTGCCGAGCTGGACGAGTGGCAGGCCGATCCACAGACCAGCGGTATTCGCCTGTTCACGGATGAAGGCGGGGGTGTGATCCATGCCGGTGCGACAGCAGGGCAGACGGGTATCGAGTGCTCGTCCTGCCACGACCCGCACAACAAAAAGTCGGTGGATGATCTCTTTCTGAGAGGCAATCTTGCGGGTAATGACAGCAGCTACCTGTGCCTGAAGTGTCATAACAAGTAAGATCGCGGTATTGGTGGTATAGGTGGCAAATCCGGGGAGGCCTCGTACAGAGGTCTGCCCGGAGAAGGGGGCAGGTCGGTCCCTGTTGTTATGCTACACTCGTTATACGAACCAAGGCTAAAACTGGTTAAGATTTCGAATAACAATAGTGTGCTGATGGGCCTCTGCCGGAGGCGGCAAACTGAATGACGCCGTTACTTCATCGGTCGGACTGTACACAGTGAAGGCTTGGTATGCTGCGATGTATCTCAAAATGGTTGGTGGGCATTGTCGGCGCTGTATGGTTTGCAGCGTCTGCACCGGTGGCCGCCGCCGCGCAACAATTCCCTGGGAAAGCCTTATATGACCGCGACTGTGCGTTTTGCCATGGTGCGGATGGGCGTGCTGATACACCGGTAGGCCGTATACTGAAACCGCGCCCGCGCCGTTTTGCCGACCCTGTCGAAATGGCGCGCCTGACCGACGACCAGATCTACCGTGCGATCAAGGAAGGTAAACCCGGTACGGCCATGGCCCCCTGGGACAAGGTGCTGAGCGAAGCAGAGATTGGCGATGTGATGCAGTACATCCACCATTTGGAGGGTGTCGGCGAACCCCTGACCGATCAGCAGCTGAGTCTTGAGGTCGGCCGCCGCATTTACGAAAAGGAGTGTGCGTTTTGTCATGGCCTGAGCGGACACGCCGACACCGACGCCGCCAGGGTGCTCAGGCCACGACCGCGTAATTTCGCCGACCCCATTGAAATGGCCCGGGTCGACGATGGTCGCCTGTATGCCGCCATCAAGCTGGGGCGTCCAGGTACCGCCATGGCCAGCTGGGGCAGCCTGCTGACGCCGGTGGAAATCATCGATGTGATGCGTTACGTCCGCAGTTTGCAGGAGCCGTTGCCAGACGTGCTTAACGCCAAGCGTCTTGATATCACCGTGGGTGGCAACATCTACCAACGCTATTGTGTGACCTGCCATGGTGTCAACGGTGATGCCAAAACACCGCTTGGCCATGTTTTGGTCCCGCCCCCGCGTAATTTTACCGACCGCAAGACGATGGCCAAACTCAGTGACCGGCAAATGACGGCGGCCATTATGCAAGGCAAGCCCGGCACTGCCATGGCCCCCTGGGGTGGCATCCTCAATCCGGAAGATATCCACCGCGTCATTCGCTACATACGTGCTACTTTTGCACCCAAGCGCTGATAATGCGGTGGCGGCGTTGCATCAATGCGATCCTGATCGGCAGCCTGTTTTTCATGCTTGGAGCGGGCACCGGCTGTACTACGGAAACACGCCACAAGATTTTAACCGTCGTGTTCGAGGACGTACCACCGCCGGGGCAGGAGAAGCCACCCAAACCCTTTATCAGACAACCACGGCGGCCGCCGTTGTTCAAGCCGCCACCACCGCCCAGGATTCCGGTCAAGGTGTATAAGCCGGCTTTTAATACGGACTGGAAGGAGGTGCTGCGGAAGCTGCCGAAAGACGCGGTGGGTGGCATCGACTGGGTGACAGCGCTGGAAAACGGTGACATCAAACCGCACAATGGTATCGATCCTGCCCATGCTACAGCGCAACCGGTTCTGCCGCTCGATGTTCACCTTGAGCCTGCAGCCCAACCGCTTTTCAAAGTTACCTTTCCGCACAAGCCACATACCGAATGGCTGGCATGCAATAGTTGTCATCCCAGGATTTTTCAAATGCAGGCCGGTGCAGATCCGATCAGCATGGAAAAGATCTTTGCCGGCGAGTACTGCGGCCAATGCCACGGCAAAGTTGCTTTCGATGTGGCAACCGGCTGCCCACAGTGCCATCGTGCGCTGGCAGGACCGCAATGATGTGCCGCGTTGCTACGGTGCTGCTGTTGCTAGTGTCAGCCGGTCCGCTTGTCCCGGCCTACTGTGCCGGTGTACTGGGTGATATCACCATTCCGCGCAAAGGCACGGACTCCACGGATTTCATGCCGCAGGCCTTCTTTCCACACTGGATACACCGCACCCGTTTCAAGTGTTATGTCTGTCATGACGCGCTGTTCCAGATGAAGGTGGGGGCGGACCCCATCAATATGGACGCTGTCCGGGAGGGGCGCTACTGTGGTGTGTGCCACGACGGTAAAACAGCGTTTACGGTCGGATTCGATACGTGTGAACGATGTCATCGTGCAGACAACAGTGGTTCGTAATCTGGTCTGTCCCGGCGGGGTGCTGCGCCCTGTCCACGAGGATAGCTCGCGGCTTGTCCGGCAGCGCGGGTACGCTGGTTCTGTTGGTCGGCTGTGTGGTGCAACTGGCGCCATATCCGGCGCAAGCCAGGCCGGCGTTTGGCTGGGGCAGACTGGAGAGCAGTGTCGAGCTGGGTTATGCGCAGGAACGCCAGGACACTTCGCAGCAAAATTCAGCGGACAGCAAATTCGACAGCGATCGATTCCGGGAGCGTCTACACTTGCGCGACAAGCGGCTGTATGTGCTGGATCCCCGGCTGGTAACTATCAATCTCGGTGCGGGCGTGGAGTTTTTTCAGGAAAATAATAATTTTTCCGGGCAAAACGGTTCCCAGGATGGGCGCCTGTTCGACTATGCGGTGGATTCCACGTTTTTTTCCCAGAAACCCTATTCCCTGTTTTTGTACGCCAACCGTACTGAAGACCGGGTGTCGCGGAATTTCGGTACCCGTACAGATGTGAAAACAACCGTTGTCGGGGGACGCGCCGACCTGCGGGAAGACAGTTTTCTGAAGGATCGCGGAATCCCCTATTTCAGTAGCTCGCTGGGTGCGAATCAGCTGAACATCAAGGAGGATTCGATCGGTAGCGGCCAGGATTTCCGCCGCAATGAAGATCACAATATCGTACAGTACGATGCGCATAAGGGATATCAGACTGCGGATCTGAATTTTCACTACCAGTTCGACGATATTAGAGATAACATTCGGCCCGACAATGGTTTCAGTACGCATACCGCGAATCTGAACTACAGCCTGGATTTCGGCCCCACGCTGAACCGGCGCTGGACGTCTATCATGAATTACATCAGGCGCAGCGGCCTGAATGGCAACAACTCGTTTACCGCCAACGAGAATCTGCGCATCGATCACAATGCCGAGCGGTTTTCCAACTACCAGTACAGTTTCAACCGTTTTGATACCTCGATCGGTACCACCACCACCAACACGGCGAGTTTTCTGGTGAGCCAGCGCCTGTACAAGAGTCTGACCTCCAGCCTGCATGCGCAGGGCACCCGGGTGGATTTGCCGGAAGGCGAAACCAAAAGTTACGGCGCCGGTCCAGCATTGAATTACCGGCGGCGTATTCCAGCCAACGGTCGTCTGTCGCTGCGGGCCAACGGGACGTACCGGATCAACGACAATGATCTGGACAGCAGTAACATTGACGTGCAGAACGAACCGCACCAGGTGGCACCTACATTCCCGGTTCTCGATCCGGGCTTTCTGCTCAATCATCGCTTGGTCGATGTATCGACTATCGTTGTTGTCGACCGGCGTGGCGGGGGGCAGCTGGCCACTACGCCCGGTGTCGATTACGAAATAATCAGTGAGGGCGACCGCACGCGCATCCGCCCGTTGCCGACCAGTGTTGTACTACAGGCCGGCGACCCGTTGGAAGTGGATTATACTTACGGGGTGGCATCGTCCATACGCTTTTCGACGACGCTGATGAACCTGGGAGGCGGCATCGACTTCGGCTGGGTTTCGTTTTCCGCCTCACACAATATCAGCAGACAGAATCGTCTGTCGGGTGTGGATAATGATTTTCTCCAGGACCGGACCATCGACACTGCGGATCTGCGCTTACGCGGTGACTGGCAGCAACTGAAGGCCGGAGCGGATGCCGGTTACCAGCGCGAGGACTCGACCAATCAAAAGTACACGCGCTGGCGGTTTGGCCAGTCCGGTTCCTATGCGAATATATTCGGTTTGACGCTGACGGTCGATGCCAACGAGAGCTTCACGAGTTTTAGCGATCCAGACTCAAGAAACACTGACAGTTATGCGGCTAACGTTGCCTTGAACGGAGTCAGCGCCGGTTGGCTGACTCGCCTGTTTGCCGGCATCCTGATACTGGAAGATACGGATATCGATGACCAGACCACCCGTCGTGCGGGTATCACTACCAGGCGGAATTTTGGCAAACTGACCATTACCGGAGACCTGTTGTGGAACGATTTTGATCGTGGTCCGACCAACACGACCGACCGGCGCATTGATCTGCGTGCGGTACGGAGGTTTTGATAGGCGTATGAGTTGCCTTCATCCATTTGTACGCGTGGCATTGATCGTACTGATGGCGTCGGCCTGCGCTCCATCGCAGCCGGAAGGCGGTCTATCGCCCGACGCCGGTGTGGTCATGGTCTGGCCATCCCCGCCGGCAACGGCACGGATACGTTTCGTCCGCAGTATTGCCACGCCACGAGACCTGGGGATTGAAAAATCATTTTTCAGGCGCATTCTGAACAAGATCACCGGCGGGGACGAATGGCGTTTCGTCCGCCCGAGTGGCGTGGCTGCACGCAATGGGGTGGTGTATGTGGCCGATCCGGGCGCGCATTCCCTGTGGATTCTCGATCCGGCCGAAAACCGGACTACCCGCGTACACCAGGTGGGAGACACCGAATTGATATCGCCGGTTGCGCTTGCGGTGCGGGCCGACGGCGCGGTTTTCGTGGCGGATTCTGTAACGGCCGAGGTGTTATTGCTTGACCGGAAAGGCCGCAGCCTCGGACTCGCAGTGCATGCCGGTCTGCAGCGCCCGGTAGGTTTAGCCTATGACGATCGTAACGCGCGCTTGTATGTTGCCGATTCTGCCGGTCAGCGCGTCGTTGTCTACAACGCGCGCGGCGACAAATTATTCTCCTGGGGAACCCGTGGAAGCGGTGAGGGTGAGTTCAACTACCCGACCCATCTGGCTTTCGGCCATACCGGTGAACTGCTGGTGACCGACGCGCTCAATTTCAGGATTCAGGCCTTCGACCGGGATGGCCTGTTTCGCTGGCAATTCGGCCGTCAGGGTGACACTTCCGGTAGCTTTTCATCACCCAAGGGGGTGGCGGTTGATAACGGTGGGCACATCTATGTCGTCGATGCGCTGTTCGATGCCGTGCAACTCTTCCAGCCGGACGGGGTTTTCCTGTTGTCATTCGGGGATCAGGGCAGTGGTCCGGGACAGTTCTGGCTGCCAGGGGGATTGTTTATCGATGATAGAGATCGAATTTTTGTCGCCGACACCTACAACCACCGGATCCAGATGTTCGAGTTTATCCAGCCATGACAGAGTTTGCAGTGACAGCTTATACAATGCGAGGCAAGGGGGTTTTCCGTCAGTGGATACGGGCGGTTCTGGCCATATCGCTGTTACTGTCGGTGTCACAGCCCGGGTATGCATTGTCGGGCCTTGCGCTGACCAAGCACAATCTGACACCCAGCGGTCCAGGGGCGCTGCATGAAACCGCAAAAGCCGGTTTGTGCGTGTTTTGTCATACCCCCCACAATGCGATAGCCACTCGTGCACTCTGGAACCGCGACCTGCCCGGCGTGACCTATACGCTTTATCAAAGCAGTACCTTGCAGGCCAGTCCGGGACAGCCAACCGGCAGTTCGCGCCTGTGTCTGTCCTGCCACGATGGCATCCTGGCACTGGGCAGCGTGCATGTTCCCACTAAGGGCAGTCAGTTCACGCTGGGACCGCTGACCGGCAGCAGTTCGCTCGGCACCAATCTGTCAGACGATCACCCGATTTCTTTTGTCTACGACAGTCCCTTGGCCGCTTCACAGGGAGAGCTGGCGGACCCGGCGACCCTGCCGCACGCGACCCCACTGGATGAAAACCAGGAACTGCAGTGCAGTAGCTGCCATGACCCGCACGAAGAGGTTAACCCGGATTTTCTCCGTGTCGATAATCGTTTTGGGGCCTTATGTACCACTTGCCATAATTTAAACCTATGGGACAGTTCGGTGCACGCCACCTCGGCGGCGACCTGGCAGGGCAGCGGCGCCAACCCGTGGCCGGCCAAGGCGTTTCCAAGCGTAGCCGAGAACGCCTGCCTCAACTGTCATCGTTCACACGCGGCCGGTCACGCAGAATGGTTGTTGGCAAACAGTGACGAACCCGGTAATTGTACCGACTGTCACGACAGCTCTGTGGCGCAGAAGGATATTGCTTCTGAGTTCATCAAACCATTTCATCATCCAATCGAGGCCAACCAGTGGATCCATCAACCCCACGAAGATCCGTTATCGATGCCACGGCACGTGGCCTGCGACGATTGCCATAATCCACACAGCGCCGCGTTGGCCCCTACCGGAACGACACAGACCGTCGCCGGTTCCCAGCGTCATGTCAGTGGCGTCAGCATCGCCGGTGTCACTATCGACAGTGCCGTTTACAAGTATGAGGTCTGTCTGAAGTGTCACGGTGTGCAGGAGCCTGTAACGATGGGCTTTTTCCGGTCCGACAGTACCCGCAATATCCGCCTGCGAGTCAGCCCGGCCAACCCCTCCTTCCACCCGGTCGCGGCGCCTGGCAAGAACCCGACCATTGTCGGATTGGTTCCGCCCTACACGGCATCGAGCCAGATCGAGTGCATCGATTGTCATGATAATGATAGCTGGACCGCCGGGGGCACCCAGCCACGCGGACCGCATGGATCAAACTTCGAACCCATCCTGGCCCGCGAGTACCGCACCGAAGATCCGGTTATCGAGTCCTATGCCAATTATGCCCTGTGCTATTCCTGCCATGACCGCAATACCCTGTTGCAGCCGGGCAGTGGTTTCCCGCACGATACACACGTAGTCAATGATCAGGCGTCCTGCGCCATTTGTCATGACAGCCACGGCTCGCGTAACAATGCGTTTCTGTTGGACTTCATGACCCGGACCCGGGTGGGCGCGGATGTGGTCACGCCGTCTGCCAGCGGCCGTCTTGAGTTCCTGCCCGATCCGGCCGGATCGGGCCACGGCAGCTGTTATCTCAGCTGTCACGGACACGAACACAACCCCTCCAGTTACTGAAACTCTCTGCTTTGGCAGTCTAAAGTTTTTGTCCCTCGTCGCGATAACTTCACTGACACAAGTGAATATCATGCCTGGGCAGCACTTGCCGCGCGGGCGCGGTTTCCGGTAGGAGTGACGAACAGGTGTGCTGATTTCTCTCCGAAACCGGGGAGGTATGCCATATGCGCACGTCTGCGTACGCTTTGTTCGTGCTATTTATTATGCTCGCTCTGCCACCGGCCTATGGCGGTGATACCCTGAACAGCGTGCTGAACATCATTATCGGCAGTACGGATTCAGCTACCGACAGTCAGTCAGCTGTTTACGCCCTGCCGGGTGAGGCCGGGCCTGACAGGATGACCGAAAATTGTCTGTATTGCCATGACGGCTCCATAACCAGCAAAGTCAGTACACACCCGGTGGGTATCTACTATGAGGACTATGTGCGCCGCCATCCGCAGGATTACCGTTCCGTCGATTACCGGGGCCCGGGCGGTATCCCACTGGTCAATGGCAAGGTTTCCTGTATATCCTGTCACCGTTTGAAACAGGATCCAGCACCATCCACCACGAGTCATTCAATGTTCGTTGCAGAACAGGACATCTGTCCGGCCAGCAAGCAGCTGAATTCCGGGGTTGGAGAGCGGGGTCTGTGCGTGGCTTGTCATATCAAATAGCCGCTCGCGGGCGATTATTCAAATTCCTCAGGCCACTTCCGGGCTGAGTGGAACACACTCAGTATCTGGACCTCTTTGCCTTTTAACCGGTAGGGCACGATATAAGGCAGTTTTGGAATAAGCAATTCCAGTGTGCCCCTGACTTTCCCTGGCCTACCCAGTCTCGGGTGATCTCCAAGCTTGTTGACGGCGTAGCGGATCGTCTGTGCAACCCTATGGTTCACAGTGGTTCACTTGTGGTTATAGCACCTGATTTAGATGGGCAAGGGAAAATCCTTAATTTACCGAAGGGGCTTGACATGGAGTTAACTCCAGGTTTTAAGCTCCATACTCTTCTAAGAAGACTCTGATTAATTCGTCTTTCCGGCGAATGCCGGAATCCATGTCATTGAAAACACTGGATCCCGGCATACGTCGGGATGACGGAAAAGAGATTAATCAGAGGTTCCCTAAATCATTGGCTGAGCCTGGAGTGTTGTCCAGGTTATCGAGGTTGAACCATGAAGAAAGTAATCGCCACCCTGTTGTTCACTACGCTTTGGAGTGCGGCGGCGCTCGCGGCCGGCACCGAGTACCGGTTGCGTGTCGATGGCCTGGCCTGCCCGTTCTGTGCCTATGGTATCGAGAAGAAATTGAGTTCCATCGAAGGTGTTGATGACACCCGGGTGAATATCAAAACGGGTGAGGTCATTGTGATCATGGCTGAAGGTGTTCCTCTCGCCGAAGA